>Ga0209066_10000610_pt1 | contig 51450 bp, 44 predicted proteins | sample All_14_2_FD_187198 | JGI IMG/M metagenome (GOLD analysis project Ga0209066, IMG submission 187198) | Freshwater microbial communities in response to fracking from Pennsylvania, USA - Allegheny Zone_MetaG_DW_15 (SPAdes) (version 2) ... | reverse complement strand
GCAGCCGCAACGCGACCCGGCAGGGCGAGGCCAACGCCCATGCTTTCGCTGAGGCGCTATCCCGCGCCCGCCTCACGGTCGTCAGCGGGCTGGCGCTCGGCATCGACGCCGCCGCGCACCGCGGCGCGCTCGACGGCGGCGCCGGCACCATCGCCGTCATCGGCACCGGCGTCGACCGCATCTATCCGGCACGCAACGCGGCGCTGGCCCGCGACATCGCCGAGCGCGGCGTCATCGTCAGCGAATTCCATCTGGGCACGCCGCCGCTGGCGCCGAACTTCCCGCGCCGCAACCGCATCATCGCCGGCCTCGGCCGCGGCTGCCTGGTCGTCGAGGCCGCCGAGGCGAGCGGCTCGCTGATCACCGCACGCCTCGCCGCAGAGGCCGGGCGCGAGGTGTTCGCGATCCCCGGCTCGATTCACGCGCCGCTGGCGAAGGGCTGCCACCGGCTGCTCAAGCAGGGCGCCAAGCTCGTGGAAACGGCGCAGGACATATTGGAGGAGCTGCGCTGGGAGGCCGTCGTTGCGCCGGTGAAGGGCGATGCAGCGCCGCCCGGCGACGATCCGGTCCTCGCCGCCCTGGGCCATGACCCCCTGGACCTCGACACCCTGTCGGGCCGCACCAGACTGCCGCCCGACCAACTGCTCGCACACCTCCTGACCCTGGAACTCGACGGCCGCGTCGCCCAGCTTCCGGGCGGCCGCTACCAGCGGCTCGCCTGACCCCGACTTGCCAGCGCCACTTGCAGGCGCTTATGATGCCGCGCTCAACTCGCCCGCCCGCCCCATGACCAAACAGCTGATCATTGCCGAGAAACCATCCGTCGCCCAGGACATCGCCAAGGCGCTCGGGGGCTTCACGCGCCAGGGCGACTACTTCGAGAGCGACGAATACGTGCTCTCCTCCGCCATCGGCCACCTGCTCGAACTCACGGTGCCCGAGGAATACGACGTCAAGCGCGGCAAGTGGACCTTCACCCACCTGCCGATGATCCCGCCGCGCTTCGCGCTCAATCCGATCGAGAAGACCGCCGACCGCCTGAAGCTGCTGACGCGGCTGATGAAGCGCAAGGACGTGACCGGCCTGGTGAACGCCTGCGACGCGGGCCGCGAGGGCGAACTGATCTTCCGTTACGTCGTCCAGCACGCGTTCGGCGACAAGCCGCCGAAGCCGATCCGCCGCCTCTGGCTGCAGTCGATGACCGCGAATGCGATCCGCGACGGCTTCGCCCACCTGCGCTCCGACCAGGAGATGATGCCGCTGGCCGACGCCGCGCGCTGCCGCTCCGAGGCCGACTGGCTGATCGGCATCAACGGCACGCGCGCCATGACCGCCTTCAACTCGAAGGAGGGCGGCTTCTACAAGACCACCGTCGGCCGTGTGCAGACGCCGACGCTGGCGATCCTGGTCGAGCGCGAACGCCGCATCAAGGAATTCGTCTCGCGCGACTACTGGGAGGTCGAGGCCGAGTTCCAGGCCGTCGCCGGCACCTACCGCGGCCGCTGGTTCGACGAGAAGTTCAAGAAGGGCGAGGACGAGCACGCCAAGGCCGAGCGCCTGTGGGAGAAGGCCAGGGCCGAGGCCATCCGCCAGAAGTGCCTCGGCAAGCACGGCACGGTCGAAGAGGAGAGCAAGCCCAAGACCGAGCTCTCGCCGCTGCTGTTCGACCTCACCAGCCTGCAGCGCGAAGCCAACGGGCGCTTCGGCTTCTCGGCGCGCGCGACGCTCTCCGTCGCGCAGGCGCTCTACGAGAAGCACAAGGTCCTCACCTATCCGCGTACCGACTCGCGCTACCTGCCCGAGGACTACCTCGGCCAGGTCAAGGACACGCTGCAGTCGATGGAGGGCACCGGCTACGAGGGCCTCGCCAGGAACGTGCTGAAGAACGGCTGGGTGCATCCCAACAAGCGCATCTTCAACAACGCCAAGATTTCTGACCACTTCGCCATCATTCCGACCGGCGCACAGCCCAAGCACCTGTCCGAGCCCGAGCAGAAGATTTACGACCTCGTCACCAAGCGCTTCCTCGCCATCTTCTATCCGGCCGCCGAATACAACGTGACGACGCGCATCACGCGCGTCGAGCAGGAAGCCTTCAAGACCGAGGGCAAGGTGCTGGTCACCGCCGGCTGGCTCGCCGTCTACGGCAAGGAAGCGCAGGAAGACGGCGAGAGCCCGAACCTGCCGCCGCTCGAGAAGAAGGAGCGCGTCTGGGCCAACGACGTCGAGGTCAAGGACAACCAGACCAAGCCGCCGGCCCGTTTCAACGAAGCGACGCTGCTCTCCGCCATGGAAGGCGCCGGCAAGCTGGTCGAGGACGAGGAACTGCGCGAGGCGATGTCCGAACGCGGCCTGGGTACGCCGGCTACGCGCGCCGCCACCATCGAGGGCCTGATCGCCGAGGAATACCTGCACCGCAACGGCCGCGAACTGCAGCCGACGGCCAAGGCCTTCTCGCTGCTGTTCGCGCTCGAGAAGCTCGGCATCGACGAGATCCGCTCGCCCGAGCTGACGGGTCACTGGGAATTCAAGCTCAAGGAAATGGAGCACGGCCAACTGCCGCGCGACGAATTCATGAGCCACATCGTCACCCAGACGCAGGTGATGGTGGACCGCATCAAGCACGGCGAACTGCCCGAGGAAGCCTTCTCGACGCTGAAGGCACCGTGCCCGAAGTGCGGCGGCACCATCCGCGAGACCTACAAGCGCTTCGAGTGCCAGGGCTGCGACTACAAGTTGTGGAAGGTCGTCGCCAGCCGCCAGTGGGAACCCGAGGAAATCGAGGAGCTGCTGACCCAGCGCGTCGTCGGTCCCGTGCAGGGCTTCCGCAGCAAGATGGGCCGCGCCTTCGCCGCCATCGTCAAGCTCAACGCCGAACACATGCCGGAGTTCGACTTCGGCCAGAGCGGCGAAGGCGACGGCGAGGAAGTCGACTTCAGCGCCCAGGAGACGCTCGGCCCCTGCCCGAAGTGCCAGGCACGCGTCTTCGAGCACGGCATGTCCTACGTCTGCGAGAAATCCGTCGGCGCGGCCAAGAGCTGCGACTTCCGCTCAGGCAAGGTGATCCTGCAGCAGGAAGTCGGCCGCGAAGAGATGAAGAAGCTGCTCGAGACCGGCAAGACCAGCCTGCTCAAGGGCTTCGTCTCGGCACGCACGCGCCGCAAGTTCTCGGCCTATCTCACGCGCGGCGCCGACGGCAAGGTCGGCTTCGAGTTCGAGCCGCGCGCACCGAAGGCCGGCGCCAAGACCACCGCCAAGGAACCGGCCGCGGACGCCGCCCCGGCAAAGGCAGCCAAGGCCGCCAAGCCCAAGGTCGTCAAGAAGCGCGCCGCGAAGTAGGCGCCATGACGTCCGCCGCGGACGTTCTCGACTTCTGGTTCCTGCCGGCCGGCGACACCGGCCATGACGACTTCCGCGTCGAGTGGTTCCGCAAGGATGGGGACTTCGACGACTCGATTCGCGCGCGCTTCGGCGGTGCCATCGAGGCGGCACTGGCCGGCGGATTCGCCGACTGGGAAGAGACGGCCGAAGGCGGCCTCGCGCTGATCCTCCTGCTCGACCAGTTCACACGCAATCTCTTCCGCGACACGGCGCGCGCCTTTGCCGGCGATGCGCGTGCGCTTTCGATCGCGCACGACATGGTCGCCAGCGGCCGCGACAAGAACCTGCCGCCGATCCGGCGCTGGTTCGTCTTCATGCCCTTCGAGCACAGCGAATCGCTGCTCGACCAGGAACGTTCGGTGGCACTGTTCGCCGGGCTGCGGCGCGAGGCGCAGCAGCCGGCCTTCGAGTCGGCCTACGACTATGCCGTGCGCCACCGCGAGATCATCGAGCGCTTCGGCCGCTTTCCCCACCGCAACGCGGCGCTCGGGCGTGCGTCGACGCCCGAGGAAACCGCGTTCCTGCTACAGCCGGGCTCGGGCTTCTAGCCGAGCGCGGCCAGCGCCGCGTCGTAGTCCGGCTCGTCCTTGATCTCCGGCACCATCTGGCTGTGCAGCACGACGTCGTTCTCGTCGAGGACGACCACGGCGCGGGCGGCGAGGCCCGCAAGCGGCCCGGTCTTGATCGCGACGCCGTAGGCCTCGAGGAATTCGCGGCCGCGCAGCGTCGACAGCGTGACGACCTTGTCCAGGCCCTCGGCGCCGCAGAAGCGCTTCTGGGCGAACGGCAGGTCGGCCGAGATGCACAGCACCACTGCGTTGGCCTTCTCGCTCGCCGCCTGGTTGAAGCGGCGCACCGACATGGCGCAGGTGGGGGTGTCGATGCTCGGAAAGATGTTGAGGATCTTGCGCTGGCCGGTGTACTTCGACAGCGGCACGTCGGCGAGGTCGGCGGCAACGAGCGTGAAGGCGGGCGCGCGCTGGCCCTTCTGCGGCAGGCTGCCGGCGACTTCGATGGGATTGCCGCCGAGGGTGACGTTGCTCATGGGGGGCTCCTTCGTTTTCTGGTTGGTGTGCGCCGATTCTAGGGGCGGCCGCCGGTGCTCACAACCACGCCGGCATGACGGACGCCAGCGCCTGCTTTTCCGGCATGGCGCCGCCGAGGAGGGCGAAGCCGAGCGGCTTGCCGGCGGCGTCCTCGAACACGGCACGCGCACCGGCCGCATCCTGCGTCTCGCGCCACGCGCCGCCGAGCCCCGCCGGCGGCGGACACACGACGGTCGGGCAGGCCGGCGTCTTCACGACCACCGGCATCGCCGGATAGGCAACCTGCGTCGGCGTGCCGGCGAGTGTCTTCGCCAGGGCGCGCGCCTGCTGCATGATCGGCAGGACGAAGGGCAGCACGAGACCCTGCACTTCGGCACAATCGCCGACGGCGTAGATGTCGGTATCCGAGGTCGCCAGCGTCGCATCGACGACGATGCCGCGGTTCGCCGTCAGGCCGGCCATCACCGGGAGTGCGGTCTCGGGCCGCAGGCCGACCGCCGACATCACGAGGTCCACCTCGGTACGCGCGCCGGCCGCGTCGATGAGCGCATAGCCGGCGTCCGTTCTGTCGATGCGCTCGACGCTGGCGCCGAGATGGAAGCGCACGCCGACGGCCTCGAGGCCGCGGCGGAAGAAGGCGGCGGCGGACACGGGCAACAGGCGGCCGAGCGGCTGCGGCGCGACGTCGAAGACGTCCACCGAGTAGCCGGCACCCGCGAGGTCGTTGGCGAACTCGCAGCCGATAAGCCCCGCGCCGAGAAGGGCGACGCGAGCGCGGCCTTCGAGCTTTTGCCGAAACGCGGCATAGTCGGCGAGGTGGTTGACGGAAAGCACGTCGGCAGCGCCGTCACCTTCGATCGGCAGGCGGATCGGCTGCGCGCCGACCGCCAGCACGAGCTTGCGGTAGCCGATGACGCCGACGTCGGCTTCGAGGCGATGCGCGGCGACGTCGATCCGTGCCACGCGGATGCGGGGCCGAATCTCGATCTTGAGTTGCGCCGCGAGCGCTTCGCGCGGCGTGGTCACCAGCTGTGCCGGCGTGCGCTTCTGCGCCAACGCGTTCGAGAGGTTCGGCTTGGAGTAGAAGTCGCCGTCGTCGGCCGTGACCAGGAGCACGGGTACGGCGGCATCGAGCTTGCGCAGTTCGCGCGCGACGGCCGTGCCGGCCAGCCCGCTGCCGAGGATGACGATCGGCGCTTCGCTCATACGGACGTCATTCCTCCAGGAGGCTGCGCAGCATCCACGCCGTCTTCTCGTGCACTTCCAGACGCTGGGTCAGGAGGTCCGCCGTCGGCTGGTCGTTGGCCTTGTCGACGATCGGGAAGAGGCTGCGCGCGGTACGCGCCGTCGCTTCCTGCGCATCGACGAGCAGGCGGATCATGTCCTGCGCCTTCGGCACGCCCTCGACTTCCTTGATCGAGGCGAGCTTCGAGAACTCCTTGTAGGTGCCCGGCGCCGGGAAGTCGAGCGCGCGAATGCGTTCGGCGATCAGATCGAGCGCGTTCCACTGCTCGGTGTACTGCGTCATGAACATCAGGTGCAGCGTGTTGAACATCGGCCCCTTCACGTTCCAGTGGAAGTTGTGGGTCATCAGGTAGAGCGTGTAGCTGTCGGCCAGCAGGCGCGAGAGCCCATCGGCAATTTTGGCGCGATCCTTCTTGTTGATCCCGATGTCCATGTTCGTGTCCTTTCGTCGATGCACCGGGGCACCGCGCCCCGACGCTTGTTTCATCATATCCCGACCGTTTCGGGGTCGGCCTTGCAACGCCGCACCCGGAGTCTCCGGCCACCTCGTCATGGACGATGCCACTGCATTCTGGAGGCGCTGCGACGATCAATCGAATGATTTGTCGCGATTGACTCGATAGCCGAGGGCTATCTTTGGCGGACGACGGTGGTTCCCGGCAGCTTGCAGTCGAGCAGCACGCGGCGCAGCAGGTCGATCGCCTGGTGGCGCGGGAAGCTGGCGCGCCAGACGAGGCCGACACGGCGCGTCGGTTCCGGCTTTTCGAAGCAGCGCACACGCAGCAGCGGGTCGGTCTTCGACAGGCCGTCGACGGCCGTGGCCGGCATGACGGTGATGCCGACGCCCGAAGCCACCATCAGGCGGATGGTCTCGAGCGAACTGCCTTCGAGCACCTGCGGCCCGCCGTTGCCGGCCTGGGTGCACAGATCGAGCACCTGGTCGCGGAAGCAGTTGCCGCGGCCGAGCATCAGCAGCGGCTCGTCGAGCAGTTCCTCGGCCTTGACCGGAGCCTTGCGCTTCGACCATGCATGCGTCGCCGGCACCAGCACGCGGAAGGCCTCGTCGTAGACGGGCTGCGCCACCAGTCCCGGTTCCTCGATCGGCAGCGCCAGCACGGCGACGTCGAGATCGCCGCGCTTCAGCGACTCGAGCAGGCGCACCGTGAAGTTCTCCTCGATCATCAGCGGCATCTTCGGCGCGCGCTCCTTCACCAGCGGCACCAGGCGCGGCAGCAGGTAGGGGCCGATGGTGTAGATGGCGCCGAGGCGCAGCGGCCCCGCGAGCGGATCGCCGGCGGAATCGGCGAGTTCCTTGACGCGGTTGGCTTCGGCAAGCACGCGCTCGGCCTGGGCGACGATCTGCTCGCCGACGGGCGTCGTGCGTACCTCGTTCTGGCCGCGCTCGAAGAGAATGGCGCCGAGCTCGTCCTCGAGCTTCTTCACGGCCACCGACAAGGTGGGCTGGGAGACGAAGCATTTCTCCGCGGCGCGGCCAAAATGGCGCTCGCGGGCGAGGGCGACGACGTAGCGGAGTTCGGTCAGAGTCACGGCGCTATTATGCCCGCATGAGACATGGACATTGCACGACGCGATGAGCCACACGCCCCTGATCGAAGCCCTGCGCGATCCGCGCCGCTATCCGCATCCCGTCGACGCGGTCGAGGTCGCGGAGACGCACATCTCCTGGGTGCTGCTGGCGGGCGACTTCGCCTACAAGATCAAGAAACCGCTGACGCTGCCCTTCCTCGACTACGGCACGCTCGACAAGCGCCGCGCCTGCTGCGATGCGGAATTGCGGCTCAACCGTCGCTACGCCGCGGAACTCTATCTCGAGGTGGTGCCGATCGGCGGCAGCATTGAAGCGCCGGTCGTCGGCGCCGAGCCGGCACTCGACTTCGCGGTGAAAATGCGGCGTTTCGACGAGGCGCACCGCCTCGACCACGTCTGCGCGCGCGGCGAACTGACGCCGGCGCACATGCGCGTGCTGGCGCACGAGATCGCCGACTTCCATCGCGGCGCGGCGGTCGCCCCGGCCGACGCGCGCTTCGGCGTGCCCGAGCGCGTGCTGATGCCGGCGCTGGCGAACATCGACGCCCTGCGCGCGCTGCTGCCGGAAGAAGACCGCCACCGCATCGCCGCGCTCGAGGAATGGACGCTGCGCGAATTCGCGAGTTGCGAACCGGCCCTCGCGCACCGCAAGCTTGCCGGCTGCATCCGCGAGTGCCACGGCGACCTGCACCTCGGCAACCTGATACTCGCGGGCGAACGCATCCTGCCTTTCGACTGCATCGAGTTCAACGACGACTTCCGCTGGATCGACGTCGCCTCGGAACTCGCATTCACGCTAGTCGACCTGCTCGACCACGAACAGCCGGCGCTCGCCGCGGCGCTGCTCGACGAATGGCTGGCGCGCACCGGCGACGCCGACGCCCTGCGCGTGCTGCGCTTCTACGCCGTCTATCGCGCCCTTGTCCGCGCCAAGGTGGCCGCCATCCGCGCCGGCCAGGAGCAGGACGCCGACATCGCCCGGCGCGACCGCGAAGGCGCACGCATCTACCTCGGGCTCGCCGGCCGGCTCGCGGCGCCGCCGCCGCCGGCGCTGACGATCACCCACGGCGTCAGCGGCTCGGGCAAGTCGCTGGCGGCGCGCGCCCGGGTGCTCGGCGACGCCCGCTGCGCGACCGTGCGCCTGCGCTCGGACGTCGAGCGCAAGCGGCTGTTCGGGCTCGACGCGCTCGCCGCCAGCGGTTCGGCGCTCGACGCCGGCATCTACACGCCCGAGGCGCATGCCGCCACCTACCGCCGGCTCGCGGAACTAGCGACGACGGCGCTGCAGGCCGGCTGGTCCGTGGTCGTCGACGCCGCATTCCTGAGGCGCGCGGAGCGTGACGCCTTCCGCCATCTCGCCGCAAGCGAGGCCGTTGCGTTCTCCATCCTCGCCTGCGAGGCGCCGGTCGAGGAACTGCGCCGCCGCATCGCCGCCCGCAAGGGCGACGCGTCGGAAGCGACGCTCGCGGTGCTCGAGAAGCAACTGGGCTGGGTCGAGCCGCTCGCCGCCGATGAGGCGGAGTTCGTCGCGCGCCCGCCGGTCGCCTGACGCGCCACTGCCGGCCGGCGGTCAGCCGGACGACACCGCCCCGCCAGGCCACGACGCCTTGCCGCCGCGGATCAAGCGATCCCAGGCGCCGTAATGGCTCTCGATGGCGCCGCGCGGCCACGACAACACGATCAGCACGAAGCCGCTGGCGAGGCTCACGGCAGCACCCGCTGCGGTATGACCTTCGAGCACCCAGGGCGACAGCAGCAGCCAGACGCCGAACGCGGCGTTGGCGAAGCGCAGCGGCCGCGCCACCTCCGCCCAGGCCATGATGGAAAAGGTGATCACCAGCGAGCCGATCAGGTGGTCGCTGTCGGCCGCCGCCCCGGCAGTGCCCGCCAGCAGGCGGGTGCTCATCAGCGCCACGCCGACGATGATGCTGACGCCCAGCGTCCACGGCACGCTGACGCCGCCGCGCAGCATCTCGCGCAGCACCGCGCCGGCCGGCGCCTCGAAGTTGTCCGAGTAGTCGGCGCTGCCGCCCTCGATGGTGTCGCCGTGGAGCATCACGTGCCACAGGGACTTGCCCTGGCGGCGGCGCTCGCGCAGGAACTGCAGCGTCGCCAGGATCTCGTCGAAGGAGTAGGGGATTTGAAGCAGCATTGCCGCGGCCGCCAGCAGGCACAGGCTGCACCAGGTGCCGATGACGATCGGCTGGATGATGATGAAGATAATGCTGACGGCGCCGAGCGGCACGATCATGATGCCGAACAGCAGCACCAGCCAGGGCAGGGTGCGCCAGCGGCGCTTGTCGCCGATGACGCCGGTGACGATCTCCAGCACATAGACGGCGGCGCCGAGGCCGGCGTCTGCGACCGGCCAGGCCTCCGACACCGACGAGGTGACGATGCGCTCCGTGCCGTCGCCGAAGAACGGGTCCCAGGCGGCGTCGATGTGGCCGAGCTGGAAGGCGGCCAGGTAGCGCGAGATGACCAGCCCGACCAGCGCCAGCGCGATGATGGGGATGCGCTGGTTCCACGACGACGGGCTGTAGTCCCAGCCGGGCGGCGCGTCCGGCCCGATCAGGCGCGCCACCGGGCCGACGCCGGGCGTCGACGGCACGCCGACCGCGAACAGGATCACCAGCGCGCCGACCAGCGTGTCGTTGGCGTAGGCCACGGCGCTCGGCGTCCAGAAGAACAGCGGCGCGAACAGCAGCCAGGTGCCCAGCGCCGCCGTCGCCCAGCGCGCCCAGCCGAGGTGGCGCGACAGCGAGAACAGGGCGAAGACGGCGATCAGCAAACCGGTGGCGATGTCGCTGATCGTCATCAGCGTGTCGGAATACGCCAGTCCGCGCTGGTTCGGCGCCGGCAGGTCGCCGGGCAGCATCCAGCGCTCCGTCAGCCCGAAGACGAACGGACAGGACACCATCCACAGGCCGAGGGCGACGTTGGCGAAATGGCACCACACCGTCTGGCGGTGCTCGTGGCGGTCGAGCGCGTCGTATTCGGCGATCAGTTGCGACTCCGGCGCCGGCTGCGCCGCCAGGTCCTCGAGCCAGACCGGCAGCGGAATGCGGTTGCGCCGGTACCACTCGGCCGGGCTCTGGCGCAGCTTGCCGATCATGCGCGGCAGCGTCGTGCGCAGGCTGCGGCGCGGCCGCCAGCCGATCAACTGCGCGGCGCGCGAGACGTCGAGTTCGTAGTGGTCGTCCGCCAGCCACACCATGAAGGGCTTGACGAACGGCTCGACGCCGCGGTCGATGGCGTCGGGCACCACTGCCTCGACGACGTCCTGCGCCCAGGCGCCGGTGGCCGCCACCGGCTTGGGAATGCGGCGCGTCGCCCAGGCTTCGCCGTGGAGCAGGCGGCCGATCAGGTTCTGCAGCGATTCGTAGCTTTCGGTGGCCGGCTCGCCGATGAGGAGGGTGGCCTCGGCCCTGAGGCGGCCGCGCGCCTCGACGACGCGGCGAAAGGCCTCGGCGACGTCGTCCAGGTGCACGAAGCTCTGGCCGTGCGCCGGGTCGCCGGGAAAGACATGGCCCAGCATCTGCCGCTCGTGGATGCGCTGGATCTGGTAGGCCAGCGACGGCACCTCGCACTCGTCGGTATACACGCCGGCGATGCGCAGAATCGCGACCGGTATCGCGCCGCGCTCTGCGCGCACCACCTGTTCGGCGGCCAGCTTCGACTCGGGATAGGGCCACTTGGGCGCCAGCGGGGCATCCTCGTCGATCGGCACGCCCGGCTCGGTCGGCGCGTGGACCAGCATGGTGCTCGCGTAGACGAACTGCTCGACCTCGAAGCCCTTGAGGGCCCGCAGCAGGCGGCGCGTGCCCTCGACATTGACGGCCTCGTATTTCGGATCGGGCTCCCCGGAAAAATCGTAATAGGCCGCCAGATGGATCACCGACGCCAGCCGGCCGCCGTAGCGCTCACGCAGTTGGCGGCACGCCGCCTCGAGCGCCTCGTCCGAGGAAATGTCGGCTTCGATGCAGTCGGCGGCTTCTCCGCAGTTGCGTTCGAAGCCGACGACGGTGTAGCCGTCGCCCAGCGCCGCGATGATGGCGCGGCCGATGCGTCCTTCGGAGCCGGTAATGAGCACCAGCGGTCTGGTCGTGGTCATGGCGTGATTCCTCCGCGGGTTGCCGCACGGAAGAACGCTGGTGCAAGCGGTGAGCCTGCCGGCAGCGGGAACGGGCTTTGCCGGCGGCGGCAGCTCAGGCGACGGCGCTGTCCGTCTCGGCCAGCCGGCCGTGGTAGAGCGCCCCGATCAGGTCGGACTGGGTGACGACGCCCGCCAACCGGCCCTGCTCGTCGACGACCGGCACCTGGTGCACCCGGCGCGTCATCAGCGGTACCAGTTCGAGGGCCGGCGTATCCGGTCGCACGGGCCGCCCGTGCCAGGCCATGATGTCCGCGACGCGAGAGTCGCCGCGGCGGCGTCCGCCGAGCAGCGCCCACAAGCGGCGGCGCAGCTCGGCGGGTGCGCGCGGCTTCGCGGCACGCACGAAGTCGTCGAGCGTGACGCAGCCGACCATGCGCCGTTCGGCGTCGACGACCGGCATGCCGACCAACTGGTGGCGGCGCAGCAGGCCCCAGGCCTCGGAAAGCCGCATCTGCGGCGTCGCGGTGATGACGTCACGCGTCATCAGGTCGCCGCAGCGCATGTCGCCGAAGCGGCGGCGCCAGGCGTGGCGCTCGGCGAGCCCGATCACTTCGTCGAGTTCGTCGCTGCCGATGTAGAGCGGGCGGCCATACTCGACGAGTGCCGCGCGCAAGTCGTCGTGGCGCAGGCCGAGGCGCGACATGGGTTCCGGATCGGCGACGCGATGCGGATTGATCTCGGGATGCGGGCGCGGATAGCGGCGGCCGGGAATCAGGTTGTTGATGATCAGCGCGACCGCGATCACCAGCAGCGCGTTCGGCAGCACCGGCATGAGCACGTAGCTCCAGCCGAGCGCCGTCGCCTGGGTGCCGCCGAGCACGGCGAACATCGCCACGGCGCCTCCCGGCGGATGCATGCAGCGCAGCGCCAGCATGCCGAAGGTCGCCAGGCCGACCGCGAGCGCCGCGGCGAGCGGCGGCGACGCCACCAGCTGTGCCGCGCCGACCCCGGCGAGCGACGAAACGAGGTAGCCGCCGAGGACGGCCCAGGGCTGCCCGAGCGGGCTTGCCGGCATGGCGAAGACGAGCACCGCGGAGGCGCCGACCGCGGCGACGACGGCGAACGGGGCCGCAAGCAGCCAGTGCGACAGCAGCACGACGACGACGACGGCCAGCGCCGCGGCGAGCGCAGAGCGCAACTGTTCGGCGGCCGGAGCGGCGCCGGGCTCGGGAAGCAGGCGTGAAAGCCATTGGCGCAGCGCGGTCATTGCGGCCCCGTGGTGGTCGGAAGCCACGAAGGTTTGCCGATGGTGCACGCCCTGTCAACCCGCGCGCATCGACCGATGCGCGCTCACGCCTTACAGGCGCAGGCGCCCGCCCCCCGCCGCAGCCTGCGCGAACAGTTCCAGCGCCGGCATCGGGCGCGCGAAGTAATAGCCCTGGCCGTAGTCGCAGCCGGCGGCCTTGAGCATCTCGCACTGCTCCTCGGTCTCGACGCCCTCGGCGATGACCTTCATGCCGAGTTTGTGCGCCATGACGATGATCGCCTCGACGATCGCCTGGTCGCCCTGGTCGGTGGCCATGTCGCGCACGAAGGAGCGATCGATCTTGAGGAAGTCGATGGAGAACTTCTTCAGGTAGGCCATCGCCGAATAGCCGGTGCCGAAATCATCGAGCGAAATGCTGAAGCCGGAGCCGCGCAGGTGCGAGAGCTTCTCGGCCACCTCGGCGCGATCGTCGAGCAGCAGGCCCTCGGTGATCTCGATGGCGATGCAGCTCGTCGGCAGGCCGATCGCCGTCAGGTATTCGATCCAGGTGCGGTGCGTGTCGCCGGTGAAGAACTGCCGCGGCGACTTGTTGACGCTGATCTGCGGAGTGCCGGCATGGATGTCGCCGGGCGGCGTGGCGTCGTACCAGCGCTTGGCGAGCAGGGCCGACTCGCGGAACACCCAGTCGCCGATCTCGCTGATCAGGCCGGTTTCCTCGGCGATCGAGATGAACTGGCCCGGGTCGACCATGCCGAGCCGCGGATGCTTCCAGCGCAGCAGCGCCTCGGCCTTGAGCATGCGCCCGCTGGCGAGGTCGACGATCGGCTGCAGGTAGACCTCGAACTGCCCGGCGGCGATCGCGCCGCGCAGGTCGGTGGAAAGCTGCAGGCGCGACTGCGCGGTCGCCTGCATCGAGGCGGTGAAGTAGCTGAAGCGGTTGCGGCCGAGCTCCTTGGCGGCGTACATCGCCTGGTCGGCGTTCTTCAGCAGCGACTCGATGTTCTCGGCGTCGCTCGGGAAGATGGTGATGCCGATGCTGGCCGAGATGTAGACGGCGTCCTTGCCGAGCAGGAAGGGCTCGGCCAGTGCGACGAGCATCGCCTGCGCCGCGATGCCGACGCGGTCGGTGTCGTGCAGCCCCGACATGATGACGGTGAACTCGTCGCCGCCGAGGCGGGCGACGGTGTCGGTGTTGCGCACCGAGTGGGCGACGCGGCGCGCCGCCTCGATCAGCAACATGTCGCCGGTGTGGTGGCCGAGCGTGTCGTTGACCTCCTTGAAGCGGTCGAGGTCGATGAACAGCAGGGCGACGTAGGTGCCGGCGCGCTGCGCCTTGATGATCTCGTGCTGCAGGCGGTCGCGGAACAGGCGGCGGTTGGGCAGGTCGGTGAGCGGATCGTAGTTCGCCTGGCGCCAGATCGTCTCCTCGGTGCGCTTCTTCTCCGTGATGTCGGAGAACATGGCGATGCGCCGCAGCACCCTGCCGCCGGGATCGCGGATGGTGTTGATCGACAGCCACTCGGGATATTCCTCGCCGTTCTTGCGCCGGTTCCAGATCTCGCCTTCCCAGCGCCCCGAGGTCTCGAGCGCGTGCCACATCTTCTGGTAGAAGGACTCGTCCTGCAGGCCGCTCTTGAGCAGGCGCGGCGTCTGGCCGATCGCTTCCTCGGCGCTGTATCCGGTCACCTGGGTGAACGCCGGGTTGATGGCGATGATGCGGTCCGCGGCATCGGTGACGAGGATCGCCTCGCTGATCGCATGGTGCACGGAGGCGGCGATCTGCAGTTCGTGCTCGGTGCTCTTGCGCTCGATGGCGTGCGCGGCCAGTTCGGCGGTTTCGCGCATCAGGTCGACGTCGGCTGCATCGGGCATCGTCTCGTGCGACCAGTGGAAGGCGCAGACGCCGAGCACCGAGCCGTTCATGCCGACGATCGGCTCGGACCAGCACGAAACGTGCAGCCCCTCCTCGCCGAACGAGCGGCAGTCGGCGCAGCCGGCCCGGCCGCGGACGTCCTCCACCCGCGCCCGCTCGCCGGCGCTCGAGGCTCGGGCGCAGGCGGTGTCGCCGGCGCATTCGCGCATGCGGTCGACGCGCTCCGGCGTGCCCGGCGCGGCGCCGTAGATCAGGCGGTCGGTCGGTCCGTCGAGCAGCATGATCGAGCAGCTCATTCCCCAGGCCTGGCGCTCGGCGCCCGCGGCCACGAGCTCGAGGACGTCGGCGAGCGGCGCACCGTCGGCGAGCGCGCCGGCGACGGCGCTGCGCGTGCGCTCGCGTTCCTCGGCGCGCTTGCGCACGGTGATGTCCAGGTTGTTGCCGAGGAAGCCGGTGACCTCGCCCGCGGCCCCGTGCATCGGCACGGCGCTGCCGTGCACCCAGACCAGCTTGCCGTCGGGGCGGATGAAGCGGTAGTCCATCGACCACTCGGTCCCCGCGGCGGACGCGTTCTGCCACAACGCAGCGACGGCGTCGCGGTCCTCGGGGTGCAGCGCGCGCATCCAGCCGTGGCCGGTGGCATCCTCGGCAGGCAGGCCGGCGATTTCACTCCAGCGCCGGTTGGCGAACAGGCAGTTGCCGCGGGCATCGACCTGGTAGATGCCGACCGGCGCGTGCGTCGCCAGCATGCGGAAGCGTTCCTCGCTCTCGCGCAGTTGCGAGACGCGCTCCTTGATCTTCGCCTCGAGCTGCGCCTGATGCTCCTCGAGCTGGCGTCGCTGGCGGTAAAGCTCGACGAAGACGCGCACCTTGCTCTGCAGGATGTGCGGCTCGAAGGGCTTGATCAGGTAGTCGACGGCGCCGGCCTCGTAGCCCTTGAACTGCTGGTGGGCCTCCTTCATGCCGGCGGTGACGAAGATGATCGGCAGATGGCGCGTCTTGGGGTTGGCGCGCATCAATTCGGCGGTCTCGAAGCCGTCCATGCCGGGCATCTGCACGTCGAGCAGCACCAGCGCGAAGTCCTGCTTCAGGGTGGCGCGCAGCGCGTCGTTGCCGGACATGGCCTTGACCAGGTCGAGGCCCTGGTCGCCGAGCACCGCTTCCAGCGCCACCAGGTTCTCGGGCCGGTCGTCGACGAGCAGGAGCGCGATCGAATCAGCCATCGGCGCGCTCCCTAGCGGCGGCCTCGGCGGCAAGGCGCTGCAGCAGCGCGGGCATCGCCGCGAGCGGCAGCACGTGGTCGGCCTTGACGGCGGCCAGCGCCGCGGCCGGCATCTGCGGCGTCTCGGCGTCGTTGGGATCCTGCACGACGACGCGGCCGCCGCGCTTCTTGATCGCGCGCGCGCCTTCGGCGCCGTCCCAGTTGGCGCCGGTCAGCACGATGCCGATCAGTCCCGCGCCGAAGACCTCGGCAGCCGACTCGAACAGCACGTCGACCGAGGGCCGCGCGAAGCTCACCGGCGGATCGGCAGAGAGGCCGATGCGGCGGTCGCGCTCGACCAGCAGGTGGTAGTTCGGCGGCGCCAGGTAGACGGTGGCCGGCAGGATTTCCTCCTGCTCGTCGGCTTCCTTGACGCGGATGTCGCAATGGCCGTCGAGCAGCTTCGCCATGCCGTTGCCGGCGTCCGGGCTGATGTGCTGGACGACGAGCAGCGGCAGCGGGAAGTCGGCCGGCAGTGCGCCCAGCAGCAGCTTGAGCGCACGCACGCCGCCCGAGGAAACGCCGATGGCCACCGCAGCGGCCGCGGAAGGCTCGCGCTCAGGCATAGCGTTTGCGGTAGATGCGCGTCATCGGCAGTAGTTCGTCGTAGCGGTCGCCCATTTTCCTGTTTTCCAGCGTCTCCTTGAGGCCGAGGCAGAGGAAGCCGCCGGGCAGCAGGCTGTTGTCGAACAACCGCAGGCAGCGTTCCTTGAGGGCCGGCTTGAAGTAGATCATGACGTTGCGGCACAGGACCATGTTCATCTCACCGAATTCGGCGTCGACGGCCAGGTTGTGCGGTGCGAAGACGATGCTCTTCCTGAGCTCCGGCGAAATGATGGCGCGCTCGTAGCGCGCCGTGTAGTAGTCCGCGAACGAGGCCTTGCCCCCGGCCTTCTGGTAGTTGCGCGTGTACTTCTGCATCTCCGCCATCGACATCACGCCTTCGGCGGCGCGCGCGAGCACCGCCTCGTCGATGTCCGTCGCGTACATGCGGTAGCGCCCGGCCATGCCTTCCTCGTTGAGCAGGATCGCCATCGAATACGCTTCCTCGCCCGTGGCGCAGCCGGCATGCCAGATCTTCACGAACGGATAGGTCTTGAGGAAGGGGATCACCTGTTCGCGCAGGGCGCGGAAGAAGCTCGGGTCGCGGAACATCTCGGTGACATTCACCGTGATGCCCTGCAGCAGCGAGAAGAACAGCGTCGGCTCGCGCAACAGTTGCGACTGCGCCTGCGAGAAGGTGTCGAACGCCGATTCGGCGAGCCAGTGCGTGAGGCGGCGCTTGATCGAGGCTTCGGCGTAGTCGCGGAAGTCGTAGCCGTAAACGCGCTGCAAGCCTTCGAGCAACAGCTCGATCTCGATGTCCTCGACGGAAACGGTCGTCGTCATCGCCCTAGCCGTACTGGAAGATCCAGACACGGATCAGGGACAGCAGCTTCTCGACCTCGATCGGCTTGGCGATGTAGTCGCTGGCGCCGGCAGCCAGGCATTTCTCGTGGTCGCCCTTGAGCGCCTTGGCCGTCATGGCGATGATCGGGATGCTCGCGAGGCGCGGGTTCTTGCGGATCTCGCGCATCGCGGTGTAGCCGTCCATCTCCGGCATCATGATGTCCATCAGGACGATGCCGATGTCGTCGTGCTCGTCCAGCTTGGCGAGCGCCTCACGGCCGTTCTCGGCCTCGATGACGACCATGTTCTTTTCCGCCAGCACCGACGACAGCGAGAAGATGTTGCGCATGTCGTCGTCGACCAGCAGCACCTTGCGGCCCTCGAGCGCCGCTTCCTTGTCGATCGCCGTGCGGATCATGCGCTGCTTGTTCGGGTGCAGGTTGCTCTCGACCAGGTGCAGGAACAGCGTCACCTCGTTGAGCAGGCGTTCGGGGCTCTTGGCGCCCTTGATGATGATGCTCTCGGCGTAGCGCCGCAGCTGCTTCTCGTCCTCGTGGCTGAGGTCGCGGCCGGAATGGACGATCACCGGGATGCGGTTGGCGCCGTCCATGTTCTGGATGTACTCGAGCAACTCGAAGCCCGACATGTCGGAGAGGCCGAGGTCGAGCACCAGGCAGTCGAACGACTGGTTCGACAGCAGGCCGATCGCCTCCTTGCCGCTGGCGGCGACGGCGATTTCGACGCCGCCCTCCTCGAGCAGGGCGACCATGCTGTTGGCCTCGTCCTTGTTGTCCTCGACGATCAGGAGCTTCCTCACCGACTTGGCGAGCGAGCCTTCGATCGAGCCGAACACCTCGTTGAGCTGCTCGATGCTGACCGGCTTGGTGGCGAAACCGATCGCGCCCATGGTCATCGCCTTCTGCCGGTCCTCCATGCAGGTGCAGAAATGCACGGGAATGTGGCGCGTGAGCGGGTTGTCCTTGAGCGCGCGCATCACGCCCCAGCCGTCGATGTGCGGCAGCATGACGTCGAGGATGATGGCGCTCGGCTGATAGCGCGTGGCGAGCGCGATGCCGCTCTCGCCGTCGGCGGCGACCATGGCGGCGAAGCCGCGCTCCTTGATCATGCCCTGCAGGATCTTGGCGAAGGCGAGGTCGTCCTCGATGACCAGGATGCACTTGTCGCCGGGCGCAAGGGCATCGCGGTCGTCGGGCAGCGAGGGCGCGAAGGGCAGCGGCTCGTCGTCGGCCAGCGGTGCGAACACCGGGGCCGGACGCGGCGCCTCGGCGGCCGGCTTGCTGCGCGCCGCGGGCAGCGGTGCTTGCGGCGCCGGTTCGGCGACCGGCGCGGCGCCTTCCGTCAGCGGCATGTAGAGCGTGAATACGCTGCCCTTGCCGGCCTCGCTCTTCATGCGCAGGTCGCCGCCCATCTTGCGCGCCAGTTGCAGCGAGATCGAGAGGCCGAGGCCGGTGCCGCCGTATTTGCGGCTGATCGAGCCGTCGGCCTGCTGGAAGGCCTCGAAAACCAGTTGCTGCTTGTCGGCCGGGATGCCGATGCCGGTATCGGTGACGGCGAAGGCGACCGCCGGCCCCGGCAGCGGGTTCTCGTCGCGCGGATGGTAGACGCGCAGCGTGACGCTGCCCTGCTCGGTGAACTTCATCGCGTTCGAGAGCAGGTTCTTGAGGATCTGGTGCACGCGATGCTCGTCGCCCTGGAAGGTCGCGGGCGCGTCGGGCGCCGACTCGGCGGCGAAGCTGAGGCCGCGCTGCTCGGCGAGCGGCTCGAACAGGGCGCTCATGGCGCCGCAGGCGTCGGCAGCGGGGATCGGCCCGATGTTGAACTGCATCTGCCCGGCCTCGACCTTCGAGAGGTCGAGGATGTCGTTGATCAGCTCGAGCAGGTCGGCGCCGGCCGAATTGATGGTGGCGGCGAACTCGACCTGCTTGGGCGTGAGATTGCCCTCCTTGTTCTGCTTCAGCAGGCTCGAGAGGATCATCAGGCTGTTCAGCGGCGTGCGCAGCTCGTGCGACATGTTGGCCATGAACTCGGACTTGTAGGTGCTGATGCGCTCGAGCTGCGCGGCCTTCTGGCGCAGGCTCTCGCTGGTCGCCTCGATCTCCTTGTTCTTGACGCGGATCGCCTCGCGCTGCTGCTCGAGCATTTGGGCGCGCTCCTCGAGCTCCTCGTTGCTCTGCTGCAGCTCCTCCTGCTGCACGCGCAGCTCCTCGGCCTGCTGCTGCGTCTGCTCGAGCAGTTCCGCGGTCTTCAGCCGCGCCAGATTGACGTCGAGGCCGATGGCGATCGCCTCGCGCGCCAGCTCGATGAACTTCAGCTGGACCTCGGTGAACTCGCGGAAGGCGCCAAGCTCGATGACGCCGACGAGGCGGTTGCCGTGCAGCAGCGGCAGGGCGACGATGACCTTCGGCGTCGACTCGCCCAGGGCCGAGCCGATGGTCATGTAGCCCGGCGGCACCTCCGTCAGCGTGATCGTCTTCTGCAGGCGCGCCGCCTGGCCGATGACGCCCTGGCCGAGATGGAACTGCGCGCCGATCTGCAGGCCCTCGGCGCCGGCGTAGGTCGACGTCAGGCTCAGCTTGACGGCGTTCTCGTCGAACAGGTAGAGCGCGCCGACCCCGGCCTCCAGATACTCGACGAGGAAGGTGAGCACGTTCTCCGACATCACCGGCGTCGACTGCTCCTCGCGCATCAGCGCACCGAGGATGTTGCGGCCCGACTTCAGCCAATCGCGGCGGCGCTCGTCTTCCTTGGCGCTGCGCAGCGAAAGCGTCATGCGACGGAAGGCGTCGTCGAGCGCGGCCTGGGCTTCGTTCATGCGCACGGCGGCGCGCATCAGGAAACCGGTGGCATCCTCCGGCTCGCGGTCGAGGTCGATGCGCAGCGGCGCGGCCGGCGGAATTTCCTGGTCGAGGTCGCCGGCACCGATCGCCTCGGCGATGCGCACCTTGGCCTCCGCGCCTTCGATCAGGCCATTGACGACGACCACCGCCTCGGCCACCGAGTGGCCGACGCTGCGCGTGGCGACGAAGGCGACGGCGACGCCGCCGGTGAAGATGATCGCCAGCATCGCGGTGATCATCTGCAGCATCTCGCGACGCTCGGCGGCGGCGGCCTGTTCGAACTCGGCGGCCTTGGCGGCGGAGGCGTCGACGACCCTGCCTACCGCCTGCAGCACCACATCGGCCAGGCGTGCGTCGCGCCCTTCGGCCTGCGCCGCGGCCTCGGCGCGCTTGTTGTTGCGCAGCAGCGCCAATGTCTCGGTGCGCGCCTCGCTCCAGGCATCGAGCGCGCGATCGATGCGCGCCGTGTCCTCGCGGTCGCCGATGAACTGGTTGCGCACCGTCGACATGTTGCGTTCGATCCGCGCCAGCGGCACGTCGAGCAGCGCCATGTCCGCCGGCACCGCGCCGCGCGCAGCGAAACCGGCGATGGTCTTCTGGGCCGCGAGCACATCGGCCCGGACCTCGAGGATCGCCGTGGACACGGCGAAGGAGTGCCGCAGCATGTCGCTGGTGATGCCGGACAGCTGGACCACGCTGCGAGCGCCGAGCAAGCCGAGCACCAGCGTGCCCAGGAGCACCAGCGCGAAGCCGAAGAACAGGCGGGTGCCGATTGTTATCTTGCGCGACATCGATCCAATCCGTCCAAGTCAGGCGCCGCGAACGGCGCAACCCTCCAGCGGGCGCGGGCGGGAGCGTCGCGATCGGCTAATGGCCAAATGCTGGGGGATGCTGCGGTCTGCCATGCGGCGAACGAAGACTGGCCGCTGTGGCCGCGCAAGAGGTCTGGGCGCCTCGACGTTCGTCGCGTTTATGTTTTCGCGATGATAGGACCTGCGTCGGGTTTTGTGTCGACCGTGCGGCCGCGGGCCGGACGGCCGCTACAATCGCCGCTGCCGAACACCGCCGAAAGCCGCCCATGGACCTGAGCCAACCGCTGTCAGACGAAGAATTCGCCGAGCTCGACGCGTTCCTCGCCTCGAACGCCACCCCCGACGACTGCATGGACGTCTCGATGCTCGACGGCTTTCTCACCGCGCTGGCCGTGGGCCCCAACCCGCTGATGCCCGACCGCTGGCTGCCGACCGTGTATGCCGAGACCGAGCAGGACAAGGTCAAGTGGGCGTCGCCCGCCGAGGCCGAGTACATGCTCGGCCTGATGCTGCGCCACATGAACGACATCGCGTGGCAACTGCGCGAGGCGCCGGGCGACTACGAGCCGGTGCTCCTCGAGCAGGAAGACGCGGGCGAGACGAGCCTCGTCATCGACGAATGGTGCATCGGCTTCATGGAGGGCGTGCATGTCGACGCCGATGCCTGGGCGCCGCTCCTGGAATCGCCCGAGCAGAAGGCCTACCTGCTGCCGATCATCCTCTACGGCACCGAAAGCGGCCGCGACGAACTGGAGTCACGCCCGGAACTGCGCAAGCGGCATGCGCAGCTCGCCGAGTCGCTCCCCGATTGCGTGCTGGCGATCCACGAATACTGGCGTCCCCATCGACGCGCCGCGATGACGCTGCGCCGCGAAACGCTAAAGACCGGCCGCAACGACCCCTGCCCCTGCGGCAGCGGCAGGAAGTTCAAGAAGTGCTGCGGCGACGGGTCGCAGCTGCATTGACGGCAACGCTGCGATGACCGGCATCGATCCCCGCCACGACTTCCCCGAGCTGATCGCCATCGGCGACGTCGAGATCGACGAGGAGCATGCCGTGCTGCAGGGGCTGATCGAGCATCTGATCGAAAGCGCCACGGCCATGATCGACGGCAAGCGGTTTTCCGACACCTTCTCCGACCTGCTGATATTCCTGCTCAACCACTTCCAGACCGAAGAGACCTTCATGCGCAACTCGCGCATGCCGGCCGAAGAACAGCGCCTGCACAAGAGGGAGCACAACCGGCTGCTCGACGCGCTGCACCGGATCAACAAGGACATCGTGCGGGCCCGCGGCTCGGCGGCAGCGGCACGGCTGGACGTCTGCGAAGTCGTCCGTCGCGAAATCATCGACCACATCGCCCACTACGATGTGAACATGAAGCGGTATCTGGTGACCAAGGGGCCGGGCGTACCGGACTGACTTTTCGGCGCTCGGCAGGGGCCGGGCGCGGCAGCCGGTGACGGTTTGATACCAGTTCTTCACCTTCCCCGCCCGAGCGGCCTCTCAATACCGCCCAGTATTTTCCGGCACCCCGGTGGTCATGACTCCCGCGCCCGCTCGTATAGCACCACTCCCACCCGCTCGATGTGCTCGCGCAAGTCGGCGTGGTTGAGCTGCTCGAAGATCGACAGGTCGATGCTGTAGGGCAGCAGCAACTCGTCCAGGGCATCGGCGATGTCGGCGAGCAGGCGGGGTGTCAGCGCCGAGCCCTGCAGCGTGAGGTCGATATCCGAGCCGGGCTGGTAGTTGCCCTTGGCGCGCGATCCGTAGAGCACTGCTTGGTCGATCGCGGGGAACCGCGCCAGGACGCCGCGGATCTTGGCAACCGCGCTGTCCGGAAGACCGTGGTTCATGCGTCGCCGTCGGCCCGTTCGCAGAGCTCGGCGAAGGTTTGCGCCATCGCCGCGAAAGCGGGATAGAACCGCCCCAGGATGTCATGGACGATGCTCTCGGCAACGTCGGTGTTGTAAGTGTGCGACGTGAGGTTGCGTGCCTTGATCATGTCCATCCAGGCTTCGCCATCGGCAATCAGGCCATTCTTGAAAGCTTCGCGGGTCGCGTTCTTCGAACCGATCAGACCGACGACGCCTTGCTCGTGCAGATAGTCCTTGAGGACGTTCCACGCCAACTCGTGCGTGAACTCGAACCCCTGGATAAGCCCCTGCTCCTCGAGCTCCGACAGCTTTCTCTGCTCGGACAGGGCAACCGCCCGCTGCAAGGCCTGCAGCGCCTTGAGGTAGTTGCTGAAACGCTGCCTCCAGCGAATGTCTTCTGGCACGGCGTCGGTCACAAGCTGGCTGTCAGTGCGTGCGCGACGACGATGTCGTCTGTAGGATCCGATTAGATCCCAGACCTATGGGTTAAGGAAATCAAGGGCATTTCAAACGTCAGTCGGATCATTTTGAAGAACCTTTCCCAGATTTCTAGATTTCCCTACAGTCCCAGCTCACACCATTCTACAGGTGGTTCGCATGATGCCGGACGACACTAGCAGCAATGTATCAGATGCTCGAGATATCCCTAGGTGTGGTGTTTCAATAGGTTGTTCACCCGGAAGGTTCTGGGAAACTGGAGTTCTCGAGGCTTCAGTAACCCAAGGAACACAACCGGATGAACAGTCATAAGAATGCCAGAACGACCTTTGCAGGGCGCAAATTGCTGATTGAGCGGATCGGAGTGATGGGGCTGATGCCGGCGGCCGAGGCCGCCGGCAGCTCTGAATGCGATCCTTTAGCGACATATGCTCGAAGCGCCATTCATTCATCAGTTTCGCCTTGCTGACCGGCAGACTGTCTTCGGATATGGCGATGCACGACTTCAGATGAATGCCCGCCCAAGCCTCCGAGTCGCTGTTGTAGCAGCGCTTTTCGAATAGCCCTTTGATCGATTCGGCGAGCTTGTCGATCTCGTCTGCAGTTTCCTCGGGATCGTCTCCAGGTGGGTAGACCAGAACAATCTTCAGTTCGTAGGCGCCGCCGTCTGTCCGGTCGAGTTCTCTGCCGCCGTCAACATCAAAGAAGATGTGCGAAAGGCTCTTGTGGTTCGGCTCGACGAGCTTCTGCAAGGCATTCGTTATCTTGCAATCGCGGAGCCGCTCTACGAAAGCATCGGGGAACGCGACCCGGTTGTAGCGAACGGCGAGCCACGCCCTCAGTGTCGCCAGTGATTGACCCGACATAGACCAGTCGGGGTTCGGCTCGTAGAACCCGAGAGCTTCTTTCGGCACCAGTGCCTTGAATGTCGCCACCAGCTCGACGAGAACGGAAGTTCCGCTGCGCTCAATCTCGAAGTGCAGGGTCCGCGGTGACTTGGCCCACGAGAAGTTTCCATTGGGTTTCGCCGGGATGCAGCCGACGATGACTTCAACCTGCGGCTCGGCATCTAAATCGTCGTTGGCCAGATCGCAGTCATGGCTTACGACTACAACGCACGCGGATTCTAGGCCGCCCGTATGGACAAGCCCCAGCGTCTTGACTGCCTCGACCGTCAGAACGTGGCCTTGCCGCCACGGGGTATCGCGTGTCCAAGCGACAGCGTCCCCTGCCATGGCTTACGCACCTTCAGGGAAAGATCGACGCCCGAGATCGGAAACGGAAAGAGCGGGGGCCTTTCTGTCTCCTAGAACCGCATCTAGGCTTTCGCGCTCGGCCACACCGCGCTTCACGATCCGGATCAGCTTCTCTGCGGTTTCTCGACCATTGGCGCCGTCACTGAGCAAGTCGACGAACGACTTTCCTTTGGCAACAGTGCGACCGAGCGATTCCGCCGATGGCTTGAAACCGGCAGCAGCGAAGACCTTGGCAGCCTCCGCGAGCTGCAAGAGTCTGTCGCGATGCTGCTCCTTGGGGACTTCGCCTTTCATCCAGTTGTACAGCGTCTGCCTGGAAACGCCGAATACCGGTGGCAGATGCGAAAGGGTGCGGCCAAAGCCCCTCTGCACTTCTTGCATCAGGGCGGCATAAGGCTCGTAGGTAGGCCCCGGCTCGGTATGCTCGACTCGAACGACAGTGACCAGTCCATAGCCTTGCCGGTTCGTCATGAACTCCACGCTTTCCACACCTCCCGTGCCGACGCCGCCGAAGAACGGCAGCGGTCGCCCTTCCGCGACGGGCGCGTTTTGATAAACGGCAGGGGTCAGTCTGTACTGGGCGTAGGCTGGAACTTCCGCTACGGCAACTCCAAAGAACATGATCACTTGTCCCAGGCTGTAAATGCGTATGGCGTGACGGTCGCTTTAAAGGCGGCCCCGATTACGCCGTGTATGGCATCTAGGCGTTCAACGACTTTGTTATCGGAGAAGGGTTCGCGTCCCTCGATGAAGCCGTCATTATCTAGTATCGCGCTCGGTCCTACGTAATTGAGAAACGGGTCGGCGACAGCCATCTTGCCGAGCTGCAGGTCGGGAGGGAACGCAAGCGGCCCATCCTGAATGGCAACGCGGCTGATCAGACTGATGTCGTCGACCACATTCATCGCCTCGCAGAACGAATAGATCGACTTGCCGCCCAGCTTGGATTTCAGCCCCTGCACATTATCGGCAAGGTATTGGTCGACGGTTTCGCCGGCTTGCGGCATGACGCGGTCGAGGTAGCGCAGTCCCACACGCTCGATGTAAGCCAGTTGCACGGCCTTATGCACGATGGCGAGGCCATCGTTGAAGCATTTCGAGAACGCTTCGAAGTGTCCGTAGTCGGTCGATTGAACCGTCAGGCTATTGCTCTCCAGAATGAAGGAGTGTGTCCTCTCCGCATTGCCGATCAAGAACCGCTCCTGCGGTACCTGCTGCGGAATCGGCTGTTGCCCGGACTTGTTGTCCTGCACGATTACCTGAATCGAGATGCCGCGCTGCGTCTCGAAGTCAGGGAACCCAGCACGTCGAAAGCTTTCCTGAATTTCGGGCAGGAATTCGGCAAGCTTGAGGATAGGGTTGAATCGCACCTGGGCCAACGTGAGGTATACGGGTGGATTCTTGAGCGGGGTTCCCATTGACTTACCTCCTAGTAACGGTGTTCACTTTACAATCTGATTGACAGATTAGCAAACGGCTAATAGCTGGGTAACTTGAAGGGTAATTTCGGTATCACGAGAAATCAAAGGGTTACTGGCCCGTCCCTAGTCAACGGCGCGTCCCTGAGCCGGGAATCGACCCCGCATGGGCGGGTGCAGATGGCGCTTCCTCGCCCTGCGCTTCAAAAGACAAAAATTCCTTCGGTAAGAAGTCGTGAGTAGCAAAGCGCCTTCTTACATGATGACCCTGTGCCAGCTTTGGCACTAACCCGTCCAAGAGGAATAATTATGACCGCAAGGAACTCCGCTCCCAAAACTCCCGCGACACCGATGACTCACGTGGCTGCATCTCGCATCCAAAGCGCGACATCAAAAGCCAATAGCGGCATCGTTTCTAAGGGCACCTTTGCGTCCCGGGCCCAGAGCACCGCTGCAAAGGGCGGGAAACACTAGCGAGGCAGGGGCGGGAGTCCCCGCCCCAAGACCATATATGGCAACCAAAACCATTATTCCGACTCCGGGCTATGCACTACGAGCCCTGATCAAGTCTGGCGGCTACCGAACTCTTATCCACAGCAAAGGGTTGGACAAGGATCTGGATGATCTTGCTGCGGAAGCGCGCCCGTCTGTGGCCGCAGAGCTGCTACAGAGGATCGAGGATACCGCCCTCACTCTTTATGCCAGCTCGGTTAACGGCTCCTGGTGGGCGGCAGGACCAAACCAGCATGCGATTTTGAATGAGGCCCTGCTTTACGCTGTAGGTGTCGGTGACAAAGTCGCGGCGGAGAGGTACTGGGACAAGACTTTCACTCTCGGCCTAAACAGGGGACCTAAACGTAACCTTGACGAGCAAGAGATACGGCGGATTTCGTTTGGGTTCGAAAGCATGTTTTGTCCCCAGAAGGCCAAGACACGGGTTCCGCCACCGATGGAAATCAGACATAGAGAGAAGGCGTTTCATGTAGGTCACAAGCATTTGGCAAATCCAAATCAGAAGGTGAAATTTGCCGAAGGTCGAACCCGACGGACGCCGTTAATGCAGGCCATTTCCGAAGGCGCGTTGGATGACGTGAAGGAGTTGATTGCGGCTGGCGGAGATCCCAATGACTGTATCCCGGAATCTGGTGAAGGCCCGCTTACCTATGCCATGCGCCGTGCCTGCGACCGGAAAGATACGGCAATCATGGATTACCTTTTGGGGTTGGATCTTCTCCCCCAAACCGTTACCAGCCGGTGGATGTCACGCTGCAAGCCCTCTGCGTACTCCGCGAGCTTCGCCGGTACCCGGATGTACTCCTTGGCGAGGGGATCGAAGACGTGGATGTGTGCGACCGTGCCTTCGCGCAGTTGGCGTGCGTGCCACTTGCCTGCAGTGACCGCGCTAACAGCTTGCTTGATCACGTTCTCTGCTATGCTCTGTGCATTCTCGATGCAATCAAGGCCTACAGCTTTTGAGAATTCGCATGCCTTACCCGATGCACATCCTAGTCAACGACTTCGCGATTAGAAGCTTCCGTGAGACGGCAGACAAGGATTACATCGCGGCAAGAATGGCTTACCGAGCGCGACTAATTCAGCCGTTCCTATGGTCTGCCCTGCATTGCCTGGAGAAGTACGTCAAAGGCATTCTCGTACTCAATCGACTTAAGGCACACAAGGGCCACAGCGTGCTCCCGGGCATCGAGAGGATGAAGCAGCACGGCAAGTTTGAACTCGATCTTAGTGGCGAAACTGTCAATTTCATCAAGAAGCTCGAAGACTATGGGGCCGAATATCGGTACTACGAAGTTTCATATGACGTCCGGCCGTTCGACATAGTTCGATTCGACCGCGCAGTTTGGGAGGTCAGACGGTATTGTCAGCCGCTAGACTATGCCGTCGACATTAACGGCAAGACGGTGAACTTGCTGACCCATGAGCTTGATCGCATTCATCGGGCGAAAGCGAAGCACGAAAAGGGGACGTGCGTCATAGGGGGCATTCTGGAAAAGATCGTCGAAAGCAGGGAGCACCCCGCGCGTGAAGCACTGATCTGGAACAACCTGTTCTTCGGTCCGTCACGACGCACGCGTGTGAAGATGCGACCGGACTGGGAAGCCGGCAACTCGCCGTTCTTCCTACATCCCGAGATCATCGATGAGGTGGTCAAGTACGTGTATGTCCCGAAAGACATCGCTGAGGACGTGCGCCAGTTCGCGAAGCAGAAAGCAGCAGAGAAGGCGAAGGCAGAAAATGCAAAGAAGGCAGGGAAGCCCGCAGCCAAGCGGTCGAGAAAGACAGGCTAAAGGGATCCCGAGCAGCTCCTTCAACGACACCAGTTCGGCATTTTGTACGACCCTCGGGGTCGGTAGTTGCCGATCCTCGGTGACTAGCACGCGTTTGGGGGCAACCGTCCGCAATCTGCCTGACACCGATCGATCGACCGGGCTAATCCGAACGGCCAACGGCCGAATCGCTGAAATAAAAAACGGCTCCGCGAGGGAGCCGTTCTTCAATTCCCATGAAATCTAATCTTTTGGGAAAAATCTAAATCTTCGTGGGATCCTACATCGTCACACGTCGATGTTCCGCGCGTACAGCGCGTTGCTTTCGATGAACGCGCGCCGCGGCTCGACGTTGTCGCCCATCAGCGTGGTGAAGATCTCGTCGGCGGCGATGGCGTCTTCGATCTGCACGCGCAGCAGGCGGCGCACTTTCGGGTCCATCGTCGTTTCCCAGAGCTGCTCGGGGTTCATCTCGCCGAGACCCTTGTAGCGCTGCTTGCTGAGGCCGCGCTCGGCCTCGCTGAGCAGCCACTTCATGGCCTCGGCGAAGCTCGCCACGCCTTGCGACTTCTCGCCGCGGCGAATGCTGGCGCTGCCGTGCGGGTCGACGAGGCCGGCGATCATTTCGGAGGTCTTGCGGATCTGGACGTAGTCGCCTGAGTGCAGGAAGTCGTCGTCGATGATGCCGCTGCGCAGGTTGCCGTGGCGCATCTTCTCGATGCGGATCTGCCAGCTTTCCTTCTTGTCGTCGACGGCGGCGACGATGGTGACGCCCTTCGGCGCGTGTCTGCCGAGCCGCTCGGCGGAGGCGCGCGCGGCGGCTTCGTCGGCGAGGTCGAGCGGGATGTCCGAAGCGAGCATGCTGTGCAGCACGCCGGAATCGATGAAGTCGGCGAGGCGCTTGATGATGGCCTCGGACAGGAGGTAGCCGCGCGCCAGTTCCGCCAGGGCCTCGCCTTCGATCGGCGCGGCGCCGAACCTGGGCACCAGTTGTGCGCCGTCGAGGGCCAGCGTCAGCAGGTGCTGGTTGAGGGCGTGGTCGTCCTTGATGTAGAGCTCGGTCTTGCCGTGCTTGATCTTGTAGAGCGGCGGCTGGGCGATGTAGATGTGGCCGCCTTCGACGAGCGCGGGCATCTGGCGGTACAGGAAGGTCAGCAGCAGGGTGCGGATGTGCGCGCCGTCCACGTCGGCGTCGGTCATGATGATGATGCGGTGGTAGCGCAGCTTGGCGATGTTGAAGTCATCGGCGCCGATGCCGCAGCCGAGGGCGGTGAGCAGGGTGACGATCTGCTCGGAGGAGATGACCTTGTCGAAGCGGGCCTTCTCGACGTTGAGCACCTTGCCGCGCAGCGGCAGGATCGCCTGGAACTTGCGGTCGCGGCCCTGCTTGGCGGAGCCGCCGGCGGAATCGCCCTCGACGATGTAGATCTCGCACAGCGCGGGATCCTTTTCCTGGCAGTCGGCGAGCTTGCCGGGCAGGCCGATGCCGTCGAGCACGCTCTTGCGGCGCGTCATCTCGCGGGCCTTGCGCGCGGCCTCGCGGGCGCGGGCGGCTTCGACGATCTTGCCGGTGATGGTCTTGGCGTCGAGCGGCCTTTCGAGCAGGAACTCGGCGAGCTTCTGGGCGACGACTTCCTCGACGGCCGGGCGGGCCTCGCTGGAGACCAGCTTCATCTTGGTCTGCGAGGCGAACTTGGGATCGGGCATCTTGACGGACAGCACGCAGGCAAGGCCTTCGCGCATGTCGTCGCCGGCGATGTCGACCTTCGCCTTCTTGGCGATCTCGTTCTCTTCGATGTACTTGTTGATGACGCGGGTCATCGCCGTGCGCAGGCCGGTGAGGTGGGTGCCGCCGTCGGACTGCGGGATGTTGTTGGTGAAGCACAGCACCTGCTCGGCGTAGGAGTCGTTCCACTGCATGGCGACTTCGACGGCGATGGTGACGCCGCTGTCGCCGACCTTGGCCTCGCCGGTGGAGCAGAAGACGTTGGGATGCAGCACGCTCTTGGTGCGGTTGATGTATTCGACGAAGCCCTTGACGCCGCCGGAGAAGGCGAAGTCCTCTTCCTTGTTGTTGCGCTGGTCGACGAGCTTGATCCTGACGCCGTTGTTGAGGAAGGAAAGCTCGCGCAGGCGCTTGGCGAGGATGTCGTAGTGGAACTCGATGGCGCCGAAGATCTCCTCGTCGGCGAGGAAATGCACTTCGGTGCCGCGGTTCTTGGTGTCGCCGACGACCTTGAGCGGGCTGACCTCGACGCCGTTCTGCACTTCGATCAGGCGATCGACGGCGTGGCCGCGGTTGAACTCCATCTGGTACTTCTTGCCGTCGCGGCGGATGGTCAGGCGCAGCCACTTCGAAAGCGCATTGACGCAGGAAACGCCGACGCCGTGCAGGCCGCCCGAGACCTTGTAGGAGTTCTGGTTGAACTTGCCGCCGGCATGCAGCACGCACATGACGATCTCGGCCGCGGAGCGCTTGGGCTCGTGCTTGTCGTCGAACTTGATGCCGGTGGGAATGCCGCGGCCGTTGTCGGTGACGGAGATCGAGTTGTCGGTATGGATGGTGATGACGATCTCGTCGCAATGGCCGGCGAGCGCCTCGTCGATGGCGTTGTCGACGACTTCGAACACCATGTGGTGCAGGCCGGTGCCGTCGGAGGTGTCGCCGATGTACATGCCGGGACGCTTGCGCACGGCCTCCAGGCCTTCGAGCTGCTGGATCGAGTCTTCGTCGTAGCCGCCGTTATCGGCGGGGAGGGCCGGAGGGGTGTCCTGGGTCATGTGGCGTTTTTCCGCTGGGTCAGATGCGCATCGGCATGACGACGTATTTGAAGCGGTCGTTGCCGGGGAGGGTGAAGAGGGCGCTCGAGTTGGCGTCGGCGAGGCGGCATTCGATGGTCTCGGCGGCGATGTTGTTGAGCACGTCGAGCAGGTAGGTGACGTTGAAGCCGACGTCGAGCGTCTCGGCCTGGTAGTCGATCTCGAGTTCGTCCTGGGCCTCTTCCTGCTCGGCGTTGGTCGAGATGATCTTCAGGCTGCCGGGCGACAACACCAGGCGCACGCCGCGGAACTTCTCGTTGGTGAGGATGGCGGCGCGCAACAGCGATTGCAGCAGTACGCTGCGCTCGAGCGTGATGACCTTGTTGTGGTTCTGCGGAATGACGCGCTCGTAGTCCGGAAACTTGCCGTCGATCAGCTTCGACACCAGCTCGATGTCGCCGAAGCGGAACTGCGCCTGCGTCGGCGTCAGCACGATCTCGAGCGCTTCGTCGTTGTCGGCAAGCTGGCGCGACAGCTCGAGGACGGTCTTGCGCGGCAGGATGACTTCGAGGCGCTCGTGATTGCCGCCGATGTCTTCGGCGGCATAGGCGAGGCGGTGGCCGTCGGTGGCGACGACGCGGATTTCGGAACCGGTGACGACCAGCAGCAGGCCGTTCAGGTAGTAGCGGATGTCCTGCTGCGCCATCGAATACTGCACCAGTGCCAGCAGGCGCTTGAACTGCTTCTGTGTCAGCGACAGGGCGCTCTTGGCGCCGTCGGCGGCGACCATGCGCGGGAAATCCTCGGCCGGCAGTGTCTGCAGGTTGAAGCGGCTCTTGCCGGCCTTCAGCGTCAGACGCTTCTCGTCGAGCGACAGGTTGACTTCGGACGACTCGGGCAGCGAACGCAGGATGTCCTGCAGCTTGCGTGCGGCGACGGTCATGGCCGCCTTCTCGGGACCGGCGGCGGTGGTGGCCGTGCGGATCTGGATCTCGATGTCCGTCGCCAGCAGCGTCAGGCGCTCGCCGTCCTTTTCCATCAGCACGTTCGACAGGATCGGCAGCGTGTGACGCTTTTCGACGATGCCGCATACCGATTGCAGCGGTGCCAGGATCTGGTCGCGAGGTCCTTTAAATAAGAGCATTCTTTAAATCCCCTTAGTAGTAATAGGCGACGTGAGTTGTTGTGGGTAATGCCATTTTTTCTTTTTGTGTCATCCGCTTGCGTTCGTGACAAGTCGTGGGGGAAGTGACTGCTTCGCCTGTGGGGGATTGTGGATGAAAGCCGGCCGCAGCGTTTTTGGTCGAGTTGTCCACAATCTGTCCCGTCGTTGTTCAGGTCTTATCCCGAGACTTATCCCTTGATGGTCTGCAGCAGGACGTGCAGGTCGTTGTTGAGCTGGCCGTCCTTGGTGCGCAAGTCCGCAATGGTACGACAGGCATGCATGACGGTGGTGTGATCGCGACCGCCGAAGGCGTCGCCGATCTCGGGCAGGCTGTGGGGCGTCAACTCGCGTGACAGCCACATGGCGACCTGGCGCGGGCGGGCGATGGCGCGCGTGCGCTTTTGCGAGAACATCTCCGCGACCTTGATCTTGAAGTAGTCGGAGACGGTCTTCTGGATCAGTTCGAGCGTGATCTGGCGGTTGTGCGCGCCGATGACGTCCTTGAGGGCCTCGCGCGCGATGTCCATGTTGAGTTCGCGGCCCTGGAAGTGGGCGAAGGCGACCACTTTCTTCAGGGCGCCTTCGAGCTCGCGCACGTTGGAGCGCAGGTTCTTGGCGATGAGGAAAGCGACGTCGTCCCCGAGGTCGATGCGCTCGGTTTCGGCCTTCTTCTTGAGGATGGCGACGCGCATCTCGAGTTCGGGTGGCTCGATCTGCACCGTCAGGCCGGAGCCGAAGCGCGAGATCAGGCGGTCCTCGAAGCCCTGGATGTCTTTCGGATAGGTGTCGCAGGTGATGACGATCTGCTTCTTGGCGCCAACCAGGGCGTTGAAGGCGTAGAAGAACTCCTCCTGCGTGCGGTCCTTGCCGTTGAAGAACTGGATGTCGTCGATCAGCAGCAGGTCGAGCGAGTGGTAGAAGCGCTTGAAGTTGTCGAAGGACTTCTGCTGCAGGGTGCGCACGAAGTCGGAGACGTAGTCCGTGGCGTGGGTGTAAAAGACGCGCGCCGCGGGATTCGCCATATAGACGGCGTTGCCGATGGCGTGGATCAGGTGGGTCTTGCCGAGGCCGGTGCCGCCGTAGACGAACAGGGGGTTGTAGGACGTCCCCGGGTTCAGGGCGACCTGCTGGGCGGCGGCGCGCGCCATGTCGTTCGAGCGGCCGGTGACCAGCATCTCGAAGTTGAAGTCCGGGTTGAGGCGCGTCTTCTCGTAAGCCGGGTCGACGCTGACGGAGACCGTCTTGACTGGCTGCGGCGCCGGCTTGGCATCGGCTCCCTCGGCGATCGGGATGATGTCGTCCTCGACGGCGCGGTCTTCGACGGCAAAGGTGATGGTGACCGGTTGCGGATAGAACTCCTGCGATACCGCCTCGATCTGCGCGAGGTAGCGCTTTCGCACCCAGTCGAGGACGTAGCGGTTCGGCGCGACCAGTCGCAGGTGCGACGGGCGGTCCGCTTCTTCCTCGAGGCGCAGCGACCTGATCCAGGCGTTGAACTGCTGCGCCGGGAGCTCGCGCTCGAAGCGGGAAAGGCAGGCTGACCAGAATTCGTTCATCGTGCCACGTGGGCTGGAATTTATTGTTTTACAAGGAGAAAAACTTGCGGCGGCGGCGGCGTGGATGCGTCGGCCGGCCGCGGCGAAGGCAGGCATTCTAGCCGTTTCCTCCAGAGTTATCCACAAGCCCCGCCAGAAAAAAGTCTTGACAAACAGGACCCTTAAACGATGTAATCGCGCGTTTCTCTTGGAAGGAAACCAGCTATGAAACGCACTTATCAGCCCTCGGTCGTGCGCCGCAAGCGCACCCACGGCTTCCTCGTGCGCATGAAGACGCGTGGCGGCCGTGCCGTCATCCGCGCCCGCCGCGCCAAGGGTCGTCACCGCCTCGGCGTCTGAGTCGCCGACCGAACCGCGGCGCGTGGCTGAAAACGCCGGCTTCGGACCGAACCGGCGGTTGCGCGAAGCCCGCGAGTTCGCGGCGGTTTTCGACCAACGCCGCGTGTTGCGCGGCGAACGCTTCAATATCCACTATCGACCCAACGGCAGCGATTCCGCCCGGCTCGGGCTGGTCATCGCCAAGAAGCTGGCCAAGCGCGCCGTCTGGCGCAACGCCGTCAAGCGCGTCGGCCGCGAGGCCTTCCGCGTCGCTCGGCCCGGCCTGCCGGCAATGGACCTGATCCTGCGTCTGGCGAAGCCGGTGGCTGCCGTCGATGCCGCGGCCAAGCGAATCTGGCGCGCCGAGATCGACGAACTGCTGGCGAAGCTGCCGCGATGAAACTGACCCCCGGTTACCTGCTGGCGCTGCCGCTGGTTGCGCTGGTGAAGATCTACCAATATGCGATCAGCCCGATGCTCGGCAGCCGCTGCCGCTTCGAGCCCAGTTGTTCGCGTTATGCCGTCGAGGCGCTGCAGCGTCACGGCGCCTTCAAGGGCAGCTGGCTCGCGGTGCGCCGCATCGGCCGCTGTCATCCGTGGCATCCGGGCGGTTATGATCCCGTTCCCTGAGTCATTCCGCTCCACACAAGCCTGATCGAGACATGGACAACCGTCGCCTGATATTGCTGCTGGTCTTCAGTTTTTCGCTGCTGATGCTCTGGGAGGCCTGGCAGAAGCGCGGGGAGCCGAAGCCGGTTGCCCCGCCGACTGCCGCCGTGCCCGCGGCGAACGCTCCCGCCGGCGATGCCGCCGTGCCGACGCCTTCGGCGATCGCGACGGCTCCGGGCGCCGTGCCGTCGGCGGCTCCGGCCCCGGCGCAGACCGCGCCCCGCATCTCAGTCACGACCGACCTCTATGTGGCCGACGTGTCGGCCCAGGGCGGCGACCTGGTGCGCCTCGAGGTCCTTCAGCACCGTGCCACCGAAGACAAGAGCCGCAACTTCGTCCTGTTCGAGGAGAAGCATCGCTACGCGGCCCAGAGCGGCCTGATCGGCGCCGGCATGCCCAATCACAAGACGGTCTGGCAACTGCCGGCCGGCAGCCGCGAGCTCAAGGCCGGCGAGAACGAGGTGCGCCTGCGCCTGACCGCGAACGCCGAAGGCGGCGTGCAGGTCGCCAAGACCTATGTCTTCCGCCGCGGCAGCTACTTGATCGACGTCGAGCACGAGATCGTCAACGGCGGCGAGACCTCGATCGCGCCGCATGCCTACTTCCAGCTCCAGCGCGACGGCACCGAGCCCGAAGGCGGCAACATGATGATGGTGACCTTCACCGGTCCGGCCATCTACAGCGAGGCGCAGAAGTTCGAAAAGGTCGCCTTCGACGACGTCGGCAAGAAGGACGCGCACATCGGCAAGACCGACGACGGCTGGGTCGCCATGGTCCAGCACTACTTCGTCTCCGCCTGGCTGCCGCGCGGCCAGGGCGAGCGTGAGTTCTTCACGCGCAAGCTCGGTGAGAACCTGTATGCGGCCGGCGTGATCGTGCCGGTTCCCGAAGTCGCGCCCGGCCAGACGGTCAGGTTCGACGTCCCGTTGTACGCCGGTCCGCAGGAGCAGGACAAGCTCCAGCAGATCGCGCCCGGCCTCGACCTCGTCGTCGACTACGGCTGGCTGACGGTGATCGCGGCGCCGCTGTTCTGGGTGCTCGAGGCGATCCAGAAGTTCACCGGCAACTGGGGCTGGTCGATCATCGGCCTGACGGTGCTGCTGAAGCTGATCTTCTTCCCGCTCTCCGCCGCGTCGTACAAGTCGATGGCGAAGATGCGCGTGCTGACGCCGAAGCTCCAGAAACTCAAGGAGACCTACGGCGACGATCGCCAGCGCATGAACACGGAGATGATGGAGCTGTACAAGAAGGAGAAGGTCAATCCGCTCGGCGGCTGCCTGCCGATCCTGGTCCAGATCCCCGTCTTCATCGCGCTCTACTGGGTGCTGCTCGGCTCGGTCGAAATGCGCCAGGCGAGCTGGCTCGGCTGGATCACCGACCTCTCGGCCAAGGACCCGTACTACATCCTGCCGTTGATCATGGGCGTCACCATGTTCATCCAGACCAAGCTCAACCCGACGCCGCCCGATCCCATCCAGGCAAAGATCATGCTGTTCATGCCGATCGTCTTCACCGGCATGTTCCTGATGTTCCCGTCGGGCCTGGTGCTGTACTGGACCGTCAACAACATCCTGTCGATCGCCCAACAGTGGCAGATCAACCGGATGATCGAGGCCGGTGGCGGCAAGAAATAGCGCCGATACGATCGCGGCGGTCGCCACGGCGCCCGGTCGCGGCGGCATCGGCGTCGTCCGGGTCTCGGGCAGCCGCCTCGCCGACTTCGCGGCCGGCATCGCCGGCAAGGTCCCGGAACCGCGCCGCGCGATGCTCGCCAGTTTCGCCGACGCCGCGGGCGCGGCGATCGACCAGGGGCTGCTGCTCTACTTCCCGGCGCCGCATTCCTTCACCGGCGAGGATGTCCTCGAACTGCACGGCCACGGCGGCCCGGTGGTCATGCAGATGCTGCTGGCACGCTGCCTCGAACTCGGCGCGCGCCTGGCCGAGCCCGGCGAATTCACGCGCCGCGCCTTTCTCCACGACAAGCTGGACCTCGCCCAGGCGGAAGCCGTCGCCGACCTGATCGAGGCCGCAAGCGTGCAGGCCGCGCGCTCCGCGCTGCGCTCGCTCTCCGGCGAGTTCTCGCGAGAAGTCCATGCGTTGACCGAGGCGCTCAAGGAATTGCGCATGCTGGTCGAGGCGACGCTCGACTTTCCCGAGGAGGAGATCGATCCGCTGCGCGACACCGACGCCGTGCCGCGGCTCGAGCGCTTGCGCGCCGACCTTTCCGCCCTGCGGCGGCGTGCGCGCGAGGGCAGCGTGCTGCGCAGCGGCCTGACAGTGGTGCTCGCCGGCCTGCCGAACGTCGGCAAATCGTCGCTGCTGAATCGCCTCGCCGGCGAGGAGCGCGCGATCGTCACCGAGATCGCCGGCACCACGCGCGACGCCGTGCGCGAGACCATCCGCGTCGAAGGCATTCCGCTGCACGTCATCGACACCGCCGGCCTGCGCGAGACCGACGATCCGGTCGAGAAGATCGGCATCGCGCGCACCTGGCAGGAGATCGAGCGCGCCGACGTCGTGCTGCAGATCGTCGATGCGCGCGCCGGCGTCACGCCGGCCGACCATGCGATCGACGTGCGCCTGCCTGCGGGTGTGGCGCGCATCGTCGTCGAGAACAAGTGCGATCTTGCGCAATGCCTGCCCGGGCGCAGCGAACGCGAGGAGGGCGGCCGCCGCCGCGTCCACCTGGCGCTGTCGGCCAAGACCGGTGCGGGCATGGAGCTGCTGCACGAGGAACTGCTGAAAGTGGCCGGCTGGCAAGGCCACGGCGAGGACGCGATCCTGGCGCGCGAGCGCCACCTCGAGGCGCTCGCCGAGGCGGCGATCCGCCTCGACGCCGCCGCGGCGCAGCTCGCGCAGTTCGAGCTTTGCGCCGAAGAGCTGCGGCTCGCGCAGGAGGCGCTGTCGCGCATCACCGGAGAGTTCGGCGCCGACGACCTGCTGGGAATGATTTTCTCGCGCTTCTGCATCGGCAAGTAGGCGCATGCTCGACACCTGGCAACTGGCCGCGCTGCTCGTTGCCGCTTTCGGCGCCGGGCTGGTCGACGCCGTGGCCGGCGGCGGCGGGCTGATCCAGGTGCCGGCCTTGTTTTCGGCACTGCCGGCGGAGTCGCCGGCGACGATCTTCGGCACCAACAAGGGCTCGTCGGTATTCGGCACGGCCAACGCCGCCTGGCGTTTCGCCCGCCGCATCGACATTCCCTGGCGCACCACGCTGGCAATGGCCGGCGCGGCTTTCGTCTCCTCGTTCTTCGGGGCGGCGACGGTCGCCTGGCTGCCCAAGGATGTCGTACGGCCGCTGGTCCTGGTGCTGCTCATTGCGGTGATCGCCTATACGGCGACGCGGCGCAACTTCGGCGCGCTCCCCGCCGACCCGTCCGCAGCCCCGCGCGGCTCCATGGCCGCGGCGGCGGCGGCCGGTGCGGTCCTCGGCTTCTACGACGGCTTCTTCGGCCCCGGCATGGGCAGCTTCGTGATCTTCGCCCTGGTGCGCTGGTTCGGGCTCGACTTCCTGCGGGCCACTGCGTCGGCGAAGTTCGTCAACGGCGCCACCAACGTTGCGGCGCTCGCCTACTTCGCGCCGAGCGGCCACGTGCTCTGGGGCGTGGCGCTCGCCATGGCGGTGTTCAACGTCCTCGGCGCCCTCGTCGGCACGCGGGCGGCAATCCGCCGGGGGAGCGGTTTCGTGCGCGTCGTCTTCCTCGTCGCCACGGCCTTGCTGGTCGCCAAATTCGGCTACGACACCTGGCTGACAATGGTAAAGTAGCGCGCCACGCGCGTTGCCGCGCCGCGCCCAAGAAGACCAAAGCCGTCTCGTAAATCAGGAGGAAACCCATGAATCGCAGAACCCTCGTCGTCGGTCTGATGGCCTCGGCCTTCGCGGCCGCCGTCCACGCCGACATCAACGTTGGCGTCACCGTGTCCGCGACCGGTCCGGCCGCCTCGCTCGGCATTCCCGAAAAGAACACCTTCGCGCTCATGCCGACGACCATCGCCGGCCAGAAGGTCAACTACATCATCCTCGACGACGCCTCCGACACGACGACGGCCGTCAAGAACACGCGCAAGCACATCACCGAAAACAAGGTCGACGTCATCATCGGCTCGACCATCACGCCGAACTCGCTGGCGATGATCGACGTCGTCGCCGAAGCCGAGACGCCGATGATCTCGATGGCCGCCTCGGCGCGCATCGTCGATGCCGCCAACCCGAAGGTGAAGTGGGTGTTCAAGACGCCGCAGAACGACATCCAGATGTCGACGGCGATCGTCGAGCACATGACCAACGCCGGCGTGAAGACCGTCGCCTTCATCGGCTTCTCGGATGCCTACGGCGAGGGCTGGTTCCAGGAGTTCTCGAAAGTCGCCGAGGCGCGCAAGCTCCAGGTCGTCGCCAACGAGCGCTACAACCGCGCCGACACCTCGGTGACCGGCCAGGTGCTCAAGATCATCGCCGCCAAGCCCGACGCCGTGCTGATCGCCGGTTCCGGCACGCCGGCCGCGCTGCCCCAGGTCGCGCTGACCGAAAAGGGCTACAAGGGCAAGTTCTACCAGACGCACGGCGTCGCAAACCGCGACTTCGTCCGCGTCGGCGGCAAGAACGTCGAAGGTACCTACCTGCCGGCCGGTCCGGTGCTGGTCGCGGCGCAACTGCCCGAGAGCAACCCGATCAAGAAGGTCGCCAGCGACTACACGAACAAGTACGAGGCTGCCCACGGCAAGGGCACGACCTCGACCTTCGGCGCCCACGCCTGGGATGCTGGCCTGCTTCTGGCCAACGCCGTGCCGGCCGCGTTGAAGAAGGCGCAGCCGGGCACCAAGGAGTTCCGCCACGCGCTGCGCGACGCCCTCGAAGGCCTGAGGAACGTGACGCTGTCGCACGGCATCGTGAACATGTCGCCGACCGACCACCTCGGCTTCGACCAGCGCGCACGCGTGATGGTCAAGATCGACAAGGGAGACTGGAAGCTCCAGCAGTAAGCGCGACGGTCTCGCCACAAGGGCGCCTGCGGGCGCCCTTGTCGTTCCAAGGCTGAACCCTCCCGCATCCTCGCACCGGCATCCGAACCGCCCCATGGATCTGCAAATCGCATTGCTGCTCGGCCAGGACGGCATCGTCAACGGGGCCGTCTATGCGCTGCTGGCGCTGGCGCTGGTGCTGGTTTTCGCCGTGACGCGCGTCATCTTCATCCCCCAGGGCGAATATGTCGCCTTCGGCGCACTGACGCTCGCTGCGCTGCAGGCAGGTCGCGCGCCGGGCACCTTGTGGCTGCTCGCGGGCCTCGGCATCGCGGTCGCCGTCATCGATTTCGCCATCATGGTGCGCTCGGGCCATCGTCGGCGCCTGCCGCACGTGCTGTTCTGGAACCTTCTTTACCCGGCCTTCGTCGCGGCGCTGGTGCTGTTCGCCGAGCCGCAGCAGTGGCCGTTGCTGCTGCAGGTGCTGCTGGCGCTGGGCGTCGTCGTGCCGCTCGGGCCGATGGTCTACCGGCTGGCCTACCAGCCCCTCGCCGAGGCGTCGGTGCTGGTGCTGCTGATCGTCTCGGTTGCCGTGCACCTGACGCTCGTCGGTCTGGGCCTGCTGTTCTTCGGCGCGGAGGGTTCGCGCACGACGCCGTTCTCGGAGGCTTCGTTCGAGGTCATGGGCATGACGGTCAACGGCCAGAGCCTTTGGGTCCTCGGCGCCAGCGCGGTGCTGATCGTGGTCCTCTACGTCTTCTTCGAGCGCACGCTCTACGGCAAGGCGCTGCGCGCGACGGCGATCAACCGCAACGGCGCGCGCCTGATGGGCATCTCGACGACCATGGCCGGCAAGCTGTCGTTCCTGCTGGCGGCGGCGATCGGCGCCTTCTCCGGCATCCTCATCGCGCCGATCACCACCGTTTACTACGACACCGGCTTCCTCATCGGCCTCAAGGGCTTCGTTGGCGCGATCGTCGGCGGCCTCGCCAGCTATCCGGTGGCGGCGGCCGGCGCCGTGCTGGTCGGCCTGCTCGAATCCTTCTCCTCCTTCTGGGCCTCGGCCTTCAAGGAAGTGATCGTGTTCACGCTCATCATCCCCGTGCTGGTCTGGCGTTCGCTCACCACGCGCCATGTCGAGGAGGAAGAGTAAGTGCTGGCTCGCGGACTCCAGTTGGCGGTTCTGGGGTTGCTGGTCGCCGGACCGGCGATCCTTGCCGAATTCCACATCACGCTGCTCAACTACATCGGCCTTTATGCGCTGGTAGCGCTCGGGCTGGTGCTGCTGACGGGCGTCGGCGGGCTGACGTCCTTCGGTCAGGCGGCCTTCGTCGGCGTCGGCGCCTACACGACGGCGTGGCTGACGACGGCGACGGAGCTGCCGGGCTGGCTCGCGTTCTTCGGGGCGTCGCCCTGGCTGACGCTGTTCGCCGGCCTGGCGGTGACTGCGGCGATCGCCCTCGTGCTGGGCTTGCTCACGCTGCGGCTTTCGGGTCACTACCTGCCGCTGGGGACGATCGCCTGGGGCATTTCGCTTTATTTCCTCTTTGGCAACGTCGAGTTCCTCGGCGGCCACACGGGAATCACCGGCATCCCGGCGCTGCCGCTGTTCGGCCTCGAGTTGAAGGATCCGCGCCATTACTACTACCTGATCTGGGCGGTGCTGCTGGCTGCCGTCTGGTTGACGCAGAACCTGCTGGATTCGCGCGAGGGCAGGGCGATCCGCGCCCTCAAGGGCGGCACGGTGATGGCCGAGGCGATGGGCGTGGATACCGCGCGCTCCAAGATCGTCATCTTCCTGATCGCAGCGCTGTTCGCCTGCGTCTCCGGCTGGCTCTACGCCCACCTGCAGCGCTTCGTCAATCCGACGCCGTTCGGCCTGCACATCGGAATCGAGTACCTGTTCATGGCGGTCATCGGCGGGGCCGCCCACGTCTGGGGCGCGCTGGTGGGCGCCGGCCTGATCACCATCCTCAAGCAGTGGCTGCAGGACCTGCTGCCGCAACTGTTCGGCGCCTCGGGCAACTTCGAGGTGATCGTCTTCGGTTTGCTGATGATCTTCGTGCTGCATCGGGCGCGCGACGGCATCTGGCCGCTGGTGGCGAGGTTCCTCCCGGCGGATGACGGGCGGCGCCGCGTACCCGAGGCCGAGCCGATCGAGCGCCGCGCGCGGGGCGAAGGCGTGCTGCTCGAGGTCGTCGATGCGGTGAAGAAGTTCGGCGGCCTGGTCGCCAACGACCGCATGAGCCTGACGGTCAAGGCGGGGGAGATCATGGCGCTGATTGGGCCGAACGGCGCCGGCAAGAGCACGATGTTCAACCTGATTTCCGGCGTCTCGCCGCCGACCTCGGGCGAGGTGCGTTTCCTCGGCGAGCGCATCGACGGCAGGGCGTCGCGCGAGATTGCGCGCCGCGGCATGAGCCGGACCTTCCAGCACGTTCGGCTGCTGCCGACGATGACCGTGCTCGAGAACGTCGCCATCGGCGCGCACGTCCGCGGACGTCGCGGCGTCGTCGCCGCAGCGCTGCACCTCGAGCGCGACGAGGAGGCAAGGCTGCTGGCCGAGGCCGCGCGGCAGATCGAGCGCGTCGGGCTGGCAGAGCACATGTTCGATCAGGCCGGTTCGCTGGCGCTCGGCAAGCAGCGCATCGTCGAGATTGCCCGCGCGCTGGCCTCCGATCCTTGCCTGCTGCTGCTCGACGAGCCGGCGGCGGGCCTGCGCTACCTGGAGAAGCAGGCGCTCGCCGAGATGCTGCGCAGGCTCCGCGCCGAAGGCATGGGCATCCTGCTGGTCGAGCACGACATGGATTTCGTCATGGGACTCGCCGATCGCGTGGTCGTCATGGAGTTCGGCAAGAAGATCGCCGCCGGGCTGCCCGAGGAAGTGCAGCGCGATCCGGCGGTCATCGAGGCCTATCTCGGAGGGGTCGATTGATGACGGAAGCGCCATCGGTCCTCGAGGTCAGCGACCTCTGCGTCTCGTACGGGAAAGTCGAGGCGCTGCACCACGTTTCGCTGCGCGTGAGGGCAGGGGAGATCGTCACGGTCATCGGCCCGAACGGGGCAGGCAAGACGACGCTGCTGTCGGCGATCATGGGTGTGCTGCCTCGGACGCGCGGCGACGTCGTGTTCCTGGGTGAAGCCCAGGGCGCGATCGAGGTCGAGCACATGGTCGCCCTCGGCGCCAACCTGGTTCCCGAGAAGCGCGAACTGTTCGGCGAGATGAGCGTCGAGGACAACTTGCTGCTCGGCGCCTTCATGCGGCACCGCATGGGGCACCGCGACGAGCGCGAGACCATGGATCAGGTGTTCGAGACTTTCCCGCGCCTGCGCGAGCGCCGCGACCAGCAGGCCGGCACGCTCTCGGGCGGTGAACGCCAGATGCTGGCGGTCGGCCGTGCCCTCATGGCCAAGCCGAAGCTGCTGATGCTCGACGAGCCAAGCCTCGGGTTGGCGCCGCTGATCGTGCGCGAGATCTTTCACATCGTCGAGGCGCTCAAGCGCACGGGGGTGGCGATCCTGCTGGTCGAGCAAAACGCCCGGGCGGCGTTGCAGATTGCCGACTATGGGTATGTGCTCGAAACGGGTGAGGTTGCTCTGGAGGGCCCGAGCGACGATCTCGAGGATGATCCGAAGGTGATCGAAAGCTATCTGGGGTTGGGCGGGAAGCATTGATTTGTTTCACGTGAAACAGTTTCACGTGAAACGTTGGCGTTGATTGCGGCGGGCGGTGGGGCGGCGGGACGGGTATCCCCCTTGGCCGATTTCTGCGCCTCCCAGCAGCATGAGGACAAGGGGGATACCCGTCTCGCCGTGGCGGCACTCCACTGGTTTGAGCACAAACCCGCGCACGCTCTCCGAGCGATGGCCCGATGTCCCGGTGTGGCGATTTCTGCGCCCGCGCGGCATGAGCCGGACCGGGACACCGGGTCGTCGCCACCACGAACCGACGCCCAAAACCGGTTTGCACTTTGGTTTCCATCATTCGCAGGCGTATCATTGCGCCTCTTTTTCGCCCCCACCCCCAGCATGCTTTTCCCCACGCGCTTCGACGTCATCGTGATCGGCGGCGGCCATGCCGGCACCGAAGCGGCGCTGGCTGCGGCGCGGACGGGCGCGAAGACATTGCTGCTGACGCACAACATCGAGACGCTCGGGGCCATGTCCTGCAACCCCTCGATAGGCGGCATCGGCAAGGGACATCTGGTCAAGGAGGTCGATGCCCTCGGGGGTGTCATGGCCGAGGCCACCGACGACTCCGGCATCCAGTTCCGCATCCTCAACGCCTCCAAGGGTCCCGCTGTGCGCGCGACCCGCGCCCAGGCCGACCGCTCGCTTTACAAGCGCGCGATCCGCATGCGGCTCGAGAATGCGCCCAACCTCACCTTGTTCCAGCAGGCGGTCGATGATCTGACGCTGGAGGGCGATCGCGTTACAGGCGTGGTCACGCAGCTCGGCATCCGCTTCGAGGCGCCGGCCGTGGTGCTGACGGCCGGGACTTTCCTCAACGGCCTCGTCCATGTCGGGCTGGAGAACTACCGCGCCGGCCGCTTCGGCGACCCTGCCTCGGTGTCGCTGGCCGAGCGCCTGCGCGAACTCAAGCTGCCGGTGGGGCGCCTCAAAACCGGCACGCCGCCACGGCTCGACGGCCGCACCATCGACTTCTCGGTGATGGAGCGCCAGCCCGGCGACGACCCGGTGCCCGTGTTCTCCTTCCTCGGCAACGCCGCGCAACACCCGCGCCAGATCCCGTGCTGGATCACCCACACCAATGCCCGGACGCACGACATCATCCGCGCCGGCCTGGATCGCTCGCCCATGTTCACCGGCGTCATCGAGGGCGTGGGGCCGCGCTACTGCCCGTCGATCGAGGACAAGATCCATAAGTTCGCCGGCCGCGACAGCCACCAGGTGTTCATGGAGCCCGAGGGTCTCGAAACCCACGAGATCTATCCGCAGGGCGTGTCGACCAGCCTGCCGTTCGACGTCCAACTGGCGCTGGTGCGCTCGATCAAGGGGCTGGAGAACGTCCATATCCTGCGCCCGGGCTACGCCATCGAATACGACTACTTCGACCCCCGCGGTCTCAAGTCCTCGCTTGAGACCAAGGCGGTCAGGGGCCTGTTCTTCGCCGGGCAGATCAACGGCACCACGGGGTACGAGGAGGCGGCCGCGCAGGGCCTGCTCGCCGGCGTCAACGCCGCCCGCTATACGCGCGAGCAGGAGGCCTGGACGCCGCGCCGCGATCAGGCCTACCTCGGCGTGCTCGTCGACGACCTGATCACGCGCGGGGTTTCCGAGCCCTACCGTATGTTCACCAGCCGCGCCGAGTATCGGCTGAGCCTGCGCGAGGACAACGCCGATCTGCGGCTGACGGAGACTGGACGAGAACTCGGTCTGGTCGACGACATCCGCTGGGCCGCCTTCTGCCGCAAGCGCGATGCGATCGCCGCCGAAACCGAGCGCCTGAAGTCGGTCTGGGTCAATCCGCGGCTGCTGCCGGCCGGAGAGGCCGAGCGCGTACTCGGCAAGCCGATGGAGCGCGAGTACCGGCTGTTCGACCTGCTGCGCCGGCCGGAAGTCGGCTACCGCTCCCTGATGACCCTGCACGGCGCAGGGGAGGGCGTGACCGAACCGGAGGTCGTCGAACAGGTCGAGATCCAGGCCAAGTACTCCGGCTACGTCGAGCGTCAGCGCGAAGACGTTGAGAAGGCGCAGGAATCCGAGTCGCTGCGCATCCCGGCCGACCTCGACTACGGCGCGGTTCATGGGCTTTCGATCGAGGTGCGCCAGCGTCTCGCGCAGCACCGGCCCGAGACGCTCGGGCAGGCGTCGAGGGTGCAGGGGATCACCCCGGCAGCCATCTCGCTGCTGCTCGTGCACCTCAAGAAGCGCGGCAAGTCATGAGCAGCGCGGACCAGCTCGCCGGCGGCGTTGCCGCGCTCGGTTTCGCCCTGCCCGAGGGTGCGCAGGAAAAACTGCTCGCCTATCTTGGACTGCTGCTGAAGTGGAACCGGACCTACAACCTGACGGCGGTGCGCGACGAAGCCGACATGGTGACGCATCACCTGCTCGATTCGCTGGCCGTGGCGCCTCACCTCGGCGCCGCGAGGACGCTCGCCGACGTCGGCAGCGGCGCCGGGCTGCCCGGGTTGGCGCTTGCGATGGCGCGTCCCGAACTGAAGGTCGTCTCGGTCGAGGCGGTGCAAAAGAAAGCCGCCTTCCAGCAGCAGGCGAAGATCCAGCTCGGCCTCGCCAACGTCGAGGTGCGCCCCGAGCGCATCGAGGCGCTGCCCGATGGGCTCGCCTTCGACGCCGTGATTTCGCGCGCGTTCTCCAGCATCGCCGACTTCGTCCGCCTTGCGGGGCGCCTCGCCGCGCCGCAGGGACGGTTGCTGGCGATGAAGGGCGTATTCCCGGCCGACGAGATCGCGGCCGTTCCCGCCGGCTGGCGCGTCGCCGCGTCGCCGTCGATCGTCGTCCCGGGGCTGAAGGCCCAGCGTCACCTGATCATCTTGGAGCGAGAATAAAAAATGCACATCTTCGCCATCGCCAACCAGAAGGGCGGGGTCGGCAAGACCACGACTTCCGTCAACCTGGCCGCCGCGCTCGCGCTGCAGGGGCAGCGTACGCTGCTCGTCGACCTCGATCCGCAGGGGAACTCGACGATGGGCAGCGGCATCGACAAGAGCGATCTCAGGCGCTCGGTCTACCAGGTGCTGCTGGGCCTGGCGCCGCTGAAGGACGCCTGCGTGACCTCGCCGTCCGGCAAGTACGACGTGCTGCCGGCCAACCGCGACCTCGCGGGCGCCGAAGTGGAGATGGTCGAGCTCGAGCGCCGCGAGATGCGCCTCAAGGAGGCGCTCTCCGCGCATGTTGACGACTATGACTTTGTCCTGATCGACTGCCCGCCGTCGCTGTCGCTGCTGACGCTCAACGGCCTTTGCGCTGCGCATGGCGTCGTCATTCCGATGCAATGTGAATATTTCGCCCTCGAGGGCCTGTCGGACCTGGTGAACACCATCAAGAAGGTGCACGCGAACCTGAACCGCGACCTGCGCATCATCGGTCTGCTGCGCGTGATGTTCGAGCCGGGGCGGACGCTGGCGCAGCAGGTCTCGGCGCAGCTCGAGGAGCACTTCGGCGACAAGGTGTTCAAGACCCTGGTGCCGCGCAACGTGCGTCTCGCCGAGGCGCCCAGCTACGGCATGCCCGGCGTGCTTTTCGACAAGGCGTCGAAGGGCGCGCAGGCCTATCTGGCCTTCGCCACCGAAATGATCGAACGCGTCAAAAACTGGAAGGAGTGAACATGGCCCCACCGCCCAAACTCAAAGGCCTCGGCCGCGGCCTCGACGCGCTGCTCGCCGCCAACAACGCCCCGGAAAGCCAGCGCCAGGACAAGCTGCCGGTCGGTGCGTTGCAGCCGGGCAAGTACCAGCCGCGCACGCGCATGGACCCGGGCTCGCTGGAGGAACTGGCCGCGTCCATCAAGGCGCAGGGCATGATCCAGCCGATCTCGGTCCGCCCGGTTGCCGGCGGCCGCTACGAGATCATCGCCGGCGAACGCCGCTGGCGTGCGTCGCAGATCGCCGGCCTGGCGGAGGTCCCGGTGCTGATCCGCGAGATCCCCGACGATGCCGCGCTGGCGATGTCGCTGATCGAGAACATCCAGCGCGAAGACCTCAATCCGCTCGAAGAGGCGGCCGGCCTGCAGCGCCTGATCGACGAATTCGGCATGACGCACCAGCAGGCGGCCGATGCCGTCGGCCGCTCGCGTCCGGGCGCCTCGAACCTGCTTCGCCTGCTGCAGCTCGCCAAGCCGGCGCAGGACATGCTGATGGCCGGCGACATCGAGATGGGCCATGCGCGCGCGCTGCTGCCGCTGCCCAAGGCGGAGCAGGGCCGATTCGCCGCGATGATCGTCGACAAGGGCTACTCGGTGCGCGAGGCCGAAAAGCTGGCGGCGCGCGAATTGAATCCGCCGGCCAAGAAGGGCGGGCGGGTTAACGGCTCGGGCGACCGCGACCTGCTGCGGCTGGAGGAGGAGCTTTCGGATGCACTTGCTGCGACGGTCAAGATCAACGCCAACCGGAAGGGCGCCGGCTCGGTAACCATTCGCTTCGGCAGCCTCGACCAGCTCGAGGGATTGCTCGACCGGCTGCGTTGATCCATCGCAAAGAAGTTTATGCGATCGCAGCATTCAGGTCTTGTATATAAGTCTCGGCGGATGTTATTATCCGGCGGTTTTTTCGGCCCGCTCCCATGAAGCCAGTGGTTCGCTGGGTGCTGAGCCGCCAGGCGCTGACGACTTTGTGCGTCGCCGCAGTGGCCGGCGTGGCGGGCGGAAAGAATGCGGCTGTTTCGGCGCTCCTCGGTGGCGGCATCGGCATGCTCGGCGCGTTCGCCTACGCATGGCGCGCGGTGCGCGACGAGACGGATCCGAAAAAGGCGTATCGGGCACAGATGCTGGGAGAGACCTACAAGTACGCGGTCGTTCTCGGTGGCTTCGCCCTCGTGTTTCTGGGCTACAGGGATTTGGCGGCGCTGCCGCTGTTTCTGGGCTTCGCGTTAACCGTCGTCGTCTACTGGATGGCACTGCTTAAAACTCGGAACTGAACATGTCTGCTGCTCCTGGCGAAGCGCTCACCGCAACCAATTACATCACCCACCACCTGACGAACCTGAAAGTCGGTTCCGGGTTCTGGACGCTGCACCTCGACACCTTCCTCGTCTCGGGCATCCTGGGTCTGATCGTCTTCGGCCTGATGGCTTCGGTCGCGGGCAAGGCGACCAGCGGCGTGCCCAAGGGCTGGCAGAACTTCTTCGAGCTGGTGCTCTCCTTCGTCAACCAGCAGGTCAAGGACACCTACCACGGCAACAACCCGATCGTGGCACCGCTGGCCATCACGATCTTCGTCTGGGTGTTCGTCCTCAACGCGATGGACCTGATCCCGGTCGACTTCCTGCCGCAGGCCTCGCACCTGGCCGGCGTCGAATACCTGAAGGTCGTCGCCACCACCGACCCCAACCACACCTTCGCCATGTCGATCACGGTCTTCCTGATCATGATCTGGATGAACTTCAAGGTGAAGGGCTTCGGCGGCTACATGCACGAAATTTTCACCGCGCCGTTCGGTCCCAAGTTGGCACCGGTCAACTTCGTCTTCCGGGTCATCGAAGACATCGCCAAGCCGATCTCGCTGTCGCTGCGTCTGTTCGGCAACATGTACGCCGGCGAGATGGTGTTCATCCTGATCGCGCTGCTGGGCATCTGGCAGTTGCCGCTGGCGTTGCCGTGGGCCCTGTTCCACATCCTGATCATCACGCTGCAGGCCTTCGTCTTCATGATGCTGACCATCGTCTACATGTCGATGGCTTCGGAATCGCACTAAACCGCTTTTTTCAACCTTCATCACCCCTCTCGATCTCAAAGGAGTAACAAATGGAACTGTCCGTGCTGCTGGGTAACACTGCCATCGCCGTCGCGATCCTGATCGGCGCCGGCGCGCTTGGCACCGCCATCGGCTTCGGTATCCTCGGTGGCCGCTTCCTCGAAGGCGCCGCTCGCCAGCCCGAAATGATCCCCACGCTGCAGGTCAAGATGTTCATCGTCGCCGGTCTGCTCGACGCGGTGACCATGATCGGCGTCGGTATCGCCCTGTTCATGCTGTTCGCCAACCCGTTCATCGCCCTCGTCAAGCCCTGAGCCCCCGGCGTTCGCCTGAAACCCTACCCAGGAGGTTAGCGTGAGCATCAACGCAACCCTCATCGGCCAGATGATTTGGTTCGCCATTTTCATCTGGATCACGATGAAGTACGTCTGGCCGCCGCTGCAGAAGGCGATGGCCGACCGTCAGCAGCAGATCGCCGACGGCCTCGCTGCCGCCGAGCGCGGCAAGCACGATCTCGAACTCGCGGCCAAGCGCTCGGCCGACGCCCTGCGCGAAGCCAAGGATCGCGCCAACGGCATCACCGCCGACGCCGAGAAGCGTGCGCGCCAGATCGTCGAAGAAGCGAAGGACGCCGCCAAGGTCGAAGCCGAGAAGGTCTACGCCGGCAAGATGTCGGAGCTCGAGCAGGACATCGAACGCGCGCGTTCGGCGCTGCGCGAGCGCGTGGCCGAACTCGCCGTCGCCGGTGCCGAGAAGATCCTGCGTCGCGAAGTCAATGCCGGCACCCATGCCGACATGCTGACGGCGCTCAAGCAGGAACTCTGACCGACATGGCCGAACTCGTCACCATCGCCCGCCCGTACGCCGAGGCCGTGTTCCGCCTGGCGCAGGAGAAAGGCGCGCTGCCGGCCTGGTCCGCGCAGCTTGGCCGCCTTTCCGCGTTTGCGCAGAACGCCGACGTCGCCGCCTGTCTCGACAACCCCGGCCTGACGGCCGGCCGCAAGGCCGAGCTCGTCACGTCGCTGCTCGGCAGCGGCGTGGATGGCGACCTGGCCAGCTTCATCAAGGTGCTGGCCGAGAATGACCGCCTCAGCGTGCTGCCCGAGATCGCGGCGTTCTTCGAGACGCTCAAGGCGGCCGAGGAGGGTGTCAAGGACGCCGTCATTCACAGCGCCTTCCCGATGACCGACGCCGAGCGCGCCGGCCTGCTGCCCGCGCTCGAAGCGCACTTCAAGGCGAAGCTGCGGCCCGAAGTCCAGGTCGCGCCCGAACTCATCGGCGGCATCAAGGTGGTCGTCGGCGACCGGGTGCTCGACGCTTCCGTACGCGGCAGGCTCGACGCCATGGCCACGTCCCTCAGGACCTAGTATTCAAAGAATCGGAGCTTTACATGCAGCTCAATCCGTCTGAAATCAGCGAACTGATCAAGAACAAGATCCAGAATCTCCAGGTCGGCACCGACCTGCGCACCCAGGGCACCGTCGTGTCCGTGACCGACGGCATCTGCCGCGTGCACGGCCTCACCGACGTCATGCAGGGCGAGATGCTGGAATTCCCCGGCAACACCTTCGGCATGGCCCTGAACCTCGAGCGCGACTCCGTCGGCGCGGTGGTTCTCGGCGAGTACGAGCACATCTCCGAAGGCGACACCGTCAAGACCACCGGCCGCATTCTCGAAGTGCCGGTCGGCCCGGAGCTGCTGGGCCGCGTCGTGAACTCGCTGGGCCAGCCGATCGACGGCAAGGGCCCGATCAACGCCAAGATCACCGACAAGATCGAGAAGGTCGCGCCGGGCGTGATCTGGCGCAAGTCGGTGTCGCAGCCGGTGCAGTCGGGCCTCAAGGCCATCGACGCCATGGTGCCCGTGGGCCGCGGCCAGCGCGAGCTGATCATCGGCGACCGCCAGACCGGCAAGACGGCCGTCGCGGTTGATGCGATCATCAACCAGAAGGGCCAGAACATGATGTGTATCTACGTGGCGGTCGGCCAGAAGGCCTCGACCATCGCCAACGTGGTACGCAAGCTCGAAGAGCACGGCGCCCTCGAATACACGATCATCGTCGCCGCCACCGCTTCCGAATCCGCCGCGATGCAGTTCATCGCGCCGTACTCGGGCTGCACCATGGGCGAATACTTCCGCGACCGCGGCCAGGACGCCCTGATCATTTACGACGACCTGACCAAGCAGGCCTGGGCCTACCGCCAGATCTCGCTGCTGCTGCGCCGTCCGCCGGGCCGCGAAGCCTATCCGGGCGACGTCTTCTACCTGCACTCGCGCCTGCTCGAGCGTGCCGCGCGCGTCTCCGAAGCCTGGGTCGAGAAGTTCACCAACGGCGAAGTGAAGGGCAAGACCGGTTCGCTGACCGCGCTGCCCGTCATCGAGACGCAGGCCGGCGACGTCTCCGCGTTCGTGCCGACCAACGTGATTTCGATTACTGACGGCCAGATCTTCCTCGAGACCGACCTGTTCAACGCCGGCATCCGTCCCGCCATCAACGCCGGCGTCTCGGTGTCCCGCGTCGGCGGCGCCGCCCAGACCAAGGCGATCAAGAAGCTCGGCGGCGGCGCCGACGCGGGACAC
>Ga0209066_10000609_pt1 | contig 51509 bp, 51 predicted proteins | sample All_14_2_FD_187198 | JGI IMG/M metagenome (GOLD analysis project Ga0209066, IMG submission 187198) | Freshwater microbial communities in response to fracking from Pennsylvania, USA - Allegheny Zone_MetaG_DW_15 (SPAdes) (version 2) ... | reverse complement strand
GGTCAGGATATGAATTTTACGTTTACAACTTCACACTCAGGTCAAATATATAGAGCCTGATGTTCTTCTTTCAGAATAATTCAGTACATAGAGATTGAATTTTTGATTTTTTTGAATACACTCAATCACACAGAGCGCCTGACCATCCCCCATTTCAGCAGATAAACTTAACCATTCAATGGCACGTTTAAAATCTGGCGAAACAAACTCCCCATTTGAAAACAAAAGCCCCAAGTTAAAAGCTGCCTCCGGACAGCCATTCTCATAGGCCTTAATAAACCAATTAATCGATTCTTGTGGTGTCTTAATTAAGCTATCTTTCTTAAACAATCTTGCGCCAAGAATCATCTGACACCACACATTACCTGCCAAAGCTGCTTCTTCAATTTTCTCAGAAGGCGGTATCGCAGGACGAACATGAATGGTTGTCCCATCTGCTTGCTGTATAATTGGGGACTTTGATTTGTAAGGAAACGATTTTAAGTTCCATGTATACTCTCTATGAAATTCTTTCCCTACTCCAGAAATCCATATATTCACTATACGCTTCCATAAATTCGCCCTCTCCGCTGTTTGTACTTCAGCACCCAAAACAGAAAAGGCTGCGCACACAAGCATGCCTATATAGTACTCTCGCGTTCCTTTAGTGCTTGCCTTTATTAATTCGTTCTTAGCTTCATTAGCTATACGGTGGTAGTCATAGCTATGATATTGAGAAAGCAAAATGTCATCTGTTAGAGAAAGATCAAAAACCTTCATTAGGCTAACTTTTACTAACATATAGGATTGAGCTGCCAAACCTTCCCGATCTACAGAGTTCTTATTTAGATAATTTTCCACCTCGCGTATCTGGTCATCTGCCCCTCCAAGGGCAACTGCGGATGATATTTTTTTAATAAATCCGAACATTTTTCAATTCCTCCGAAATCTAATAACCAATTTTATCAGGACTAAAAACAATTATTCCCACTATCTACACTTACAAATAAGATGCCCGCCTGCAACGACCGTTTCGGCATAATCCACTCCAAGGTCTTCGGGCTAAGCGCATTGTCCAATTGCCACGACTTTTCATGCTCAGGCCGAGGCGTTGATAAACGCCGTCAACAGGCATATTATTGTTACTGGAAAACAAAACAGTCTGGTTGTCGAAAACCGCGCTGGCAATAAGAGTCGTAACGACTTGTGTTTTACCAGTGCCCGGAGGGCCTGTTACGACCGTAAGAGGCGTTTGCAGGCCTTTTCTGACTGCATCTTCTTGTTGTTCGTTTAGGCTGCTTATCTCCAGAATTGAGGACGGCTTCTTTCCCTGAAAACCGTTACTGCCTTGAACATAAAACTTAAGTGCGGATTGCTTATTGAGCGCATCGCCATTTTTATAAAGCTGCATGAGTTCATAGCGTAGCTTGTCTTTTGTGCCGCCCTTATTGGTGCGGAACAATATAGGCATATCAATTAATGCATCTGAAGGAACATACTTTTTTACAGCATTCATGCGTGCGTCAAAGCTGCCAAACTCGCCTTCAAGCTCGTCGCAAATTGCTTGTATCTCTTCGGTATTGTAATGGTTAAAAAAGTAAGCACGATTTACTGAGAAATTTTTAACTTTAGGAAGAAGACTAATAATATCGTTATCTGTGAAGTTCGCCGAAACTTCAATAAAGAAGAGCGGCGATATCATATCTCTTTCATCTTTAAAGATCGGGAAGCCGTAATGAAGATCAACGAGAGTTTCCCCATCGGCTGATCTTTGAAGGATAAAATTTCTCTCCTTAACATCGGATAACTGTATTTTTAACTCTGGAAGGGCTTGCGAGAAGAGCTGTTCCTTTGAGGCTTTGTCGGGAAAAATATAGGTTTGATACTCCTGATTTTTCCGGAGCTTTAATTGCATTGCCTGCTCAGCATCCATGCAGCTCAAGTAGTATTTCAATAGCGCTTGAAACTTTGACTGATCCATTTGGCTGAGTTTCTTGTATTTGCAGGCGTTGAAAGGACATTTAAATTTACAGATTTTCGTATGCTTTAATATTACAATAGATTTATTGCTGAAGAAAGAGGTGTTCCCCCTTACGAACACCTGTAAATCAGCCTCTCACCAGCGATGGTGATTTCGCTGTAGTCCATGCCAAGATCGCGGGCGATGGCGTCGTAGTCCAGATAGTTCTGGATTGATGCGGGGATTTCGCCGAACAGGCCTTCGTCCACGAATTGCTCAGCAAGTTCTTTCAGGCTGTCCAGCTGGTAAACGTCCACTTCAAAATCATCGGGATCGCCTGAGGCCAGATCGAAGCTGTAACCGCATTCGCCAACGGCGATAATGACTTTCTGCTTTTGCTGCTCATCCCAGATGTCGCAAGCGTCAAGAAACTGAGGGAAGTTTCCTTGATGGACGTTGAGCACCTTGAACAGGGCGGCGTCGATGCTGTCGCCGTCGATAAACTGAATTTCGTATTCCTCGACCAGAGCGCCATAGCTGTTGAAGTTTTTGGCTGATTTTTGCGCGTATTCTTCCGCGCTGTCAAAGTAAAATCCTGTCGCGGAAATGTCGTAGGGTTGAGCGTGCAGTTGTGTCATGGCCGTATCTCCTTTATTTGCATGACCCTTTCGGGCGATGCCTCCCGTCCGCCATGAAACGGGCGCGGCGTCACACATGAAAATTGGGGGAGACCTTCAGGGGGAGCCGATTTTCTTGTTGACGCAAGAAGCGCACGTGCATGGCAGGGGGCTAAAGATTGCACGAATGGGGGATGCAAAGTCCTTAAGGAGAGGTACGGCTGGCCATGCTGGACGCAGTCCGTAGCGTTTTTGGGAATATTTTACCTTTGCGGTGCTTGATAGCGCATTCAGACAGAGATGGGCTTTTTGCTCTGCACGGTGTTCCGAAACGATTGTTTTGTTCTGACGGCGACACTTTCTCCCGCCCCTGTCCGCGACCCACGCCCTCTTCATCTTGACCTTAGCAGCGGTTCGTCACGATAGCCGCAAGCCGTAAAGGCTTCTCCACTGCGTTCCATCAAGTGCGGCTGGCCGATACGCGCTGCTTCGAGGCCTGCGTCATGAAGGCCGTGAAGGTTCGCGGCCAGAAAACGCAAGGAGAGAAATCATGTCGAAGTTCATCACAATATCCGATCTGGATCACCTCAGTGAGCCGGAGCTGCGCTCAAAGTTCTGCCAGCTGGCACAAGAGCTGTATCGCATAGATCAGGGAAATTTCGAAAGAACGGTGGTTCTGGCTTCCATCGAAACCGTCCAGCGGGCGTTGACCAACAAAAGGTACAGAAGCCCTCAATTTCCGGGCTTTTGATCCCGAAACAAAGAAGCTCCCGCAGATCAACACTGCGGGAGCTTCTACCTATACGTTTGCGGCCTTTGCCGCTTGAAGTTTCTCCGCCTTCGCGGATATTTGTGGGAAGTGGCGGAGGGTCTTCACTCTCCGCTTGCCCGAAGGTTCAGGCGCTTGGGTCGTCCTTCGACTTCCTGCGCTTCTTCTGATTTTTGACACGGCTCTCGCCTGTTTTCACCACATTGATGGCTGAGGCATCCAGCGTGTTTTTCAGGTGGGCGGCATAGTGCTTTTCTATCATTTCTACTGAAGTCCGGCAGTTTTTAGCGATTTGATAGATGTCTGCCCCTTCCAGAAGGCGCATACAGATGTAGGTATGGCGCAAGCTGTATGATGTCCGCGCCTTGCCGTCACGGTCGTATTTCAACTTCACATCTTTATGCTTCAAGAGCGAATCAAACATGGTGGAATGATTAGATGGAAACAGTAAGTCCGTGGGTTGAGGGAAGACTGGTTCTTTTTGATTTCCCTTGGCAAGCTTTGCCCTTGCAAGTAAACGGCGATATGGATGCACGGCTCCTGCTGTGCTTTTGCAAAAGCCGATGCCGCGCTTGCCACGCACTTCAATCACTAAAATTTCCTGCCCTGTCGCCTTGTCGTGAACAATCTCCACGTCACGGTGTTGCAGGTTTTTGGCCTCGTCCGGTCGCAAGCCCGTGTTGCCCATGAACAGCACATAGTCGTGCAACTGTTCGGCATGCCACTTGTCTTGCGGCCTCGCTTTCTCTGCATTTTCGCGGGTAGCTTCATAGAGGGATTTATATTCGGCGGGGCTGAACCACGGCCTGTGCGATACCTTGCCATTTCCACGGAAAGGGGCTGACAGGTTCGGCACAAAGCTAATCCAGCCGTGGCGCTCCGCCGTTCTCAAAACTTGACGGAGGGTCACGATTTCATTGTGGAGGGTTTTGGGCGCAGGAATACTGCCTTTTTTATGAGGGCGGTTATCTTCGGCCTTGGGGTCTTTCTCCTCTTTGGGCGTCATACGATGAACGCGATATTCCTGCACCTTGGACACGGTGACTTGAGAGATAGGCATATCCCCAAAGAACGGCAAAAGGTGGACGCGGAGGCGGATATCATGCCCTTGCACCCATCTTGGGGCACGTTGGCCTTCGGTCATGACGGTATATTCTTTGGTAAATTGCTCTGCAACCTCGCGGAAGGTGATTTCCTTCTTGGGGGCGAGCTGGCCTACGGCATTGAGGCCAAGCAAGCGGTAATACCACTCCTCCGCCACCTTGATAGCGTGGTGGAGGTGCGTTTCCTGCGTGGAGTTGCGGTAATTGCGGCCTTTGAGATAGGCGGCGGCTTGCCAGAGCTGGCTGTCACTGCGGCGGTAAAGGTAGGCTTTACCACCAAGGACGGGATGCTTTTCGGACTGGGTTTGATTCTCCATTTCACTTCTCCTGAAACACAAACACCGTGCAAGTACCGTGTAAGTGTATTATGACAGAAGATAGTTAACGAAGTCTAAGCTAAGTGCTTGAAAGATTGGTTGCGGGGGCAGGATTTGAACCTGCGGCCTTCAGGTTATGAGCCTGACGAGCTACCGGGCTGCTCCACCCCGCGATAAACTGTATTCTTTTAAAACTTGAGCAAAATGGCACTTTTTCAAGCGGCCTGCCCTTGCGGGCGAATTCAGTGACTGGAACATAGCGGATTGCCCCCTGCCACGCAAGCCTTTTTACGACAAAAAAAGGCCAAATATTTGAAAAAATGAATAAAATTAAGCCCTTTACCCCCCAAATCTCCTTGCCCTAAGATAGCCGCAGGGGATGCACCCTTGGTCCATACGGGGAGACAATCATGACAACACAAAATAGTCTGCAATATCAGTCCGGTTTCGGCAACGAGTTTGCAACAGAAGCCGTTGAAGGCGCCCTGCCCGTCGGCCAGAATTCGCCGCAAAAACCTGCGCACGGCCTTTATGCCGAACAGTTATCCGGCAGCGCCTTCACCGCACCACGCACGCACAACCAGCGCACGTGGTTTTACCGCATCCGCCCCTCTGTCATGCACAAGCCGTATACGCCCTACACCCAGCCCCGCATAAAAAGCACACCCTTTGGCAATACGCCGGCCACCCCCAGCCAGCTGCGGTGGGACCCGATGGATTTTCCATCCGAGAAAATCGATATCATCGACGGCATCACCACCATGGCCGGCAATGGCGATACCGCCAGCTGGAACGGGATGGCTGCACACCGCTATGTTGCGACAGCATCGATGGAAACACGTTTTTTCTACAACGCCGACGGTGAAATGTTGTTTGTGCCAGAAAACGGCGCACTGTTGTTCCGCACAGAAATGGGAAAGCTGCATGTGGCCCCCGGTGAAATTTGCGTCATTCCACGCGGCGTAAAATTTGCGGTGGATTTGCCGGATGGAAAAGCACGCGGCTATATCTGCGAAAATTACGGCGCGCATTTTGTACTGCCGGATCTGGGCCCCATCGGCGCGAATGGCCTGGCTGCACCGCGCGACTTTTTATACCCCGTCGCATCGTTTGAAGACCGCGAGGGTGATTTCACCGTCATCGCCAAATTCGATGGCGGCATGTGGCAATCCCCCATCGGCCATTCACCTTTGGATGTGGTGGCATGGCATGGCAATTACGCGCCGTATAAATATAACCTGAAGCATTTTCAGGCCGTCAATACAGTCAGTTTTGACCATTCGGACCCGTCGATTTTTACCGTCCTGACATCGCCCAGCGGCACGGCGGGCGTTGCGAATGTGGATTTTGTGATCTTCCCCGACCGTTGGCTGGTGGCCGAGCATACCTTCCGCCCGCCCTATTTCCACCGCAACTTGATGAGCGAATTTATGGGGCTTATTCTGGGTGTGTATGATGGCAAAGAAGCTGGCGGATTTAATCCCGGCGGTTGTTCGCTCCACAATTCCATGTCCGCCCACGGACCGGATGCGCATGTGGTGGATAAAGCGGAAAGTGCGGATTTAAAACCGGTTTATCTTTCAGGCACTTTGGCGTTTATGTTTGAAAGCAAATATATTCTGCGTCCGACAGATGTCGCCTTGAAAAACGGCGTACAGGAAAATTATTACGAAGTCTGGCAAAATATTCCGAAGAAGTTTAAGGGGTAAAGCTTATTCAGCTTTACCCTCAACATCCGATAAAGACTTCAGTGGCTCGCCCAAACGCGCCTCGATAAATTCTTCGCGCGTGTAGGTTTTACCTTTCCACGCCATCGGGAATGTCGCGGGCAAGCCGATCAAAGAGGGCACACAGGCCTTCCAGCTTAGGTCTGTCATTTCAAAACCGGCATCTGTTTGTTTTAGCAACAAGACAGCCTCCGACCCGACATCTTGCGTATACAACGGCTCTTCGTATGAAGCCCAGCCCGTGATGCGGATTTCTTTTTTGTCAAAATCGCCTTTATAAATGTGCAAAACCTGCGCTTTTGTCCACGACGGGCCGCGCAAGATTTGCGATGCACTGGTTTTATAATCCAGAATTTTGACATGCACGATAAGATCAGACTGGTCTTTCACCACCTGAAATTCTTCCGGTGTCTGCATCATGCAGGGAGATGTCGCAGATGCAGGCGTGGCCCAGAACAAGACAGCCGCCATCAGACATAAAAATCTGGTCATCTTTTACCCCTTAAAACTGTGTGGTGATGCACATCATATGCGGGCGGGCGTTTTGCAGTTTGCGACCTGCCATCCACAAATTTCCGTCAATATCTTGCGCAGATAAACCGCTCAGCTGTGCCAGACGGTCACAGGCCACCACGGCGGCCGCGCGTAATACCGTGACTTCTGCTGCGTTTTCCTTAAACAATGCGCGTTGTTCCAGTTTTTGCGTCAATGCGGGGCTGAAGGATAAGACACCTATGTGATCGGCGTTTAGCACTTGCGGCAAAATATAATCTGCCGCCACGGTCATATCCGATACATCCGTTTTAATGCCGTGGTGGTGCCCGTTGCCGGATGCCATGAGCGCGGTCAGGATCGATTTTTTAAAAAACGGATCATTACCAAAACCTTCGGGCATGATCTGCGCCAGCTTTTCAGCGAAGGGCATGTCGAACACATATTTGTCGCCGTCATAGGCTTGGTCCAGCAAATCCATCACGGCCTGATGCCTTGCGGGATCAGCAAAGGCTTTGAACATCCCAATGCGTTCATCTGCAAACGGCACGCCTTGCAACAAGGGGCGGATTTTGTTTTCCACGGCAGAGGCCGGAATATCGTAAAACGGGAGTGCGCCGGCATCGCGGATCTCCGCCATTTTTTCGACCATGGCGCGCGCGCCGGATCCGTTCACTTGCCATTTTTGCGCATCGCCCGCGGTATCTTCATAAATAAAGCCGCCCTGATTGGCGACAATCATCGCCATCTCGTAAAACGCGCGTTTGAAATCATAGCCCGCAGGATCATTGGCAGCGGTGCTGATATATTCTTTCCAGTCCGGCACAAAGGAAGATGCCTTCAGCGTCTTGGCAAAATCGGCCAGCGCCTGATCATTGATCGTCACATCGCTCTGCCGCGCCAGAATATCTTCGCAGTTTTGAATAAACGCGCGCTGGGTTGCCGTTTTTGCCATGTGCCGTACCTTTCATTGAAGGCCAGATCATAGAATACTATGGCAAAGTAGACAAGGGCGTTTCACCTTCAACCAGATACCAATCGACAGTTTTGCCCTCTATTTCTTGGGTATAAGCACCATAATTGCAGCGGGCATATCTCAACATCTCATTCAATTTGGCCTCTGCTACTTGCTCTCGTGCCTTGGCGGCCACGATCAAAGCAGATATGTCATGCTGTTTCAGCTGCCAGGTCAAAGCCTGCTCTTTGTCGAGTGGCACATTTTTGCCAGTGGCATAGCTTTCAGCCACGGTACAACGCGCAAAAGAATCCCCTAATTCGGCTGCACGTTTATACCATGCGAAACTTTCCGAAGGATCCAGCTCTTGATATAAGGCGCCAAGCGTTCTCGCTGCATTGGCATTTTTTCCTTCTTCATAGGCACGCCGATACCAATAGGTAGATTTTTCAAAAGAATCCACGCCACCCTGTTCATGATAGGCATGTGCCACGATCATCTGGCTCCCGATATCGCCTGCTTCTGCAGCTGTCAGGTTATACGCAATGAGATAAATAGGAGCATCCGGATTAATCATTTTTCCTGTTAAGTGAAACGGCACGGGCTTATCAAAAAACAGATACTCTTTCCGCAGGTGTTCGCCACGGATATCAAACCTGGTTTCCCATTGTACAGGTATCAAAAGTCGATGCCCCACCGACAGATTTATTTTGCCACAAGGCGGCCGTGCTTCCCTCTTATCGATACGGTTTTTATCTGTGCACGGATCCGAATTGTTTGAAAAATAGACGCGAAAATCTCCCAGCCAAGAAAGCACGTCACGCTGTTTCTCAATAACAAACTGTTCTTGTAAAACGACCTCTGGATCATCTTTCGTATACGAAATTTTTTCGACAAGAATATCATTAGAGCAATGATTACTCAGCCGAATAGCGGGCCCTTTTCGAAACGTCCCCCACCGGGCCGGCTGCCCGCTCATCCATGTAGGCTCGACAGCAAGGCAGGAAAGATTGCCCTCTACCTCCGTTACTTTTGCTGGCGGTGCCACACTTGCATGGAGAGGTTTCCCTGCATATAGAAAGATAGCAAGAAACACAAAACCGATAAAAATACGCATAATAAACCTTACACAATAAAACGTGACTAAATATTAAGCGAAAGCAAAACAGCCGGATATAAAAATCCGGCTGTTTTTTTAAATCTGAGATTCCCCTAAGACTGCAGATGACAATCGCCCTGCACAAGGCTGGTTTCCTTGCGTTTAATCATGTCGCCAGTTTTTAACGTGGGGACAAAATCATCCGGGGCCGTGATAATTTCAACGGCGAGGACTTCAAGTTCGACAACAGCAGACATGACGCGTACGCGCGCCGTGACGGTTTGTTCACCGATCTGGTCGCGCTTACCACGCTTTTGTGTGGGGGCTGCCCAGACAGGTTCGGTCCAGCGGATGACGTTGCCGGCTTCAGGTGGTTTGGTGCAGGGAGTCCAGTTCATAGCGCGTCCTTTTTCGTGTTTGAAATACAAAAAAAAAGCCGCCCATAAAGGAGCGGCTTGTTTTGTCAGCAATTTTCATTGCAGATTGTGAATAGATTTACTGAATTCAGCTAGAAATTTTTGAGTTTGGAAGACCTGGCGGCGACCTACTCTCCCGTGTCTTAAGACAAAGTACCATCGGCGATGAGGCTTTTCACGTCCGAGTTCGGAATGGGATCGGGTGTTTCATCCTCTCTATGACCACCAAGTCATCCAAACTCAAAAAATCCTAACTGACACCGAAAGCCTTGATTGCAGCTTTGTGTTTCGTGTTCCTGTGAACACATATGGGCTTATCACTGCGCGCGATATTTCTTGCATATCTAAGTATGCGCAGATTCAAGCCGATTGAGCTATTAGTACCAGTAAGCTGAGGACATCACTGCCCTTACACATCTGGCCTATCAACGTCGTAGTCTTCGACGGCTCTATAGGGAATACTTGTTTTGAGGAAAGTTTCACGCTTAGATGCTTTCAGCGTTTATCTCGTCCGTATGTAGCTACCCAGCTATGCCACTGGCGTGACAACTGGTCTACCAGAGATACGTCCATCCCGGTCCTCTCGTACTAGGGACGGCTCCTCTCAATATTCCAACACCCACGGTAGATAGGGACCGAACTGTCTCACGACGTTCTGAACCCAGCTCACGTACCTCTTTAAATGGCGAACAGCCATACCCTTGGGACCTGCTCCAGCCCCAGGATGAGATGAGCCGACATCGAGGTGCCAAACACCACCGTCGCTGTGGACGCTTGGGTGGTATCAGCCTGTTATCCCTAGAGTACCTTTTATTCGTTGAGCGATGGCCCTTCCATGCGGAACCACCGGATCACTTTGACCGACTTTCGTCTCTGCTCGACTTGTCAGTCTTGCAGTCAGGCCAGCTTATGCCAATACACTCTAAATCTGATTTCCGACCAGATTGAGCTGACCATTGCGCGCCTCCGTTACACTTTAGGAGGCGACCGCCCCAGTCAAACTACCCACCATGCAGGGTCCCGAAACAGGGTAACTGTTCCGGTTAGACATCAGAGATAACAAGGGTGGTATTTCACATTGCGGCTCCACCAAGACTGGCGTCCCGGTTTCAAAGCCTCCCACCTATTCTACACATGTCACCTCTAATGCCACTGCAAAGCTATAGTAAAGGTTCATAGGGTCTTTCCGTCTAGCCGCGGGGACTCCGCATCTTCACGGAGAATTCAATTTCGCTGAGGAGATGTTGGAGACAGTGTGGAAGTCGTTACGCCATTCATGCAGGTCGGAACTTACCCGACAAGGAGTTTCGCTACCTTAGGACCGTTATAGTTACGGCCGCCGTTTACCGGGGCTTCAATTCAGAGCTTGCACTCCTCCTTTTAACCTTCCGGCACCGGGCAGGCGTCAGACCCTATACGTCGTCTTAAACGACTTAGCAGAGCCCTGTGTTTTTGATAAACAGTCGCCACCACCATTTCTGTGCCCCTCTCCACTGGTTGCCCAATGAAGAGGCCTCCTTTTCCCGAAGTTACGGAGGTAATTTGCCGAGTTCCTTCAACATCCTTCTCTCAAGCGCCTTGGTATACTCTACCAGCCCACCTGTGTCGGTTTGGGGTACGGACTATATGCTGGGGCTATTTCCCGGGAGTACCAGGCAGCCCACACAATCCAATAAGTGTGAACTACTTTCGTCCTCCGTCACTTCCCAGCAGGCTCACGAATATTAACGTGATTTCCATCGACTACGCCTTTCGGCCTCGCCTTAGGATACCGGCTCACCCTGCGCGGATTAACCTTGCGCAGGAACCCTTGGGCTTTCGGCGACAGGGTCTCTCACCCTGTTTATCGCTACTCATGTCTGCATTCTCACTTCTGATACCTCCATCCGACCTAACGATCGAACTTCACAGGCTTACAGAACGCTCCGCTACCACGTATACTATTAAAGTACACATCCGAAGCTTCGGTACATGGCTTAAGCCCCGTTACATCTTTGGCGCGAGAACTCTTATTTAGACCAGTGAGCTATTACGCTTTCTTTAAAGGATGGCTGCTTCTAAGCCAACCTCCTGGTTGTTTTGGAGTTTTCACATCCTTGTTGTCACTTAGCCATGATTTAGGGACCTTAGCTGTCGGTCTGGGCTTTTTCCCTCTCGACGACGGACCTTATCACCCGCCGTCTGACTCCTATGGTAAAACTCTACGGTATTCAGAGTTTGGTTAGATTTGGTAGGGTTCGCACCCCCCTAGTCTATCCAGTGCTTTACCCCCGTAGGTTATTGGCATAGGGCTCTACCTAAATAGATTTCGCGGAGAACCAGCTATTACCCGGTTTGATTGGCCTTTCACCCCTTACCACAGCTCATCCCAACCTTTTTCAACAGGTACGGGTTCGGACCTCCAGCAAGTGTTACCTTGCTTTCATCCTGGCCATGGTAAGATCACCGGGTTTCGGGTCTAATCCCAGTAACTTGTCGCCCTATTCAGACTCGGTTTCCCTTCGCCTACGCCTATCGGCTTAAGCTTGCTACTGAGACTAACTCGCAGACCCATTATACAAAAGGTACGCCATCACACGATAAACGTGCTCTGACTGCTTGTAGGCATCTCGTTTCAGGTCTATTTCACTCCCCTCATCGGGGTTCTTTTCACCTTTCCCTCACGGTACTCGTTCACTATCGGTCTCTAAGGAGTACTTAGGCTTGGAGGATGGTCCCCCCATGTTCAGACAGGATTACTCGTGTCCCGCCTTACTCTTGGATCATACTGCTTTCTACTTATACGGGGCTATCACCCACTTTGGCTTGCCTTTCCAGACAATTCTAATTCTTACAATATAACCACTGGCCTGGTCCGCGTTCGCTCGCCACTACTAACGGAGTCTCGGTTGATGTCCTTTCCTCCGGGTACTGAGATGTTTCAATTCCCCGGGTTTGCTTCATCCAGCTATGTATTCACTGGTAGATACCACATAAAGTGGTGGGTTTCCCCATTCGGAAATCGTCGGGTCAAAGCTTATTCGCAGCTAGCCGACGCTTATCGCAGCGTATCACGTCCTTCATCGCCTCTTAGAGCCAAGGCATTCTCGAGATGCCCTTGATAAACGCTTGAATCGAAAATCACGCGCAGAAATAAATCCACATGTGACAGGATATCGATTAGCAAAGTTGAATCAAGTGCGGCTTATTATATCTGGACAAGCCAAATACAATAACCGCCTTTTTTTGCGGTATTATAAAACTAACCTAAGTCAGTATTATAAACCGCGGCTTACGGTGTCAGTAAATCTATTCACAATGTGCAATAACCAGATCGACGAGAACGTCAATCAACTTCAATTTCCTAAGAATTTGAAGAAAATGTTTTCTCCGTCATTATTTTGTACTTGTTTCCACCATTTTAGAAATGGTGGAGGTGAACGGGATTGAACCGATGACCTCCTGAATGCAAATCAGGCGCTCTCCCAGCTGAGCTACACCCCCTTGGATCAGTCCTTTTAAACTTCATCATGCAGTGCATGAATGGTGGGCCTGGAAAGACTTGAACTTTCGACCTCACGCTTATCAAGCGCGCGCTCTAACCAACTGAGCTACAAGCCCTTAAAGTCCCAAGACCCAGTACAAAATAAGAGAAGAGATACGAAGACAGCGGAGTGCTTGGTTCTATCACGAACCAGATCACGTAACATGTTCCTTAGAAAGGAGGTGATCCAGCCGCAGGTTCCCCTACGGCTACCTTGTTACGACTTAGTGCCAGTCGCTGATCCCACCGTGGTCGGCTGCCTCCTTACGGTCAGCGCCCCGCCTTCGGGTGGAACCAACTCCCATCACTTGACGGGCGGTGTGTACAAGACCCGGGAACGTATTCACCGTGGCATTCTGATCCACGATTACTAGCGATTCCAACTTCATGTACTCGAGTTGCAGAGTACAATCTGAACTGAGGTGGCTTTTAGAGATTTGCATGATATTGCTATCTAGCGACCCATTGTCACCACCATTGTAGTACGTGTGTAGCCCAGGCCGTAAGGGCCATGAGGACTTGACGTCATCCCCGCCTTCCTCCGGCTTATCACCGGCAGTATCATCAGAGTTCCCACCATTACGTGCTGGCAACTGATAAAAGGGGTTGCGCTCGTTGCGGGACTTAACCCAACATCTCACGACACGAGCTGACGACAGCCATGCAGCACCTGTGTCCCTCCCACCCGAAGTGAAGAAATCTATTTCTAGAAATCATAGAGGGCATGTCAAGGCCTGGTAAGGTTCTTCGCGTTGCGACGAATTAAACCACATACTCCACCGCTTGTGCGGGTCCCCGTCAATTCCTTTGAGTTTTAACCTTGCGGCCGTACTTCCCAGGCGGTGAGTTTAACGCGTTAACTACGTCACCGAAGGTCTAAGACCCCCAACGACAAACTCACATCGTTTACGGCGTGGACTACCAGGGTATCTAATCCTGTTTGCTCCCCACGCTTTCGTGCCTCAGCGTCAATGTCGGTCCAGATAGCCGCTTTCGCCACTGGTGTTCCTGTCAATATCTACGCATTTCACTGCTACACTGACAATTCCGCTATCCTCTCCCGAATTCAAGTCTCGCAGTTTCAAAAGCAATTCCAGGGTTGAGCCCTGGGCTTTCACTTCTGACTTGCGAAACAGCCTACGCACGCTTTACGCCCAGTGATTCCGAATAACGCTCGCCCCCTTCGTATTACCGCGGCTGCTGGCACGAAGTTAGCCGGGGCTTATTTTCCGACTACAGTCATTATATTCGTCGGCTAAAGAACTTTACAACCCGAAGGCCTTCATCGTTCACGCGGCATGGCTGGATCAGGCTTGCGCCCATTGTCCAATATTCCTAACTGCTGCCTCCCGTAGGAGTCTGGGCCGTGTCTCAGTCCCAGTGTGGCTGATCGTCCTCTCAGACCAGCTATAGATCGTCGCCTTGGTGAGCTCTTACCTCACCAACTAGCTAATCTAGTGCGGGCTAATCTTTTGGCGATAAATCTTTACCCCGGAGGGACCATACGGTATTAGCGTTCGTTTCCAAACGTTGTTCCGTACCAAAAGGCATATTCCCACATGTTACTCACCCGTGCGCCACTCTGTATTGCTACAGCGTTCGACTTGCATGTTTTAGGCCTGCCGCCAGCGTTCATTCTGAGCCAGGATCAAACTCTTAAGTTGAATTTAATCCCTAATATCTCAAAGGATCTCTGTATAGTTTAGAGACCTGCATCTTGCTTGCTTGCTTTTCACTGTCGAACACAATTCAAATCTTGCGACTTAAACTATGTTCAGTTGATTGTGCGAGATACACAGATACAGGTCGTTTGTAAAACACGAAACGTAATCACAAACCGCTGCCTGCGTATCTCTTCTCATCGATCTACAATGTTCAATAACCCTGTGGCCGAAGCCACGACTTTCAGTAAACTCTGTGGCCGAAGCCAACCAACCTTTGCAGATTTCGCCGCAAAAAGCCCCCGTGCCGAAAACCGAAGTTTTTGCGAACCGGAGAGAATCTGTCAGAGCCAGAAACCTATAGGAACCAAGTTCCCAGGTCAACAGGAAAAACAAAGTTTTTATTCTTTTTTTGTTTCCCCTGTGGCCGCCACGAATCTGCGGCAGACAGTGATCAGGTTTATACGTATCCACCCTCAACTTGTCAAAACAATTTTGAAATACTGCCCAATCCCTTTATTGGGCACCAAAACGCATTTGGCCAGTCTGGATGTTTTGACGAATCTTCGGTGCTGTTTCTCGTTTTAGAAGGACCACGGCCCCGGCCTTACGGCTACCGGATCACGCTTTATTTGCAGCCACTTTCGGCTTGCCTGACAATTTCAGGCCATTTTGGGCTTCATCGCGCTCGCGAATCTCCCGCTCGGTATTCACCAGAGCATCGGCAAGGGTTGCCATGCCCTGGCGGTTGGCCAGTTTTGTGTTCGTATATTGGTCGTAAGTACCATCGGCATAGCTTTTGTGTTTTTCTGCCGCTTCTTCGAACAATTCCCAAAGCTTTGTTCGCAGCGTTTCAAGATCACGCGCCATTATCGTAAACCTTTTATATATCGTTATATCCCGACAAGGGTATTATTTTTACATAAACAACGGCACTGCGTCAATGAAAGCGTATATATGCGATACAAATCAGTCTATTAGGTTTTGTTTCAGCACCTGTCCCACGCGGGAGGCCAAGGGTTTCTGTACCGATTCTGCAATAAACCGGCCGGCCGCAGCCAGCTTCACCAGGTCAACGCCGGTTTCAATCCCCATGCCATGCAGCATATATAAGACATCTTCTGTGGCAACGTTGCCGGTAGCGCCACGCGCATAGGGGCACCCCCCCAAACCGCCGGCTGCGGAATCAATCACCGCAATTCCCTCTTCCAGCGCCACCAGAATATTGGCCAATGATTGGCCATAGGTATCGTGAAAATGTACGGCGACCGCATCGCGTGGGATTTGCGCCACCACCTGCTGCAACAACGCACGTGTTTTCACCGGCGTACCGGTGCCGATCGTATCACCAAGCGAAATTTCATAGCAGCCCATGGCAAACAGGGCCGATGCCACACGCACCACAGCCTCCGGCGCCACGCCGCCTTCATAAGGGCAGCCCAACACGCAAGAGACATAGCCCCGCACGCGGATATCAGCGTCTTTCGCCATCTGCATCACAGGCGCAAAACGCGCAAGGCTTTCATCCACGCTGCAATTGATATTCTTTTGACTAAAACTTTCGGAGGCTGCCGCAAAGACTGCGACTTCTTTCACACCCGCCGCAAGGGCCGCCTGCATCCCTTTTTCATTGGGTACCAGCACTGGGTAAGATACACCCGGCTTTTGTATAATGCCTGCCAGCACTTTATCTGTATCCGCCATCTGCGGCACCCATTTGGGAGAGACAAAAGCGCCCGCTTCAATTGTTTGCAAACCGGCCTCTGTCAGCATGTTGATAAAGGTAATTTTGGTCTCCACCCCCACCTGCACGGCTTCGTTTTGCAGCCCGTCCCGCGCACCAACTTCCACAATACGTACAAATTCCGGCAACATCATGCTCCCTCTTGGTTGTGAAAATGGTCATCGTATGATTTAAGCACATCTACCAGCGGTTTACCGCCGTATTCATCCCAGTAAATTGTCAACGAATTGCGTGACAGTTCCATTTCAAAATGACGCTTTTTCCAGCGCGGATCAGCGGCAATTTTGGCAAGAAACACTTGCACACCCGCATCTTCCGGCCCCCTGTGCCACTGCAATTGCCAGCCCACAGGCATGGTGGCAGAGACATGGCCAGGCCGTTGCCACAAAGACCATTCGGCATTGGACGGGATATGTTCCGGATACACATAGCGCGCGCAATATTGCCGCTGCAACGGGCCCGGCGCATCCACCGATAAATCCGGCAAGAGACGCTCCACATCATCCGCCATAAATCCTTGGGCGCGGGCCGCTTCACGTGTTTTTATTTTGTCTTTAGGAGAGGTTTTGGGAATGCGCGGCACCGCTGTTGTGCCTTCGGTTTCCTTGCGGCGTTGCAGGTATAAAATCATCCCCACCGTCACCATCAAAATGACAACCACAACTGCGGAAATCAGGAAGCCCCATATTTCCAGCGGCACATGTGCCTTCATATTTTCGATGGTTTTTAACAGATCATCCAAATTGGTATTCCTGTTTATCGTCAGCGCTTTTATTCCAGCGCGATCAATTCACGCTTTTCATCCACCTGTTCGCCGATATTGGCATGAATGGCCGCCACAATACCATCTGCGGGGGCAATAATGGTATGTTCCATTTTCATGGCTTCCACAATCACCAATGCCTGTCCCTTTTTAACGCTATCGCCCAATTGCACGCGCACGGCGACCACCTTGCCGGGCATCGGGGCGTGCAGCCCCCCTGCGTCCGCCTGATCACCATCTTCAAAACCGAGGGGGTCCAGATAGGTCAGTTCTGCCCGCAGGCCCTGTGCCAGCACCGTCAGCTGTGTACCGTCCTGCAAAACAGCACCCGCGTATGACACGCCGCCGAATTTCACTTCGAAACTGTCGTCATAGGCAATCTGGGTGAATTGTGCGGGCTGCTTTGTGCCATTGGGCAGGGTGACCACAGGGTCCGTAAAACGCCCCTGCGGGCAGGAAATGCCCACGGTGACCGTCTCGTCACCTTCTTTGAACACAAACATATCCGTATCCACACCGCCGATGCGCCAGCCGGAAAGATCATTCCACGGCGATACATCTTCGCTATGCATCGCCCCATTCGTTTCGCGGCGGATAAACAGGCCAAGGGCTGCCAAGGCAAAGACATCGTCGGCTGGGCGCGCGCGCGCGGGCAGCAAATCTGTGCCATGTTCAGAAATAAACTGCGTGGTCAAATCCCCCGCCACAAAGGATGGATGTGCTGCCAGCGCGCGCAGGAATACCAGATTGGTTTTCGGGCCGGCCACCAGCGTTTCGTCCAGTGCCATGCGCAACCGCTCGATCGCTTCGGCGCGGCTTGCACCATGCACAATGATTTTGGCAATCATCGGGTCGTAATAAATCGAAATCACATCACCTGCGCCACTGGCTGTCTCGTAGGTCGTTTCGCGCACGCCTGTATCGACACGCACCGCTGCACTTTCCAACGGAAAGCGCAGAAATTTGATCTGCCCTGCACCCGGCAGGAAATTATTGGCGGGGTCTTCGGCATAAAGACGCACTTCAATCGCATGACCCTGAATTGCCAGATCTTCTTGCGTGAAAGTCAGGTTCCCGCCCTCTGCCACACGGATTTGCCACGCGACCAGATCCAGCCCCGTAATCATTTCCGTGACAGGGTGTTCGACTTGCAAGCGGGTATTCATTTCCATGAAATAGAACGACCCGTCCGTATCCAGCAAAAACTCTACAGTGCCTGCCCCTGTGTAACCAATGGCCTTTGCCGCCGCCACAGCCGCAGCCCCCATTTTGGCGCGCACATCGGGCTTAAGTCCCGGTGCAGGGGCTTCTTCCAGAACTTTTTGGTGACGGCGCTGAATGGAACAATCACGCTCGAACAAGTAAACCGTATTGCCTGCTTGGTCTGCAAAGACTTGAATTTCCACATGGCGCGGACGGGCCAGATATTTTTCGACCAGAACGTGCTGGTCACCGAATGAGGCTTGTGCCTCGCGCTGCGCACCGGCCAAGGCTTCTTTAAAATCCGCTGCTTTTTCAACAACGCGCATTCCCTTGCCCCCGCCCCCGGCAGAAGCTTTGATGAGCACGGGATAGCCGATTTTATCGGCTTCTTTTGCCAAAAACGCTTCATCTTGCTGGTCGCCATGATAGCCGGGCACCAGTGGTACGCCTGCTTTTTCCATGAGCGCCTTGGCCTCGGATTTGCCACCCATGGCACGGATGGCAGAGACAGGCGGGCCAATAAAAATCATACCGGCAGCCGCAACAGCTTCGGCAAAATCTTCGTTCTCGGATAAAAAGCCATAGCCAGGGTGAATGGCATCCACGCCATGCGCTTTGGCGACATCGATAATTTTTTGATAAACCAGATAGCTTTCGCGGGCTTCGGCCCCACCGATCAAAACCGCTTCATCGGCCATTTCCACATGCAGCGCATGGGCATCGGCTTCGGAGTAAACGGCGACGGTGGCAATCCCCATCTCGCGGCAGGTCCGCATCACACGGCAGGCAATTTCACCACGGTTGGCGATCAGGATTTTTTTAATCGGCACAGCAGCATCCTTTTGTTTCGCATTGCCCCAAGAATATAACTTTAGCCACAGCAGAAGGCAACGCCGCACTTTCAGCAGGCTTTCGTTAAACCGCTGAATATTTTATGTTTTTTGCTCATATAACACCGGATGCCACCAAAAACACTGGCCCTTGTTTGCATAAAGCTATACAATTGAAATAATTATGTTTTCAGCCGACAGGTATCCCGACGATGTCCCAGACAGCGCCCACAGCCGAAGCCGATCAAAGCGCATCACGCTTCTTTGACTTCAAGGCCGCTGTTGCGCGCACAACACAGGATTTTCCCGAGACACAAAAAGGCACTATTTTTCTGCGCACCGATACACCACACGAAACATATGGCCACTGGAAAGCAAAGCTGCGCGCGGCCCTGCATGGCCACGGGTTGATTGGTCAAAAGAAAATACAGCAATCTCTGGCGGATGACACATCCTATGCCTTTCAACCGCAATGGCCCAGCCCGCTGCAAACACTGGTCTTCAAACCCGATGACCTGATGACACAGACACTGACCGCCACCGTGCCGGCGCACCAAGCCCAAAGCTTTGTCTTTTTTCACGAACTGGGGCACCTGACAGTTGAAAATGCCAGTGGCGGCTGGCAAAGCGGCAAGCCTTTCCCTGAAAATGCGGCAGATAGTTTTGCCACCATCAAACACCTGCAGGAAAACAAGGAAGATATTCTGCTGCCTCTCGTTAACAGCTGGGCGCGGGCTTATCGTTTTGTGGTGACCAGCAATGCCACACACCTGACCTCCACCAGCACCGAAGCACTTGTTGCGTTGCGCGACACACCTGAATTGTCGGGCCTGCGCGGCAAAACCCTGTCACGGTTTGCCGCAGACCATGCGCATCAACACAGCCCTGATCAGGAAAACATTGACGAAGCGCTGTATATATTCGGCCCCTACCGCGGGATGGATAAACTATACCCCTTCACCGAAGGCACCGCGCATAAACTCGCACAGCTGGCCGAAACGGCGCTTGCGACAGAAAACAAATTTGCCTTTCAAATCGGCCTCAGCCTGTTCCGCCCTTTCCTGCACCCTGCCGGTGCCGAGGTTAACGGACAACACATTCAACTGCCCGAAGGACAGCGCGCAGACTTTGTAAAACGGTTTGAAGAAAAATCCGCACAGTTTGGCGTGCAAAGCCTGATCACTGAGTGGTGCGAAAATGTGGATGCGGTGTGTGCACGCGCAGGACACAACCAAACAGCCCCTGCACAAACGCAAAAGCCCCTTGCCTTAAAGCTTTCATAACGCCTAGCGGTCGTCGCCGGCACCTTTGATCATGTCGCGTTTTTGGCGACTTTGGATTTTTTCGATATTCAGGGCGGCAATGTCACCGAGATCCACACCGACATCTTCGGCCAAGGCCGCCAGATACCACAGCACATCGCCCATCTCGCCTTTGATGCCCGCGATCAGCTCTTCACGGTTGCCGTCACCACGGATGATTTTTTTGACTTTATTGGCAAGCTCCCCCGCTTCCCCCGCCAAGCCCAAAGCGGAATAGACCAGATTGTCTTCCCCCGGATAAATACGGGTTTTCATGGCCTCTTGCTGATAGTTTTTAAAATCGATCATCATGTTACATCCTTTGGTGTCAGGCTTTTTTACGCCATGCGGGTTCGGATTTATTGAGAAAGGCGGAAAGACCGTCTTTGCCTTCATCCGATGCACGGGCTTCGGCAATTTGCTCCACCGTATGGCGGATCATGGCATCATCGACATGCTTATTGGCAATGCCCAAAATCAATTCTTTGCCACGGCGCTGCGCATCGGGGGCACCTTCCATCAGCGGCATCAGGATTTTATCCAGCGCGGCATCCAAGCCGCCTTTTTCGCAAACTTCATGCACAAGGCCAATTTTTTGCGCCAGCACCGCATCAAACCGTTCCGCCGTCATAAAATAACGCCGCGCCTGACGCTGGCCAATCGCCGCCATCACATAAGGGGCGATGATGCTGGGGATCAAACCGATGCGCACTTCCGACAGGCAAAACTGCGTGCCTTCTTCGGCAATCACAATATCGCAGCAGGCAGACAAGCCCACACCACCGCCAAAGGCATTGCCCTGCACCAGCGCAATTGTGGGCTTTGGCAATGTATTGATGGTTTTGAGCAAAATGCCCAGCTGCATCGCATCTTCAACGTTTTGATCATAGGTGTAATCCGCCATGCGGCGCATCCAGTTCAGGTCCCCTCCTGCTGAAAAACTTTTGCCATTCCCGCGCAACACAACCGCACGCACCAGCGCATCGCCACCGGCCGCCTGAAATTTTTCTGTCAGTTCCAAAATCACATGCTCGTTAAACGCATTGTGCAACTCGGGGCGGTTCATTGTGATGGTCGCAATGCCGTTTTCAACATGGTACATGATGGCTTGTTCGGTCATGGGTCACCTAAAACTTGTGCTATGGGCAGATTGTTATTCTTTATAAGCAAAACAAAGGCTTAAATCCAAGACTCTCTGTTTAACAGAGTCTTGGCGACAAAATTGACGCGTAACGGTATCTCTGGTAAAATATTTACATAAAGTTAAGTCGTTCACCCCGCGAAAGTGCCGATGCATAGTAAGTTTGGCAATACCACTCCCGCCGCCCCAGCCGCCGATGATCCCGCGACGGGTGCTGACGCGCTGAAAGGCTGGTACTTGCTGCGCGGGTACGATGCCGCACACGATGCACTCTCGTCCCTTATGGACCTGCCGGAAAAAGACGCGATTGAAACCATGAAGCAGATTCATCCGCATCGCGGTTCCGGCCCTGCGGAGGAAAACGGCCTGCGCCCGCAAGAAGCATATTACGCAGAACGCCGCGATGCCGATAACTGGCTGCGCGATTTTGCCGACAGCACCGATATCGCACGCGACCGCAAAAATCCGACATTTTTTGCCCTGACGAATGACCCAGACACCGTCAGCGCCGCCATGGCCAAAGGTGGCAGCACAGTCATTGCCATGCCGCTTGAAAAAGCCGATCTGTCACAATGGACATTCACCTGCGGCGACAGCATGGGCAATTATTTATCTCAAAAAAACATCAGCGCTTTTTTAAGCGAAAAACACGCCCTGACCGGCACCGCTATGGATGCTAAAAAACTCGCCGCCGTTATTCAGAAAGGCGACATCCCCAAGGATGGTTTTGAAGCGCAATACTGGAGCACAACGCCCCTGCCCGCCACGGTTGTCTCGGCCCCGAAAAACATGGTGCCGGATACTACACAAAAACCAACAGCACCGCCGCCCGCCACACCGCGCGCGCAACGTCCGTAAAATATCAATCAACGGCGTTTGTATGCACCTGTTCGATCATCTCTGTTAAATCACCCTGCATGATGCCCAGAAGCCTGTTACGCTCCTGACCCGCCTGCCAGTTAAAAAACAGAAAAACAGCAATGGATGCCAAAAGCAGCACGATCAGCATCCATGCCGAAAGCTTAATGAGACGCGCCAGAACAAGCGGATCTTTTTCTTTCTTATCCTTTTGCATAGGATATTACATCCTGAAAACACCAAACTGCGTTTTTTCAATCGGCGCGTTCAGCGCGGCGGAGAGAGAGAGGCCCAGCACCATACGTGTATCGGCGGGGTCAATAATCCCATCATCCCACATACGGGCGGAGGCATAGTATGGATGCCCTTGCGTCTCATACTGGTCACGGATGGGTTGTTTGAAAGCTTCTTCTTCGGCGGCAGGCCAGACCTGACCTTTTTTCGCCATGGCATCTTTTTTAACCTGCGCCAGCACGCTTGCCGCCTGTTCCCCGCCCATGACGGAGATACGGCTGTTGGGCCATGACCACAAAAACCGCGGGTTGAACGCACGGCCACACATGCCGTAATTGCCAGCCCCAAAAGACCCGCCGATCAACACGGTCAGCTTGGGCACCTGTGCGCAGGATACGGCGTGTACCAGCTTCGCGCCGTCTTTGGCAATGCCGCCTGCTTCGTATTTACGGCCCACCATAAAGCCTGTGATGTTTTGCAAAAAGATCAATGGAATGCCGCGCTGGCAGCACAGCTCCACAAAATGCGCGCCCTTCAGCGCGGATTCAGAAAACAAAATACCGTTGTTGGCAATAATGCCGACAGGATAGCCATACAAATGCGCAAAACCGCAAACGAGCGTTTCGCCGTACATTTTTTTGAATTCGTCAAAATCGCTGTTGTCCACAATACGTGCAATCACTTCGCGCACATCATAGGGTTTGCGGCTGTCTTTGGGGATCAGGCCGTAAATTTCCTGCGGATCATATTTCGGCGGCACGGGTTCACGCATCGCCAAGCCTACTTTTTTGGTGCGGTTCAGGTTGGACACGATTTGACGCACGATTGAGAGCGCATGGCCATCGTTTTGCGCATAATGGTCCGTCACGCCGGATTGTTTGCAATGCACATCCGCCCCGCCCAGATCTTCGGCGGAAACTTCTTCGCCTGTCGCAGCCTTCACCAGCGGCGGGCCGCCCAGAAAAATCGTGCCTTGCTCTTTGACAATCACAGATTCATCCGACATCGCCGGCACATAAGCGCCACCTGCGGTGCAAGAGCCCATGACAGCCGCAATCTGCGGGATACCCTGCGCGGATAAATTCGCCTGATTGTAAAAAATGCGGCCAAAGTGTTCTTTATCAGGGAAGACTTCATCTTGCAGCGGCAAAAACGCCCCGCCGCTATCCACCAGATACACACACGGCAGATTGTTCTGCAGGGCGATTTCCTGTGCACGCAGGTGTTTTTTGACGGTCATCGGATAATACGTGCCGCCCTTCACCGTCGCATCGTTCACCACGATCATGCATTCCTGACCGGAAATGCGGCCAATGCCCGCAATCATGCCGGCAGCAGGTACAGCGTCATCATAGACATCGTGCGCGGCAAAGGCAGAAAGCTCCAGAAACGGCGAGCCCGGATCAATCAAGTGCCGCACACGATCACGTGGCAGCATTTTGCCACGTGCCAGATGTTTGGCCCGGGCATTTTCATCGCCGCCCTGTTGAATGATTGCCAGCTGGGATTTGAACGCAGCCACAATTTCTTGCATGGCTTCTGCATTTGCCTTGAAGTCAGCCGATTGCGGCGAAAGCTTGGATGCGAGCGCGGTCATGAAAAAATCCCCAAAGGTTATGTTCCTCTGGGGATTTTAAATCATGGGGCCGAGGCACTCAATATTTATAATATCTCGGTGTTTATGGGATTATTTGCCACCCATTTTGGAAACATTGTCCCAAAACTCTTCAATTTTGATATCGGCATCTTCCTGGCTGAATGTGTAATCTGTCCACAATTCCAGCTTGGGTTTGCCGTTTTCATCCAGCTGCGGAGCATCATCCATATTTGCCGGCGCCTGAATAATTGTGGGCGACAAATCGTAACCGGTGGACTGCTCCAATGCTTCCATGACCTTGCGGTCAGATCCAAACCACTTCCAGAACATGTTCGTACTCCTTAACTTCTGATGGGGCGGAAGGCCGACAAATTTTCTTTTTGTTTCTTATTATCTTCTGCGTTTCTTGCAGGGGCCCGGCACTTCAACTTTCAAACCTGCGCGGATATTATGTTAATAAAGTCTTAATGTCAACCCCAAGCCAAATTTACACCATTAACGCGCTGATTCATATGGGTATTTTAAAAGTTATCCCCGCGGTTTCGGCCCCGCTTTGGGTTTCAAACGCTGTTTTGATTCGAGCGATTGACGCATACGTGCATGATTTTGCTGAAAAATTTCGGATAAAGGCTGCGTCGAACCAGCCTTCAAAGCCTCCCGGCTTTCACGGTCCAGACGCTTGCCATGATTTTTCAGCATATTTTCGATATTGGCGCCTTTTTCGATGAGATAGGCGCTTGCCCGATGGTCCCGTGCGCGCAAGGTATAATACAAAGCCTCGTCTTCGCCTGCGTGCACATTGGCACCCTTTTCAACCAGCAGCGTCAAAATCTCGAAATGGCCGGAAAATGCAGCGGTCAACAGCGGCAAATCGTTTTCAAAAGAAACATCTGCGCCACCGGCAAGGCTTGTCTCCACTGCCGCTTTGTCGCCTTTGACAATCGCGGAAAGCAGTTCATAGCCCTTGGTTTTCTTTTCCAAACCAAACATGCGCAAGCCCCTTTCTCGGATAATGATGAAAGGCATGGTAGCGCAAATATCTTGCGATCAAAAGGGGCTGAAGGCCGTAAACGCTCAGGCGCGGGGCGTACGGTAGCGCAAGGCGCAGGTTACATCCGCAGCGGTTTCATCTGCTGCATCGCCACATATATCAAGTGCTGCACGCACCGCATCCGGGACAGACGACAGATTTTTCGGTGAAATATCATAGCCTTTCGACTGTGCCAAGGCCGCCGCCACCCGTGCATCCGATCCAAATAATTCCCACAACATACCCCATACTCCTGCTCTGACGGGCCAGCGTTTTATCGCCGCTGACCGCACATTTGTTTGCTTGCTATAGGTTGATACGCAGGCCGGGGCAAAAAACCTGCGCACCAAATAAGCGGCGCGCGCGTTGTCATATCCGAAAAGCGTAAATCAAAAGCGTAAAAAAGCGTGTTTTTTAGCCGCACAGTGCTATTTTACTCTTAATTGAAAGGATTTTTGCCCATGCCGTCGCATATTCTTACGACTGACGAGATTTTTTACGCCAAAAACAATCTCGACCCGCAAAAGGTGAACCGGATGGTCAATGACCATCTGACGGGCGCCGATGACGGGGAGCTGTATCTGGAATACGTGCAGTCCGAGTTTTTTAGCTGGGACGATGGCCGGTTGAAAACCTGTACCTATGATACCGACATGGGCTTTGGCATGCGCGCCGTGGCCGGTGATACGTTTGGCTATGCCCATTCATCTGAAATGAGCGAAAGCGCAATTGCCCGCGCCGGCGAGACAGTCACAAGTGTGACCAAGGGATTTTCCGGCACGCTTGACCTGCCACCGCAAAAAACCAACCAGCAGTTATATGTGGAAGACAACCCGCTGCTGCAAATGCCTTTCGAGAAAAAAGTAAAACTGCTGGAAGACATTGATGCCTATGCCCGCGCGAAAGACCCGCGCGTGAAGCAAGTCTCTGCGCAATTGGCCGCCTCCTGGAAAGCAGTGCAGATTCTGCGCAGCGGCGGCGAAAAAAGTGCAGACCTGCGCCCGCTCGTGCGTCTCAGCATTTCCGTTTATGTCGATGACGGCAAAGGCCGGATGGAAGATGGCTATCAAGGCATGGGCGGCCGCTATACGTATGATCTGCTGTTTGATGACAAGACGTGGAAAAAAGCTGTGGACGAAGCCTATCGTCAGGCCTGCGTTAATCTGGAATCTGTCGCGGCCCCGGCTGGTGAAATGACCGTGGTGCTGGGCCCCGGCTGGCCCGGTATTTTGCTGCACGAAGCCATCGGCCACGGATTGGAAGGTGATTTTAACCGCAAAAAAACCTCCGCTTTCTCCGGCCTGATCGGCCAGCAGGTTGCGGCCAAAGGCGTGACAGTTGTGGATGACGGCACCTTGCCGAATTTGCGCGGGTCTATCACCATTGATGATGAAGGCACGCCGTCGCAGCGCAATGTGTTGATTGAAGACGGTATCCTGACCGGCTATTTGCAAGACCGCATGAACGCGCGCCTCATGGGGGAGAAATCCACCGGCAGCGGCCGCCGCCAAAGCTACGCCGACCACCCGATGCCCCGCATGACCAATACCGTGATGCTGAACGGCACGCATGACAAGGACGAGATTTTGCAATCCGTCACCAAGGGTCTCTATGCCGTGAACTTCGGCGGTGGTCAGGTGGATATTACCTCCGGCAAATTTGTGTTCGAAGCATCGGAAGCTTACCTGATTGAAAACGGCAAGATCGGCCGCCCCGTCAAAGGCGCCACGCTGATCGGCAACGGGCCGGATGCGCTGACCAAAGTTAAAATGGTCGGCAACGACATGAAACTGGATGACGGCATCGGCACCTGCGGCAAAGATGGCCAGAGTGTGCCCGTTGGCGTCGGGCAACCCACATTGCGCATCGACGGCCTGACCGTTGGCGGCACGGAGGCTTAAAACCATGAAAAAGTTTTTACACCTAATGCTCATTGCACCTTTGCTTTTGTCCCTCGCCGCCTGTGCCGTGACACGCGAAAAAAGCATGGAGCGTATGAACAGTTTTGTCGGCCAGACCGAAGCCGCTGTCATTGACAGCTGGGGCGTGCCGGATAAAACATACGAAATGTCAGACAAGACCAAAGTCATCGCCTACCGCGAAGAACGCGAACATTACGACAGCCCCGGCAGCACGGTCTGCCTCGGCAGCTACCCTGGGCCCTTCGGCTATTCCATGTGCGGTGGCGGCGGCCCGAAACGGATCAAAAAACTCGCCTGTGAATACAGCTTCCACCTGAAAGGCGGTGTGGTCACAGAATGGTCGCAGCACGGGAATAATTGTCCCGTCAAAGAATAAAGAATAAAAACAAAAATCCCCGATGTTATGTCGGGGATTTTTGTTTGCATGAAAACTTTCAGCTTATCCAGCGCGACGGGCACGCAATTCACTGGCGTGGCTTTTCATGCCGCCGCCCATGGTGTGGCAGGAGGCCGCACAGGCGGTACAAGCATCGGCGCAGGTTTGCATGTCTCTGGTTTGAAGAGCTGCGCAAGAGCGTGCGCAGGCTTCGCAAATATCTGCACAAACTGCACAGATGGCAGTGTGCATATCCGACCCGCGCGTCATGGCGCGCGCGGCCGTGCGGCACATGTCGATACAATCGGCCATCAGGCGTACATGCGTTTGTTCCACATGTTTGCCGCCTTTTTCAAGGCAATGGTTGAAAAGCGTTTTTTCACAAATATCGCTGCAGTCATAACAAAGTGCGATGCATTTTTCTAAATCTTTGTCTGTCATGTCGGGGGCTCCTCTTTCTTTTTTTTCAAAACCGCCAAACTTACAGACCAGCGCCCCGCTTTGTTCCACACAAAAAAACACCCCCGAAAAATCGGGGGTGTTTTTTTTGAAAGGTATAAACCCTTAGCCGTTTTTGGCGCCGGGGATGTAGATTTTTTTCTTGGCCTGTACGGGTGCCGGGGCACGCAGGACAGAAGGATTGGCCTCGTAAGACATTTCCGTGAACAGGTGGCTGATATCGCCCTTCCATTCGTTGCGGAAACGGCTTTCCAGACGCTGCGCCCAGTTCAAACCGCTTTGCGCAATTTCATGCAGCGGTTCCAGATAAATACGCTCGTCCTGACCGTGTTCGTTTTTCACGCCGCGGCGTTTCAAACCGGCTTCGGACAAGGCCAGACAGTTTTTGGCAATTTCTTGCACGGTTGTGTTCATAAACGGTGTTTGCAGACCATGTTGCGGTGTCATCACGCGCAGGTAATCGCGGTCTTGGTTGTTCCAGTCTTTCACCATATCGTAGGCTGTGTCCAAAGACTGTTTGTCGTACAGCATCCCCACCCAGAATGCGGGCAAGGCTTTGATCATTTCCTGCGGGCCGTTGTCTGTGCCGCGCATTTCCAGGAAGCGGCGCAAGCGTACTTCCGGCCAGATGGTGTTCAGGTGGTTCTGCCAGTCGCTGATCGTGGCTTGCTGGCCGGGGCAGATGCCCAGTTTACCTTCCATGAAGTCTTCAAACTTGCCGCCTTTGGCATCCATAAAGACGTTGCCTTTATAGATCCCCAGCATCGGCATGGTTTGTGCCGCGTAATCGGCGAATTTTTCAAAACCGAAGCCTTCTTCAAACGCGACAGGCAGCATAAAGCCATAGCGGCCGCCCATGTTGTTGTACAGCTTGTGGCTGCGATAGCTTTGATAGCCTGTCAGCTTGCCTTCCGCGAAAGGCGAATTGGCAAACAATGCCACCGCAATCGGTTGCAGCGACAAAGACACACGCAGCATTTTGACCATATCTTCTTCGGACTGGTAACCCATGTTGACCTGCACAGTGGATGTGCAAGACGCCACATCAGCCGCGTTCGGGAATTGTCTTTCCTTGAACCAGTTGAACAGGCCCTCGTAACGGGTCTTGGGCATAAAGGGCAGATCTTTTGACATATGCGTGGGGTGGAAGCCCTGCGCCAGAATACCGAAGCCCAGCTCCTTGGTCATTTCGACAGCTTCTTTGATGCTGTCTTCTGTTTCCTTGGCATTCTGGTGCACGTTGCGCAAAGGTGCGCCGCCGGTTTCCATTTGCAAGCCAGGCTCGAACGTCCAGCCGGCGTTATTTTTGTTCAGGTCAACAACCAGACCATTTTCAGGCTGGCCGGGATACCAACCGCGCTCGGTCGACATTTTGGAAATAAAATCGGAAATGCCCTTGCGGCCCTGTTCACCCTTGAAAGGCACAGGTGCGCAATTGTCCAGATAGAAAGGCGGCTTTTCATGCTCCACGCCAATCAGGAGTTTATCGGCCGGGGTACACCCCTTTTCGAACCATTCTACCAATTCGCGTTTGTTTTCGATTGGTTTTTTATCTATCTGACTAGCACTGGACATTTACACACCACAAAATAACGAGTTATCGCAAAAAAAAGGACGCTCTGTTTAACCTAAAAAATCCGGCCCGCCAATGTTTCTTTTTTTAAGTAAAAATGAATGATTTGGCAGCTATCCGGACTTTAGTGTTTTATACCGAATCTTTACGGTTATGTCAATATTTTTTTTATTATTGTAATTATATTACCTCAAAAAGCCGCCGCCACGTGAAACATTCGCAAATGCCATAAGAAGGCCGCTGAGGGCCTTCCGGTCTATTTGCCCGCCCAATCACCCGACACAGCTTGCACCGCGCTCAGCGCCGCTATCAGGGCGGTCTCCGCCCGTAATATACGCGGGCCGAGGGAAACAGGTTCCACGCTGCCGACAGATTTGATCATTTCAATCTCGGTCTCTGAAAATCCGCCCTCCGGCCCCACCAGCACAGCCACGGGCGGGCGAATACCGGCTGATTGCAACCGCTGCACAATCATCGGGGCTGCCGCACGCTCAATGCAAAAAATAAGCTTTCGCTCCAAAGACCATGAATTTAAAATATTTTTTAGATCTTGCGGTGGTTGTACGCGCATCACATCCAGCCGTTCACATTGCTCCGCTGCTTCTACAGCAATGGTCTGCAGGCGGTCTTGGTTCACACGGTGGATGACCGTTCGCTCGCAAGTGACTGGCCAAAAGACTTTCGCACCCAATTCGCTGGCCTTTTGCGCCATAAAATCAAAAGCTTCTTTTTTAACAGGCGATGCCAGTACATGAATATCGGGCACCCCCACCTGTTCACGTATTTTCTCAATAAAAGAAATAATCACGTTCTTTTTGCTAACTTCTTCCAGCCTTGCCAGCCATTCACCATCCGTGCCATCAAAGACGCGGACCATGTCACCGGGGTTACAGCGCATCACATTGCGCAGATAATGCAATTGACGGTCCGACAAAGCACATTGCCGCCCGGCCTCAGGCGGTTCCTGCGGGACAAAAAGGCGGATCAGGTTTTTATAAGCGTCCGGATTGCTCATACTTCCAAGATACCACTTTTCCCCCGCTTCGTTCAAATATACACTCTGCCCATGGCCACAGATTTTCAATTATCCAATCAACTGTTCAAAAAAACCCCCGCAAGCTGGCACCCGTATATTCTGCTGGCACGGCTGGATCGCCCCATTGGCACTTGGCTGCTGTTGCTGCCCTGCTGGTGGGCACTGATTCTGGCAAGCGGCGGCATCGGTGGATTGGACGGACAGGGCTGGTTACAGGCCCCGCTTTTTGCCCTTGGCGCGATTGTGATGCGCGCGGCCGGCTGTGTGATCAACGACCTGTGGGACCGTAAACTGGATGCTGCGGTCGAGCGCACCCGAAACCGACCGCTGGCGGCTGGCACCATCACGGTGCGTCAGGCCCTGATTTTCCTGTCCGTGCTGCTGCTGGCCGGTTTTTTTGTTCTGCTGTTTTTTAATACCATGACCATGCGGCTGGCCATTTTGTCGCTGGTCCTGGTTATTTCATACCCCCTGATGAAACGCTTCACGTGGTGGCCGCAGCTGTTTTTGGGCTTTACATTCAACTGGGGCGCATTGGTGGGGTTTACGGCGGTCACAGAATCTGTCCCGCCCGCTGCATGGCTTTTGTACATCGGCGGCATTTTCTGGACGTTGGCCTATGACACCATCTATGCGCACCAAGACAAGGAAGACGATGCATTGATCGGCATCAAATCAACCGCCCGGCTGTTTGCCGGCAAAAGCAAAATCTGGGTGGCAGCATTTTTTATTCTCAGCCTTTGCTTTTTTATCGCCGCGAAAATCAGCGCTTATGGCGGCATCATTTTGACGACAGGGTTGTTTGCACTGCCGCTGGCCCATGCCGTCTGGCAAATCAAACGCTGGGATATGGATGCACCGGCCAGCTGCCTGGGCATGTTTCGCGCCAACCGCGATTTTGGTGCGCTGGTGCTGCTGGCCTTTGCGTTTTAAACCGCAAGCCTGGCGCAGTGCCGCATTTTCCGTGCTGTATTGACACCGCCACCCCCCGCACCTAAAATGCCCCCAATTTTATACATAACGCATATACGGGCCTCGCAGCGGATGACGCTGCCTTGTACACGCCTGTTTTGAATTCAGGAGACGTTGATCATGTCGATCCGCAAATTTTTTAATGACAAGGCCCGCAACATGGGCAAAAAAACCCGCATCCTGCTGGCCTCGGCCACTTTGGCCTTTGGCGCGGCGGGCGGTGCCTATGTCGGTCAGGAAATCATTGTGGATCAGGCCCTGCCCCAGGTCAGCAGTTTTACTATGCAACAACTGCCCGAAGATATGACCGAGGCGCAATTCTACCGTGGTGACATGCCCGCAGGCGCGATTGCAGACCCGATGCAGCAAACCACCATCGATGCTTTCACTGCCCGCATTGACCGCATGGAAGCCATGACCGAAATGCCGTCCCGCCATGCGGCGGCCGTTGATTTTATCAATGACCTGCGCCTGTCGGACCATTTGTCCGAGAAAAATTACAACCAGTTGCTGAACGATTATAACACCCGCATTGGGATGGATGTGTCATCCATCACCGGCAATTACACTCTGGGCAGCATGTACTGGCAAGAAGCACAAGTCGCCGATGCCTTCAGCTTCTTTTTTGATGATGAAGATTTAACCGATGCCGAACGGTCCAAAGACATTGGCCGTATGATGGCCGATGCGCAAGGGATGCATAGCGAGCTTGAAGCAACGGGCGGCTTGGCCGGTGGCCTGTTGGGTACAATGTTGATCCTGCCCTTCTGGATGCGCCGCCGTAAGGAAGAAGAGTTCCTGAAGCTGCCCTTGAAAGGCGCAGACACCGTACCCGCCAACAACAACGACACAGACCCGATTGCGCAGGCTGCCAAAAAAGCGACAGGCAAAAACCTGCCCAAGCCTTAAAAAAACAAAGACTGTTTAAAACAGGTTTTTAGGAGCGATCTTGAAGCGGATACCGACCGATGCGCCCCTGTCCGTATCATACCTGATTTCCGGCCCGATGCTGTAATTCACGCCGCGTCCGTCGTTGCTGAAGTCATTCACGTAAATGCCGATTTCAGCCCCCTGGGAACGGGTGCCCGCATAGGTGCGCACACTGCCCGAGATACGGCCAAGGCCTGACTGATCCCCCGCCGTGCCCGCGTTGAACAATGCCGGAAAATCCAGCTGCTGATAGATTTGCGTGTCGGACCCGGGACGGTCCACATCGGGCCCCGTCACACGGTTAAACGATACCCCCACAATCAAATTGGCCGGCGTTTGGCCAATTGAAACATCGCGCGATGCTTCCAGATTGGCGCTGAGCACATTATTGTCACGATGTTCGCCCTGTGTGTGACGCTCACCGCGCTTGTCGCGTACAGGGCTTTCAAAATTGCCGATATAAAAACCGCTGCGCACAAACCATTCGGCTTGGCCAATTTCAATACCGTTGCCGATATCAAGGTCGATGCCATAGCCCACGCCTGTGGCGCGGCCATACCATTCCTTTTTCAATGGGCGGAAATCAATATACTGGCGCGTCACTGTCACGGCACCATCTTCGGGCAAATTGATCAGCGGAAAGTTATAGCGCTGCGGCTGGCCGATAAAAATGCTTTCTTTCGTGGCATAGACTTTGAATTTCTGCGCAAAGAAATCATCCGTCTGTTGATCCTGCCCGCGGCGGTCCAGGCTGCGCGGGCCTGCGCCGTTATTAACATCCCCGCCATCTGCGCCTGTGGTATTGGGTTGGGTGGCGGGCACATTGTCCTGTGCCGCAGCCTGCGAAGGCAATACGGCGCCTGCCAGTAATGTCGCCGAAAATGCGGCCTTCAGGGAGTTTAAAAGAGGTTTGGACATGAGATCACCGTGCCATATGCATCTGGCTGCAGAAGGATGTCTGCGGCACAGAGATTAGGACGATAAAATAGTTATGTCAATAAAAATTTCGCTTCAAGCTGCGGTCCCGTGCACCGGAACAGCTTCGGCCAGATCATCCAGCACGGGCGGGTGGTAATTCGGCCCCTTCATAACCTTGCCGTCATCGCGGCGCACAGGTTTGCCGTCATCACCCAGCTTCGACATATTGCTGTCATGCACACGGTCAAACACGGCATCGGCCGGCATCCCAAAAGTCACCGCCATGCCGCTCAGGATATATTGCACATCGGCCATTTCCTTCAGCATATCCGAAAGCGTTTTTTGCGAGACGCTTCCCCTTGCTGCGCATTCGTCCATGGCGCGGTCAATCTCGGCATAAAGTTCCTGTACTTCTTCTTCGATCAGCTTTTTGCGAAAGGCCAGAAGATCTGCCGTCAGCGGCAAATCCACGCCGATATCAAAAGCCAGATGAAAATCGCGCACCTTGCGTTCGTAACTATTCATGGTGTTTTTTCCTTTAAACAAGCGCCGAGCCTATACCAAAAGAAATACAGAAAAACCCGCCCTGTTGCCAGAGCGGGTTTTTCTGTATTTTTCAGCTGCCCGGCGCAATGCTGCGGGCGGCTGTCAAATTATTTGCCAACGGCTTCTTTCAGTTCTTTCGCAGCGCGGAAAGCAATTTTCTTTTTCGCTGGGATTTTGATGGTTTCGCCCGTTGCAGGGTTGCGGCCCATGCGAGCAGCGCGTTTGCGCACTTGCAGGATGCCCAGGCCAGCCAGACGAACGCGGTTGCCTTTTTTCAGGTTTTTAACCAGAGCAGCAATCAGATCGTCCATGATCAGGTTGACGGATTTTTTGGTCATCTCATGCTTTTCAGCAATATCAGATGCAATGTTCTTGAGGGTAACGGTGGGTTGTGTTGCTTTAGCCATTATAAAACTCACTTCGTTGGGTTGAACGACCGGCGCGGAAAATGCACGGAAAGCCTTTAAATACGGCACTCCCCCTTCATCATCCCCTCGCGCGCGGTGACTATTAATTAATGACAGATTCATCAGGCACCGCCAACAAGGATTTGCATTTAAAGCCTGTTTTAGAGGGTTTTTCGCCGTTTTTTTGTCCTGAATCGGGAAAAAAGCCCTTAAAATCGCCTTTTTCGCCAAGTTATCCACAGGACAGGTGCCGCAAGACCCGCGAGAATCAGGCGATTCTTCAGTTTTCCACAGCCTGGCGCATGTCTTCGAGTTCCAGCCAGCGATGCTCTGCCGTGGCCAAATCCGCACGGGCCAATACCAGACGTTTTGATGACGCTTCAAACAGCTCGCGGTCGCGCTCATAAAGCGTTGCATCATCCAGCAAGGTCTCCAGCTCGGTCAGCTCTTTTTCAAGCGTTGCGATTTTTTCCGGCAGATTGTCCAACTCGTACTGCAATTTATACGTCAGCTTTTTTGCCTGTTTGGGCGGCTGTGCGGCAGCCGGTTTTTTGGCCGGCATTTTTTTGACAACAGCGTCACCGTCTTCGATGTCTTCATCGTAGTCATCATCATAGCCGCCGCGTTTTGCGCGGGCTTCGCGCTCTAAACGTCTTCGCTCGCGCACGGCCAAATAATCGGAATAGCCGCCAATGCAGGCTTCCACGGCCGCATCCCCCTCAAAGGCCAGAATTTTGCTGACAGTTTGATCCAAAAAGTCACGGTCATGGCTGACCACAATCAAGGTGCCCGTGTAATGCGACAGGATTTCTTCCAGCCTGTCCAGCGTATCCATGTCCAGATCGTTCGTCGGTTCATCCAGTATCAACAGCCCCTTGGGGTCTGCCAGCACTTTGGCCAGCAACAGGCGGTTTTTCTGCCCGCCAGACAATGTACCGACGCGCTGATGCACCATAGACGGATCAAACAGGAAATCTTTCAGATAACCGCAAACATGGCGCGATTTTCCCATGACGCTGATATGATCCCCGCCGCTGGGACAGAGGGTATATTGCACAGTATGATCCGGAGACAGATCACGGCGCTTTTGGTCGAAGTAGGAAAATTCCAGATCCTTCGCCAGCTTCACCTTGCCCATATCCGGCTTTTGTTCGCCGATCAGCATTTTTAAAAACGTCGTCTTGCCAGATCCGTTGCGGCCCAGAATGCCAATGCGGTCGCCGCGCATCATGCGCAGGCTGAATTTGTTGAGGATGTTAACCTCGCGGCCCTCTTCGTCGGTGAATTTTTTATCCACCTTGAAAAACTCCGCAATCACGCGCGACCCCAGTTCGGTATCTTCCATCTCGCCCACTTGCACGCGGGCCATCATACGGCGAAAAGCGCTTTGGTCCTGCTTCAAACGGCTGCGTTCTTCATGCATGGTTTGCAGGCGGCGCTGGTTGCGTTTGCGCCGCGCCTTCACGCCACGGCTGGCCCATTCCACTTCCTGCTCCACCAGTTTGGCGCGGTTTTTCAGCTCGCGCTCTTCTTGTTCCAGCAACAAGCTGGACCACTCATCAAAATGCGCAAAACCTTTGGGGCAGACCCGCATCCGCCCACGGTCCAGCCAGAAAATTTTGTCGGATGTATTGGCCAAAAAGGTTTTATCGTGACTGACGCACAAAACCGCGCCGCGATAGTTTTTCAAATACCGCTCCAGCCATTCGATGATATCAAGGTCCAGATGGTTCGTCGGCTCATCCAGCAGCAAAATATCGGGCTCTTCCACCAGCGCGCGCGCCAAGGCTGCGCGGCGCAACTGCCCGCCGGACAATCTGTCCATGCGGTCATCCGGCTTCAGCTCCAGCGGTTCGATCACCATATCGACCTTGTAGAGGTTTTCTTCCTCCTGCCCTGATTTTTTCAGCTGCTGGAACACAAAGTCATAAACCGTCTGGCCGGGCACGGGCACAATTTCCTGCTGCAAATATCCGATGGTGGTGCCGTGCAGCAGCCACCGCTCGCCGCTATCCAGGTCTTTTTCATCTGTAATAATATTCATCAATGTAGATTTGCCCGTGCCGTTTTTACCGACCAGACAAATTTTGTCGCCTTCATGGATATTAAAGGTCAGCCCGTCGAAAATAACCTTTTCGCCGAAAGCAATACTGCCGTCTTGAACACTGAGAATAAGGGTGGATGCCATGGTGCTTTTATACGAGTCCTGTTTTTTGCGCCAATTTGGCATGAATAAACAAGATTGTCACACTTTATGTATTCCAGCCCTCCATATAAAAAACAGGCATAATCATCGCCGCAAGCCCCGTTAAAGGGATGATCAAGGCCGTAAATACCGCGAAAGTGTGCAAGGTCACTATATTTTAGAAACCCATTCTACTTAGGAAAACTCAAGATAGAGAAAGCCGTGACAGCCATACCGGAAACCGTTACAAAACTCCAAATCAGCTCGCGCAACACGGCGCTGGTTATCTCTTGCCTTCGCACCCATAGACGGGTGAAAACCCAAGCAGCTATCAGGCAACCGCCCAAAAGAGCGAGCAACAAAGCCGTCTGAACCATATCCAGGACAATAGCAAAAGCCGCCATATAGTAAGGCACAAAATATCCGACTGTCCCCATTAAAACAAAGAACAATCCATACCCCACGCAAAGAATTTTTAGAAAAACAGCACCGCCGCGCCACCACCAAAACTTTTGGTAGCGTTGCGCATCATCTATCACCGTAGCTATGCGGCATTCCAGACGAAAAACCATATAGCACAACAAAAAAACAATCACGGTAATCTCGTACATTAAATAAAACGGCTGCCAAAATCCTACCTGATGTGTTCCACCGCCGAAGAACCCATATTGCCAGACATCGCCACAAAGCCCCTGGCATGTGGCGGATTGCGGCTGGCGCCAAATGTCCAGCATCCATGTGAAATAAGTAAAACATACACCGCAGACTAGAACCGCGATAACAAAGGCAATATATGTCGCCAAGTTTTTCCTGTGTGCCTGACGCTTATCCTTACATACCGCTTGATCAAAGGTCATATCGTCATTCCTTGCGCATCGGCCATATGCCTCTATTATTATATAATGCCGCACAAACAAAGGACAGCCACCATGCCCAAAAACATCCCCCCAAACCTTGCCCTCTGGGACCGCTTGCTGCGCGTGGCGGTGGCCGTGGTTTTGCTGGTTTTGTGGTACATGGGCGTTTTGGCGGGCTGGTTGTGGCCTATTCTGGCAGGGGCTTTGCTGGCCAATGCACTGGTGGCACGGTGCGGGCTTTATGCGGCTTTGGGCTTTTCGACCTGCAAACTACCCGCAGCAAAGCCAGCGCCTGATAAAACTTCCCGCTAAATTTTGCCCTGAAAGCATATAAATCCGTACCCTTTATTGCCTGATTCTGGTTATGATCAGGCTCGCCCTTAGATCAGGATTCGCCGTGAACACCCCCGTATCATCCCCTATGCCCCCTGCCCGCCATCGCTGGTGGGATATTTCCTATCTGCGTTTGTGGCGCGAAGCCTGGAGCTATGCCGAGGGCGAGCGCCGGACGATCATTGTTTATCACCTCATGTTTGTGCTGGCGATTGCGTTTGAGCTGGCAACGCCTTACCTGTTTGGCCAACTGGTCAATACACTGCAAAAGGCGGAGGCTGATCTTTTCAACGACTGTGCCTATTATCTGGGCCTGATTGTTTTGTGCAACTTTTTGATGTGGACATTGCACGGCCCCGGCCGCGTGCTGGAACGCCGCGCGAGCCAGACCGTCTATATCCATTACATCACCCGCATGTTCGAGCGGTTGACCGCCTTGCCTCTCAGCTGGCATCAGGACCATCATTCCGGCAGCACCATCAACCGCATCCGCACCGCCGCACAGGCGCTCAAGGAATTTGTGGCCACCAGTTTTATCAGCTTTCAGCGCGTGGTCACGCTTGTCGGCTCCCTGGCTGTTTTAATGTGGTTCAATCTGGCGATTGGCATCACCAGCATGTTCAGCTTTTTAATTTCAATGGCCATTATTCTGGCGTTGAACAAACGTATGACCACGGCCATTCACGACAGCAACGAAGCCACCCACGCCGCCAGCGCCACGTTTTTTGATTTTGTCAGCAATATCGTCAGCATTGTGATTTTACGCCTGCAGGATTTTTCACGTGATACAATGGTGGCCAAACTGCATCTGGCCGTGCCGCCGTTTATGCGCGAAGTCAAAATCAACGAATGGCGTTATTTTATCTACACCATGCTAAACATCGGGATGCTGAGCATGATTTTGCTGGGCTATATCTGGTTTCAGCTGGATGCGGGGCTGACCATTGCAGCAGGCACGCTTGTGACTGTTTATATGTATCAAGACCGCGTGGGCAGCCAGGGCTTTAGCCTGATGAACATCCACGGCAACTGGCTGAGCGCGCTGACGAATATGCGCGCGACACAGGCGATTGTGGATGATTACGCAAGACTGGTCAACCACGATGCCCTGCCCCCGCTACCCGCATGGCAGAATATTGCACTGACCAACCTGCACTTCACGCACAAGGGGGGCGCACATGGCAGACCGTCCACATTGGCGCACGTCAACCTGCACCTGCACCGCGGTGAAAATATTGCGCTCATCGGTACCAGCGGTGCGGGCAAAAGCACGCTGCTGACATTGTTGCGGGCATTGCGCGCGCCGGACCATGTGGATGTGGCAATTGACAATGCGCCTGCAAATTTCTCGACACTGGCGCAGCTGACAACGCTCATCCCGCAAGATCCGGAAGTATTTGAAAACACCATGCGCTTCAACGTCAGCTTCGGGCTGGATGTGCCCGATACGGATGTGTACCGTGCCCTTACCCTTGCCGAATTTATGCCCGTGCTGATGCAATTGCCCATGGGACTGGATACGGATATCCGCGAAAAAGGCGTGAACCTTTCCGTCGGGCAACGCCAGCGGCTGGCACTGGCACGGGGCATTTTTGCGGCCGAACAATCCGATATTATTTTGCTGGATGAACCGACCAGCAGCGTGGATTTGATGACGGAAGCGCAAATCTTCAAAAACATTTTCACGCATTTCAAAGGCAAAACCGTGATTGCAACGCTGCACCGGCTGCACCTCTTGCCCATGTTTGACCGGATTGTTTTTCTGGATGGCGGCACGATTGTGGCCGATATGAATGCGCAGGATGCCTTGACGACACCTGGGCCGATCCGTGATATATATATGGCCTACCAGCAAAAGGATGCCTGAACCCATGACCGAGAACAACACAGCAAAGCCCGCCAACAAAGGCATCACCCGTCTTGTCCGCGCCTTTGGCTTTTCGATTGATGGGTTAAAATCCACCTTCGCCCGCGAAGCGGCCTTCCGTCAGGAAGCGATTGCAGCGCTTGTTCTGGTGCCTTTAAGCTTTTTTGTGACCAGTGACGGTGTTGAACGCGCGCTGCTGGTGGCGGTTGTCCTGCTGGTGATGATCACGGAATTGATGAACTCCGCCATTGAAGCCGTGGTGGACCGTGCCGGATTGGAGCGGCACCCGCTTGCCAAACATGCCAAAGATGCGGGCAGTGCGGCAGTGCTTCTTGCGCTGATTCTGGCAGGCATTGTCTGGCTGGCCGTTCTGACATAATGCCGTAAGAAAATTATCACTGGAAAATCAGCCAGATAACATACCTGTCACCCATAAAAACGCCGCAGATTCTCGTTGCCGCGAGGATATGAATGCGTTACTCCTATTCTTAAGGCTGGACTGTATTCACCAACGATCGATTTTCGACACGGCTTAGAGCACACCGGCTACCCACTATCAATGCCATGGGGCAATTCCCGTGACATTGGACGAAACTGACGACAAGGAGAGACTGGTATGCCAAGCGGTACCGTAAAATGGTTTAATACAAAAAAAGGTTTTGGTTTTATTGTTCCCGATGATGGCGGCAACGATGTGTTTGTACACATCTCTGCTGTTGAAAAATCCGGTATGCAAAGCCTGAACGAAGGCCAAAAAGTTGAATTCGAACTGGCACCCGATCGCCAGGGCCGTATGACAGCTGTCGAACTGAAAGCTGCTTAAGGTCTTTTACGGATCAAAAAGCCCCTGAACAGGTTTCAGGGGCTTTTTTCTTTCTCTCAATATAACATCGGTGTTTTTCATGCTGTCTTACCAACATATCTATCACGCGGGCAATTTTGCCGATGTGCAAAAACACGCCCTGCTGGCGCAAGTGCTTAAAACACTGGCCGCCAAACCGCTGCCGCTGGCCGTGCTGGATATGCACGCAGGCCGAGGCAAATACAGCCTGACCGACAACGAAGCCGAAAAAAACCGCGAGTTTGATAACGGCATCAGTGCCTTCTGGCCGGTGCGCGATACCCTGCCCGCTTGTTTGAAACCGTATATGGACATTGTGGCCAAGTTCAACCCCGAAGGGGGCCTGACCACCTACCCCGGCAGCGCCTTGATCGCGCGCGAACTGTTGCGCCCAGCCGATAAAATGACCGCTATTGAACGCCACCCCGGCGAATATGAATTTCTGCGCCAAGCCTTGGCGGGCCGCCCCAATACGACTTTGCTGCAAGATGACAGCCACAAAATGCTGACAGATAAGGTCCCCTTTGCCGAGCGCCGCGGCGTGGTGATTTGCGACCCCAGCTACGAAATCAAAAACGAATATACGGATATTCCCAAACGTATTTTTCAGGCATGGAAAAAATGGCCACAAGGCTGTTATTTCATCTGGTACCCGTGTATGGCGGCCGGCGGACACATCACGTTGCTATCAGAGCTTGCCAAATACGGCGTGCGTCAAGCGATGGTGAGCGAGATTACACTGGAGGCTCCGCCGGAAACACATTTCCGCATGTATGGCAGCGGCATCATCATCATCAACCCGCCCTGGCCCGAAGCCGTAATGAACGACATTACACAAGCTGTGGCCACCCGCCTGCCCGCGAAAGCCACAGGCAAAGTTTTCTGGCTCGATAATTGCCACATTGATCCGGACAACGGGCGCTTACAGTTTTAAAAGTTCATCGACCCATGCGGGCACTTGTTCGGTGGCAAGGCCATAACGTGCATCATCAAACGCGGAATGCACGGCGGATTGTTCCAGATTGATTTCAATCGTTTCGGCCCCCGCGCGCGCGGCCAGTTCAACAAAGCCTGCTGCCGGATATACATGGCCCGATGTGCCGATGGCCGCAAAAACATCGCATTGCATCAGCGCTTGATAAATATCATCCATATAAAGCGGCATTTCACCGAACCACACCACATGCGGGCGCAAATGTCCGGCGGTGTGACAAGCGGGACAGCCTGTCTTGTCATCAAACCCATCATCAAAATCAGGCACAGCGTGGCAGGCATCGCATCTTGTTTTGCGAAGTTCCCCGTGCATGGGCAAAATACGTTTGTTGCCGGCACGTTTATGCAGATCATCAATATTTTGTGTGACGAGCAAAAAATCATCAGCCAGATGTTCTTCCAAGCGTGCCAGCGCGTGGTGCGCGGTATTGGGTTGAATGTCCGGCTGCAGCAGTTGTGCGCGGCGTTCGTTGTAAAAACGATACACCGTTTTGGGGTCGCGCTGAAACCCCTGAGGGGAGGCAACATCTTCAATCCGGTGACCTTCCCAAAGACCATCGGCCCCGCGAAAGGTACGAATGCCGGATTCCGCTGAAATACCTGCCCCTGTCAATATCACAACGCGCATCTTGTCAGCCTCCGGCCCTTGCGGCAAAATACAAAAGACAGGTAACAACACCCGCCCGTTTCAAAGGATTTTATCACATGTTCTGGCCCGCCGCCAAAATTCTCATCTCCGCCTGCCTGATTGCTTTTGCATCATGGCTGTCGAACAAAAAGCCGGAACTGGCAGGCTTTATCATCGCGCTGCCGTTGACATCGCTGCTGGCCCTTGGCTTTTCCTATGCGGAATTCAAAGATACAGAAACCAGCGTGCGCTTTGCCAAAAGCATTGTGACGGCCGTGCCGTTATCGCTGTTGTTTTTTGTGCCGTTTTTATTGGCGCAGAAATTACAATTGGGTTTCTGGCAACTTTATGCACTGGGCCTTGCCCTGCTGGTGGTTGGGTATTTCACACATGTTCTGATTATGAAGCAAATTGCATGACCGATTTTTATCCGGATAAAATGTCCTACATCCGCGCCCTTTTCGCACCCGAAAACGATACGCAGGCCACAGCCCGCGCCAGCCTGACAGGCGAGAACGATAAAATCAGCATCTATGCCGAAGAAGGGAAGCTGCTACAACTTCTCATGCGCATCGCCGGCATCAAAACCGTGGTGGAAATCGGCACACTGGGCGGATATGCCGCGCTGTGGATGGCCGCTGCCCTGCCACCGGATGGACATTTATATACCATTGAAAAAGATGCCGCGCGCGCAACACTGGCACGTGCAAATTTACAAGCACAGAAAAACATCAGCCCGCTGGAAGGAGATGCGCGTACGGTTTTGGAAACACTTTCCGTCAAAGGCCCGTTTGATATGATCTTTATCGATGCGGATAAACTGAATTACCTGCACTACCTTGACTGGGCGGAGAAAAATATCCGCAAAGGCGGGTTGGTGATCGGGGATAATACGCTTTTATTTGATGCGGTCTGGCAAAAAGAACTGCCGCCGCGCGTACGCCAAACCGCCTTGGAAGCCATGCGCCAGTTTAACCTGCGCCTGTCAGACCCTGAAAAATATTGCAGCCTGATGCTGCCCACGCAAGAAGGCATGACCATAGCGCAGAAGCTTTTCTGATGAAATCAGGGGTTGAGACGGTACAGCTGGCCGGTTTGCAGCAAAACACCAAAATCACGCGATTCATTAAAAGCTTGCTGTTTTACTTTGGCGGCTTTTTCCTGAAAAGTCCTGCTCAGGCCATGTTTTTTATTGTACAGAATATCCGATTCAACCATCGCGCGGTTAATGTACACATTGCTTGAAAAACGATCGCCATAAGCAACCGCCGCTGTCGGTGTCGGCCCGCCGGGTTTCAGGAAATCAATCGCTTCACCAAGGCCACGGCGTACAAAAAGAAACATGCTGTAAGGGACTGCCACAAAAGCATGAAATACTTTTTCACCAAAATTCGTTTGCTGCCACAGCAAGTCATCTTCGCGGCGGCGCATTTCGCCCCACTCCACAAGTTTTTCACGCGGAGATTCTATTGCGGCTTTGTGCGGGCATGTATCGCCTTGCGGTTTTTGCATGGCCTTCACTCCTTGATCCATCGAGTCTAAAAAACTATGGTAAAGGTAATAGCATAAGGCAAAAGCGCAAGAATAAACGCTCAAACAAGCGTAAATACAGTAATATTTAAAATATAATTACAAACTCACGGTACACTTGTACCCGCAAAATTATGCCATCATATCCGGCATACTGCTGGAAACGGTGCGACGCAAAACGGTGGCCAAGGCCGCCACTTCGCCTTTTACATTGCTCCAGATTTTTACGGGGCTCATGCCGTCACGGTCGTACTCGGCTTGCAAAACAGTTTCTGTCGTATCGCCGCGCTTGTCTTTTACATCCACCAGTTTCAATTTAAAACGGCTCTTGTTGATGGCCGCTGCTACCAATGCATCTTTCAGCGTGGCGGCAATTTCATTGCTTTGCGTGGCAGATTCACCAGGCAGCAAAACAGGTTCCCCCGCTGTCTGGCCGGGCGGAATGATCATAATCACACCCGCTTGCGGCGATTTGCATTGCGGCATACCCGATACTTCCAGCGGTGCCTGCTTTGCAGCCGGTGCGGCCGCTGCGGTTGAATCTGCTTTTGTTTTCAACTGATCAATGTTTTTGAAAATATGATTGAGTGCATCACTGAAATGTACCTGTTCCCCCTTCAACATGGCCTGAAGCCCGCGCAGGCCCATGACCGCATCCGCATCGTTTTCGGATTCCATCATTTTCAGGATTTTATCAAATGTGTCTTTGTCCATATTGGCCTCTCCTCGTTTATCTATAATGACTTTGCAAAAAAATCGGGCTTTTGCGGGCGGTATTTCACATCGTAATTGTCTTCAAATGATTTAATCGCCTTGTCCAGCACAACCATGCGGGCGGTACCGGCCCTCAGCTTTGTGGCATCAGCCGAGGCACGGGGCACTTCCTTATCACGCACCTTGGCCTGCAGGGTTGCCACGCTGCGCTGCAAATCAATTGCTTCCACAAAGGCGGCCGCAGTGATCAGCGACTGCACAATTCTATGCGTCACATCCCCGCCCTCTGCCGTGAAGTTGAAGGTTGAATCGCGGCCATTCAACCGGTGAATAATGCCACAGCGCATCTGCGTGTCATTGTCGACAAAAATAGCCGCCACGTTGGATGAGTGGTTGATGCGCATGGCATGGCCAATGCGCCGCAGGGCATCTTCTGTCACGCTGATGGCGGCATCGTAGTTATCAATGCTCAACAACGCGCATTGTTCCACCACATCCACAAATGGCGATTTAACTGTTTTAAAAACAGAATGCCCGTTGATATAAACTGCAGCCCAAAGATCGGGCACGAAAGCTTCATCATAGCCCGACAATACAGAGGCCCATTGCGCCGGCCAGTCATAAGGTTCCGCACGCTTCAAAAAAAGGCCGTTGCGGTAATAGCTGAACATGACCTTGCTGGCCAGCCGCAGGGCTGTAGGCATGGTCTGCGTCCGGATAACCATTTTCTCCGTGCCTTCCGGCGTTTGCAGATGCAAATAAATGCGGTTGCTGCGCACGGTCGATACGGGCGGCGCCACAACATCGGGTGCGGCAGCGTCATCGATAAAAACGATTTTTTCACGGACAAGCGATGTGCTGAATTCTGGCATTGTCTTCCTTCATACGGACTGCAAAAGGATGCCATGAAGCCCCTTAAATTGCAAATCCGCCCAAAGGTTAAGCCATTTTGCGAACCGGCGCTGTAAAGCGCGTGACAACAGCATCATAGCGGTTGGCATCGCGGATTTCTTTCAGTCTGTCATAAACCGCTTCTTTGGTGTCCAGGCGGATCATGTGAACGCCTTCGGCTTCCATATCGCTCAGCTGGTCCAGCATTTCGGACATGCAGGCGATTTCGGCCTGTGCATCGCGGCTGAAGCGGCTGTTATCATTGGCAGATACCAGATTGAAGCGACGGTTCAGCGGACGATCGAAGATCGGATCATCGCGGCGGCCTTCGGGATAGTCGTTCAGTTTGCGTTTGCGGTTTTTGTTGGCTTTGTCATCCCAAACCATGCTGACGCCATCAAAGGCTGCGCATAATGTAGGGTCTGCCATGGTGTTGAAGACATCCATATCTTCGCCCAGCATGTTTTCCAGCCCCAGTTCCATACCTTGGAAGAAAGCCCCCCAGACCAAAGCGCCAAACAACAGGCTGCCGATCATGCTTTCTTCGGAACCGCGGCCCGCCTGGTTAAAAGATGCTTTGGGGTCCAGACGCTTATAGGCGCTTTCCAGACGGGTGTTGATTTGGCCGCGCAGCTGGCTGATGCCAATCATGGCTTCGTGATCGTGACCCGCTTTTTTGTTAAACCCCAGTTGCATCCCCGTATCTCCCCCAAGTGTCTCAAGTTCCCCTGAAGTGAGCCTACGTTTGATCTATGAAAAATATATTAAGGAAAGATATTATGACATTAACCTTGCGTTAAGCCCCCTTAAGGAAGGGTTGAAATGCAAAAAAAAGCGTTTATTGTCAGAGTCCTAGAAATCAGGATCGGACCCAAAAATGGCCGCAAAAAAGCAAAAAAAATTTTCAGACGGCAGCACAATTGATGCAAAAGACCTGCAACAGTTCGAAGCGCTGGGTGAAAAATGGTGGGATGAATCGGGCCCGATGAAGCCTTTGCATAAATTAAACCCCACCAGACTCGACTATCTGCGCCGCATGGCCTGTGCACACTTCGGGCTGGATGACCGCAAGATCGGTGCACTGACAGGCATCAGCGCCCTTGATATTGGCTGTGGTGGTGGTTTGGTGACCGAGCCGCTCTGCCGCATGGGGGCAACCGTCACAGGTGTCGATGCAGGCCCCGAGAACATCCGCGTGGCCAAAGCCCATGCCAAAGCCGCAGGCTTAATAACAAAGGCCGAAGGGTTAACAATTGATTACCAGGCGACCACCGCCGAAGCGCTGGCGGCTGCGGGTAAAAAATACGACTTGGTCACGGCCTTGGAAATTGTAGAACACGTGGCCGATGTGCCGCTGTTCTTGCAGTCCTGCGCCGCCTTGGTCAAACCGGGGGGGATGTTGATTGTCTCCACCCTCAACCGCACGCCCAAATCTTTTATGCTGGGGATTGTGGCCGCCGAATACATTCTGCGCTGGCTGCCGACCGGCACACATAACTGGAAGAAATTCCTCAAGCCATCGGAAATAGCCACGCCGCTCGCACGGTCCGGCCTGAAGGTAACCGACGTGCGCGGCCTCGTCTACAATCCCCTCACCCGCCAATTCTCCCTCAGCGCGGATGATCTGGACGTCAATTACTTTTTAACGGCGGTGAAGAAATAAATTTTACGGCCGCGGCGGTTTTTGTTTTGCTTTGGGGCCGAATTTATCTTCGAAGCCCGGCAGCAGTGCGGGTTTTGGCCATACGGAATCGACTTCCCAAAAAAGATAGCGACCGTGATATTGCGCAGGGTTTGGCCCCCAGCCTGTAAAAGTGACAGGCCCCATATTATTCGCATCCCCATTTTCCGCCCGTACCTGTATGCTCATGCTCTGAACCATATCCAGCGACTGGTGCAAGGCAAAATACGCAGCCCGTTCTTTTTCAGATTTAATTTTTTCTAAACCCTGCATCGTTTCCATGCCGCTCTTGGGGTCAATACCCGTGCGGCGCATTTGTGCGATAACGCTTTCTTCGGATGTCACAATATTCAAGAAAACGTGATCGCCCCAAAGAGAATTGGACCCGTTGATGACACAATTGATATGCGGGAAAGCGTCGATAATTTTTTCTTCAAACACACGTAACACACGGCCCGTACGTTCTGCAGCAGCTTCTATATCTGCGCGGCGCTCATCCATGGGCTTTGTGACGTCATGCCCGTTATCGACCGGCACCTGTATCAACAAAATATCTTTGCCTGGATGTTCTTTCTTCATACGCTCAAGCTGAGCAGGCAAATGATCCAAGACCTGCTGCAACCGGGAGGCCAGGCTGCGGGTGGTGTTATCTGCGTTGTTAAATATATCAGTGAGCTTTTGGGACATCGCCAAGCCTTTGCATTTTGAATACACTTATTAAATGAATGAGGCAAAACTACGCAAAGGTCATAAATATGTCAATAGCCATCAAGGCTTCGCCGGATCATCCGTTAACTGTTCGGGCGTTTTGAGGGCATCGGCCAGGCGGATGCTGGCACTGCCGGGTTTGAGGGGTTTTTGCTGGCTTTGGTGTGGCTTCCAGCCGATGGCGTAGATCACCTGAAATGTTGCGGGCACACGGCCTGTGACATTACCGTTTTTTTTCTGGCCGTATTTTTCCTGATAAATCCGCCCGGCCTCCAGCAGCACTTCGCGGCGTGTCGGGATCATCAGGCGGTTGCGGGTGGCATTGCTGGCCCCCATGCCGCGTAAATCCTGCATCAGCTTCAACGCGTGCGGGTAATCCACCGTGATCATGTCGCTATCGACCACGGGAAGTGCAAAACCTGCGCGCTGCATCAGGGCCCCCATATCGCGCATATCTATGAATGGCGAGACGCGCGGGCTGGCACCACCGGTAATGGCAAGTTCTGCCTGCATCAGGCTGTCGCGCAGCTCTTTCAAACTCTCTCCGCCCAAGACAGCGGTTAAAAACAAACCATCCGGTTTTAAAATCTGGCGGATTTGCAACAACGCACCCGGCAGGTCATTCACCCATTGCAGCGATAAATTGCTGACCACCGCATCCATGATGTCTTGCGCAAAAGGCAGAAACTCTTCATCCGCCACCACGGCTGGCACAGATGTCAGGCGTGCAAAACGCAAGGACATATCCGATGCAATGACTTCCGTTGTCCCGTTTCGTGCCTTTAACAGGTCCGCCAATACACCGTGATGACTGCCCAGATCAAGCACGCGGGGGAAGTCACGTTTGATCACATCCATCCGCTCCAGCAGACGGGCCGCCACATCGCGCAGCAGAAAATCGTAATTGCCAATGCCCATGGCAGCGCGGTCGCGGCGCAGGCGCAAAAGCTGACGGTCAAAGACCTCGATAGAAGATGGTTTATGCATGATATATCAACGGCGGCCCTTGGTGCTGGGGTCCACCGGTGGCGTGGGTGCCAGCTCGAGCCGTTTCAGCCGCTGCGCGACCTGATCTATATCCTTGTCGATCTTGGCAACCGGCGGAGTTTCCTTCATGCGGATATTGGCGTTTTCTTCACGCAATACTTTTTTGGCTTGCGCATAACTGTCCGACAAACGCGGACCCACACGCGGGGCCATGATGGTTTCGATCAAGGCTTGCGCGGCCTTGCTTTCGGCCAGCACTTCGGATGTAGGCTCCCACAACGGCTCTTCCGGTTTCACAGCAGCGCCCACGCCGCCCCCCGCAGCACCACGTTGCCCCAAAACACGCGACGGCACGGCGGAATAGCCGACGTTCTTGGCCTCCACGGCTGTTTTTTCGGTCGACAATTCCGTGCCTTTGTTTTTCAAATTCACGGGGCTGCGTGTCATGGTCATATCATTGTTGAAATCCATCGACATGTGCAACCGCGCAATCAGCTTCAGCAACATGCCGCTGCCACGGTTGAAAAAGCCCAACATCCACAACCGCTTCAGCGGGGCGTATTGCCATTTGGCCGTCTCCCCCGGTTCGGGCGGGGAGGATACGCAGAAAGGATAAACACGCTGGGGGGTCACGCCGGTGTGTGTAAAATAACTCTCGCCCAAAGAACCCACTTGTTCAATCGGCACGCGGAATTTCTTGGCAATGAACAGCTTGGCTTCTTCCACATTGCGGATGTCTTTGGGCAAGACGAAGCTTGGCGCGTTCAACATGGCACCATCGCCGCCCAGCCGGTTCGGCACGGGCAGGATTTTAGGCTCCAGCGCAACGAGCAGGTTATCATCCCAGTCGCGGGTAATCGGGATCACAACGGCAATATTCTCGATCCCCTCGTCCGTTACAATAAATTCAACGTCCTGCGCCGACAGGCCGCGCGTGCCACGGCCCACTTTGCCTTCTTCGACAAACACCGCCTTGACGGGGCGCAGCTGAATGGCGCCTTTTTTCTCTTCTTCAAATTCCGCAGGCTCTGCCTCCGCCAGCAAATCTTCGGGGTCACGCACCCGCACAGGCTGACCCGGCATTTTGGGCATGGTTTCACCAATCCAGCGCGGCAGCGGAATGTTGAAACGCGACATCAGCTCGAACACATGCAGCTCCAAACGCGGCTCCGGCAGCAGGCCCACTTGCGAGGCGAGCAGAATGTCGGATGCATCCAGTTCCGTGATCGTGCCGATCTCGGTAAAGTTCACATCTTTGTCTTCGTCAATCTTCCATGTGGTGCGTTGCGGATTTTCCACCTCGACAAATACAGGTTCGATGGCTTCATCGATACGATCCGGTGACGGGAAATAGGTCTCTCCCACATACCAGCTTTCATCCGTTTTGGGGCGCAGCGTGCCATAGGTGCGGACGAAATCAAAAATCATCTTGCGATTTTCTTCGACATCATCCGTCATATTGACAGTATCCATCGTGATCGGCTCGATCAGGTGGCCGGACCATTTTTTGCCATCCAGATTGTGCGAACCACGTGACACCGCGTTGACAATCGGGCGCGGATAGCCACTGCGCACATAAATCAGCAAACGGTTATCGGGCGTAATACGATAGGGCACGATATCGCAGTATTCACCGGGGCGCTTTACCAGTTCATGCAGCGTGCCCGATTTTTTATCGCGCACAATCATAATCTGCAAATCGCCCACAGGCTTTTGCGATGGGCGGCGTTCTTCAATGGCAAGGCTTTGCTTGTCGCCGACCTTTTGCGCCACGATAAAGTAGTTTGTGGCCGGCGGCCCCATGGGTGTATAAGCCGCCGTATAGAGCTGGAAGCGACCCTTGAAGCAGTTTTTCACCACCCACGGGTTCCAGTAAGGGGCGGAAAACACCATACGCATCCCAAGCCGTGCAAATTCACGTTTGAAATCGTTATGCGTGGCGAAGGTATATTCTTCCTTCAAGTCCTGTTCCCAGCTGCCACGGCTGTTTTTACGGTGAATGAATTCCAGCGCCCATTTGTGCAACAGGCGAAACAGACGCGTGCCTTCACGCCGCGGCATCAGTTCTTCGATAAAGAAGCCTTCACAGCCATTTGTCATCGGGCGGGCGGTCTGGGAAAACTGCACCAGCAAATCCGCATCCGATAAATCACGCGGGTCACTGCCGCGGCTGGGCAGATTGGGCAGTTCAAGCAGAACAAATTCATCATCGCCCGGCAGCATATAATCGCGGATCAGCAACGAGCCGCCGACTTTGAGCTTCTGGATTTGTTTTTCCAGCAGGTTGAAGACTTCGTCGTGGTTATACCCGCCGGAAGAATACACGCGGTGCAGCACGTTGGAATTAATGATACCGTCTACCGATTCATCTTCCAGATCGGGGATGGCAATATCGGTCAGGCGGAAGGACAGGTTGGGCAGCCTGTATGTCTTGCGCGCAAATTCGATGGATTTGGGATCGCGGTCGATACCGATGATTTCTGTACGCGGGTTCAACAATGCCAGCGCATAGCTGACCTCCCCCGTCTCGCAAGCCATGTCCACAATACGCGAACCGGCAGGCAGCAAAAAGTGCGCCGAGATCAATGCGGCTTTCTTTTGGATAAATTCAGGCATTTCAATGACAAGACGCTCACGTGATGTCTCGTCCTTCGCCAGCATCGAGAAGTTTTTGATACTGGCTGCGATTTGCTCGTTGATGTCTGTTTTATCGACTTTTGACACTGCGCTACTACTCTAGAGGAGAGTTAATCCTCTTATTATAGCGAAAAGCGATTGTTCATCTCCAGTCCCGCCGCCTCGCGCACAAATATTACAACAGTCAATACGTAAAATC
>Ga0209066_10000608_pt1 | contig 51531 bp, 49 predicted proteins | sample All_14_2_FD_187198 | JGI IMG/M metagenome (GOLD analysis project Ga0209066, IMG submission 187198) | Freshwater microbial communities in response to fracking from Pennsylvania, USA - Allegheny Zone_MetaG_DW_15 (SPAdes) (version 2) ... | reverse complement strand
GTATTCCATGACGACCAGCACGGCACTGCCATTATCGTAGGCGCTGCATTTACAAACTGGATCCGGTTATCGGGCCGTAAAATGGAAGAAATACGCCTTGTCGCCTCAGGCGCCGGTGCGGCTTCCATTGCTTGCCTCAACATGCTGGTACAGCTTGGCTTGCCAAAATCGAACATTACCGTGACCGATAAAAACGGCGTTGTTTATAAAGGCCGCAAAGAAGGCATGGACCCCTACAAGGAAGCCTATGCGGTTGAAACCAACGCACGCTCACTTGCTGATGCAATTGCCGACGCCGATGTGTTTTTAGGCCTCTCGGGCCCCGGTGTCTTGAAAGCCGACATGGTGAAATCAATGGCGGATGCGCCTTTGGTTATGGCGCTTGCCAACCCGACACCTGAAATCATGCCTGAAGAAGTCATGGCCGTGAAACCCAACGCCATCGTGTGCACCGGCCGGTCGGACTATACGAACCAGGTTAATAACGTGTTGTGCTTCCCCTTCCTCTTCCGTGGCGCGCTTGATGTGGGCGCTACCGCCATCAACGAGGAAATGAAAATTGCGTGCGTGAAGGCCATTGCCGATCTGGCCATGGAAGAAGCCACGCATGAAGTGACGGCCATCTATGGTTCGGAATCACTGACCTTCGGGCCTGACTACCTGATACCAAAACCGTTTGACCCACGCCTCATTGTCAAAGTGCCTCTGGCCGTTGCCAAAGCCGCGATGGATTCCGGCGTGGCCGCCCGCCCGATTACAGATTTCGATGCGTATCGCGACCGCCTGACCCAGCATTTCTACCGCTCGAACATGCTGATGCGCCCGCTGTTCCGCCGCTCGAAGGAAGAGATCAAGAAGATCGTTTTCGCCGAAGGCGAGGAAGACCGCGTATTGATGGCGGCGCAAACCATTGTCGATGACAAGCTGGCCCGCCCGATTCTGATCGGCCGTGAAAAGGTTGTCGATGTGCGTATCAAAAAGCTGCGTCTGCGCCTTAAAAAAGGCCACGACTATGATCTGGTCGATCCTGAAGATGACCCGCGCTACCGCGATTACTGGACCAAATACCTGCAACTGATGGAACGCAAGGGCATTGCCCCTGCTGTGGCCCGCCTTGTCGTGCGCACCAACCCCACGGTCATTGCATCGCTGATGGTTGAACGCAACGAAGCCGACGCCATGATCTGCGGCGTCATCGGCCAGTACCATGAGCACCTGAAACACGTGCACGATATTATCGGCCTCAAGCCCGGTGTTGAAACCGCGGCTGCCTGCGTTGGCCTTATCACGCCTAAGAACACGTTGTTCTTCTGCGATACACACGTGAACCCGAACCCGAGCATTTCGCAAGTTGTCGAAATGACGATGCTGGCATCGGAAGAAATGCGCCGCTTCGGCGTCGAGCCAAAGGTGGCGCTGGTATCGCATTCCAACTTCGGCACGCATAACCACCCGAGCGCCATTAAAATGCGTCAGGCCGTGGCCGAGCTGCACGCCCGCGACCCACAATTGGAAGTCGATGGCGAGATGCACGCCGATGCCGCGCTTTCGGAAGAGATCCGCAGCATTGTCATGCCGAATGGCCGCCTCAAAGGTGCCGCCAATTTGCTGGTATTCCCGACCGTCGAGGCCGCTAACATCACCTACAACGCCGTCAAGATTATGACGGAAGGTGTTCCGGTTGGCCCATTCCTGCTTGGCATTGCCAAACCTGTCCATATCGTGACATCGGCCGCGACACCGCGCGGCCTCGTCAACGTGGCCGCCATGGCTGCCGTTGGTGCGCAGGTGATGGCCGAGGGCGATTTGCCCATGTTCGGCTAAGCCACCGCCCTACCCCTTTCAAGCCCTGCAGCCCTAACGGATTGCGGGGCTTTTTCTTATCTTCCTGTTTTTTCTGGCCTTCCTTATCGCCTCGCGTATAAAAGGGGTCCATGGAACCGGACAACGTCAAAGACGTCCGATCCCTCGATGATGCGAAACAAGAAAGCCTGTTCACAGATTCTGCCCCCGACAACGACATTGTGGTCGAGGCTTCGCTATCGGATGAGATGATCGACGATATTCTGACCGCTCTCGATGACGAGCGGGACGAAGACGTGCGCGTATTCCTAAACGACCTTGGCGATGCCGATTTGGCCGACCTGCTGTCAAAAATCGGCGGCACCGACCGCGCGTATCTTATCGACCGCTTCCCGCTGATTTTTGAAGCCGGCGTGTTTTCATGGCTTGCGCCGGAACTTGCGCGCCAGACGCTCGAGGAAATGCCCGCATCGCGCGTGGCGGCTCTTATATCGCCCCTTGAAAGCGATGACGCCGTTCACCTGATCGAAGATTTGTCACCCAGCTTTCAAAAGCAAATTTTGCTCAAGCTATCGGCCAGCGACCGTGCCGCGGTTGAGGAGGGTCTGACATACCCTGACGAATCCGCCGGTCGTTTGATGAGCCGCGATTTTGTAGCCATCCCGCGCTTCTGGACCGTTGGTAAAACCATCGATTACATGCGCGAGGCGGATGTCGAGCTGCCGGATAATTTCACGGTCGTATTCGTGATCGACCCGCTTTATCACGTGGTCGGCGAAATTCCGCTTGATCGCATTTTGCGTTCCAAACGTGCGGTCAAAATCGAAGACCTTGCGCTGATTGATATTCACCCCATTCCGGCCGATACCGACCAGGAAGAAGTTGCGCGCCTGTTCCGCCGCGAGGGGCTGACATCGGCACCGGTTGTGGATGTCGACAACCGCATTCTCGGGGTTATCACCCTTGATGACGTCGTCGAGGTTGTGGCTGAGGAAGCACAGGAAGATATCTTGCGACTTGGCGGGGTCGAAAGCTCGGATTTACACCGCACGGTGCTGCCGACTGCCGTTTCACGCTTCTGGTGGCTGGCCGTCAATCTTGTGACCGCGTTTATCGCATCCAGCGTTGTGGGTTTGTTTGAAGTTACGCTCACGAAAATTGTCGCGCTCGCGGTTCTCATGCCGATTGTGGCCGGTATGGGCGGCAATGCGGGCACCCAGACCCTGACCGTGGCCGTGCGCGCGCTTGCCATGAAAGAACTGTCAAAAACGAACATGATGCGGACCATCGTCAAGGAAACGGCTGTCGGTTTCCTCAACGGGTTTGCGTTTGCCATCATCACCGGGTTGCTGGCAGCCGTGTGGTTTAACAACAACCTCTTGGGTGTTGTTATCGGCTTCTCCATGATCATCAACCTCGTTGCGGCTGGCCTCTTCGGCATTCTCATTCCACTGACTCTCGAGAAAATCGATGTTGATCCCGCGCTAGCATCGGCTGTGTTTTTAACGACCGTTACCGATGTCGTCGGTTTCTTTACGTTCCTTGGTCTCGCAACACTGCTGATGACCTGATAACATAGCGGGCATGACGAGCCTGTTATTCCAGACCTGCATCCCCCTCGCGGCCCTTATTTTGCTTGGCTATATTATTGGCCGCAAACATACGATCGACATCAAGTCAGTTGCGACCATCGCGATTTACGCGATCACGCCGCTGGTGGCGTTTGGTTCGACCGCACGGCTTGTGTTCACCCCTGCCCTCATTGCGCTCCCGTTCTTCACTTTCCTGATGGCTTTGGCCATCGGGCTTGTCAGCTATTTCGTGGGCAAACGCTTCCTTGATAAAAACGAAAGCTGTTTGCTGCCGGTTGCGTGCGGGTCGGGCAATACGGGGTATTTCGGGCTACCCATCGCGCTTGCGCTATTCGGGCCGGATGCTGCGGGTACCTATTTTCTGGCCAATCTGGGCGTGGTGGTTTTTGAAACTAGCGTCGGTTTCTTTTTTGTGGCGCGCGGCTCACTCACCACGCGCGAAGCCCTGCGCCGCGTGGCGGGCCTGCCGGTTTTATATGCGCTTATTCTAGGCGTTTCTTTCGCCGCCATGGGCCAGCATCTGCCCGAAGCTGCCGTTAAATTATGGGAGCTTTGCAAGGGCGCCTATGTGGTGATCGGCATGATGATTGCGGGGCTGGCACTGGCACAGGCCAAAGGGTTCAAACGCAATGCCAGATTGCTGGGCATGACACTGCTGGGCAAATTTGCCTTATGGCCATTGGCGGCACTAGGCTTTGCGATGCTGGACCCCGGCTTGTTTACACCGGAGATCCACCAGTTGGTTTTGGTACTGTCACTCGCACCAGTGGCCGCTAACCTGCCCGCCTATGCGGCAGCCAACGGCGCGCCCGTGCGCGATTCAGCCTTGCTGGTGCTTATCAGCACCATACTCGCGGTACTGGCCCTGCCCTTCGTTCTGCCTATTTTGCTATAGCGGCATAGGCTGCATAAAGGCAGATGACAGCTAAGGCTGTCAGGCGGGTACGCAGGCGCACGAACCACGCGGTGTGCGCCCAGACCCTGCGATCAACAATCAAAGCTGCCACAAGCCCTGCGGCTACCAGCAACAACCCTTTAGGCGTGGGCGCCAATACCGCCGCCCATGCCAGCAAGGCCGGGCATACACCGTAAACATATTGCCAGACATGCACGGGCGCATTGTCAGATGACAGGCCCGCGCCCCAATGGATGCCGCCCAGAAAACCTAGTATGGATGCGCCGTAGGCTAGCAATACGCCTGCAAAGGCCGCCTGATACTGCGGTGCCACCAGCCACAGACACGCTGACAACACGGCAAACGGCACCAGTGCCGTCAGGCCCAGACAAATCGCGATGATGGACGCGGGAATATTCATATAACCCTCTAAAACCACTTGTTTTTCCTGCACAATCTATCATGTTAGGCAACCATGGCCAGACGCAATAAATACGATGATTTTGACAGCACCCCACCCAAGCGTGGGCTTATCCGCACATTGATACGCTGGGGCTTTATTCTGGCCATCTGGGGCGGCATTGCCGTAGCCGGTGTTGTGGCGTGGTATGGCCGCGACCTGATCGAGCTTACCAAGAAATCGAATTTCGAGCGTAAACGCTCGGTCATCGTACTGGCACAGGACGGCCAGACCGTGCTGGCCAACTTTGGCGAAAGCAGCGGTAAGCGCATCCGCGTCGAAGACCTGCCCCCTTATGTGGGCAATGCCGTATTGGCGATTGAAGACCGCCGCTTCCGTTATCACTTAGGCGTGGACCCCATCGGCCTTTTGCGCGCGGTTGTTACCAATGCGCGTTCGGGCCATGTCGTGCAAGGTGGCTCGACCATCACGCAGCAGCTTGCCAAAAACCTGTTTTTAAAACCTGACCGCACATTGAAACGCAAAATACAGGAAGCGATTCTGGCCGTATGGCTTGAAACCAAATACACGAAGAACGAGATTTTATCGTCCTACCTGAACCGCGTGTATTTTGGTGCCGGCGCTTACGGTATTGATGCCGCCGCGCGCGTCTATTTCGGCAAGACGCCCGACAAATTAACGCTGGAAGAAGCCGCCATGATGGCAGGGCTTTTGAAAGCGCCTTCGCGTCTGTCGCCTGAAACGAACCCCGACCGTGCGCTTGCGCGCATGAACATGGTGATTGCCGCCATGGAAGATTCAGGTTTCATTGATGACAAAAAAGAAAAAAGTGCCGATAAAAACAGCGCGCACCCGACCCCGCCGCATAAGCCCATCAGCCTGCGTAGCAGCACCGATTCCAGCCATTATTTTGCCGACTGGGTACTGGACCGCGCGAATGAACTGATCGGCGTGTCTGGCGCGGACCTTACCATCGTCACCACGCTTGACCCCAAATTGCAGCACGCGGCGGAAGAAGCCGTGCGCACATCCATCGACACGTTCTTCAAAGGTGCCAAAAAAGTACCGCAGGCCGCTGTTGTGGTGCTGGACCGTGACGGCGCTATCCGTACCATGCTGGGCGGGCGCGATTACCGTGATAGCCAGTTCAACCGCGCCACGCAGGCCATGCGCCAGCCGGGTTCATCGTTCAAACCATTCGTGTACCTGACAGCCCTTGAAAAAGGCTGGCGCCCCGGTGATGCGATTGAAGACGGCCCCATCAATATTGACGGCTACGCGCCCGCAAACCATGACGGCCAGTATTACGGCATGGTGCCACTCAGCAGCGCGCTTGCACTTTCGCTCAATACAGCCGCTGTGCGGTTGGCCACGGAGGTTGGCGTCGATGCCGTTATTGATGTCGCGCATCGCGCCGGTATCCAGCAGGAACTGGTGCAAAATTACAGCGTGGCACTGGGCACATCGGAAGTCACCGTCATGGAAATGGCATCGGCCTATACGACCATTGCCAATTACGGCGTACCGACCCAGCCTTACGGCATCATCAGTATTCGTGATACGGAAGGTGAAGAGCTTTACAAATATGAAGCCATGCCTCAACCCCCCGTGCTGGACGGTGACGCCTGTAAACGCCTGATTGCGATGATGCAGGAAGTGGTGACGCGCGGTACCGGTACACGCGCCTATCCGGGCTTCCCCGTTGCGGGCAAAACGGGTACGTCGTCTGACTACCGCGATACATGGTTTGTTGGGATGTCGGCTGCGGCGGTGGCGGCCGTATGGGTTGGTAACGATGACAACGCCCCGATGTACAAACAATATGGTGGCAACGCTCCTGCCGATATTTTCAGGCAGGTTATACAGGTGGCACAGGAAGGCCGCCCCGTGGTCGCCATGACAGATGCGAACCCCTATGAAATGTCATTCGGGAATGCCATGTCCACGGAAGGGCTTGGCGGCGTATTCACGCGTATTTTCGGCGATGGCGAGACTGTGCCGCAGCCCGGCGAACAGGCTCCCGGCGCACATATGCGCCCGATTATCGAACAAGGAAAATTTAACGACTAATTTGGGCTCTCAAAGGCCGAACCCTCAATGGTCCAGTTATTTTTTAGCCCCTTTTGGCGGCGGCCTGTTTGTCGTAGTAGCGTTTGATGGCCGCGCGGATTTCATTGATAAAGCTTTGCCCGTGCGGGTTGGTTTCATCCTTAATCGCCAGATCAAGCAGCGTTTTCACGACCTTGATATAGGCCGACAGAATTTCGGTCACATCGGCATCAAATTTGCGGACATCTTCAACAAAGGTCAGAACGAAAGAGCTTACACGGCAGACCATCATTTCATGGAACATGCCGGATATGGATTTGATATCCATCAGCGGCTTGGTCACTTGCGGTAAAAACTCTTCCCGCCCGTAATTGATTTCGCGCGCATGGGCCAATGCGGTTTCCATCTGCATTAAATATTCGCGCAGCTGGGGCGTAATATCCGTCTGGATACTATCAAGATAGGCCTGCGCCTTGCCGATAGTGCCATTATCGAGCGAGCCCGTGCCGACCTTTTTTTGTAATTCGATATCGGCTTTAAAAAAGCGTGGTAGAGATTCCTTGTATCCGTATTTATCTTTTTTTGCCACGGCATCCTGCCTTCTCTATTCGTCGTTACGCCGTTCCGGCCCTTGGTAATCCTGGCTTTTGCGGCGGCGGCGATCGGGCCCGAAAAACTCGAACGTCTCAACGAAATCGCGCGGATAGTCGATGACATAGGCGATACGGCGCGCCAGTTCATTGGCCGTGAAAGGCTTTACCAGAAATTCGGTGATACCGCGGTCGCGGGCCAGTGCCACGCGCGGGCCTGCGGCGTAACCCGACATCATGATGATGGGCACGTTACGACGTGGTGACATTTGATCAAGGCGTATCCATTTGACAAGTTCCAGCCCGTCAACCGGTTCCATTTCCCAATCGGTGATCACAAGATCAGGCTTTTGTTTGACGAATTGCTGAAAGCCGGTCTCGCCATTCTTGGCCTGAAAGACCTGCCCTACACCCAGATATTTGAGGGAATTGATCATCACCTCCAGCATGGCTGGAGAATCTTCAACCACGAGGGCGGACAATTTGGTGAAATCGTAGGGCATTAAGCCTGATGACAATCCGGTTATACCCTACGAAGGTACCATATTCGTACGCAGCTACAAGTTGGCCTACAATTTGGGCTTTGGCCTAGACGGTGGCAAGAAAACCGTACATCTGATCGGCCTTGTTGGTGGTACGCAGGGCGGGATCGTATAATTCCTCGCCAATCGCGGCCCAGTGCTGGGTCAGGGTCAGGTATGATGCCGGTACGCTGTGCAGCGGGCGATCACGCAGCATGGTCGCATCAACATGGTCCAAGAAGTCACCGGGGAATGCCAAGCGACTTGCGATGAGCCCTAGATCGGCCAGCACGCGCGATACGTACGCATCCGAATTGTCGGTGGCATCGGCTGCGCGGTGGATGGAGGTTAAAATGCGTACTTCCATGCGGCGTTGTGTGCCTTCGCGCAGGGCGCGGATGAAAGCCATGTAAATTTCGCGTTCCGCCTTGCCTGTGCTTTCGGGCATGTAGGGCAGAATTACCGTTGAATGGGCACGGCGGGTTGTGGTGGTAGCGGTGGCTGGACGGGTAACGTATGTCGTGGACATTGTGAACCTCCCCTTACTTTGCTGGCTTGGCCTCAATGGCCTTCCATGAGCAAAGGGTGACTCCGCGCTGGTTAACGGAATCTGAATCCGTACCTGCCCTCGAAAATGCGCTGTGGATAGTTTGTCTAAGGCTTTGGAATCGCAAGCCGCGCGAGTTCATCGACCCGTTCGTTTTCAGCGTGGCCGTTATGGCCTTTAACCCATTCCCACGTGATTTTATGGGGCTTTACGGCTTCCATGAGTCGTTGCCAGAGGTCGATATTCTTGACCTCCTGCTTGTTGGCGGTGCGCCAACCATTCCGCACCCAGCCGGCCACATATTTTGTAATGCCGTCCATCACATATTTGCTGTCGGTGATTAGCGTCACAGTACAGGGTTTTTTAAGGGCTTCGAGGGCTGAAATGGCCGCCATCAGCTCCATACGGTTATTGGTGGTCAGTACTTCACCGCCTGATAACTCTTTCTCGCTGTCGCCGTAGCGCATCAAGGCACCCCAGCCGCCGGGGCCGGGGTTACCGGAACATGCGCCGTCAGTGTAAATGGTTACGGCCATGTGCAATCGGCTTTCAGTTTCGCCGCGTATTCCAGCGGGTCTTTTTTGGTGACTTGCGCGCCCGCAGGCGTGAACACCCAGTCGTATAAACGGGTTGCGAAAATGCGTAAAGCCGCAGCCCTGCGTAATGTGCTAAAGGCCGCACGTTCAGAAGCTGCCATAGGCCGCACCGATTCGTAAGCTGCCGCAAAGGCAGCCAGCCGCGCCGGTACCAGCACGCCGGTTGTATTGAAGCACCATGCGTTGACGGTCATCGCCACGTCATAGGCATAAAAATCGGTGCAGGCGAAATAGAAATCAATCACGCCTGACAGTCGGCCATCATTGAAAAATACGTTGTCAGGAAACGCATCGGCATGAACGGCGCCGCGCGGCAGGGCCGCCGCATCAAGCGCCGCGTAATCGGCAAAGGTGCCCGCAATGCGGTTTTGAAGGTCAGGGTACACCAGATCGGTCTGCGGTACGGCTGAGGCCAGAAGCTGGCGCCACTGGTCAGGTCCAACGGGGTTTGCGCGCGCATCAGTAAAGCTGGCGGCAGCCAGATGCATTCGCGCCAATGTCAGGCCCAATTGAGCGCACATATCGGGCGTTATATCGACATCATCCATGCCGGCACCATCAAGATAACGGATGATGGAGGCAGGCTTGCCAGCAAGCGTACCAACCAGCCCGCCCGCCTGATTCGGGTACGCATCGGGCACGGCTATGCCCGATTCCCCCAGATGACGGGTGAAACCGAAAACGAAAGGCAGGTCGGCCGGATTGGTGCGTTTTTCAAAAATGGTCAGGATCGCGCGCCCGCGGTCTGTCATCAGGTGGTAATTGGTGTTTTCAACGCCCTGCGTGATGCCCTGATGGTCACGATACGCGCCCAGATTGTAATCGCGCAAAAAGGCTGCGACTTCATCGACACTGACGGGGGTGTAAACAGCCATGGTTTATTTTATGCAACTTCAAGTGAACGCGGAAGACGGAAGATGACATTTTCTTCACGTATCGTAACCACTTCGACCTGCACGTTAAAGCGTGACCTGAAGGCATCGACCACTTCATCAACCAAAACTTCAGGGGCGGATGCACCAGCTGTCAGGCCCAGTGTTTTGATATTGCCCAGCCAGTTCCAATCAATATCGGCCGCGCGCTGGATAAGCACCGCTTTGGGGCAGCCGTAATTGAGCGCCACTTCGACCAGACGGTTTGAATTGGACGAATTGGGCGCGCCGATAACCAGTAGCGCATCGACCCTGTTGGCAATGGCCTTGACCGATTCCTGCCGGTTGGTCGTGGCATAGCAAATATCTTCCCGGCCCGGGCCTTTAATATCGGGAAAGCGGGCTTTTAGCGCATCAACCACGACCGCAGTATCATCGACCGAAAGCGTGGTTTGCGTGGCGTATGAAAGCAGCGCCGAATCTTTCACGACCAATGCTTCGACATCGGCCACGGTTTCAACAAGAAGCACCGCCCCTTCAGGCAACTGCCCCATTGTGCCCGTGACTTCGGGGTGGCCTGCGTGCCCTACCAGAATGACCTGACGGCCTTCCTTTTCATGGCGCTGCGCTTCGTAATGAACCTTGGTCACCAACGGGCATGTGGCATCGATTGCGAACATCATGCGGCTTTTTGCCTCATCATGGACGGCCTTGGCGACACCATGAGCTGAAAAGATGACAGGGCGGTCGGCGTGGCCTTCGGGAATTTCAGAAAGCTCTTCTACAAATACGGCGCCCTTGGCCCGCAAACCATCCACAACATAACGGTTATGGACAATTTCATGCCGGACATAGACCGGAGCGCCGAATTGCGCCAAAGCGCGCTCAACAATCTGAATGGCACGATCAACCCCCGCGCAAAAACCACGGGGGGCAGCTAGAAGAATAGTCAGGTCCGTCTTGTCCATGGGGCCAAGATAAGGCACACTTCCTGAAAATGCCACGGGGGATTCTGTTGTTTTCATGGGTCCCTGCCACGCCACTTGGTTCTTATAGGGTTTTATCCATGCGCCACTTCGTACTTATGACCGCCAGCGTTTCTGTTCTGGCCCTTGCCGGATGTTCTTCCATTTCCAAAATGTGGGGATCGGACGAAAAAGCACCGGCCCCGGGTTCCAAAGCCACGGCTGCAGCCCCTGCTGCCATTGCGCCAAGCGCGCAGGAACAAAAAGAAATCTCGTCCGTCATGGGCGGTGATGGCGTGACCGGCGTTTACGTTGAGCCGGGCGATGTACCGCCCCCGCCATCCGCTGACGGCACGCCAGCCCCTGCTGCCACGGCTGATGCCACGCCGCAGCCCAAGGGCGCACCAACCGAATGCCCTGCCGTTGAAGTGCTGCCGGCCACCAAATCCATCACCTATTTCGATGGCCCAGAAGGCAAGCCTACGGGTGCCATGATTGCGCGCGCATCCCTCATCGATATTCGCGGCGGCTGCGATTACACGGCCAATTCGGTTGTCGTTGATATTGACATGATCATGCAGGGCAAGATTACCGATAAAGGCCGTTTCGATGGCCGCCGTGACCTTGAAGCCTTCATGACCTTCCCTTACTTCGTGGCCGTCATGGCACCAGACGGGCATATGGTTGATAAAAAGATCATGGCTACTGCCATGCGCTTCAAGCCTGATGTCGATGATCTGGATCACGCCGAAAAAATTACCCAGACCATCCCGCTGCCGAACATCGCGCAAGGCGGCAAATACACCATCACGCTGGGCTTCCAGTTGAACCGTCAGCAGCTTGAATATAACCGTGGCCAGATCGGCAACGAACAACCGGCTACCAAGCCTGCGGCTGCTAAAGCCCCAGCCAAGAAAGCCGCCGCGAAAACAAGTGAGAAAAAGGCAGAAGTTGCAGCGCCAGCCCCTGCTGCGATTGTTCCTGCCACAGCTGCAACTGATGCTGCGTTGAAAGACGCGGCAGCGGCTGCAACCACCGCCGCCACAACAGGAACTACCGCTGCGTCTGACGCTGTAAAAGCGGCGGCTGCAAAGGTTGAGGATGCTGCGAAGACGACAACGACGACAGTGACAACGGCGACATCAATGACGACGGGGACGACGACAGGGGGTGCTGCTGCAAGTACTGCTGCCACACCGACCGCAACCCCTGTTCCAGCGAAATCCGATGCTGCCAAGAAAGATACTGCAGCCGAGTAACATCAAGCACCTTGCAAGCGACACCATCGGGTTTTGACGTGTCGTAAACAATGGCCCCTTCATAACCGGCAATATCACACAACATCCGCGCCAATGCGCGGATGTTTGTTGTCTGGCCCGTACCAATGTTAATGGGCGCGGCGTCGCTGTAATACTGGGTCACGTGCAGAGCCGCATCGGCCAGGTCATCGACATGCATGAATTCACGCAAAGGCGTACCGGTGCCCCACACCATCAATTTGGGCGCGCCAGTCACCATGGCATTCCGCAGCTTCATAATCAGCGCAGGTATGACATGGGAGCGCGTGGCATCGTATGTATCGTTCGGGCCATAGAGATTGCACGGCAGGACGGATACAAAATCGCACCCGTATTGCGCCCTGTAAGCACGCGCCATTTCAATGCCTGCCAGCTTGGCCATGGCGTAAGCGCGGTTTGTGCCTTCAAGCGGGCCAGTCATCAGGCTGTCTTCATGCAAAGGCTGTGGGGCGTTTGCGGGGTAGATGCAGCTTGAGCCCAGAAATACCAGTTTACGTACGCGCGCTTTGGCGGCGGCTGTAATGATGTTGGTTTCTATTTGTAAGTTATCGGCAATAAAATCGGCCGGGTGGGCGGCGTTATCGGCAATGCCGCCAACGCGGGCAGCCGCCACGAAAATAACGTCAGGTTTGATTGTGCTGATCCAGCCCTCGACATCGGCCTGGCGGCGCAGGTCAAGCACCTCGCGCGCGGGGTCGGGCAATACGGGGATACCGCGTGCGGCCAGTGCCCGTGCAATGGCGCTACCCGCCATCCCCCGTGCGCCTGCAACCCATATGCGTTTATCGTTTAGATCAAACATGGTTTTGTGCCCCCATAAGGTCTAGCGATACGCAAACCCAGACGCTAATTCCAGAAGTATTTAAGGGGCACAGGGGATAAAGGCTGCAAAGCCGCGATAATCCTTGCCGCGACCTTCGCAAACGGTTACGCTTTGTGCCCATGACAAAAGCTGTTGAAACCATTGAAAAAATGAGCTTTGAAGCCGCACTTTCCGAACTGGAAACCATCGTGCGTGCGCTTGAATCCGGGCAGACCCCGCTTGAAGAATCCATCGCAGCCTATGAGCGCGGCATGGCCCTAAAAAAACACTGTGAAACCCGTTTGACCGATGCGCGTTTGCGCGTTGAAAAAATCAGCCTGTCCGCCGATGGCACAGCCACCGGCACGACCCCGTTCAACCCAGAATAACCAGCAGCCAGAAACCATGCCATCACTTCGCGAAGCATCCCCCGAACTTCAGGCCGCCCTGTCAGAAACAGCAGCAGGCATCAAAAAAACCATCGAGACGATGCTTCCGTTGTCGGATAGCCCCGAAAACTACCTGACCGAAGCCATGCGCTATGCATCACTTGAAGGCGGCAAACGGATTCGTCCATTTCTGGTTTGTGAATCTGCCAAACTGTTCAATGTCGATCATCTGCGCGCCAAGCGCGTAGCCGCCGCACTTGAATTCGTGCATTGCTACAGCCTCGTGCATGATGACTTACCCGCGATGGACGATGCCGATACGCGCCGCGGCGTGCCATCCGTGCATAAAAAATACGATGACGCGACCGCCATTCTGGCCGGTGATGCCCTGCTCACCCTCGCGTTTGAAGTACTGGCTGAACCTGAAACCCACGAAGACCCGCATGTACGCTGCGAACTCACATCGCTCCTGGCAAAAACCGCCGGTATGAACGGCATGGTTGGCGGCCAGATGCTTGATTTGATTGGCGAGAAAGCCACATTCGACATCGGCCAGATCAGCCGCCTGCACCGCATGAAAACTGGGATGCTGATGTCATTTGCTTGTGAAGCCGGAGCCATTCTGGGCAAGGCCGATGAAAGCCGCCGCAAGGCCTTGCGTAATTACGCATTCGACCTTGGCCTCGCCTTTCAGGTGACGGACGATATTCTTGACGTTGAAGGCGACCCCGCTGAAACCGGCAAGCCACAGGGGAAAGACGCCGCCGCCGGCAAATCCACCTTCGTAACCACCCTTGGCCGCGAACAGGCAAAAATGCGTGCCGAAATGCTTGTGCATCAGGCCATACGCCATTTGCATGTGTTTGATAACCGCGCAGGGATGCTCAAGGCCTTTGCCCTGCACGTGCTTGAACGCCGCGCCTAATTCCAGCCTATGATTCCTGAAACCACCCTCGCGCGCATCCTTACCGATGTGTGGGCGGGTGCGCCCGACCCCGCGCATGATTTGGGGCATATCAAAAGGGTCGTGGCCTCATGCAAGGCCATTGCTGCAATTGAAGGCGGCGACCTTGATGTGCTGGTACCCGCCGCATGGCTGCACGATATTGTAAACTTGCCCAAGGACAGCCCACAACGCACGCAGGCATCCACCATGGCGGCTGATGCCGCGTGCAACAAACTCCGCACCTACGGCCTGCCTGATTCGATTCTGGCGGGTATTCATCATGCCATCCGCGCGCATAGTTTCTCGGCCAATATCCAAGCCACCACACTCGAGGCCAGAATATTACAGGATGCTGACAGGCTGGATGCCATGGGCGCGATAGGTATTGCACGCTGCTTTGCCGTCAGCGGCATGTTGGGCCGCGCCCTATTCGACCCCGCAGACCCGCTGGCCGCGGCCCGTAAGGCCGATGATTCTGTTTATGGTCTCGACCATTTCGCCGTCAAACTTTACAAGATTGCCGAGACACTACATACCTCCGCCGCCCGCCAGATGGCGGCTGCGCGCGTGGCTTTCATGCGCGGCTTTGCCGCACAAATTGCTGCCGAAAACGCTGCATAAAAAAAGCCGCCCGAAGGCGGCTTTCAGATTCGCATATTGAAGATTATTTAAGCAGCCGCTTGCGCTGCCAGCTTCGAGCAGGCGCGGATAATGCGCGTGCAGGCTTCCTTCAACGCTTCGGTTGATGTGGCGTATGAAATGCGGAAATGGGGTGAGAGGCCGAAGGCCGAGCCTTGAACAGCGGCCACACCCTCTTCTTCCAGCAGGTAGCTCACGAAATCATCATCGGACTGGATGGTTGCGCCTTTTGGCGTGACCTTGCCAATGCAGCCCGCGCAGGATGGGTACACATAAAATGCACCTTCCGGTTTGTGGCATGAAATGCCAGCCGCCTGATTGAGCATTTCAACAACCATGTCACGGCGCTGTTTGAAGGTTTCGTTGCGTTCAGCCAGAAAACCCAGATCACCATTCAAAGCCGCCAAAGCCGCCGCCTGCGAGATGGACGACGGGTTGGATGTCGAATGACTTTGCACGTTGGCCATGGCCTTGATCAGCTCTTTCGGGCCGGCGGCGTAGCCGATGCGCCAGCCTGTCATCGCAAATGATTTTGATACACCGTTGGTCGTCAATGTGCGGTCATACAAACGTGGCTCGATCTGCGCTACGGTCGTGAATTTGAAGCCGTCATAAACCAGATGTTCGTACATATCATCCGTCATAATCCAGACATGCTGGTATTTCACCAGAACATCTGTCAGCGCTTTCAATTCGCTTTCCGTGTAGGCAGCGCCCGTCGGGTTGGATGGGGAGTTGAGAATGACCCATTTGGTTTTTGGCGTGATCGCGGCTTCGAGCGCTGCCGGCTGCAGCTTGAAATTCCGTTCGGCCGGGCATTCGACAAACACAGGCGTGCCGTCAGCCATCATGACCATGTCGGGGTAGGATACCCAGTATGGGGCCGGAATAATGACTTCATCGCCAGCATTGAGGGACGCCATGAAAGCGTTGAACAATACCTGCTTGCCGCCAGTGCCGACCGTTATCTGGTCAGTTGCGTAATCGAGGCCGTTTTCGCGTTTGAATTTGGCCACGATGGCCTTTTTCAGTTCAGGCGTGCCGTCAACCGGGGTGTATTTGGTTTTGCCAGCCTTGATGGCGGCGATCGCTGCGTCCTTGATGTGGTCAGGTGTATCGAAATCAGGTTCGCCCGCACCAAGGCCGATAACATCGCGCCCCTGTGCTTTCAGTTCAGCCGCTTTGGTGGTGACAGCAATGGTTGGCGATGGTTTGATACGCGAGAGGCGTTGGGCCACGATAGACATGCATTACTCCTTGGATGTTCAGACAAATAGGTTCAGGCAAATCGGGGTCGTTTTACTGCTAATATGGCCAAAGCGCAACTTTATTGGGATATAAAAAGCCCGCCTTATCGGCGGGCTTTTTGGGTGTCCTCAATAATGGGCCGATTAGGCAGCCATTGATTGTGCTTTTCTCATAGCGGCGGACATTTGCTTATTGATGGGTTCGAAGAACTCCATGGCGACCTTGACTGACATTTCTGACATCTGGGCCGTCGTGTTCATAGCTTCTTCGAGGCATTGCTGCGCCATGCGGTTTTGCGCTTCGGCTACGTCGTTAATGGTCTTACAGGCCATCAACGATTTCCAGGCAGTTGCGCTTTTCTCATTGCTGCTTTGAGCCTTGCTGATGCAAGTTTTCATCATATCTTCCATGCCTTTTGCAAGGATGGAGCCAGATTTCATAAATGCGTCGGTGGACATTTTGCCCGCTGACATCATGTCTTCCATCTGTTTCATGTAGGTTTCAGCGTATTTATCCATGCTGTATGCCTGATTCATGTTCATGCTTTTCATAGAACTATCTCCTTTGCTGACGTTATCCAGCTAGTGACTGGTCAACGGCGCTGGAGATAAGCTCTTCAGCGCCATTGAGATTACTTTTTCTTTTTAGCTACTTTTTTAGCTGGTTTTTTAGCAGCCGGTTTTTTGGCTACTTTTTTAACCGCTTTTTTAGCAGCTGGTTTCTTAGCTACTTTTTTAGCTGGCTTTTTAGCAGCCGGTTTTTTGGCTACTTTTTTAGCTGGCTTTTTGGCAGCTGGTTTCTTAGCTACTTTTTTAGCTGGCTTCTTAGCAGCTGGCTTTTTAGCAGCCGGTTTTTTGGCAGCTGGCTTCTTAGCTGCTTTTTTAGCCGGTTTTTTCTTTGCCGGTTTGGCTACAGCCGTTACCGGTTTAATGCCTTCAAGTGCCTGGATAGACACAGTTTGAAGTTCAGTCATTTTAGACCCCCAATGTTGCAGTGCACAAAATAGGATAAATTCCTATTACAGTCAACAATGATACCTGTTTATGCACGAGAGTCGAGAGGCTGTTGAAAAGATGGACAAAAGAGGTTTGCAATTTTTATACTGATGGTATCACTCGTTGCTCACAACGTCACGAAAACCCAAGCCTAGAAGAAAAACGTGCAACAAGCTCCATGCGAAAAAAATATGAATGCGGACCGCCTGTCACTGGCGCGTTTTTTCATTTTCGTATGCGTGATTGCTGCGACTCTGGTCATCGGATTCGCCGATGCCGATGCCGCGACACGTAAGAAGAAAAAAGCCGCCAAACCCGCACAAAACGACCTTTATTCGGCAATTATCGTTGATGCACAGAACGGTGAGATATTACTGGCACGCGCAGCTGATTCGATTCGTCACCCCGCATCGCTCACAAAAATGATGACGTTATATATGGCCTTCGATGCGATCAAAGACGGATCGCTCAGCCTCAATGACCGCATCACCGTATCCCAACATGCAGCCAGCATGTCACCCAGCAAACTGGGCTTACGCCCCGGGCAAACCATTCGTGTTGAAGACGCCATCAAATCCATCGTCACCAAGTCAGCCAACGATATTGCGGTAGCATTGGGCGAACGCCTGGGCGGCACAGAACGGGCATTTGCGAGCCGCATGACACGCCGCGCGCATGTCATCGGCATGTCGCGCACAACGTTCCGTAACGCATCGGGCCTGCCCGACCCGCAGCAGGTTACGACAGCACGCGACATGGCAAAACTTGCGATGGCATTGCTGCGCGACTTCCCCGACCGCTACCATTATTTCGGTATCCGCAATTTTGAATATAACGGCGCGGTCATGACAAACCACAACCGCCTGCTGGGGCAATACCCGGGTCTTGATGGAATCAAAACAGGGTACATCAACGCATCAGGTTTCAACCTTGTGGCATCAGCCAAACAAAACGGGCGCCGCCTTGTAGGCGTTGTGTTTGGCGGCACTACGTGGAAGTCACGTAACGACCATATGGTAAAACTTCTTGATGAAGGCTTTGCCGATCTGCGCCAGCGAAAACCAAACCAGATACAGGAAGCATCCATTAACAGCCGCGAAGATGTGGCACCCGCCCCACCCCCTATATATGAGGAAGCGACCAGCACGGGTGATGCCGATGATAACGCCGCCGATAACACTGCCGTGGCCGCCGCAAGCACGGATGACGATGCCGAGGACGCCGCCTACGCCCCGCAAAATTCGCGCCAGATTTCAAGCATGATTGATGCGGCCCAAACTGAAACGCAAACGCGCGGCATATCTTTTGCCGGCGTCAATCTGCCATCCAGCCCGGCCCAGCGCCCGGCCGAAGCCGCCGCACCTGCCGTCGCCCAGAAACATGTACCAAGCCCAAGCCTTGCCAAAGTAAAATCAAACAAACCAGCCGCACCTGCAACTGCCGCCAAGACTGCACGGGCAGCAACAACAAACGCCACCCATGACAACGACGCGAATGATGATGCCGATGGCGCGTATAAAGCACCGACAACACCGGCTGGCGCTGCGCGCACCGTAATGCAATTGCGTATTCCACGCGCGCAGGTACCGGTGGGTGTGGCATCAACGCAGGTTGCGAGCGCGAGCCTCGCCAATGGCTGGTCGGTCCAGGTTGGTGCATTCCAGAGCCGGGCCATGACAGATCAGGCATTACGCACCGCGCAATCGCGCCTACCATCCGAACTGCAATTCGGCCAACCCGTCATTATTCCGCAAAGCACAGGGCAAGGCTTGATCTTCCGTGCCCGCCTGCAGGGCTTCAGTGAAATACAGGCCAATGCTGCCTGCGCCAAGCTGGGGTCATGTATTGTGGTTTCGCCCGGCTCGTAACCTGATTCGTAAAATGGCGCTGATTCTAAAAAGAACTGGCCACACACCCTACAATTGATTAAATGTGCGGGCGATGAACCTGAACTGGGACAAGCTCCGAATATTCCATGCGGTTGCCGAGGCTGGCAGCTTCACGCATGCCGGCGAAGCCCTGAACCTCTCGCAATCGGCCATTTCGCGCCAGATAGCCTCGCTTGAAGAACAACTTAATGTGCCGCTTTTCCACCGCCATGCACGCGGCCTTCTGCTGACCGAGCAGGGCGACCTGCTGCTGAAAGCCACCAAGGACGTCTATGAGAAGCTGGCGCTGCTGGAAGGCCGTATATCGGACACCAAGAGCACGCCTGAAGGCCCTTTCAAACTGACAATACCCGGTTTTCTGGGTTCAGCATGGCTGGCGCCCCGTATTGACCGCTTCCGCCGACTATACCCGAAAATGCGTATGACCGTTATTATGGATAATCGTGTGCTGAATTTAGGGATGCGGGAGGCCGATGCCGCCATTCGTTTGTATGAACCCAACCAGCCCGATCTGATCAAACGCAAGCTGACATCCATCCGTTTTCATCTCTGTGCATCCAAGCAATATCTTGCTGAATTCGGCACACCCAAGTCAGCATCGGAACTTAAAAAGCATTGGCTGGTGGGCTACCCGTCGGGCGTGCCTATTCCGCATGAACATACTGACTGGATTTTCCAAGTGGCTGGCGTGGACAAAGATTCCGCGCAGAACGTAATTCTTATCAATTCCATGCAAGCTATTCTAAATACTATAGAACATGGCTCCGGTATTGCGTGCCTACCAGACTTCATGGTGACTGATAACCCGAAGCTGCAGATCATCCTCGACCACTACCCGGCCCTTGAGGTGCCCGTGTTTTTTGTCTATCCGATCGAGCGTCGCAACTCCACCCGCATACAGGTTTTTCGCGACTTCATGATTGAAGAGCTGACCGAGAAACCGATCTAATTCCATACCAGATTTATGGCTAAAGACCCAAGCTATGCATATTACGCATATCTGCCATGACAAAATATTTATAGCTGGACCCGCAACGAAGCATTAAACAGACATCGTCAACGTTCGCGTTGACTTTACGTCTCCCAGACGTGAAACCTCCCTGTTCAACTCGCCGGACCCTTACAGGTCCGGTTTCTTTTTTGTGGCAGGTTTTACTCAAACGCCCAGATAGCCCCATTCCGTACCAATAGCGACGCCGCGATGCGGCAGGATGATCAGGCCATCTTCGCTGGCCGTCTGCACAGTGCCGTCATCGAAGCGGGCAAAGGCCTCGCCCGCGCGTATTTCTTCGAGATGCCTCCATGGCTTCACAAAGTCACCCGCGCCTTGCTTCACGAATACGTGACGCATCTGAATATGGCGGGGCGCTTGTGCAGACGCGGTACCTTTTGCCGCGGCCATAAGGCCCGTATGGGCCAATGCGCCCACAATGGCTGCGTAGCCATTATTTGGCCCTTCTGCATCCTTGTGCTGGCCGCATTCATAGGTCACACCGCATACACCGTGGGCGCGGGCATATTCGGTCGTACCCATACCGGGGGCAGGCTTATCGGGGAAAGCCGCTTTATAACATGCATCCCACCCTGTAATCACGCAAGCGGCAGGCAGCGCCGCCGCGAAGGCCATGGTGCGCGCATCGTCAGCTCCGAATAAAAAGGGCGGGCCACCAGCAGTGTAGGAATGTAAATCGAGCAGGTAATCGCAATCACGCAAAACGGGGCGCAGGGTTTGGGCTATTGCGCCTTCAATATCCGATGCATCATCCTCCCCCAATATGCGGTTGAGGTTACGGTCAATGAAGCGCGCGTCTTTATTGAATGCGGGTTTGTTAACCAGCGGCAGGCAGACCACGCGACCTGAATCCAGTGTCAGCGCACGGCTTTCAAGGCCTGCAACCAGACGGCGCGCGGCGACAACACCCGCAGGTTCATTGCCATGAACACCACCTAGTACAAGCAATGTTGGGCCGTCTTTCCGGCCGCGAAACTCGAATTTTTCCATGGGTGCAGTTTAGGCTGCGCGCAGCAGTTCGTTAACACCTGTTTTTGCGCGTGTGCGTTCATCGACCGTTTTGACGATAACGCCGCAGGCCAAGCCCGGCGCGCCATTCTGCCCCGGCATCATACCCGGTACGACCACGGCATAAGGCGGCACACGGCCGATATGCGTGACACCGGTTGCACGGTCAACAATTTTGGTGCTGGCGGAAATGAATGTGCCCATGGCAATGACAGCGCCCTCGCCCACTTCAACGCCTTCGGCGATTTCGCTGCGCGCCCCGATGAAAGCATTATCACCAATAATCACCGGGCGGGCCTGCAGGGGTTCAAGTACGCCGCCGAGGCCAGCGCCGCCAGATACGTGGACGTTTTTACCCACTTGCGCGCAAGAACCTACGGTTGCCCATGTATCGATCATCGTACCTTCGCCGACATGGGCGCCAATATTCACAAAGCATGGCATCAGCACGCAATTGGGAGCGATATATGCCCCGCGGCGCACTGTAGCCCCGGGCACCATACGGAAGCCCGCACGTTTAAAATCGGCTTCGACCCAGCTTTGCGTTTTAAGGGGAATTTTATCAAAGGCGGGGGCCATACCCACGCCTTCCATCACCTGCGCCTGACGGGTGCGGAAATACAGCAGAATTGCCTGACGGACCCAGTCATGGCCTTGCCAGCCGGCATCGGTTTTTTCAACGGCACGAATGGTACCGCTATCAAGGGAGGCGATCACTTCCTCAACCACTGCTATTGTGGCAGCATCAGGGGCCCATGCGGCAGCCTGCGCCTTCATGTTTTCGTAGGCGGTGACAATCGTTTGCGAAAGCATGTTCATATCGGTCATCACGGCACCATTTCCCTAGTTGTTAATCATTAGCCGAGGCGTTGGCCGCGGGCACCAAATTCTTGTACACGCATCCCCGGGCCGAAGAAACCCTGATTGAAAATCTCGAAGCTCACGCCCGTTATATCGCGGCCTTCGCGACCGGTCATACGGGCGAAAAAGCCCTGCGCCATAGCTGTGCGAACACGCAGGCCAGGAACCGCAGACGCTATGTTACGGAACAAATTACCGCCAATACCATGCCCGCGCATATCGGGCATAACACCAATGACTTCGAGTTTGGTTACATCCTTCACTTGGGCTGCAATTGCAAAACCCACTGCACGGCCGCCTGCGCGGGCCAACATAACAACGGCGTTAGGATCGGCCAGAGCAGCCTCAACGGTTTTGCGTGTATTTTCCGATGAGACCATGCGCCCAAATTCGCGGCTGAGTGTTGTTACATCGGCCACGATCGTGCGGGCGAACAAATCGTTTACCACGGCTGCATCGGCGGGAGTTGCGCGGTCAATGCGCACAGGGGCCTGCAAGGCTACGTCCGACACGTTCAGGGCGGTTGCTGTATTGGCGATCATTGTCTTCACACCTTCTCAATTTCATTCTTTTTCTGTTCCGCCTTTTTGGCGGCTGGGAGCAGAATTTTGAAGTTATTTGTTTTCATTCCCCATGCAAAAATTGCATCGCGGCCTTGAACGTCATAGAGTAGCTTGTGTACGAGGCATCATGGAACTGACAGAAATTGAAGATTTTTTAGCATTGGCACGCACCGGCTCCTTCCGCCGCGCGGCAGATCTGCGCCATATTACGCAACCTGCTTTCTCACGCCGGATCATGGCGATTGAAGAACGCGTGGGTGCCCCCCTGTTCGACCGCAGCGTCACGCCGGTTGACCTCACACCCGCAGGGGCCCGTTTTTTGGTGCATGCCGAGCAGATCAGCCGCGGTATTGCAAAAGCCGTTGAAGATACGCGCGCCGCGTCATCAGCACTCAATAACCCCATACGCATCGTGATTTCACATACGCTTGCCGTCAGCTTCTTCCCCTTCTGGTGGCGGGGCTGCACGCGCGCGATGCCTGAACTCAGCGTGCGTCTGACTGGCCAACGGATCGAGCAATGCGTGGCCGATCTGCGCGAAGGCCTTGCCGATTTTGCCATGGTCCATGCATCGCCGAACCTGCTGCCGTTTGTGGATGCCACGGGCCTGCAATCACTGACACTGGGGCACGACAAAATAACCCCCGTCATGGCCAAGCGCATGATGGGCCAAAGCGTCGATTTACTGGGCTATGCGCCCGGCTCGTTTTTAGGGCGCTGCGTTGAAGGGCTTATTCACGATTTGCCGCGCCACCGCCGCCTGAAAGTTGTTTTTGAAAGTCCGTCATCGGAAGTTTTGCGCGCCATGACCATGGCCGGTTTCGGCATGGCGTTTTTGCCGTTATCTCTTATCGAAGATGATTTGCAGGGCGAATTTCTGGTGCCTGCATTACCCAAGCGTTACCAGCTTGACCTCGATATCATGATCGTGCGACGCACAGGGCCACTGACACCTGATACCGAGCGGCTTTGGGCACACCTGAATCAGGGCCTAACACAAGGTTAAATGCTATTGCGCGGCACCATCAACTTGACCTGACAAGTTGCTGAAAATGCTATAGAATAGCGTTCGTGACTGATTATTTCGTTGTCCTTTACACGTATGGTGGCGGTATGCGCGGGTTAATCCCTGCCCATCTGATGGCCGCTATTGAAAAGGCAACTGGGCTTGGCATGGCCCAAATGGCCGATATGTTTTCAGGCCCCTCCACTGGCTCCATCATCAACGCCGCATTAACACGCCCACACCGCCGCCGCCCATTTGAGCCGCAATACAAAGCGCGCCATATGGTCCGTTTCTATGAACAGGAAGGCGCAAACATATTCCCGCAAGACAGCTTCAGGGAATTGCGCGGGCTGTTGCATGACTTCAACAACCGTACAGTCAAACTCAATTCCATCAAACGGCTGCTGCGCCACGGGCACTACAACGAACGCAACCTCGCACAGGCTCTCTACGCGCTTTATGGCGATGCCAAGCTGGGCGATTCCCTCACGTCACTGGTTATTCCCTGCTATAGCCTTGGCGGCGAAGGCACCAGCCGCGTGGCAGATGCCGCCTATTCACAAGGCGGGGAATCGCTATGGCTTAAAAACATCCGCGGCACGGCCCGCAATGACGGCAACCGCAAACCGCTGGAAGTGACGCTATATGACGCTGTCATGGCTTCAGCTGCGGCGCCGACCTATTTCCCGTGTCACGATTTTTCAGCCTACGACCCCAATAACGGACGCTGGCATACGTATCACGCGATTGACGGCTCGGTCTTTGATACGCCAGCGACCACCTATTACGGTGTTGTGCGCCAGCACGTACCAGAAGGCGTGCAGCCGATAATGGTGTGCCTTGGTACGGGTATTACCAACCGCGGCATCCATAAAGATGACTGGAACCGTTTCGGCCCATTGGGCGTGGTTGACCCTGCAAACGATTTGCCGCTCATCAACATCTTCTTCCATGCGTCCGAAAGTGCGCTCATGGAATCATTCGGGCGCGACCTCGGGCGTAACCTGTTTTTATTCAACCGGTCGCTCATCAATGCACCATCGGGCGAGGTGTTACCATCACCCGAGATTGACGATGCAACACCCGAAAATATGATGCGTATGGCCCGTTTTGCCGAGATCATTATTGAAGAAAACCGCAAATCATTCGATACGCTTTGCCACCTGCTCGTCAGCAATCGCGACCGGATGCAGGTCCAGCAGAACGACTTCATGTCCACCATCCGCCGCACGGTCCACGCCCTCACAGGAACCCGAGCAAAAGGCGAGATCGAAAAAACAGAAAAACTGGATAAACGCGAAAACTAATATCCGTATTTTTTTATGCGTCATTATAAGATGGGATTTTATTTGCTTTCTCGCAGCTAAAGCTCAAATAGCAGATGATGAGAATGCCTTTCAGTCTCAGAAATCAGCCACTTCCAGTTGACCGTTATCAATAAAAACCAACACTAAAACGCTATGCTGCCGTTATCCAAATTTCAAAGGAGGCCGCGTGCCGTCATTTCGTCTTTATCATCTATGCCTTGCTGTCTTAGCCATACTTGCTTATCTGACCGGCGAGGCTGGCATCATCCATGACTGGCTTGGCTATAGTATCGCTGCCGTTCTTGTTGTGCGCCTGCTATTATCTCTCAGCTCTAATCGTCAGTTTGGCTTTACCCGTTTTTTGCCAACCGCCACACCTGCTGAACATTTTCTAAAAAGCCCCGCTTTCGGCAAAATACTTCTGGCTGCCATCTTATTATGCGTAGTGGTCGCAACAGGGACAGGAATGGCGATGGATAAGGGCCATGCGCTTGGATTTGACAACGCCTCCATCATTGCGCGCGCACAGGCTGATGAAAGAGAAGACGAAGACGGCGCAGAATGGACAGCGCAGGAGGAAGGCGAGAAGGATGAGGGGATTTTCTACGAGGCGCATGAAGCTTCTGCCAACTTGATGCTTCTTTTTGTAGCACTACACGCTGCATGGCTTGTAACATTCAGACGCCCGCTCGCCTTTTACATGCTTTTTCTTAAGAAAAAGGGTTGATGGCCCGTAATTTGTGCAGCGCGTAACCAATGTTTCTGGTGCTTTTGATATCCCTGCCCTAGCCTTCCTTGCAGGGGAGCCGATTCGTACATGCAAACAGCGCAGGCGCAGGTTCAGACAGGTTTTGTATTTCCATCCGCCGGCGTGCGGATTCTGATACCGCTGGTTGTATCCGCTTTTATGGAGGAAGCATCCGGCCAATCGATGAACGCCCTGTCCGATTATAACATCGGCGTATCGGTTGGTTCAGTACCCGCATCGGCCTTCAGTTTTTCAGACCCGATTGATTCCGAAAACCCGAAATTCACCGCGCGCGAAGTGCTGTACAGCACGTTTGCCGTGGCGCATATGATGTTTGCACGCGACCCCAAACAGGTTTTTACCAACAATGTGTGGCGCGATGCCACCGTCATGGCCAGGCAGTTTCTGGCACGGGGCATTGGTAAATATATATCAGGCTCGCTTGAGTTGCGCCGCCCATCCATTGAATCAGCGCGGTACGACCCGCGCATTCTTGAGGAATCCATTTTAAAGCGTTTCGGGCAGAACAGCGTATCCGAAGCGCGCAAAACCTTTTTCATTATCGCCCATGGCCTTAAGGGTGGTATGCCGCATTTCTTCGGACACATTGATGAAGCGCGTTACCCGCGCAGTACCGATATACCGCTACATATTGACAACATACCGCTGCACGGCGATGTCGCCGTGAGCGAGGCCATTATGTCGGCAACCGCCATACCGGGCATGATCGGATACCGGCATATCGATGCGCTGGCCGAGCATTTTATGGATTCGGGTGCGTTTTCAGCGCCCAGCTTCGGCGCCATCATGGAGGATATGCACGACCTTGCGACATTGAAGGCCCTGCGTGACCACGGGCAACGCCTGTCCGCCCGCAACATGTGGCAGAAGGTGGCTGGCATGGTGCATGCGGATGCACCGCCCACACCGGTCGTATCGCGCCTCGTGCAATTCGGCATTGGCGATGAATCACAACTGGCTTTCGACACCAGCAATGACGGCGGCGTGGTTAATAAAGCCAACGATATTGTGCGCGCGGCAGGCAACCACGTGAACGGGTTTTCGCTGGCGCATATCAAGAAGCGTTTTGACAAGGCATCGCGCGCACAAACGGGCCTGCCGGGGTTGCAAATTATTGATTGCAATATCATCCCGCAGAATGACGAGGAACGCGCGACCTTTCCATCAGCCGATATTGTGGATGGGCGTATCCAGAACCTGATGCGGCTGATGGCCTTTGGCCGCAAGGTTGCGATTGAAAACCGCGATATTATTTTCGATGAAATCAATTTACGCATGGAAACATTGGAAGCCCGCGGCGTGCGTACGCCCGAGCAAGTAGCCGCGGTGGCCCAGCGTCTTGACAAATACCGCCCCGAGGCTGAAGCCACGGCCCTTTGCGACCGTATCGTTTTCGGGCAGGATCAGGTGCAGAACATGCTGGAAAAAGAAGCGCGACCCGCAACCGGCATAGCCGAAATTGCCGCAGCTACGCAGCCCCGCGCCGCATGGCGGCGGGCCTCAGTTCGCTTATAGGGGCGTTTATGATTTAATCGTCATTCGGGTATGGAAAACCGGCATCGTCAAGCTGGGTTGCTCCATCGACATAATAATTCCAGCGATCAACCAGTTCCTGCACTTCAAAATCAATGCGCCTCAGGCGGGCGGCGGCGCGCTGTTGCAGCATAGTTGCAACCATGCCCGTCACAGCCGCTTCAATGGCGTAACCGGCCGCTGCGATGGAATACATGATCACAACTGTTTTGGGCTGCAACAGGATAGTCAGCGCATGGTCAAAGCTGTTGGGCGCAGGGCTCATCCATAATTCGAGCAGGAAGGGCATGACACCCGACAGGTTCATCATGCCAACGCTGATGGCGCGGCTTTTCTGGCGCGATTTATCAACCACATTGGCTGCGATGGTCGGCAACATACCGAAAAACAAAATCATGGTCGAGGCGCCGAATAGGGCTGCCGTTACCAGGAACACGAAGGTCAGCAGATGTTTTCTGAAGGCGTTGGCTTTGCTCATAGGATGCGCCCGCCGTTCAGATACATCAAGATAACGCCGACAATAAGGAGCGTTGAAATAACACCGGATACGATGACCGATGTTTCGCGGCCTTCGCGGCGGCCATAGTAACGACCATCGGCCAGACGGCTGCCAAGATCTTCGCGTTCACGCACAAGGCCGCGGTAATCGCGCATAGCGTATCTGAAATTGGCAAGGTCGATGCGTAGCAACTCGGCGTTATCCAGAATGCCCAGAAGGCGGCCAAGGTCGCCACGGTCTTTCACGTCATTAATTTTGCGGCGCAGTTCCTTGCGGACATCGCGGTCATGGAAACGTTCGTACACAGGCTCGATAAAATCGGCCATCCAGTTGGTCAGGTTACGCAGGGTTGTTATTTTGCCGTAGCGCTGAATGGCCGTCAGGCATCGTAATGTGCCCATGACGTAGCGGTACGGCTCGTTTGCACCCATGTCGAACAAGTAGGGTTCAGCCACTTTACGGTCTTTGATGCACAGGAAGGCGACCGAGTGGCGGTCCATCAGCTTGGTTGGCATACTTGATTTATCGGCGGCCAGATATTCGCAAGCCATAATAAATTCTTCCGGCGTGCGGGCGTAATAACGGCTGACGACGGGCGAAAGACAGTGCACATCAGGGTTGAGGAAATACAGCACCCGTTCAAGCCCGAAGCCCATGCCCGGCTGACGCATGAAACTGCGGCAGGCATCAAAGCGTGTCACGAAAGATGCCATGTCGTGGTTAAGGTCGGTCAATATCGTCATCCAATAGGATAACAGAGAGCCGTTGAACACCTCGGCATAGGTGCCGAGGTCCTTATTCGCGACAAACGCCTCGGCCAGCGCCGTGGCTATCCCCTCGCCCGTGATCGAAAGGTTCTTGTAACGGATGGGCCCTTCAGGGTCGAGGCAGATGGCCATGCGCGCAATCAGTCTATCAAGATACAGGCTGTTGCGACCCTGTTCCTCGGCTGATTTGACGGCGTTATCGAAGTGAACAAGCATTGTTTCGTCATCGAGCGAGCGTTTGATCCATTGATACAAATCGCCACTGTCTATCAGCTGTGCAGCTTCGGTCGGGCGCTGAAAAATATCGCGCGCCAGCGGCATAGTGAAGGAATAGGTTTTTCCGTTAAATGTCAGCGGGCGCGCGGCACGCAGTTTTTTGGTTGTCTGTTTGGGTGAGAGGCGGCGGCCATCCTGCCATGCCAACACTTCTTCCAGCGTCCAGCGCTGGCGGCGATCATCATACAGCAGGCCGCGCATCAATTCCACGATGCTGCCGCTAAAATGGTCGTCAGGGCTTAATAATGTGGCATAGGTACCGTACTGCATTTTGTTTTGCAGAATTTCAGCATCGCTTTTACCGCGCATCGGGTCGCGCGTGCGGATCATCATGGCCAGTGTTACGCCAAGCGAATATAAATCGTCCTGATTGGTTCCGATGCCGCGGCCAGTCGGCTGAGCCAGTGCCCTGTCTATCGGCTCATAGACGGGTGGCTGGCCCATTGAGGGCGGGAGCGAAAGCGCCTCGCCTAATACAACGAAATCGTAGTTTTCCTTACCACCGTTATAAAGGTTACTGATGCGGATACCGCCATGAACGATGTCGTAATCGCGCAGATCCTTCAAAACGCTGATCATGGGGGTCACGACCTTTTCCATGACCTTTTCTGACTTCATCCCCATGGTCAGGCCGACATCGTTTTCAGCGATGGGGGCGCCCAGTGCATTTTCGTAGATAAACACGAAACGGTTGGTATGGCTTTCGGCAATCTTGCCGATGCCTGAACCAATCAGGCGTAATAAAGCGGGGTTGGCTACGCTGGCATAAGACGGGCCTATGCGGTTGCGTGGCGTAAATTGCGGTTCGCACACATAGGCCAGCAAATCACGCCCATCGCTGGCCAGCGATTTGGCAGCAAAAGCCCCTACATAACGATTACCGTACTGGGGTATACGCTTGCCCAGATCAATTTCAATGGAATCGCCGAACATCATTTTCCCCGACAAGGGAGTCGGCCTGAAAGCTTCGGTGCTGCCACCTACATCGCCGGCACCATCGATCATGGAGCCTGCGGCGGGCGCGGGGGCGGGTACGGTCTTTACCGGCGGTTTCGCCATATTTTACCTAATGTCAAATCTGCTTTGTTACAATGATTGTAAGCGAATTTGCGGCAAAGCAAAACAGCGCTCTTAAAAAGCAGGGCTTTAAAACGCCTTTATGCCTTCGCGATTCCTATTCCCGCAAAAATGGGCTATAATCTGTTTCCAGATGAGCCACGATTATGCCGACCACAAAGTTTCAGAAGCGTTGCGCCTGACGGGCGGCAATGCCGCGAAGGCACGCAGGCAGATACAGGCGTGGTTCTTTGAAGATACGAAACTGCTGCTTGAACTGACCCGCCCGCACTGGAACGGCATTGTGGCCTACGCGGTTGACCGTGCGGTTGACCGGGCTCTGCGCGGCGAGGAAACACCGCCGCCGCCCCGCGCCGCGCCGCCGCGGAAGGCCGGTACCAAGGAAGGCACGTTCGGGAAAGAAATGCTGCGTAGCTTCGTATCGGAAAACGCTGCCAAATTCGGCCATGAGGGCAATGCCGCCCAGCCTGCGCGTCGCGCCGCCAGCCAGAACCATGTGGATGCCATCCACCTGATTGCGGCCAAGGGCAAACAAAAACAGAAAAAAGACCGCTAAAGCTTTTAAGCGAATTTCAGGCTTGATGGCGCGAGTGGTGATGCGTAGTTGCTTTTGCTCCGGCCCATTAACAGGTTCGGGTCCAGCATCACAAAGCCATTCGGGCAGTGCGTATAAACAAAACGTAAGGTTTCAATTACAACACCTGTGACTTGCGCACTTGAAGAAAAATAGGGCGTAATAGCATCGTCAAACATGCTAAGTGCAAGCTCTGCTCCGATTTCGGCAAAAGCCTCGGATTTGGCTACAATCCCGGATTCATGCTTACCGCCATCATTGACAGGCCTGAAATATGAAATCGCCCGCTTTTCAAAGGGGTCCAGGTCCATATCGCGCAGCGATGTCAGGTCCTTCTGGTAGGCACAGGCCATATCACGGCTATTCTTCGAGAAATAACCGAGCTGGCGATCAATACCGTGCAACGCTTCGTGGGTGAGCGTCATTTGCAGGTCGTCGTTACAGGTATGAGCGTCAAGCGTTTCCATCTGGCCCTCTGTCTGCTTCACGAAAAAGAGCGGCAGGTCGATTACAGATGTGCTGTCGGAATGTACGCCTTTGGCACTATCTTCAAAGCTACGGCCATCGGACGTCATGTGATTGGTCGCATAGTCAGGGTCAATATGCCCCAGCCTTTCGGCTAGGTTGATGTCGTACCCGAACTCCTCAAGAAAGCGCGATATGAAGGGCGGCAACACGCCTATCGCCCCCAATACATCGGTATGAAACTTTGAAAGACCTACGTTGAAGTAATTTTCGTCTTCAGGGTCCGGCATATGAAGCGTGATACGCTTTACAAGCGGCTTTAAGGGCGGGAACATCGCGTATTTCAGGCGTTCGGTCCAGAAAAAGCCCAGCGGCAGCATTCCAGCATCGCGCAACGCGTCATCGGATACGCGGGTAAGTGCCGTATGCAGCCGGAAGAAATCGGTGTGATCGTACACCAGCGTGTCGAATGCATGGCCTATACGTTGATCGAGCTTCTGGCGCGGCCCACGCCATACATAGCCACGCTGCTTATCAGCCTCATGCGCAACAATTTTTTGAAGGCGCCTGTACTCGGCCCGTACATCGGGGTTCATGGCGGCGCCAAAGTTGACGGCGTTTTGCTTGGCTTCCAGCGCGTTCATCCGTTTATGGATGGGGCCGTTGTTATCATTCGCGCTGCTATTCAGCGACCTGCTGCATTCGTATTTTTCCTCGTCCAGCTCGAACAGGATGCGCGTCACCTGATGGCAAGACAGTTTTGCCACGACTTCGGGGGTCAACTGATCAAGAACGGCTTCAATGCCTTTTTTGGCCAGAGCACGTTTAAACGTGCGGCGCAAATCTTGAGCAGTATAGGGTAGAGGCTGCGACTTCATGTTTTGTTATTCATAACTAAAGTTTATGGAAATTGCAAGTTCGTGTTTTTTACGCTTCAATTGACGTTTTCCGAACCGGTTTTCAGCTTGGCCCCTTCTCAAGCCCGTGATGTGTGTTCATGCTGAGCGTATGACTGATTTGATACGCGATTTCTTGAAACTGGCTGGCTGGGAATTTGCCGCGCGCATGCCCATAACATCCGACTGGTCGCCGCGCCAGTACTGGCGCCTGACCAAACCGGATGGCGCGATGGCCGTTTTACTACAAGGCCCTGCTGTTCCGCTGGCCGGACACGGCTTGCCCGATTTTATAAGACTTGGGGATCATTTGCGGCATCTGGGCCTGAGTGCCCCTGCGATATACGCGACCGACATGGACAATAACCTGCTGCTTATTGAAGATTTCGGCGCGACATCAATCGACATGCCATCAGTTGAAGCCGACGGTTACGGTGCCGCCGTTGATGTGCTGGCAACCTTCCGCCATGCCGATGCCTTGAACACCCCCGTCGATGACTACAAAGAGGGTTACATTTTCAAAAAACTTGGGCTGTTCGCAACCAATGTCGGCAATGGCGACGTTAATGGCTGGCTGGATGCGTGGCAGCAAGCGGAAGGCCTATTACCACCATGCCCTTATGTGTTCAGCCATATGGATTACAAAGCGGGTAATCTGCACTGGCTGCCAGACCGCGTGGGCGTACAGCGTATTGGCATACTGGACTTTCAGGCCGCACAAAACGCACCCTTTACCTACGACATCGTCAATTTACTGGAAGATGCACGACGCAATATCGCTCCCGGTCTCAAGGCTATTTTATTGCAACGTTTTGAAGAGGCGTTACCCGATGCGTGGAAGTCATTTTTTGATGACTGGTATGTGGTCATGGCAGCCCAGTTTCATGCGCGCGTATTGGGGCAGATACAGCATAACACCCATGTGGCGCCCGATGTAGCACCGCGCCTTCGTGCCTATTTGCGCCATGAACTTGAACACCCTGCCCTTACCCCTGTGCGAGACTGGGTGTTAGCGCATTCAGCGCTGTTGGGGTGACTGTAATTTCTCACTCAGCATTTCGATGGTCTTTGTCAGCTTCATGATTTCGGTTTCGCGCAGCAGGTCGATTTTTTGGTGCAACAATTCGATTTCAAGCGCGGCTTTCAAATTTACTTCGTAATCCTTCTCGGCTTTGCCTCGGTCAATTTCGGCCTGTCGGTTTTGCGACATCATAATAATAGGCGCGGCATAAGCCGCCTGAAATGACAATGCGAGGTTAAGCAGAATGAACGGGTAAGGGTCCCATGCCTTGACCCAGCCAAGCACATTGAGCAATACCCAGATGAACAGAAGCACGCTCTGGATAATAATAAAGCGCCATGACCCCATAACAGTGGCCACGCCATCGGCAATGGCATCACCCATGGTTTTAGGGTGGTGGGCATGCCCTTGGGCTTCCTTGTGTTTTTCCCGTCTTTTGTGACGCAACTCGTGTAGCAGCTTGCGGTCATCATCGCTGAAAACATAGGGTTGCGGCTTATCGGTCATCATGCGTTTCCTTTGAAATGGTGCTTGATCCTAGCCCTGTGCCAAAAAACCTCAAGGTAACTTCGTGAAAAGGGTTGCACCCTGCGGCACTATCCCCTATCACGTTCTCTTCAGGACCACTTACGAGACGCGAGCCTGAACCATGCCAAAACGGACTGATATCAAATCCATCGCCATCATCGGCGCAGGCCCTATTGTCATAGGCCAAGCCTGCGAATTCGATTACTCGGGCACGCAGGCCTGCAAGGCTTTGAAGGAGGAAGGGTATCGTATCATCCTCATCAATTCGAACCCCGCCACCATCATGACGGACCCGAATCTGGCCGATGCCACCTACATTGAACCCATCACGCCCGGCATTGTCGCGCGCATCCTCGAAATCGAACGCCCTGACGCCCTACTGCCCACCATGGGCGGGCAGACGGCCCTCAATACCGCGCTTGCGCTGGCTGATGACGGCACGCTCGACCGCCTCAACATCGAGCTGATTGGTGCCAACCGCGAAGCCATCCGCAAGGCGGAAGACCGCCTGCTGTTCCGTAACGAGATGGACAAGCTGGGCCTGGCATCACCAAAATCGCGCATGGTCAAAAACCTCGCCGAAGGTATGGAAGCCATGGAATTCGTAGGCCTGCCTACGGTCATTCGTCCCAGCTTCACGCTGGGCGGCACCGGCGGTGGCATTGCCTATAACCGCCAGCAATTCGAGCAGATCGTGCGCGAAGGGCTTGATGCCTCGCCCGTGCATGAAGTGCTGGTCGAAGAATCCGTGCTGGGCTGGAAAGAATACGAGATGGAGGTTGTGCGCGACAAAAACGACAACTGCATCATCGTCTGCTCCATCGAGAACCTCGACCCCATGGGCGTGCATACGGGTGATTCAATTACCGTGGCCCCCGCACTTACCCTGACCGATAAGGAATACCAGATCATGCGTGATGCATCGATCGCGGTGTTGCGCGGTATCGGCGTTGAAACGGGTGGTTCCAACGTACAATACGGTATCAACCCCGCTGATGGCCGCATGGTTGTTATCGAGATGAACCCGCGTGTCTCCCGTTCGTCTGCGCTTGCTTCCAAAGCCACGGGTTTCCCGATTGCCAAAATCGCCGCCAAGCTGGCGGTTGGCTACACACTCGATGAACTGGGCAACGACATTACGGGCGGCAAAATTCCCGCCTCGTTTGAACCGACGATCGATTACGTCGTCACCAAAATTCCGCGCTTCGCCTTCGAGAAATTCAAAGGCACGGATACGCGCCTGACCACGGCCATGAAGTCTGTTGGCGAAGTTATGGCCATGGGCCGCAACTTCGAGGAATCGATGCAGAAGGCCCTGCGTTCGATGGAAGTGAATTTGAGCGGCTTTGACGATATTAAAATTGCCGGTGTCGATGCTGGCCATGAACCCGATGCCGACCAATTGCGCGCACATCTTTCCAAGCCGACAGCCCAGCGCATTTTGTATGTAGCGCAAGCCATGCGCCACGGCATGAGCGTAGCCGACATTCACAGCACCACCAAAATCGACCCGTGGTTCCTTGAGCGCATCAAACGCATTGTCGATACGGAAGCCGATGTGAAGGCCAACGGGTTGCCGAAAGACGCCGTTACATGGTCACACCTCAAAGGCCTTGGTTTCGGTGATGCGCGTCTGGCCAAGCTTACCAATGTCAGCGAAGAATCCGTGCGCAATGCGCGCCTCAAGTACAATGTGCGCCCGGTTTACAAACGCATAGACAGCTGCGCTGCCGAAATGCCGTCTGTCACGCCTTATGTGTACAGCACCTATGAAAGCTACCTGAACGGACAGCCGCAGTCGGAAATAGAACCAACACAGAAAGAAAAAGTCGTCATTCTGGGCGGCGGGCCGAACCGTATCGGCCAAGGCATTGAATTCGACTATTGCTGCGTCCATGCGTGCTATGCACTCAAGGAAGCGGGCTACGAGACGATCATGATCAACTGCAACCCTGAAACGGTTTCAACCGATTACGATACATCCGACCGCCTGTATTTCGAGCCACTGACACAAGAAGACGTGCTTGAAATCATCACGGCTGAAAACAATGCAGGCGCTAAAGTTAAGGGCGTGATTGTGCAGTTGGGTGGGCAGACACCGCTTAAACTTGCGAACTTCCTCAAGGACCAGAAAATCCCCATTCTGGGCACCGACCCCGATATGATTGATCTGGCCGAAGACCGCGACCGTTTCAAAAAACTGATCGAAAAACTAAAATTGCTGCAACCACCTGCCGAAACCGCAACTTCGGTTGAAAGCGCCGTGAAGGCCGCAAACCAGCTTGGCTACCCGCTGGTCGTGCGCCCATCATACGTGCTGGGTGGCCGCGCGATGCAGATCGTCACCAATCAGGACGAACTTGAAGGCTATATGAAGAACGCGGTGCAGGTATCGGGCAAGAACCCCGTTCTCATCGACACCTATTTGCAGAACGCGACGGAAGTCGATGTCGACGTATTGTGTGATGGCGAGGACACTTATGTTGCCGGCATCATGGAGCATATTGAAGAAGCGGGCGTACATTCGGGCGACAGCTCGTGCGTGCTGCCGCCGCATTCCCTGCCCTATAAGGTCGTTCGTGAAATCGAGCGCCAGAGTGCGGTACTAGCCCGCGCCCTTAAGGTCAAAGGCCTTATGAACGTGCAGTTTGCCGTGAAGAAAAACATCAATAGCGGCGAGCACGATATCTACATTCTCGAGGTCAACCCGCGTGCATCGCGCACGGTACCGTTTGTGGCCAAGGCCACCAATGTGCCGGTCGCCAAAATCGCGGCACGCATCATGGCGGGCGAAAAACTCGACGTGTTCCGCAAGCAGGGCATGTTGCTAGGTATGAATGACAGTCATGTGACCGTGAAGGCTCCTGTATTCCCGTTCAGCCGTTTCCCCGGTGTGGACGTGTTGTTGGGCCCCGAAATGAAATCGACCGGCGAAGTCATGGGGATCGACAAAAACGTGGCGCAGGCTTTTGCCAAATCGCAGCTTGGTGCCGGCATGAAACTGCCGCGCGAAGGCACCGTGTTCCTGTCGGTCCACAATGCCGACAAAGACGGCCTGTTGCCGATTGCACGCGACCTGCTTGATATGGGCTTCAAGATTGTGGCCACGGGCGGCACCTGCACGCATCTTGAGCGCGCGGGCCTTGCCGTCACGCGCATCAACAAGGTGTCGGAAGGGCAACCGCATATCGTGGATGCGATTATCAACGGCGATGTGCACCTGATGATCAACACAACCCTGACCCGCCAGTCATTGACAGACGGGGTTGAAATCAGGCGCACAGCCCTTATGCACAAGGTGCCTTACTACACCAACATGGCAGCCGCTTTGGCTACTGTGCAGGCCATCAGGGCCATGAAGGCGCGCAACTTCCATATTGCGCCTCTACAGTCCTATTTTCCCAAGGATGCGGCCTGATTTAGCTGATGTTTGACATCCCGCCCTCGGGCGACTAGAGTCTTCAAATCCCGCCAGAAACATGGCGGGATTTTGATTTTCCTGTTTTGAGGCATTCAATGGAAAAAGTACCCATGACACAGCGCGGCTACGACATGCTTGTAGCTGAACTTAAAGACCTGAAAGGCACACGCCGCCCCGCCATTATCGAGGCGATTGCGATTGCCCGTGCCCATGGCGATTTGTCTGAAAACGCGGAATACCAATACGCCAAGGAAGAACAGAGCTTCATCGAAGGCCGGATCGACGAACTGGAATCGGTTATCGGCCGCGCCGATGTGATCGACACATCCAAGCTGTCTGGCGATAAAATCATGTTCGGCGCGACCATTACCGTACTGGATGATGACGATAAAAAGCACGTCTACCAGATTGTAGGCGAGCACGAGAGTGACATCAAAGGCGGCAAACTGGCTATTGCGGCCCCGCTGGCCCGTGCCCTTATCGGCAAGAAAAAGGGCGATATTGTCGAGGTTAACACCCCCAAGGGCGCATCGTCCTACGAAGTCGAGCAAGTTGCGTATAAGTGATTTAGTTAATTTGAAGCGCCATCAGGGTTGGTGCTAAAAATTACCTATGCGCTACCTGTTACTTACCCTGCTTTTCCTGCTGTCCATCACCCCCGCATCGGCGGAAACGCGGCATAATCCTGAAAAAGAGCCGCGCGACCCCGGCGTGCTTTACAGCTTTTTACACGGCTTTGCGCCTGAGACGGCTGTCAGCATCTGGCGCGGGCCTAGCCGCCCGCCGCTTAAGGCCTTACTTGCCCAGCGCGGGTTTGAACTGGGCGAACCGGTTTATATCCGCCTGTTTAAATTCGAAGGCGTGGTTGAAGTCTGGATGAAACGCAACACGCGCTATGACCTGTTTGAGGTGTACCCCATCTGCATCAATTCGGGCGCGCTTGGCCCGAAGCAGAAGGAAGGCGACCGGCAGGCACCCGAAGGTTTTTACGAGATCAATGCCAAGCACCTCAACCCCAATAGCGCCTACCATCTTGCCATCAATATGGGCTACCCCAACGCCTACGACAAAGAACATGGCCGTACCGGCGCGCATCTGATGATCCACGGCGCGTGCGCGTCCATCGGCTGCTATGCCCTGACCGACGACAATATCGAAGAAGTGTACACACTTGTTAAAGCGGCGCTTGATAACGGGCAGGAAACAGTGCCCGTCCATGCCTTCCCCTTCCGCATGACGCGCGAAGCTTTGGCCGCGCATAAAACCAGCCCGTGGATCAATTTCTGGGTCAATGAAATGCTGCCCGCAGTCGAGGCCTTCGATGTCAGCGGTATTCCGCCCCAGATGATGACCTGTGAGGGCACCTACGAGATCATGGATGGCCTGACGCCCGACAAGATGCCCAAGAACTGCACGCCGATTACGGCATGGCCTCAATAATTTGACATATTGTATAGTCGTTCGGTAGTTTGCAGGCCATGAGCCTGCAGGAATCCCCCTCAACCGCCCGCCCTTTATTCAACGCTGCGACCAGACCCGCCGACATTCCGTTTCATGACGGCACGACGCATCTGATGTTCGCGCCGATGGATGATGACAACGCTACGCTGATTACGCGCTGGCAGGGCGTGCATGATGCCGTGCAACTGGCTGGCGGGCATGTACAGGTCATTACGCAGCCTCACGATTACCCATACGCCCGCGACCTGTTCGTGCTGGTGGAAGAAACAGCCTACCACCCTAGCGTGCCGCGTAGCATTGACCCGCGCGGGCTTGACTACCGCCGCCGCGCCTTCGCACCCTTTATTGAACATTACGGCTACCAGCTACACGGGCTCAACACCCTGCCCGATTACGGCATGGATGGCGGCAATTTCGTGCATCTTGAAGATGACGGTATTTTACTGACCGGCCAGCACAGCATTTTCGGGGAAGCCGACGACCTGAATATGGACGAGCTGTACGCCAAACGTGCTATCGCCACCAGCCAAATGCAGGATTTATGTTCACTTCGGGCCACCGCGTGGCATATCGACAGTGTGGCAGGCCTACTGCCCGACGGGCGGGTAATGATCAAACTCGATGAAACCGACCATAGCGATGCGCTGGCCGATACAGGCGTTGATAACGCCTATTTGGCAATGACAGGCATTAAAAACGGGCAGCTGCACTGGATTGCCGAACGCATAGGCCGCTCACGGTGCCTCACCTTCTCGTTATTCGACCACCCTGATGCCGATGTTGTTTGCGGGCTTGAAAGCGTGGCCGGCAATAATATCGCGGCCCGCGCCTTTGGCCTTGCCGCCAACGGCATTGTGGTAGGCGATGTATTCGTGTGCGAAACAATGCCTGCGCCCCTTGCCATGCGCCTGAAAGCGGACGGTATACGCAGCATCACCCCCAAGGATGTGGGCGCTGAAACATTTTTGCTGGGTGATGAAGGTTTTGTAGGTGCCGCGCGGTGCCTGACATTACCTGTCAGGCACCAGCGGTATAATTTATTTTAGCCAATAAACGGGTCGTGCATCAAAATCGTGTCGTCGCGTTCAGGCGATGTTGAAAGCAACGTCACCGGCGCGCCAATCAATTCCTCGATACGGCGGACGTATTTGACAGCAGCGCCGGGCAATTGTGCCCAGCTGCGCGCACCGCGCGTGGTATCGGACCAACCTTCCATCGTTTCATAGACAGGTTCGACACGGGCTTGGTCAGCCTGCCCTGATGGGAAGTAATCAAGCGTTTTACCATCAAGTTTATAGCCGGTGCAGATTTTGACTTCCCTAAAGCCATCAAGCACGTCGAGCTTGGTGAGCGCGATACCATGGATACCGCCCTGCACGACGCACTGGCGTACAAGCACGCTGTCAAACCAGCCGCAGCGGCGCTTGCGGCCTGTGTTGGTACCGAATTCATGGCCACGCTGGCCCAGTGTTTCGCCTACTTCGTTGACCTGTTCGGTCGGGAACGGGCCTGAGCCCACGCGGGTTGTGTAGGCTTTGGCCAAGCCAAGCACGTAGCCTACCGAATGCCCGCCCATACCTGAGCCAGCGGCGGCTTGCGATGCCACCGTGTTGGATGATGTGACATATGGGTATGTACCGTGATCAACATCGAGAAGCGCACCTTGCGCACCTTCGAACAGGATTTTCTTACCGGCTTTGCGCGCATCATCCAGCGCTTTCCAGGCAACACCGACGAATGGCAGGATTTTGGGCACAATGGCCATCAGATCATCGTAAATTTTGGCGGGGTCAAGCGGTTCGGCGCCCAAGCCTTTGAGCAGCGCGTTATGGTGCAACATCATGGCTTCGATTTTATCGCGCAACAATGCAGGTTCGCGCAGGTCGCACATGCGTACGCCGCGGCGGGCTACCTTGTCTTCATAGCAGGGGCCGATACCGCGGCCCGTTGTGCCAATGGATGATTTGCCGCGTGCTTCTTCCATCGCTTTATCGAGTGCGGAGTGCACAGGCAGAATGACATGTGCGCTATCAGCCAGCAGCAGGTTCTGAGGGGTTACAGTGACGCCTTTGGCAGCCACTTTTTCAACTTCGGCCAGAAAAGCCCAAGGGTCGACAACAACGCCGTTGCCTACGACCGAAAATTTACCCTGGCGCACGACACCCGATGGCAGCAAGGCCAGCTTATATTCTACGCCATCAATTACGAGGGTATGGCCTGCGTTATGCCCGCCCTGAAAACGGACGATGACATCAGCCCGATTGGATAGAAAATCGACAATCTTGCCTTTACCTTCATCGCCCCACTGGGCACCGACAACCGCGACATTGGCCATGGATTATACTCCTGCTCGTTTTTTCGGCCTTTTGTACCTGCTAAAACTCAAAAAACCAAGCAATATCCAAGTTAAACTTTATTAATATGTAAAATTATTGTATAAGAAGCTATGCGCATATTTTCAGTCGCCGATGGTCGGTCAGAAGAAGCATTAACCCGAAATATCTGGGATTTTCTGGACGAACAAGCCGGAAAAAAACCTAAACGTGACCTATCTGCCGCTAGTGCTAAAGACCAGCATTATGCCGATGCGCTCGATAGAATTTTTGAAACACTGCTAGAAAGCCCGACCTTTCGCGCCACAATCCTTGATTGGAAGAAAAATTCCGCCAGCTTTAATCCGACCCGTTGGACCTCACTGAAAGGAGGCTCAGTTGGCGTATTTGTTGATGTCATCAATATTGTTTTGCTGGATGAGTTTGCCTACGATGTTTTAGGCATCGGTCAAATGGTAAATACCACGGCGCATGAATACCGACATGCTTGGCAATCATCCCACAAAATCTTTAACAGTCTGTCGGCGCAGTTCAGTGATGCGGTTCTAAAGACAAGAAAACTGGAAGGCGATGCAAATGCCTTCGCGCTGACAGTAGCTTATGAGCTTCACTTAGCAGGTAAATCCGATGCTTGGGAAGCAATGCAGAAAGAAAAAACAGACGGAAATCATCACTGCATAAAAGCTTTCACAGACGCACTGAAAGATAACCCTGAAGCATATTTGACCGGTGACGCCCAGAACGCCGCTATTCTGGCATGGCAACGCAATAACTATGTAGCTGAATATTATAATTCGGGTGACGAGCGCGGATTCCGTGGAAACCGCGAATTGACGCTTGCTTCTATTCGTCGCCGGAACAAAATCGGTGCCAATGACAAAAAAATAGACACGCTAATATATTCAATGCCCTATTTTGCACCTGATGGCAGCATCCAACAGCGTATGCAATACGGCAAATTTACAAAGGCTGAGCAAATTCGCTTTGCCGATATTGGTGGCGCCAAAATGCGCATGCTTGAAAAACACCTAGACGCGCGTGAACGCGCCGCTAATCGGCCTAAGCCTTTTCAGGTTTGAAAAAGCCGATCTGCCAGTCCATTTCCTCGTTCGAGAGCGGAAAATCCTCGCCATTGCGGGGGTAAAGCAGTTCCGTGTGCGGTACTTTTGCCAGTTCGCGCTGCAAATCCAGCGAATAGCGCATGGGCAGGCCCGCACGCCACACAAGGGCTGTGACGGCCTTGGCCGAGCGTGTCTCGATCATCCGCTTCACGGTTGAAAGCGGCAGTTTGCTTTTGAGCGCTAGGCCCATCTGTATAAAGTCGTATTCGCGCAAAGCCAGCGCATCGGCCATTACGGCGTCATCCAGCTGGCCTGCTTTATCAAGGGCCACTACCTTGTTTTTAGGTTCAACCCGCTGGCCTTTTTCATCAACCAGAAAGCGCATCCGGCGTTTGACGGTATCTTCAATTTCGCTACGCGTCTGCAGGTCGAAATCGGTGCGTTCCAGAATGAATTTATGCAGCGATACGTCAACAAACCGCACAATTTCCTTCATCAGGAAAGCGGGCAGATGTTTACGCAGGCATAAGGGTTTATGCCATTCCGGCGTTTCGCGCGCGCGATCGACGATTTTTGTCAGCGTATCATCGGCAATTTCGGCACCTTCATTGGTAATAAGCACGGCACCTGCCGATACGCTGCGCGTATCTGTAATGGCATTTGATACCTTGGCACTGACGCTGCGGCGGGCGGCAATCGCGTCAATCACCCATGATTGCGGGTGTTCGGATAATATTTCAAGCAAGTCTTTATCAGGCAGTGCCGAGCAGTAACGCAAAATCGGCTCCGACACTTTTCGTTCCATGTCACGTGCCAGCTGGGCCACAACGGCGGGTGGCGCACAGGCCATATCCTTGAGCACGGATGAAAGCGCCAGACGAACTTTCAGCACTTCATCGAGAGCCAGCACACCCAGCGCCTGCGCCGCGAAGGCATAAAGCTGGCTGTGCTGTTCGACCGATAATTCAGGTAATAGGCCCATGAGGCGGTGAGCCAGCGCCAGACGCACATCGACATTTTTATCACGCGCGATGGCGGGGCTTGCCTGCACGGGGGTGGATGCGTGTTTGGCGACAGCCAGGCGCACGCTGTCGTCACTGTCGCCTGCCAGATAATATAGAATCTCAAGGTGGGTTTGCGGGTTTTGCGCCAGTTTCAGGCGGTCAGCCACCTTCTGGGATGCCGCCTGCGCGCGTTCTTTTTCGTAGCGCACGGGGTCGTGTTCGACCTTGAGGCGGATTTTGATTGTCTTTGGTTTTTTAGGGCCGAAAAGGCTGCGAAGCGTGCTAAACATGCCGCATGATACCAGAACAGGAAGGGATTAAAACCATGTCTCAGCCCCACCTTATGCATAAAGAAGAGCATTTCATGGGGTCGCAGACCGTGCGCGATATTGTGATCGGCATGGCCGATGGCCTGACGGTACCTTTTGCCCTTGCAGCGGGTATATCGGCCGCCGTCTCAAGCACACATATTGTTGTGGCGGCAGGTTTGGCCGAAATTGCGGCAGGGTCGATTGCCATGGGGCTTGGCGGGTATCTGGCTGCGCGGTCGGATTGCGAGCATTACGATGCCGAAGAACGCCGCGAATACTGGGAAATCGAGCATCTGCACCAGCGCGAGATTGACGAGACGCAGGATATTTTCAAAGCCTACGGGCTTGAGGGCGATGCGCTGCAAAAGGTGGTTGATGCCATTGCATCCGATAAAAAACGCTGGGTCGATTTCATGATGCGGTTCGAGCTGGGGCTGGAACGGCCCGACCCCAAACGCGCACCCATTAGCGCTGCCACCATTGCGGGGGCTTACCTTGCGGGCGGGTTCATCCCCCTCGCCCCTTATATGGTGAAAGATACGATTGCCGAGGCTTTGCCTATATCGGTTGTTTTAACAGGTATTGCGCTGGCGGCTTTTGGCGCTGTCAAAGGGCATTTTACAGGTATCAATATGCTGAAATCAGCGGCCCAGACCTTGGCCGTGGGCGGGCTTGCCGCAGGGGCTGCCTATTACCTCGCGTCCCTATTCAGCTAAAACTTAGGCCGCTTTTCTGGCTTGGCCCAGACGCGCCCATAAATCGCGTACGGTTTTCTCAACGGCATCAACCGTCAAGCCATCCATCAGGCACGGGGCGGTTTTGGAATTGTAATTGGGGTAATCGATCAGTTCCGCGAAGTTTTTGGGCGTGGCCACGAAGGCAGCCTTGTCACCCCATGGCCGGTAAATATGGGGCCAGCTAGGGCCGAACAAGCCAATCACGGGTATATGGGCGGCGGCTGCCGAATGGCTGAGGCCAGAATCATTGCCCACGAACAGGTCGCAGCGCGCAATGCAGGCGGCTGCCAGCGCGGGGGAGCCTTTGGCGATAAGGTCGATGCCCTGCCCCGGTTGCAACGCATCCAGCACCGGTTTGGCTTGGGCTTCTTCGCCCGGTGCCGCAATCACGGCCACGCGGGCGCCCGGCAAAATACCGTCAGGGCCCGTCAGGCGTTTGATGAGGTCTATAAAGCGGTCATTCGGCCATGTTTTGGCCAACCAGTTGGCGGCGGGCCCCACGCCCAGAACGGGCGTACCCGCAGGCACCAATTGTGCTGCTTTATCAAGCGTTTCCTGCGAAAACCACAGACGCGGCGTCGGCACATAATCCAGCTGCATCACATCGGCCGATTGTGCGACCTTGTGCTTTTGCTGGTCGATATGGTTGCCGAAAACATAGCGTTTGTCGGCGCGTATCAGACGCGATACGGCTGAATTGCGTAAATCGACCACCATGTCCCATTTTGTGGGGAACACGGCTTTCCATAGGTCACGCCAGTGGCCGGCCCATTTTCGTTTTTTGAGGGTAATTACGCGTTCCACCTGCGGGATGGGCGCAAAAAATTCGGTGACCAGCGGGCCACAGGCAACCGTGATCCTTGCATCAGGGTAGGTGCGGGTTATGTGGTCGAGCAGACCAATTGAAAACAGAGCATCGCCGATGCGGGTCGCGGTAATAAACAGAATCTTTTTCATACGCGAATTTGTGCCACAATAGGACGCCATGACAAACACTTATTACACAATCCTCCCTGATCGGTCAGCCCTGTGCATCACGGGAGATGACGTTACAGGGTATTTACAGGGCTTCCTCACGCAGGACATGAAGCTGCTGGACACCCAAAAGCTAACTTACAGCGCTTTGTTAACCGCGCAAGGCAAGTTGGATTATGATTTTTTCATTTTTAAACAAGGCGATATGGTTATTCTTGAATGTGAAATGGGGCGTGTTGAAAGTTTACGTCAACGCCTGTCCATGTTCAGGCTACGCCGTAATATCGAGCTAAATATCGTGCCGGTACAGGTTGTTGCCCTGTGGGGCGATGCCGATATGCTTAAAGCGTTCTCTTACCCGACCGACCCGCGCCATACGGCCCTCGGTTTACGTAACATTACATTTCAACCCATTGATAAATCAGAATATAATATAGCTCAAGAAGTCGAATACGATTTCTATGATAGGTTGAGGCTGGAGGCTGGCGTGCCAGATGGCAGCCGCGATATCAGCTGGGGTGAAGACACGGTCGCCGATGTGGGGCTCGAGAAATTCAACGCCATATCGTTCACCAAGGGGTGCTATCTAGGGCAGGAACTGACGAGCCGGATGCACCACCGCGGCCTTGGCAAACGCGGCCTATACCCCGTGACCATTACAGGGGCCGCCCTGCCCCCTTTCACCGACCTGCTGGCTGACGGTAACCTGATCGGCGAGATGCGGTCGTCCAACGGGCATATAGGCCTTGCCATGCTGCGGCATGACAGCTTGAAGATCGCTTTCAAGGCAGGGGTTCGTGTGATGGGGGCCGAGGAAGACGATATTTCCGTATCGCACTAACCTGCCCTTAACCCTTACCGCCCTATGGTGGGGCTTACGAAAAATAAAAAAGCGGGGGCGGACCATGCGATTCTTAAGCGCCAATTTCCAAGTACAGGCAACGGCCCTTGGTACTGTTCTGGCCTTAGCTGGCAGCAACCAAAACACCCTGCAGGACGACACGGCCCAAAATGGCGCACGGCCAAGCTTTGCCAAAGCCGCGCATATGAGCGGCCGCCTTTACACAAGGTCCAACCGCACCCCCGCCTTCGGCCAGCGCTTCCAGTCAAACGGCACGGCATCGGGCATTAATCAGGGAATAACTGGATGGTGAACTTTCTGAAAGCCGTAGGTGCGATTGAAGGCGAGGACACAAAAACCGCCCTGGCCAAACGTTACGCACAAACAATATACCCAGACCTTGCAGACCAGCCCCTAACACCCGCTAAACAGGGAAATGAGTACTTTACCTTTCTAGCCAATGACGAGGTTATACGCATTGCCCGCAATCAAGGCGTTGCCGATAACATGGGCCGCGAAGCCGCTTTGCAGGAACTCTTTACAGGGCAATTTTCAGAGGCGCGCACCGCCGATATTACAGACTTTCAGCCAGATAATTTTTGTATGAGGATGCGCAAACTGGAAGGCGAGCCACTTACGGCAAGCCTGATAGAAACTCTCCCCCTTCATGAGCAAGCCGCCGTTGCCCTGAAGCTGGGAACTTTCATAAAAGAACTGCATGGCATCACGCCTAGTGACACCAGCCATCTGCCGCCATCCGATGAAATGAAAACCCGGCTCTTAGGTAAGATTGACGGGCTTGAACAGCGCGGCGACAGCCAGCTCGACCCACAACGCCTTAAACAGGCCCGTAGTTACGTTGAAAACCAAGATCAACTGCCAGATACAAAAGCTATGATCCATGGTGACCTTGCGCCAGACAATATTTTATACGACCCCAAAACGGGTAGCTTGGGCATTATTGATTTCAACAACACCAAGACGGCCTATAGGCATCAGGAATTTGCGGTTATGGCGCATTTCTACCCTGAAAAATTCGTTCATAGCGTTATTGATAGCTACCAGAAAGATAGGCCAAGCCCTGACCTTAAAGGTCTTGTTCGCACCGGCATGGACGTTATGTCCATTACCCACAACAATACCGCGCAAGACAGCTATAAATTACCCACGCCCGGGCAATTGAAGCGTTGATTTAACGCTGCTGGTTTTGGGCAGACAGGGCTTTTTGAAGGGCGATGTATTCGACCCGTTCGTTACGTGCATCCCATAAAGCATGGTGTAAATGTTCAGGCAGGCGCGATTCAGTCGCGACCTTGGTCTGGACCTGGCGGCGCAACATGTCGGTATCGTTAAAATAGGTGCGCTCGATGCCTATGGTGTTCAAGAACGCATAGAATCTTGACAGGCCGTCAAACAGCAGCCCCAGCAAGGTAAAATCATTCGAGCCGTTTTTAGCCCAGATCTGGATTTTATCGACCCGGCCCGATGAAGCCCTCACCCCGTCCGTCAGGTAGGTTTTAAGACCATTGCGGATTGTATCGAGCGGCTGGCGCTGGCTTTTGGGCCCCAATTTCGGCAAAACATGGGCCTTGAGCCATGGATGCGCGTCCTCTTCCGAGAATTCGGACGATTCCGCGTAAAATTCACGCTCCCCGTTATCTGAGACCAGCGCGATGCTGATGGGTTCGATACGGCAATTGCCGATTTCATCGTTGAATTCCGTATCGAGGAAGAAACGAAGGGTCAGGCCGCTAGGTTTTTCGGTGCTCATGCCACTAGTTTACCCTGCCCTTTTCAGCTTTGCATAGCCCCGCAGGTTTTTAAGGAACCCCTTGCGCAGTTTCCCTGTTGGCCCTGCATGGTACAAAAAGATATTTTCATCAGCGAGAGCGAATTCTACATGTGGCGTGCGGTCTTTGCCTTTGCACTGGCCGATGGCAATTTGAGTGCGGGTGAGCGCGCGCTGCTTAATGAATATAAAGCCAATACGGCGTTCTCGCCGCCGCAACTGGCCATTCTACGGGATGATTTTGCATACCCGCACGATGTGCAGGAAATGTACCGCCATATTCAGCGCCCCGAGTACAAGCACCGCTTTTGTGTGATGGTACGCGCGCTGGCATGGTGCGATGGCGACCTCGACCGACAGGACGAAATCATCCTGCAGCGCGTGTCATGCCTTGGTACTACAGCGGATGCAGACATATTGCGCCAGTCGCGCGCGCATCCTGACATTGAAGAATTCCACGAACGTTACATCAAATCTGGCGTCGCGGGTTTCATGCGCGAGCGCCATATTTTTGAAGTGCGGATTTAACCCTTAGCCGTTTGCAGCCTTGCGTGTTTTCATTGGCACCGTTTTGGTGGTGCCTGCCTTGATGGCTGCCTGTGCGGCCGCCAGACGCGCGATTGGCACGCGGAACGGTGAGCACGAGACGTAATCAAGCCCCACGCTTTCGCAGAAGGTAATGGAATCAGGGTCACCGCCATGTTCGCCGCAAATGCCGACTTTAAGGTCGGGCCGTGTTTTGCGGCCCTTGGTGGTGCCAATTTCAATGAGTTGGCCAACACCTTCCACATCGAGTGTGGCAAACGGGTCACGCGCGTAAATACCGGCATCTTGGTATGCAGGCAGGAAGTTACCCGCATCATCGCGGCTCAGGCCCAATGTGGTTTGCGTAAGGTCATTCGTGCCGAAGCTGAAGAAGGCGGCTTCGTGTGCAATGTCCTCAGCCATTAATGCTGCGCGCGGCAGTTCTATCATGGTGCCGACCTGATAATCCTTGATGCCCACTTCGCTGGCCACATGGTCAGCCATTGCTTTTAAAATGCTCAGTTCCTTGCGGGTGGCAACCAGCGGGATCATCACTTCAGGTACAACGGTCTTACCCTCTTCCTTGGCGACTTCGATAGCCGCTTCAAAGATGGCCCGCACCTGCATTTCATAAATTTCAGGGTAGGTAATACCGAGGCGGCAACCACGGTGGCCGAGCATGGGGTTTGATTCATGCAACTGGCCCAGGCGCTGGCGCACGCGCTTTTCCGGCAGGTTGGTCGAGGTGCTGAACGTTGTTATTTCAGCATCCGAATGCGGTAAAAACTCATGCAATGGCGGGTCGAGCAGACGAATGGTGACAGGCAGGCCGAGCATGATTTTGAAGATCGCCTTGAAGTCACTCTTCTGCATCGGTGCCAGATAGGCGAGTGCCGCCTTACGGCCTTCTACGTCTTCCGCGAAAATCATTTCACGCACGCGCTGGATACGCGCGGGGTCAAAGAACATGTGTTCGGTACGGCAAAGGCCAATACCTTCCGCGCCAAAGTGGCGGGCGGTTTTGGCATCGTCCGGTGTTTCGGCATTGGCGCGTACGCCCATGCGGCGGGCGGCGTCAGCCCAGCTCATGAGCTTTGCGAAATCGCCTGACAATTCAGCCTGAATGGTTGGCACGGCACCCAAAATAACTTCGCCGGCGCCACCATTGATGGTGAGGATATCGCCTTCCTTAACCTCATGCTCGCCCACTTTCATGGTCTTGGCTTTGGTGTCGATTTGCAGCGAACCTGCGCCCGATACGCAAGGGCGGCCCATGCCGCGCGCAACCACAGCGGCGTGGCTGGTCATGCCGCCGCGTGATGTTAAAATGCCAACAGCTGCGTGCATGCCGTGGATATCTTCAGGGGATGTTTCAACGCGTACCAGCATGACCGCTTCGCCGCGCTTGGCCCATGCCTCGGCTTCATCAGCCGTGAACACAACCTTGCCTGTGGCAGCCCCCGGTGATGCGGGCAGGCCTTTGGCAATAACGGTTTTTTTGGCTTTAGGGTCGAGGGTCGGGTGCAGCAATTGGTCAAGCGCTGCGGGGTCAACACGCAGAATAGCTTCTTCCTGCGAGATCAGCCCTTCGGCCACCATATCAACCGCGACCTTCAAAGCGGCAGCCGCCGTGCGTTTGCCGTTACGGGTTTGCAGCATATAGAGCTTGCTTTGCTGGACCGTGAATTCGATATCCTGCATGTCGCGGTAGTGTTTTTCTAAAATCAGGCGCACGTCGTTCAATTGTTTGAACACGGCGGGCATGGTTTCTTCCATCGCGGGCAGGCTTGAGCCTTCGCGTTCTTTTGCCTGTACGGTCAATTGCTGCGGCGTGCGAATACCGGCCACGACATCTTCGCCCTGCGCGTTCACAAGGTATTCGCCGTAGAAGAAGTTTTCGCCTGTTGATGGGTCACGCGTGAAGGCAACGCCTGTCGCGCAATCATCGCCCATGTTGCCGAACACCATGGCTTGCACGTTGACAGCCGTGCCCCATTCAGCCGGAATATTGTGAATGTTACGGTAGGTGACTGCGCGCGGCGTCATCCATGATTTGAATACAGCGCCGATGGCACCCCACAGCTGTTCGTGCGGGTCTTGAGGGAAGTCGCGGCCCAGTTGCTGTTTCACGATCGCCTTATATTCAGCGACAATCGTTTTCCAAGCCTCGGCTTTGATTTGCGTGTCGGCCGTCATGTTATTGCGGCGTTTATAGGTATCGAGCACGTCTTCAAAATTGTGATGGTCAACGCCAAGCACGACATCGGAATACATGGTGATGAAGCGGCGGTAACTATCCCATGCGAAGCGTGCATCGCCTGCGCGGGTGGCAAGGCCTTCGACCGTGATGTCATTGAGGCCGAGGTTAAGCACCGTATCCATCATGCCCGGCATGGATGCGCGTGCGCCGGACCGTACCGATACCAGCAGCGGGTTTGCGGCGTCACCGAATTTGCAGCCGACAATCGATTCGACCGATGCCAGCGCCTTGGCCACATCGGCTTCCAGCGTGGCCGGATATTTCTGCCCGCCATCGTAAAAATGGGTACAGACTTCGGTTGTGATGGTGAAGCCGGGAGGCACCGGCAGGCCGATGGATGACATTTCAGCGAGGTTCGCGCCCTTGCCGCCAAGCAGGTTTTTCATGGCGGCATCGCCGTCCGCTTTGCCCTGACCGAAGCTATAAACCCACTTTTGTGCCATTGTGCCGTTCCTCAAGTATTACCGGTTGTTGGTGGCGGTAACTTAGCGGGGTTTAACGGCGTTTTCCAGCCTAGAAAAGCTTAAGCATCATGAGGGCCAGATCATCGTCAATCGGGCGCTTTTCGCCAGCGGGTACGACCTCGCGGTCGTAAGTCACGCCCAGACCATCAGGTATGTAGCCCAAGCGCACATAAAGCCTTTGGGCCGCGCCGAATTCGGCATGTAAGCCTACCGATATGCCAAGGCCGGTGCGCCCCTGCCCCCTTGCAATTTCCTCACCCGCTGTGATAAGGGCGGTTGCAATGCCGTGGCGGCGGTTGGTTTGCAGCACGCGCAGATCCTGCAGCTCGGGCATGCCCATGCGGCGGTATAAATGGTATTTAGGGTCCCAGTTCAGGTAAAAGCCGCCGACATCGTTGCCCTTCATGGTGGCGAGTACGGGGGTCCATGACCCGTTTTCAACAGATTCGATGAGTTTCACGCGATCATATTCGCGGTAGCCGAAGCCTGTCGTCATGTAGAAGTCCAGCAGGCGTTCGGCGCTGTTGGTCCCCAGAATTTCAATCTTGAATGTTTCCATACCCATAATTTCCATGTTAGCTTGCCTTTATGAACACGAAAACACTGTTCCTGTCTTTGCCTGTTTTTGCGCTGCTGGCTCTAACCTCGCCTGCCCATGCGGCTGGCGCATCAACATCAGGTACCACGAGCGCCAGCACCAAGCTGTCCAGTTCGGACGAAAATTTTCTGGCTGCCATGTCCGATGAAGACTTTGCCAATACGACCGGTGCGCCTTCGGGCAGCGGCCTTGTCGTCGGCCCCAACGGCATGTTTGTTGACCCGTCCCAGATATTGCCAACTGCCGAAAACGCGGAAACGACCAAAAAAGCCGCCACCAAATATGTCTATAAAGGCTATTCGGCAACGTCCATCCGCCGCCTGATTCAGGATGACCGGATTGATGACGACTATGTGCAGGGTCTTATGGTCGAGCACCCACAGTAACTGGTGCCGGCCCGCCCCCCCGCTTACCCTTCCATTCACCGCTTGTTAAAACACTGGTAATCTGCCAAAAATCACGTCACTGACGTTTGAAAGAAGAGATACTCATGACTGCTGAAAAAGCCACCGTACCTGCCGCCCCCAAAACC
>Ga0209066_10000607_pt1 | contig 51611 bp, 35 predicted proteins | sample All_14_2_FD_187198 | JGI IMG/M metagenome (GOLD analysis project Ga0209066, IMG submission 187198) | Freshwater microbial communities in response to fracking from Pennsylvania, USA - Allegheny Zone_MetaG_DW_15 (SPAdes) (version 2) ... | reverse complement strand
TCCCCACCCTGAACAAAGCCCCACCCGATGCAGCAATACCTCGACCTGATGCGCCACGTCCTGGAAAACGGCCAGGACAAATCCGATCGTACCGGTACCGGCACCCGCTCGGTTTTCGGCTGGCAGATGCGCTTCGATCTGGCGCAAGGCTTTCCCGCAGTGACCACGAAAAAACTGCACCTGAAATCGATCATCCACGAATTGCTGTGGTTCCTCCAAGGCGACACCAACATCGCCTACCTGCAGGAAAACGGCGTCCGCATCTGGGATGAATGGGCCGACGAAAATGGCGACCTCGGCCCGGTTTACGGCAAGCAGTGGCGGCGCTGGGAAACGCCGGACGGCCGCCTGGTGGACCAGATCGCCCAACTCGTGCATAGCCTGAAACACAACCCGGATTCGCGCCGGCACATCGTTTCCGCCTGGAATCCGGGCGACGTGGACCACATGGCACTCCCACCCTGCCATTGCCTTTTCCAGTTCTACGTCGCCGACGGCAAACTCTCCTGCCAGCTCTACCAGCGCAGCGCCGACATCTTTCTCGGCGTGCCTTTCAACATCGCATCGTACGCACTGCTGACGCTGATGCTGGCCCAGGTCTGTGGCTACCGGCCGGGGGAATTCATCCATACCTTCGGCGACGCGCACCTGTATTCCAATCATTTCGAACAGGCCCGCCTGCAGTTGACGCGGACAACGCGCGAACTGCCGACGATGTGGATCAATCCTGCGGTCAACGACATCTTTTCCTTCAAATTCGAGGATTTCCGGCTCGACGGCTACGATCCTCACCCGCACATCCCGGCACCGGTTGCCGTCTGACCATGGGGCGACTGACCACCACAGCCGCCTGGCAGGCACTGGAAAAACACGCTGCCGAGATCAGTCCGTTGCACCTGCGCGGCATTTTTGCCGCCGATCCGCAGCGTTTCACCCGGTTGTCGCTGGCGCATGGACAGTTTTTCATCGATTTTTCCAAACAACGCATCACCCCCGCGACCCTGACACTGCTTCGCCAACTGGCTGAACAGGCTGACTGGCGGGGCTGGATCGCGCGCATGCGCGGCGGCGAGGCAATCAACCACACTGAAAACCGCGCCGTCGGCCATTGCGCGCTACGTGCCGGCCTCCAGGCCCCGGCAGAAGTCCGCCACGTCCTCCAACGGATGGCCGATTTCTGTGAACGTATCCACGACGGACAGTGGCGAGGATTTTCCGGTGAGCGCATCACCGACATCGTCAATCTCGGCATCGGCGGCTCGGATCTGGGACCGCGCATGGCGGCACAGGCCCTGGCTTCCTTCCAGCAACCTGACCTGCGGGTGCATTTCGTCTCCAACCTGGACAGCGCAGATCTGGCTGGAACACTTTCCCGCCTGAACCCGCGCACGACGCTGTTCATTGTCGCCAGCAAGACCTTCACGACGCTGGAAACCCTGACCAACGCCCGCACCGCGCGCCACTGGCTGCTCCATGCCGCCGGCGACGACAGCGCCATCAGCCGGCATTTCGTCGCCGCCTCGACCAATCTCGCCGCGACCGGCGAATTCGGCATCGCGCCGGAAAATGTCTTCCCTTTCAGCGACTGGGTCGGTGGCCGTTTTTCGCTGTGGTCGTCGATCGGCCTGCCTATCGCCCTGGCCGTAGGCTTCCGCAACTTCGAGCAGTTGCTCGCCGGTGCCCGCGACATGGACGAACATTTCTTCTCGGCGCCAGCCGAGCACAACCTGCCATTGACACTGGCGCTGGTCGGCCTGTGGAACACCAATTTCCTGAATGCCCACAGCCACGGCATCTTTCCGTACAGCCACTCACTGGGTCTGCTACCCGCCCATCTCCAGCAACTGGAAATGGAAAGCAACGGCAAACGCATCGACCGCGATGGCCTGCCGGTGGATTACGCAACCAATCCGGTACTGTGGGGCGAACCCGGCACCAACGGGCAGCACTCCTTCTTCCAGTTGCTGCACCAGGGCAGCGCGCTGGTGGCCTGCGATTTCATCGCCCTCGGCAAATCAGATTTTCCGTTACCCGGCCACCACAGCGGCCTGCTCGCCAACTGCCTGGCCCAGTCCTCGGCCCTGGCTTTCGGTCAGACTGCGGACGAGGCACGGGCCGCCGGCATCGACGAAGCCCTGGTCGCCTACCGGACCTTCCCCGGCAACCAGCCGTCGACCACCATCATCCTGCCCGAACTGACGCCGTTCACGCTGGGTCAGCTGATCGCGCTCTACGAGCACAAGGTGTTCTGCCTCGGTGTACTCTGGAACCTCAACGCCTTCGACCAGTGGGGCGTCGAACTGGGCAAACAACTGGCCAGCCGCCTGGCGCCAGTCCTTCGCGGCGAACATCCGGGTGACAGTCTCGATACCTCGACCCGTGGCCTGATCGACTATTTATCCCAATTCCGGAGCAGATCCAGTGCCTGAGACCGTCATCATCGTCGCCGTCGCAAAAAACCGCGTGATCGGCAAGAACAACCAGCTGATCTGGAATATTCCGGAAGACATGGCGCACTTCAAGGCACTGACCGCCGGACACACGGTGATCATGGGCCGCAAGACCTGGGAATCGCTGCCGCCGCGTTTCCGCCCGCTACCCGGGCGGCGCAACATCGTGATCAGCCGGCAAACCGACTACGCCGCGCCCGGCGCCGAACTGGCCGGTTCGCTGAAAATCGCCCTGGAACTGGCGTCGACCTCAGCAACGGCCTTCATCATCGGCGGCGAGCAGATTTACCGGCAGGCCATGCCACTGGCAGACCGGCTGGAAATCACCGAAGTCGACCTTGAACCGGAAGGCGATGCCTGGTTCCCCGAAATTGCTGCGGTCGACTGGCAGGAAACGCAAAAAAACACCCCGCCCAGCCATAGCGGAACGGGGTTTTCCTTCGTTACCTACCGGCGCCGCTGAACGCGACGAGCAGCTGCGCTCAGCGCACGCAATCCACGTAATAGGCGCCATCTGCGCCCTTGACCAGACCGTGGATGTCGGTCTCGAAGCCGGGGAAGGCAGCGTTGAACTCACGCGCAAACTTCAGGTAATTGCAGATCTTGGCGTTGAAGCGCTCGCCCGGAATCAGCAGCGGAATACCCGGCGGATACGGGGTCAGCAGCACTGCGGTGACCCGGCCTTCCAGCGCATCGACCGAGACGCGTTCGATCTCGCGGTGCGCCATGCGGGCAAAAGCATCGGCTGGACGCATCGCCGGCACCATGTTCGACAGGTACATCTCTGTGGTCAGGCGGGCCACGTCGTTTTTCTTGTACACCCCATGAATCTGGGTACACAGGTCGCGTAGCCCCATGCGTTCGTAACGCGGATTCTTCTGCACGAACTCGGGCAGCACCTTCCACAGCGGATGATTCTTGGCGTAATCGTCCTTGAACTGCTGCAGCGCGGTGACCAGCGTATTCCAGCGGCCCTTGGTGATGCCGATGGTGAACATGATGAAGAAGCTGTACAGGCCGCACTTCTCGACGATGACGCCGTGCTCGGCCAGGTACTTGGTGACGATGGCCGCCGGGATGCCGATCTCGTCGGAAAAGTCACCATCGACGTCGAGGCCCGGGGTGATGATCGTCGCCTTGATCGGATCGAGCATGTTGAAACCATCGGCGAGATTGCCGAAACCGTGCCAGCGCTCACCCTGCTTGAGCATCCATGCCTCGCGCTCCTCAATGCCTTCTTCCGACAGGTCATCCGGCCCCCACACCTTGAACCACCAGTCGGCGCCCCACTCCTGCTCGACCTTGCGCATGGCGCGGCGGAAATCCAGCGCTTCGCCGATCGATTCCTCGACCAGCGCGGTGCCGCCCGGCTCTTCCATCATCGCCGCGGCGACGTCGCACGAGGCGATGATCGAATACTGCGGCGAGGTCGAGGTATGCATCAGGTAGGCCTCGTTGAAGATATCGCGGTCGAGCTTCTGGTTCTCGGCGTCCTGAACCAGGATCTGCGACGCCTGGCTCAAACCGGCCAGCAGCTTGTGCGTCGATTGCGTCGAGAAGATCATCGACTCCTTGCAACGCGGCCGGTCGGCACCGATCGCGTGGTAGTCACCGTAGAAATCGTGGAAGGCGGCGTGCGGCAGCCAGGCTTCGTCGAAATGCAGGGTGTCGATCTTGCCATCGAGTTCGGCCTTGATGTCCTCGACGTTGTAGAGCACGCCGTCGTAGGTCGACTGGGTGATGGTCAGCACGCGCGGCTTGGCGCTCTTGTCGGTGATGAAGGGATTGGCGGCAATCTTGGCCTGGATGCTCTCCCACGAAAACTCGCTCTTCGGAATCGGCCCGATGATGCCGAAGTTGTTGCGCGTCGGCATCAGAAAGACCGGGATCGCGCCGGTCATCATGATCGCGTGCAGGATGGACTTGTGGCAGTTGCGGTCGACGACGACGATGTCGCCCGGGGCAACGGTCGAATGCCAGACGATCTTGTTCGACGTCGAGGTGCCGTTGGTGACGAAATACAGGTGATCGGAATTGAAGATGCGTGCCGCGTTGCGCTCCGAGGCGGCGACCGGGCCGGTGTGATCGAGCAGTTGCCCGAGTTCCTCGACCGCGTTACAGACGTCGGCACGCAGCATGTTCTCGCCGAAGAACTGGTGGAACATCTGGCCGACCGGCGACTTCAGGAAGGCAACCCCGCCCGAATGGCCGGGACAATGCCAGGAGTAGGAACCGTCGGCGGCGTAATGGACCAGCGCCCGGAAGAACGGCGGCGGCAGCGAATCGAGATAGGCGTTGGCTTCGCGCTTGATGTTGCGGGCGATGAATTCCGGCGTGTCCTCGTGCATGTGGATGAAGCCGTGCAGCTCGCGCAGGATGTCGTTGGGAATGTGGCGGCTGGTGCGCGTTTCACCATGCAGGAAGATCGGGATTTCGGCATTCTTGTGGCGGATCTCGCCAACGAAGGCGCGCAGTTCGGCCAGCGTCTCTTCCGGTTCAAGCGCCAGCTCCTCGTCGTCGATCGACAGGATGAAGGCGGATGCCCGCGACTGTTGCTGGGCGAACGAGGTCAGGTCGCCGTAGCTGGTGACACCCAGCACTTCCAGTCCCTCTTTTTGCATGGCGTCGGCCAAGGCACGAATCCCCAGACCCGAAGCATTTTCGGAGCGGAAGTCTTCGTCGATGATGATGACCGGAAAATGAAAGCGCATGGTGTATCCCCAAAAGCGGCGACCCGCCGCAGCGGGTCGAAGAATAAGCTGTTTACGTTACAGGCAGTGGTCAGATCTTGGGCAGGGTGACGCCTTCCTGCCCCTGGTACTTGCCGCCACGATCCTTGTACGAGGTTTCGCAGACCTCGTCGGACTCGAAAAACAGGACCTGCGCACAACCTTCGCCGGCGTAGATCTTGGCCGGCAGCGGCGTCGTGTTGGAAAACTCCAGCGTCACATGGCCTTCCCATTCCGGCTCGAACGGGGTCACATTGACGATGATGCCGCAGCGGGCGTAGGTCGATTTGCCGAGGCAGACGGTCAGCACCGAGCGCGGAATGCGGAAATATTCCATGGTCCGTGCCAGCGCGAACGAGTTTGGCGGAATGATGCAGACGTCGGATTCGATCTCGACGAAGGACTTGGGATCGAAATTCTTCGGGTCGACCACGGTCGAGTTGATGTTGGTGAACACCTTGAATTCACGGGCGCAGCGGATGTCGTAGCCGTAGCTGGAAGTACCGTAGGAAACGATCTTCTGGCCGTTGGCCTCGCGCACCAGCTCCGGCGAGAACGGCTCGATCATGCCGTGCTCCTGGGCCATGCGGCGTATCCACTTGTCTGATTTGATGGTCATTTTTCCCTGCTGCGGTCGACAAAAACAAAGGCGGGATTTTACCCGCCTTTGTTGCCCTGCATGTCGACAAAAATCAGGTGTTCTGCACGACGATGTTCGGGAACTTCGACGTCATGTCCTTGGACTTGTCGGCGATCTTGATCGCAACCCGGCGGGCGATCGTGCGGTAGATTTCTGCCGCCTTCGAATCCGGCGCCCCGACCACGGTCGGCTTGCCGCCGTCGGCCATCTGGCGGATGGCCATTTCCAGCGGCAGGCTGCCGAGGAATTCGACATCGTAGTCCTTGCACATCTGCTCGCCGCCACCTTCACCGAAGATATGCTCGGCGTGGCCGCAATTCGAACAGACGTGGATGCTCATGTTCTCGACGATGCCGAGGATGGGGATGTTCACCTTCTCGAACATCTTCAGGCCCTTGCGTGCGTCGATCAGCGCGATATCCTGCGGCGTCGTGACAACGACAGCCCCGGTCACCGGCACCTTCTGCGCCAGCGACAACTGCGTATCGCCAGTACCCGGCGGCATGTCGACGATCAGGTAATCGACATCGCGCCAGTTGGTCTGCGTCAGCAGCTGGTCGAGCGCCTGGGTGACCATCGGGCCGCGCCAGACCATCGGCGTCTCGACATCGATCATGAAACCGATCGACATCGCCTGCAGGCCGTAGGCTTCCAGCGGCTCCATGCTCTTGCCGTCGGCCGATTCCGGCTGCTTGCCGGCCAGACCCAGCATCTGCGGCTGCGATGGACCGTAGATGTCGGCATCCAGCAAGCCGACCGTAGCCCCTTCCTGGGCCAGCGCCAGCGCCAGATTGACGGCAGTCGTGCTCTTGCCGACGCCACCCTTGCCGGAAGCGACGGCGATGATGTTCTTGACCCCCGGCAGCAGCTTGACACCCATCTGCACCGAATGCGCAATGATCTTGCTGTAGACGTTGGCCGACACGTTGCCGACGCCCGGCACAGTCCGGACAGCCGCGATCACCAGCTTGCGCAGGGTATCGATCTGGCTTTTCGCCGGGTAACCGAGTTCGATGTCGAAGGAGACGTCGTCGCCATCGATCCTGATGTTGCGCACCGTCTTGCCGGCAACGAAGCTTTTGCCGGTATTGGGGTCGACCGTTTCGGCCAGGACATTCTTGACTTGCTGTTCAGTAAGACTCATGAGGGCTCCGGATGGGCTAGGGGCACGAAATACCCGACTGATTTTGTACAGTATATCCCAAACCGGCGGAAGGATCAGCCCGAAACGGTATCCAGGCGGTAGCCCTGACCGTACACCGAGGTCAGCATCAGGCCACTCTCGCCGGCCAGACCAAGCTTCTTGCGCAGACGGCTGGCGTGGGTATCGACGGTACGCGTATCAACATCGGATTCGCGCGCCCACACGGAAGCCAGCAATTCCTCGCGCGCCAGCACCCGACCGACATTCTTCAGGAAAACCACGGCCAGATCGAATTCGCGCTGCGTCAGGTCGATCTCCTGGCCAGCCAGGCGGATGCGCCGCCCTTCGAGATCCAGTTCGATATTGCCGAAACGCGCGACCTCCGGCATCCGCGACTTGCGCCGACGCAGCAGGGCATCGACGCGGGCAAGGAATTCCATGTAGCGCACCGGCTTCGGCACGTAGTCGTCAGCGCCCATGCGCAGGATATCGGAGGCGAACTCTTCCTCGGTGCGCGCCGTGCACACGACGACCGGCACATCCCAGCCCTGAGTCTCGCGGATCTTGGCGACCAGCACATCGCCGCCGAGGTCCGGCAACACCCAGTCGACGACGTAAAAATCGAAGCTGCGCGTGTTCAACGCCTCAAGAAATGACTTCCCGTCGGCGAATACTTCAACCTGATAGCCTTCGCTTTTCAGCAGGGCTTTCAGCACTTCGGCCTGGCTGCGGCTGTCTTCGATAACGGCAAAATTCATAGATCCTCCTGGAAGTGTGAATTCTGCCCACCCCGGCCTTCCAGATCAACCGACAAAGGCCCGTTTTTACCACTCTCTGACAAACGTTCACCTTTCACAACACTGTCGCGCCCGGATGCTTTTTCGTTCACCGCGGTAGAATTGCGTTTTTGCTTACCGAACACTGCCCATGTCGCGCAAGATCCTCGTCACTTCCGCCCTGCCCTACGCCAACGGCGCCATCCACCTCGGTCATCTGGTCGAGTACATCCAGACCGACATCTGGGTGCGTTTCCAGAAGATGTCCGGCAACGAGTGCTGGTACGTCTGCGCCGACGACACGCACGGCACGCCGATCATGTTGCGCGCCGAGAAGGAAGGCATCACGCCGGAACAGTTGATCGCCCGCGTGCACGGCGAACACGCCCGCGACTTCGCCGGCTTTGGCGTCGGTTTCGACAATTACTACAGCACCCATTCGCCGGAAACCCGCGAATGCGCCAACGACATCTACCTCAAGCTCAAGGCCGCCGGACTGATCGAGGTCCGCACCATCGAGCAGTTCTATGACCCGGTCAAGGCGATGTTCCTGCCCGACCGCTTCATCAAGGGCGAATGCCCGAAGTGCCACGCCAAGGACCAGTACGGCGACAACTGCGAGGTCTGCGGTGCCGCCTACGCGCCGACCGACCTGATCGAACCGTTTTCGGCGGTCTCCGGCGCCCGGCCGGAAATGCGCAATTCCGACCACTATTTCTTCAAGCTCTCCGACCCGCGCTGCGAAGCCTTCCTGCGCGAGTACACGAGCAGCGGCGTGCTGCAGAACGAAGCCGCCAACAAGATGCAGGAATGGCTGGGCGCGCCGGGCGAAAACAAGCTGACCGACTGGGACATCTCGCGCGACGCCCCCTACTTCGGTTTCGAGATCCCGGATGCGCCGGGCAAGTATTTCTACGTCTGGCTCGACGCGCCAATCGGCTACATGGGTTCGTTCAGGAACCTATGCGCGCAAAAAGGCCTCGATTTCGACGAGTTCTTCAACAAGGACTCGACGACCGAGCTGTACCACTTCATCGGCAAGGACATCCTCTACTTCCACGCGCTGTTCTGGCCAGCCGAACTGCAGCACGCCGGCTACCGCACGCCGACGAAGATCTTCGCGCACGGCTTTCTCACGGTCGACGGCGCCAAGATGTCGAAATCGCGCGGCACCTTCATCACCGCCGAAAGTTTCCTGAACAGTGGCCTGAATCCGGAATGGCTGCGCTATTACTTCGCCGCCAAGCTGTCGAACACGATGGAAGACATCGACCTCAACTTCGAGGACTTCTGCGCCCGCGTCAACAGCGACCTGGTCGGCAAGTACGTCAATATCGCCAGCCGCTCGGCCGGCTTCATCGCCAAGCGCTTCGCCGGGCAACTGGCGCCGGCCGACGAAAACCTGCCAGCCATCCAGTCCATCATGGCGGCCGCACCGCGCATCGCCGAACTCTACGAGGCACGCGAATTCAGCAAGGCAGTGCGCGAGATCATGGCCCTGACCGACGCCGCCAACCAGTATGTCGACAGCGTCAAGCCGTGGGAACTGGCCAAGCAGGCCGACCGTGAAAGCGAACTGCACGCTGCCTGCAGCAACGCACTCAACCTGTTCCGCCTGCTCACCGCGCTGCTCAAGCCGATCCTACCGGTACTTGCCGGCAAGGTCGAAAGCTTCCTCAACATCGCCCCGCTGACCTGGACAGACACTGGCTGCCTACTCGCCGGCGGTCACGCCATCAAGACCTACGAGCACCTGATGACCCGCGTCGATCCGAAACTGATCGAGAAGCTGATCGACGCCAACAAGGCATCGCTGGCACCGGAACCTGCGGTCGACGCCGTGAAAACGGCAAAAACCGCGGCCGCCGCTGCAGAGCCGGCCACCGATGCGGCGCTGTGCACGATCGACGACTTCATGAAGGTCGATCTGCGCATCGCCAGGATCGTCAATGCCGAGCACGTCGATGGTGCCGACAAGCTGGTACGCCTGACGCTGGATATCGGCGAGGAAAAGACGCGCAACGTCTTCGCCGGCATCAAGGCGGCCTACGATCCGGCACAGTTGATTGGCCGCTTGACCGTGATGGTCGCCAATCTGGCCCCGCGCAAGATGAAATTCGGCCTGTCCGAAGGCATGGTGCTGGCGGCCTCGGACGTCGATGGCAAGACTCCGGGCATCTTCCTGCTGACCCCCGATGCCGGGGCCGAACCGGGCATGCGGGTGAAATAATCCCCGCCAGAAAAACGGGTCGCCAGCGCGGCCCGTTTTCTGTTGCAGCGCAACAAATCCCACCCACAGTTAAAGCGTTACTTTAAGTTAACAGGTCAATACCCACCGCTGCCTCAGGCTTTTTCATCTATCCACAAAAGCTGTGGATAAGTCTGTTGGTTAATCCATGAATAAAGCGCTAAGTGACCGCCGCACAAGGAATTTTCCTACCCTGCGCAAAACTTGCACAGCACATCAAGCCATTGATTACAAAGGACTTGACAAAAACCAACAGGAATTCATCAAATTCATCAGCGAAAAATGCGGCAAGCAGACAGCGACAAAAAAACTGTGCATAACTCAAGCTGGACAAACCCGTCTGTCAAGTACTTTGCGAGATTTTTCTCGGCATAATGAAGACATGACCCGTCCCGCCACTCATCACCTTCCCCGCCTCAGCCCAAAGCTCGCGCTCTACCTGTGCGCCGACCTCTTCGGCTTTCTCTGCCTGGCCCTCGGCGTCGCCTGGTTCGCCGGCGGCCCCGGCGTGATTTTTGACCATTTTCCCCGGTCGACCGCAGAAGCGGCCGCCAGTGCTGCCGGCGGCATCGTCGTCATCGGCTGGGCGATCAGCCGCATCCTGCGCGAACTGGCCCGGCTCGCGCCACCGCCAGCCAGCGACGATTAATCCGCCTTGGCGGACGCCTTCAGCCAGTCCGGCAACTCGCGCTCGCCAGCATTATCGATGACGTACTGACGGATCAGCTTGCGGACAACCTGCGATGGTGTCAGGTCCTGTGCCGCGCAGATTTCCTCGAAAATTTCCTTCTTTCGCGGATCGATCAGCAGGGTCAGGCGGGCAGTGCGTTTCTCCATGATGCTCTCTTGTTGTATTCATCTGCGACGATATTAACATGTGATTAACATTGACGATTAATCCAGCACCCATATAATGCAGCACTCTTCCCCCGAGCGCGCGTCATGAAAATCGCCTTCCGCCCCAAGCTGCTGGACTGCCTGCCCGGCTACGATCGCGCGCAATTCGGCAAGGACCTGGCCGCGGGCATCACCGTCGGCGTCCTCGCGCTGCCCCTGGCGATGGCCTTCGCCATCGCGTCGGGTGTTTCGCCGACGGCCGGCATCTGGACCGCCATCGTCGCCGGTTTCATCACCGCCCTGCTCGGTGGCTCGCGCGTCCAGATCGGCGGACCAACCGGGGCCTTCATTCCCATCGTCTACGGCATCGTCGTCGCCCACGGCTACGGCAACCTGCTCGGCGCCACCATGCTCGCCGGTGTCATGCTGCTGGCCATGGGGCTGGCACGGATGGGGCAGTTGATCCGCTTCATTCCGGTCACTGTCGTCATCGGTTTCACCAACGGCATCGCCGTGGTCATCTTCATGGCCCAGATCAAGGATTTCTTCGGCCTGCAGATTGCCAGCCTGCCGGCCGAGTTTTTTGCCCGGATCAAGATCCTCGCGGCGCACGCCCATACGGTTGACCTGCCGACGTTGGCGCTGTCCGTGGCCTGCTTCATTTTCCTGCTGTCGTACAACCGCCTGGCCCAGCATGTCGCACTGATGCGCCGGGCGCCGGGCCCGCTCGCCGTGCTCGTCGTCGGCACGCTCGCCGCCTGGGCGCTGGACCTGCCGGTGGAGACCATCGGCAGCCGGTTCAACGGCATCCCGCAGGAGCTGCCGGCGTTCGGCCTGCCCGATGTGTCGATCCACGATTTCGGCAAGCTGATCTCGCCGGCAATCACCATCGCCCTGCTCGGCGCCATCGAATCACTGCTCTCGGCGCGCGTTGCCGACAGCCAGATCGACGACCGTCACGATCCCAACCAGGAACTGGTGGCGCAGGGCCTGTCCAATATCGCCGCGCCGCTTTTCGGCGGTTTTGCCGCCACCGGCGCCATCGCCCGCACCTCGACCAACGTCAAATCCGGTGGCCGCACACCGATTGCCGGCATGATCCATTCGGTCACCCTGCTCGGCATCGTCCTGATCGCCGCGCCGCTGGCTGCCTACGTGCCGCTGGCAACGCTGTCGGCGATCGTCATGGTGGTTGCCATCAACATGGGCGAATGGCATGAGTTCAAGGAACTGCGCCGCTATTCGTGGAATTACCGGATCATCTTGCTCGCCACCTTCTTCGTCACCGTGCTGTTCGACCTGACCATTGCCGTCGAACTGGGCATGGTGCTGGCCAGCCTGTTCTTCATCTACCGCATGTCGGAGCTGACCCGGATCGAGCGCCTGGCGCTCGACGACGAAGCCCAGGACCCGCACATGCTGTACCCGGACGGCACGCTGCGCGTTGCCGCCTGGCAGTTGTTCGGCTCGCTGTTTTTCGGCGCGGTCAACAAGCTGGAGGAGTTGCTCGACCCGCGCGCCGGCCATCCGGAAGTCGTCATTCTCGACATGAACCGCCTGGTCCAGCTCGACACCACCGGCCTCGAAGGCCTGGAAAACCTGCACGACAAGCTGGCCAAGCGCGGCTGCACGCTGATCCTGTGCGGACTGAACTCGCAACCCGGCTCGCTGCTGTATCGCGCCGGCTTCATCGACGAAATCGGCGACGACAACGTCTGCCCCGACATCGCGCTGGCCCTGCAGCGCGCCCACACCCTGCTGCCCAATCTGATGGGCGGCCAACAAGACGAATATTGAGAACCGACATGAGCGCACTCCCCAACTGCCCCCAATGCAACTCTGCCTTCACCTATGAAGACGGCCCGCTCTACATCTGCCCGGAATGCGCCCATGAATGGAGCAAGGAAGGCCCGGCCGCCGTTCAGGAAGAGCAGAAGGTCTGGCGCGACGCCAACGGTAACGAACTCAAGGACGGCGACAGCGTCACCGTGATCAAGGACCTGAAGATCAAGGGTTCGTCATCGGTGGTCAAGGTCGGCACCAAGGTCAAGAACATCCGCCTGATCGACGGCGATCACGACATCGACTGCAAGATCGACGGCATCGGCGCGATGCAACTGAAGTCGGAATTCGTCAAGAAGGCCTGATCAGTCCCGCCGCCCGGGTTTGCCGGGCGAAAAATAGAGACAGACCGACCCGGACGACTCTATGACATCGCGCATCGGCTCGCGCGCGCTCTTGAAACCGAGTTCGCGGCAGCCGTAAGGAAAATTCACGTCGAAGGTGATGTAGTAGTGCCGGCATTGCCGGCACCGGGGGATGTTCGACTGATCCTTGTTCATCGCGCCAGCTTCAGGACAAAAACGCAGCCGCCCAGGCTTCAGCCGCCGGCCGCACGATATCGAGCCATGGCGCCGGGTAAATGCCGATCCCGGCAATCAGCGCGATGAGCACGACCAGCACGACCCATTCGCGCGGCCGCAGATCTTCGGCCTGGGCCACGGTCGACCGCGTCACCGGACCAAAAAACGCCTTGCGGTACAGGGCCAGGAAGGCACCGGCGGCAATCGCCAGCCCGAACAGCGCGGCCATGCCGGCGCCGGTATAGCGCTCCAGGATCGACAGGATGAGCAGGAACTCGGCGGGAAAACTGCTGGTTCCCGGCATGCCGACCCCGGCCAGGCCACAGATCAGTACCCCGGAAGCCAGCAGCGGCATCGTTCTGGCCGCCCCGCCGAGGGCATGGATGTCGGTCGAACCGGTGCGCTGGCGCAGGAATTCGAGCAGCAGCATGGCGCCGCCGGTGGCCACGGTAAAGCTGAGCAGCAAGGACACCGCGCCCTGCACGCCCTGCTCCGACAGCGTGGACAGGCCAAGCACCGCCAGCCCGACGTGACAGATGCTGGCATAAGCCAGCCCGACCCGCAGGTTGCTGTGGGCGAGCACGCCGACCGCACCATAGATCAGCGTCAGTGTACCCAGCCCGGCGAGCAGCCAGTGCCAGTCCTGCGCCGCGTCCGGTGCCAGCGGAATGGCAAAACGGACCAGCCCGTAGACACCGACCTTCAGGCCGATCAGCACTGCCGTCAGCGAGCCCGGTGCGGCCAGCGCAAACTGCGGCAGCCAGGTATGCAGTGGCACCAGCGGCACCTTCAACCCGAAACCGATCAGCATCAACACCAGGACGACGCGCTGCACACCGTCGTCCGCCGGCCGGGCGAGCAAGGTCGTCAGGTCGAAACTGCCGGCAACGCCCCCGAGCATGACAAAAGCAAGCAACAGCGGGAAACCGCCGGCGAGCATGATCAACACATAACGGGCGGCAACCTTCGGCGCATCGGCGACAACACCCCAGCGGGCGAGCAGAAAATACACCGGCACCAGGCTGATTTCCCAGAAGACAAAAAACAGGACCAGGTCGATGGCGCAGAAAATCCCCAGCGTCGCTGTCTGCAACAGCAGCAACAGGCTGTAGAACAGGCGCTGCGCCTCGCCCACGGCGTTCCACGACGCCACCAGCGCACCCAGGAACAGCAGCGCGGTGGCCGGCAAAAACAGCACCGACAGGCCGTCGACCGCAAGCAGCCAGTGCACGCCGATGTCCGGCAACCACGGCAGACGATCCAGCAACTGGAAACGCGGCCCGGCCGGATCGTAAAGCGCCAGCAGCCAGGTCGCCAGCAGCAGGGCACCGAACATCGTGACGGCTGCGACCTGACGTGCCCGCCGGGCCGGCAGCAGCCACAGCAGCGCGCCGCCCAGCAGCGGCAGCAACACCAGCAAGGACAGCAGCGGCAGCTTCATCGGACGAAGCTCCCGGCCAGCGCCTGACTGGCGGCATCGGTCAGCACCAGCCACGGTTCGGTGAAGAAGCCGATGGCCAGCAGCGCCGTCACGGCAATGCCGCAAACCAGGTATTCCATCGGCTGCGTGCGGTCGACATCGTAGCTCCCCGATTTTTCCTGCGACAGGAAGGCTTTCTGGAAACCCCACAGGAGAAAGCCGGCCGCGGCGACGTTACCGAGCGCGGTGGCGACCGTCGACAGCGCGCCGAAGCGGGCAATGGAGGCCTCAAGCACCAGGTGCGCGGCATCGAAGCCCGGTGTTCCGGGCATGCCGACGATGGCCAGGCCGAAAGTCAGAAAGGCGATGGCGAGAAAGGGAATCCGTTCGAACAGGCCGGACAACTCGCCCAGTTCGGTCGTACCGGTACGGCGGAAGACGAAGCCGACGACGAACCACATGCCGGTCACCGCCAGCCCGAAATTGGCGGCCAGCAGCATCGCCCCCTGGATGCCGGCGCCGTGCAGGCTGAACAGGCCGATCACCAGCAGGCTGGTGTGGCTGACCACGGCAAAAGCCAGCAGACGGCGCAGGTTGGTCTGCAGGAAAGCCAGCGCGGCAGTGAAGAAGACCCCGGCCATGGCAAAGCCGACAACATAGGGCTGCCAGTCGAGCACGGCATCGGGCGTCAACGGCAGGACGAAACGCGCCATGCCGTAGATGCCAACCTTGACCCCGACCATCAGCGCCGGCGCCACCGCGATCAGGCCGTGCTGCGCCATGTTCGGCAGCCAGCCATGCAGCGGGAACAAGGGCGTGCGCACGGCCAGACCGTAGAACAGCAGGTAGAAGGCGGCGGTCTGGAACTTGCCGGCCGGCAGCGTGCCGGTCAGATCGAAAAGGTCGAAACTCCAGCGCCCGCCATTCGCTTCCGCGTAGCCCCAGCCGAGCACGAAACAGCCGGCGACGAACAGTGCCAGACCGAAGCCCTGGTACTGAACGAAGCGCGCCAGCGCCTGGGTTTCCGCCCGCGACGACGCCCAGCGGCGGAGCAGGTAAACCACGGCCCACAACTCCAGCGCCGAGAAAAAGGCGAACCAGGCGATGTTGACCGTCAGCAGCATCCCGACCAGTCCGGCCTCGGCCAGCAGCAGTACGGCAAACAGGCGCCCCGGCGAGATCATGCCGCGGCTCATGCCGTACAGCGTCATCAGCAGCGTCAACAGCGCGGTGACCAGCAAAAACAGGATGCTGATGCCGTCGACCGCAACATGGTAGCCGAGCAGGTCGATGCGCTCGGCCAGCTGGAAGCCGGCCAGCAGGGGATCGATGCGACTGGCGGCAAAGCCGGCCAGCAGCAATTCGGCCAGCGCGAACAGCTTGCCGGCGAGCACCGCCGCGCTCCGTTCACCGAGCGCGAAGACCACCGCCGCCCCGAGCAGCGGCAGCAGTTGCAGCAGCGCCAGCAGGGGCAGCGCCACCTGCTGGTTCCAGAAAATTTCGGCCGGCATCACAGGATCACCACGAAAGTCGCCATCACCGCCATCATCAGGTAGCGCGGCTGCTCGAGCAATTCCTCCAGCGTCTGCAACCAGCGCCCGGCTTCCCGCAACAGGCGTTCGGCAACGCCGCCACGGCCGCGCAGCAGCAGGCGGTTCTCAACCCGCTGCAGCAGATCGGAAACCCCTGCAAGCAAGCGGCCGGCCAGACCATCGGCCTGCACCAGCGGACGGTCCGGCTGCACCGAATGACCGCGACCGGGCTCGCCGATCGCCCGGTCGATGAAGCTTTCCTCCAGCGCCCGCACATCGCGGGCAATCGCCTCCGTCGGTGCGGCCAGCAGCGCCAGCCCCAGCTTGTCCAGCCAGAAGCGCTGCAGGGCGGCGGTGTACAACCACTGATTGGCGGCCAGCCAGCGCGGCGGCGGCGCCGGCCTGTCGCGCGTCAGCACCAGCCAGGACGGCGCCAGCAGGAACTGCCAGGAGCGCCACGCGGCGTGCAGGCACAGGTGTATCGTCGCCAGCGTCGTCCAGCCCAAGCCGATGGCGACGAACATCAGGCCGACCTGGAAGACGGTGGCGAAGATCAGCGCCGATTTCACGTCGGTCTGCACCAGCCCGCACAGCCAGGCGTAGGCTGCGGTCAGCGCACCGATCAGCAACAGCCCGGCCATCACGTCCGGCAAATGCCGCAACAATGGCTCCAGACGCAGCAGCAGGAAAACCCCGGCGTGCACCAGTACGGCGCCGTAGAAGATCGCCGACGATGGTGTCGGCCCTTCGAGCGCCCGGGCGATCCACGGCGTGAACGGCAGCTGCGCCGACTTGGCCAGCGCGGCGACGACAAAACCGAGCACCAGCACACGCAGGTCGACCAGCGGCAACTGCGCATCGAACAACGCCGGCCATTCGAAGCTGCCAACCCAGAAACCGGCCAGGCCGAGTGAAAAGAGCAGGCCGGCGTCGCCCGCCCGGTTGGTGACAAAGGCAAACAGCGCGTTGCCGGTCGCCCGCGGCCGCTGCCAGGCGTAGCCGATGAGCAGGAAGGAAGCGACGCCGCACATCTCCCAGCCAAGGAAGAGCAGCAGCCCGTTGCCGGCCAGCAGCACGCCCTGTATCCCGGCCAGGAACAGACCAAGGACGATGAAGAAACGGTGGAATCCGGCTTCGCGGTGCAGGTAGGCCGCCGAAAAACGCACCACCAGCCAGCCGATCAGCGCGGTTAGCGTCGCCACCGGCAAGGACAGCGCATCGAGCAGGAAGGAAATGTTGCCCTGCCAGTGGGCGGCGGCAAACCACGTGACGAACACCCGGTGTCCCGGCCAGCCATGCCACCACACCGAAAGATCGATCAGCAGCAGGAGCAGCAGCGAAGCCAGCGCCGCCAGTTCGGCCTGACGCGCGGTCGGCACTTCGGCAGCATCGCCGCCAGTCCGCCCGAGCAGGACGCGAGCCCCGGTAATCAAGGCCGCCAGCAACGGCAACAGCGGCACCAGCCAGACCCATTCGGCGACATCACGCAGCAGGATGATCACGATACTGCTCCCAGCAAGATGGCCGGCGCCAGTGCTCCGGCTTCGCCGGCGAACCAGTCGGACGAACGCGCCACCTGCGGCAGCACACCGCGACCGGCCCACGGCAACCAGCCGCGACGCGGGCAATAACGACTGATTTCTGCGGTCGACGGGTGCTGCGAGGCAAAATTGATCCAGCCGTTACCGACCAGCTCCTGCAAGGCAGGTTGCCGTTCGAGGATTGCCGACAGCACGTCGGGCGCCTGTTCGACAACGACCAGCAGGCGCATCGGCTCGTGAATCTCGACCATCTGCCAGGGCAGGCCGGTACGCAGATCGGACTCGGCGCCGTCCATGACGCCGAACAGTCCGGTCAGGTTATGGGTGACTTTCGAACCGCAACCGAAGCGCTCGTTGTCCACCGTCGAAAAGTAGTACTCAAGCGCGATGCCGGCGCCGACCGGGCCGGCGGCAAGCAGGATGCTTTCGACGATTTCACCGCTGGCGTCGGCCGCCGGATCATAGGAAATAAGGAATACCCGCCGGTCGAGAAACAGGCCGCGACTCATCGTCCGCCGACCGATGAAGGCAGCGGCATTGGTCGCGTGCCCCAGTTCCGGACGTGCCTGCGCCAGATCGGCAACGCGCCCGGCGACATGACGCCGCGCCTGCCAGGGGGTCGGCCTAGACGGCGCCGAGGCCAGCCGGCGACAGCGCTCGACGGCATGCAGACGGCAGGCTTCGGCAAGCCGGCCAAGCAGCCGGTCAAGATCGGACTGGAAAGCTGCCGGCACCAGCGCGAGGTCGTACCATTCGACGCTGTCGTCACCGGTATGGTGCTCGGCAGCGACGAAATGACAGCTTTCGGGAATGACGATGCCGCGCCCGGCCAGCGCCGTGCGCACCTCGATCCGATTGGCCATGGCGGCGAGGACGCGGGCGTTCGGCCCACCGTGGCGGCCGGAGCAGGCGCCGCAGTCGTAAGCCGACAGGTGCGGATTGTTGCGACTGCCGGAACCGTGACCGAGGATCAGCACCAGCGGCGCAAAGCCATCGGTCAGGCCGATGCTGCGCAACAGGGATGCGACCCGGTCGACCTGCTCGGCATCGCTGAATCCGGCACGGATCCCGTTCTCGACGTCAGCGCCGGTCAGCGCCAGCGTGCTCGCCACCCGCCCGTCGAATTGCTCGCGCCAGCGTCGGCCGGCACGGGCCAGCCAGGCCGGCGCCAGCGTCGCCGCGGTCAGCGTCGCCAACGCCGGCAACGCAGCCGCAGCCGTCAGCAAGGGCCCGCCCAACGCCTCCCGGCGCGTCCCCTGGTACAGGCGCTCACGCCAGCGCAAGCGGGTTTCGCGCCGCCGCATGTGCTGCGACTGCGCCGATTCGCTGCCCGCTGCCGGCAATTCGCGCACCAGGTTGGTCGGCGTCACGACCACCGGACACAGCGCCACCGGCGCTGCCTCGTCGATACCCTGCCAGTACATCGGCACGCCGAAGAAACCGGCCGCCCCGAAAGTCTCGATATCCGGCGCGATTTCCTCGAGGTGGCGACGCGTGCCCTCCTCGCGATCGTCCATGCACATGACAACCTGTGCCGATGGTGCCGGCCATTGTTGCCGTCGCTGGGCGTTGCAGCTCAGCGCAACGAACAGTTGTTCGCGGTAATGCCCTTCGTAAGCCGCCAGCCAGATCTGGCTGCGCTGCAACGATGTCAGTTCGGCTGCCGCCAGCAGGTGGGCAAGGGTATCGCCATCGAGTGCCGCCAGCGCTGCCTCCCCCCAGCCCAGTTGCGTGACCAGGCGTGCCAGGCGCCAGGCCTGCGTCAGCGCATCGTTGGCCTGCGCCTGCGCGGCCAGCTTCGGCGCCAGCACCGCCCAGCCACGGACTTCGTGCCCGTCGAGCGTCGCCGCGCAAAGACCGGCTGCCGCCGCCTGCAGATCCTCGGGCAGACCGCCGCTGTGCACCATGTCGCGGACCAGGAACTCGGCCGGGTTGGCCTGGTAATAGGCGCGCAGTTCGTCGAAACCGAGCGGCGCTCCGGTCAAACGCCGGATCAGTTCGCTGCACAGGTGACGCTCGAGGAACGCCCGCACCGCCAGATAATCGAGCATGTCGACCGGCACGCCGTCAGCCACCGCCGGATGGCGGTCACGCCACAAGAACATGCCGGACCAGCCGGGCAATTCCAGCGCCAGAGACTCGAGGTAGGCCGGCCACAGCGATTCGTCAGGCAGCAGCGTGCGCAGTTCCGTTTCGAGCACGACGACCGGATCGTCGGCCAGGTGGTGGATTTCGTCGCGCACGCCGGGCAGTTCGTCGAGCTCCCAGGCCAGGTCGAGCCCGGCGCAGGCTTTCCACGCGGCATAGAAACCACGCTCCTGGACCGGATTGCGCCAGGCGGCCATGCCGAGATCGAGGTGGGCGGCGAGGTGACGTTGCAGGATGCTACGCACGGTTTCCAGCACGTCCTCGCCCGACAGGTGTGCCAGCACATTGCGCAGCGTGCGCCCGGCGCCGACTTCCTGGCACAGCGCACTCCAGCGCTGGTGGGCAAGCTGCTGCCAGTCATCGGGCGCATTTTTCTTCGTTGTTGCGGCCAACTGGCAACAGCGGGCAAAAATACCCGCGTCGCTGCCGGTCCCCTCGCCCGCCAGCCATCGGCGCCGTGCCGTTCCCGGGACTTCATCGCCGGCCAGCAGCGCCGCCAGCAACACCTCCCGACGCACCACGCCACCGGCGATTTCATCGTCGAGACCAGTCAGGCCGACATCGTCGAGCGCAGCCAGCACGTCGGCGCGTTCGATCCGGCCGGCGGCCCATTCTTCGAGAAACCGCGACGCCGGCCACCACGGGCGAGCGCCGGTCAGCCGCTGCGCCGCCGCCAGCGCCTCGGCGAATGGCAGATGCTGGAAACCGTGCAGCGTGTTGTGATGGACGAAATCGCGGATCGGTGCCTGCGCCGGCAGCACATGCGTCAGGTGCTCGATCCACTGAAGCAGGCGCTGGCGCAGCGGCAGGTTTTCGCTGGCTTGCATTTCAGCCTCCCGCAAACAGCGCGGCGATGCGCGCCGTACTGCCGCCGACCAGCGTCAGCAGCGGCGCCGGCCAGATACCGAGCAACAGGATGCCGGCGGCGAGCAGTCCGGCCGCCGTCGTTTCGGTGCGGGTCATGTCACGAATTTCGCAGCCGGCCGGCACCGGCCGGTACAAATGACCAATGACGCGCAAGCCGTAGGCGGCGCCGACCAGCATCGCAACACCCAGAGCGATGACCCACAGCCCCCAGCGTTGCAATGCACCGATCAGCACATGCAGTTCGGCGATAAAGCCGGCGCTGGCCGGCAAGCCGATGGCCGCAAGCAACCCGAAGGCAATGAAGAAGGCAAAGCGCGGTGCGCGTCCAAGCAAACCGCCGTAATCGGCCAGATCACGGCTGTGCGTGCGTTGATAGAGCAGACCGACAACGAGGAACAACAGTGCGGCAGCGAGACCATGGGCGACCATCTGCAATACCGCCCCATTCAATCCAGCCGGATTCAGTGCCGCGATCCCGAGCAGGACAACGCCCATGTGCGAGATCGACGAATAGGCGACCATCGCCTTCAGATCCTGCTGGCGCCAGGCGAGCAGGGCACCATAGAGCAGGCTGAGCAAGGCCAGCACGGCGAGCCAGTCCTGCACGGCAAGGAAGGCGCCGGGCAGCGTCTCGGCCGCCCGGATCAGCCCGTAGGCGCCCATTTTCAGCAACACGCCGGAGAGCAGGATGGACACCGGACTGGGTGCCTCGACATGGGCCAGCGGCAGCCAGCCATGCAGCGGAACGACCGGCATCTTCACGGCAAAGCCGATGAACAGCCCGGCAAAGATCAGCAATTGCATGTTCAACGGCAGGCCGCGTCCGCCCTCGGCCATGTCGGGCATGGCGAAGCTGTGCCCGGGCGCCGCGTCGTAGAGGAACAGCAGCGCAACCAGCATGAACACCGAACCACCCAGCGTGTACAGGAAGAAATTGAGCGCCGCACGCTGCCTGTTCTCACCGCCAAGACGGTCAATCATGAAGAACAGCGGCAGCAGCGTGGCTTCCCAGAAAACGTAGAACAACGACCAGTCGCGGGCGGTGAACACGCCGAACATCGCCGACTGCAGCAGCATCAGCAGGACGAAATACAGCCTCGCCCCCTTGTCCATCTGCCGCGACACGAGGACCGCAACCAGCGTCAGTATTGCGGTCAACACCACCATCGCCAGCGAAATGCCGTCGATGCCAAGCGCGAAATGGGACCCCAGCCGGGCGTTCCAGGCCCGGCTTTCGAACATCTGCACGGCCTCGCCGGCCGGCACGAAGCGGGCGACGAGCAGGCCGCAGAGAAGCACTGAAGCCAACGCGCAGAACAGCGCCAGGCGCCACAGCAACTGCGTGCGCCGGACCGGAAACACGGCGAGCAGGAGCGCACCGAAGACCGGCATGAAGACCAGCAGTTTCAGCACCCCTTCCTCCTCCTCATCGCCCCGGCTTGCTTGTTGTTTTCATGCGCGGATTATGCCAGTCCGGCCGGGCGGATTGGCATATTCGGGAAATTGGCCGGCACCCTTTGCATTCTTTGCCCCAATGAGAATTCGTTCGGTTACAATTTGGCAGTTTTGCAATTTCAAAGACGACTATGGCAGACAGCGAATTTCTCAGCACCCGGCAAGCCGCCCAGCGCCTTGGCGTTTCCCTGGGCACCGTGCAGAACATGGTCGAGAGCGGTGTTCTCGATGCCTGGAAGACAGCCGGCGGACACCGGCGCATTCCCGCCAGTTCGGTGGACAGCCTGCTCGCCAAGCGACGCAAGCAGATCGCCCGGCCCGGCGATGCCACCGGCCAGCTCGACATCCTGATTGCCGAAGACGATCCGACCCTGCAGAAGCTCTACCAGATGACTTTCGACAGCTGGAAGCTACCGCTCAGCCTGCGCATCGTCGGCGACGGTTTCGAAGGCCTGCTCCAGGTCGGCCAGCAAATGCCGGACATCCTGATCGCCGACCTGATGATGCCGGGCATGGATGGTTTCGAAATGATCCGCCGCCTGCGTGCCATGCCGGAACTCACCAGCATGGACATCATCGTCGTCAGCGCCATCGATGCCGATGAAATCCGCCAGCGCGACATGCCGGGCGACGTCACGGTTTTCGGGAAACCCATCCCGTTCCACGAAATCAAGGGCTTCGTGCTCGGGCGCCTGGCTTCCCGCCAGCGCACCTGAAGCAAGACCCGCAAGAGACCATCTTCAAGATGGCGAGGGCTTTCCTGCAGGCGTAACAGACAACAGATTCCTTTCCGAAAATAAAAACCAGACAGGAGACAAAGATGGGGTGGTTCGGAAACAATGCGTCGCTCGACAAGGTCGATCGCGACATTTCTGCCATTGCCGATGGCAATGCTGACCTGGCCCATACCGTGGGCACCTCGGGCAATGATGCCGCCGGCCGTATTTCGGCCAACCTCAACCGTTTTTTTTCGCGCATCCGCGGGCTGATCACCCATTCGCGCAGCAGCAGCGTCAGCATTGCCGCCGATGCCGCCCGGATGAACCACCTGGTACAACTGACCGGTGATGCGGTGCGCCGCCAGGAGGCACTGGCCGCCGACATCTTCGAGTCGAGCAATCGGGTCAATCAGGCAGTCAGCGAAGTTGCGGTGAATTCGGACGCCATCCAGGCGTCGACGCAGAACAACCTGGATCTGGCACAACGCTCGCTTTCGCAGATGGAAGCGGTAGCCAGCACGATGCGTTCGACCAACGAACACATCGAACATTTCTCGACGACGGTCGGCGAGCTGCACACCAGTTCGATGAAGATCAACGAGATCGTCTCGCTGATCAACGACATTTCCGACCAGACCAACCTGCTCGCACTCAACGCCGCCATCGAGGCCGCGCGCGCTGGCGAGGCGGGGCGCGGCTTTGCCGTGGTTGCCGACGAAGTGCGCAAACTGGCGGAAAAGGTCAAGACCGCCACGCTGGTCATCGGCCAGAACACCCAGTCGATGATCAATCTCGTTTCCGATACCTCGGCCAAGACCCAGACCATCGTCGGCGAAGTCACGCGGGCCAACGAATACGTCGAAACCTCGGCCAGCGACCTCGGCACCATGGTCAGCGACTTCAAGCGCACGACCGAGCAACTGTCGACGATCGCCAGCGCCATCTACAACCTGCGCGAAAGCAACCAGTCGATCCACCATGAGGTCGAGGAGATCCGCAATCACTCCGTCGATATTTCGGGACGCATGAAGCAGTGCCAGGATTCGGCAAAGACCCTGCGCGAATCGACCGAAGACCTGCAATGCACCCTGGCCGACTTCCGCACCGGCAACAGCATGTTCGATACGCTGCACGACCGCTGCACCGGTTTCCGCGACAACGTTGCCGGCATCCTGCAAAAACTCGCCGACCGTGGTATCAACGTGTTCGACCAGGCCTACAAGGACATCCCCGGCTCCAATCCGAAGCGTTTCACGACTGCCTACGACGGCCAGTGCGACAAGGAACTGACCGCGCTCTACGACCGCCTGCTGACCGAGGTGCCCGGACTGGTCTATTCACTGGCGGTGGACACCAATGGCTATGCACCGGCGCACAATGGCGTGTTTTCCAACCCGCCCAGCGGCGATCCTGCAGTCGACCTGACCAAGTGCCGGCATAAGCGCATCTTCAACGATCCGGTCGGCATCAAACTGGCCAAGAACCAGAAGTCATCGCTGTTCCAGACCTACGTCCGCGACACTGGCGAAATCCTCAACGACCTGTCGATGCCGATTCTGATCAACGGCCGCCACTGGGGCTCCGTCCGGATTGGCTTCAAGACCGAGCTGGTCGCCTGAAAGCCTCCCGCCGCGGCGACACGCCCGGCGGGAACTCAATAGACGATTTCGACATTCTCCGGCTGCAGCCAGCCGTTAAGAGCCTCGAGCAAGGCATCGTCGAGACGGACGCGCAGCGCCGCACCGAGTTGCAGCTCACACTCGGCCGTCGTGTTGCGATAACGGATGCGCACCGCTGCCGGCCCCGGGGCAAAGGGCTGCAGCAAGGCGCGTAAACGGCGGGCATCCGAACTGCCGTTCATTTTCAGCAGCAGGCATTTGGCCGCACTCCCGCGCGCTTCGCCAAGCGTCATCAGCTTGTCGGCAACGACGCGATTGCCGCCGGAAAAATCGTCGTAACTGACCTTGCCTTCGATGACCAGCACCTCGTCGGTGACGATCTTGGCGCGCTCGGCCTCGAACAACTCGTTGAACACCGAGACTTCGACCATCGCCGTACCGTCGTCGATCTGCACGAACAGCATTTTCCCCCGACGGGTCATCTGCGTACGCACGCCAACGACGATGCCGGCGAGCTTGGTCAGCTCCTTGGCCGGTTCGAGGCGATTCAGCGGTCGACGGATGAAACGGGACAATTCCTTCTTGCAGGTGTTGTACGGATGACCTGAAAAGAAGAAGCCCAGCGCCGTCTTTTCCTCCATCAAGCGGGTCTTTTCATCCCACGGCTTGACGACGAGATATTGCGGCGCATGGTCTTCGGCGACATCGCCGATATCGAACAGGCTGGTCTGCATCGCATTGCGTTCGGCCTGCTCGGCAAATTCCATGGCAATGCCGACCGAGGCCAGCAGCTTGGCACGATCCGCATCGATGCTGTCGAACGCGCCAGCGCGGATCAGCGCCTCGGTGGTGCGCCGGTTAACCATGCGCTTGTCGCAGCGCCGGCAGAAATCGAACAGGTCCTTGAACGGCCCACCATCGGTCCGTGCCTGCAGGATGACATTAACCGCCTGTTCGCCGGTCCCCTTGACCGCGCCCAGGCCGTAGCGGATGGTCTGCCGGTCGACCGGCTCGAAACGGTAGGCCGAGGCGTTGACGTCCGGCCCGAGCACTTTCACCTTGTTGGCGATGGTGTCTTCGTAGAAGATCTTCACCGAGTCGGTGTTGTCCATGTCGGAAGACATGGTCGCCGCCATGAAGGCCGCACAGTGGTGCGCCTTGAGCCAGGCGGTATGATAGGTGACGACGGCGTAGGCGGCGGTGTGCGACTTGTTGAAGCCGTATTCCGCGAACTTGGTCATCAGGTCGAACAACTGCTCGGCGAGCGCCGGGTCGTAGCCCTTTTCCTTGGCACCGGCGGCAATCGTCTCGCGGTGCTTGGACATTTCCTCGGGCTTTTTCTTGCCCATCGCGCGGCGCAGCATGTCGGCGCCACCCAGCGTGTAGCCGCCGATGATCTGCGAGATCTGCATCACCTGTTCCTGGTACACGATGACGCCGTAGGTCGGCGACAGGCAGGCGGTCAGGTCGGGGTGGAAATAATCGATCTTCTGCTGGCCCTTTTTGCGCAGGATGAAGTCATCGACCATCCCGGAACCGAGCGGGCCGGGACGATAGAGCGCGAGCACAGCGATGATGTCTTCGAAACGGTCGGGCGCCAGCTTCTTCAGCAGCTTCTTCATGCCCTCCGATTCAACCTGGAAGATCGCCGTCGTATTGGCATCTTTCAGAATCTGGTAGGCGGCCGGATCGGTGAACCCGAGGCTCATCAGATCGAGCTTCTCGCCGGTCATCCGGCGGATGTACTCGACCGCCAGCTCGATAATGGTCAGGTTGCGCAGGCCAAGGAAGTCGAACTTCACCAGCCCGGCCTTTTCCACATCATCCTTGTCGAATTGCGAAACCGGCGAGGCATCGCTGCCGGTCGCCTGGTAGATCGGACAGAAATCGGTGATCTTGCCCGGCGCGATCAACACGCCGCCGGCGTGCATGCCGACGTTTCTGGTCAAATCCTCGAGTCGACCGGCCAGATCGAACAATTCGCGGATGGTTTCGCCATCGCCATCGCCCTGCATCATTTCCTTGAGCTGCGGCTCCTGCTCCAGCGCCTCGGCCAGCGATACCGGCTTGTTCTGGACGATGGGAATGAGCTTGGAAATCCGGTCGCACATCGAATAGGGCAGACCAAACACGCGACCGACGTCGCGGATCACCGCCTTCGACGACATCGTACCGAAGGTGGCGATCTGGCTGACCGCATCGGCGCCGTAGTGCTCGCGCACGTACTCGATGACGCGCCAGCGGTTGTCCTGGCAGAAATCGATATCGAAGTCGGGCATCGATACCCGTTCCGGATTCAGGAAGCGCTCGAACAGCAGCGCGTATTCCAGCGGATCGAGGTCGGTGATGCGCAGGCTGTAGGCGACCAGCGAACCGGCACCGGAACCCCGGCCCGGCCCGACCGGCACACCGTTGTTCTTGGCCCAGTTGATGAAGTCGGCAACGATCAGGAAGTAGCCGGGAAAGCCCATCTGGACGATGGTGTTGCACTCGAAAACCAGCCGCTCGTCGTATTCCGGCCGGCGCTGCAGGCGCACTTCGGGATCGGGATAAAGTTCGACCAGGCGGACTTCCAGCCCCTTGCGCGCTTCATCGACGAGGTATTCGTCGATGGTCATCCCCGGCGGAATCGGAAAATCGGGCAGGAAGTTCTTGCCCAGCGTCATCTCGATGTTGCAGCGACGGGCAATTTCCAGCGTGTTTTCCAGCGCCTCCGGCAGATCGGCAAACAGCTCGACCATTTCGGCCTGGGTCTTGAAATACTGTTCTTCCGTATAGATTTTCGGCCGCCGCGTATCGCCCAGCACATAGCCTTCGGCGATGCAGACCCGCGCTTCGTGGGCGCGGAAGTCGTCGCGGTTCATGAACTGGACCGGGTGCGTCGCGACCAGCGGAATACCGGTTTCACCGGCCAGGTCGGCAGTCTGCTGGACGATCGCTTCCTGCTGCTGTTGCCCGTAGCGCTGCACCTCGAGATAGAACGCACCGGGAAACAGCGCCTCCCAGGCCCGCGCCCGCTCGGCGGCAAGGTCGAAATTACCGTTCAGCAGGGCTTCGCCGATATCGCCAAGATGCGCGCCGGACAGTGCGATCAGGCCATCGCAACCGATCTCGGCAAACCATTCACGGCGAATTTCGGCACGATCCCGCCGTCCTTCGATCAGATAGGCTTTGGTCAGCAACTCGCACAACTGCTGGTAACCGCGGCGATTGCGCACCAGCAGCAGCAGGCGGTAGGCATCTTCCGGGGCTTCCGCATTGGCGATCCAGACATCCGCGCCGGCAACCGGCTTGACGCCCTTGCCGCGGGCACCGGTGTAAAACTTGACCAGACCGAACAGGTTGCCGAGATCGGTCAGCGCCAGCGCCGGCATGGCATCGCCGGCGGCACGCTTGACGGCATCACCGACGCGGACGATGCCGTCGGTGACAGAGTATTCGGAGTGGAGGCGAAGATGGACGTAGCGCGGCGAATTCATCACCGGGATTTTAACCCGCCAGCGCTCATCGCGGCGGCCGGAGCTTGAGAACGAGCAGACCGAGGAGCAATCCCCAGAAGGCGCTGCCGATCCCGAACAGCGACATGCCGGAAGCCGTGCCCAGGAAGGTAACCAGCGCCGCTTCCCGCTCCCGCTCCTCGGCCAGCGCCGCGGCGAGGCTGTTGCCGATGGTGCCGAGCAGCGCCAGCCCGGCGATCGCGGCAACCAGTTCGGCCGGCAGGGCGGCAAAAAGTCCGGCAACCGTCGCCCCGAAGAGGCCGGTCAGCAAGTAGAAACAACCGGCCCAGACGGCCGCCCGGTAGCGTTGCGCCGGGTCCGGATCGGCTGCCGGGCTCATGCAGATGGCGGCAGTGATCGCTGCCAGGTTGAAGGCGAAACCACCGAATGGTGCCAGCACCAGTCCGGTCACACCAGTCCAGGTGATCAGCGGCGACGCCGGCGTCTGGTAGCCATTGGCGCGCAGCACGGCGAGGCCCGGCACGTTCTGGCTGGCCATGGTGACGATGAACAGTGGCAGACCGATACCGATCAGCACGGTCGGCGAAAACACCGGAGTCGTCCACAGCGGAACGGCAAAACTCAGGCTCACCGCGTCGCTGCGGATCAGGCCGCTGCTGGCGGCAACGATCAGGCCGACCAGGAAAGCCAGCGGCACGGCATAGCGCGGCGCCCAGCGCCGGCCGGCAAGATAGACGGCAAACATCAGGCCGACCAGCAACAGTTGCGTAGTCAGGGAGGTGAACAGGGCCAGCCCGAAACGGGCCAGCACGCCGGCCAGCAGGGCGCCGGCCAGCGCTTTCGGGACATGGCGCATGATCGCTTCGAACAGGCCGAAGACGCCACAGACGACAATCAGCGCCGAAGCGAACAGAAAAGCACCGATCGCCTCGGCCATCGGCACCCCGGCCAGACCGACCGCCAGCAACGCCGCCCCCGGCGTGGACCAGGCCGTCAGCACCGGCGCGCGAAAGCGCAGCGACAGCCCGACCGATGTCGCGAACATGCCGATGCCCAGCGCCCACAACCAGGAACTGATGTGCTCCGCCGAACCACCGGCGGCACTGGCCGCCTGAAAAACGATGGCGGCCGAACTGGTGTAACCAACGAGGACGGCAATGAAACCGGCGGTCAGATGGGACAGGGAAAACAGGCGACGCATGACGGTGGCTTCGAAAAATCAGTCGCAAATCATATCAGCTTGGCTGCTGACTGGAGCCGTCCCGGCTTCTCAGGTACATTCGCGGATCAATCAGTAAAACCAAAAGGAGACCACGATGAACAGCCCGAACGAACCCTGCCTGCTGCGCGCCGACCGCGCTGACGGCCTGACCACGCTGACCCTGAACCGCCCGGGACAGTTCAATTCCCTGTCGCGCGAGATGTTGACCGCAATACAGCAGGAACTCGATGCCATCGCCGCCGATCCGGCGGTACGCGTGGTCGTCATCGGCGGCGCCGGCAAGGCCTTCTGCGCCGGCCATGACCTCAAGGAAATGCGCGCCAACCACGACAAGGCCTTCATGCAGGCACTGTTCAAGCAGTGCGGCGAGCTGATGCTGACGATCACCCGCATGCCGCAACCGGTGATCGCCCGCGTCCACGGCATCGCCACTGCCGCCGGCTGCCAGCTGGTGTCGATGTGCGATCTGGCGGTCGCCGCCGACGTCGCCAAATTCGCCGTTTCCGGCATCAACGTCGGCCTCTTCTGCTCGACGCCAGCTGTCGGCCTGGCACGCAATCTCGGCCGCAAAAATGCCCTGGAAATGCTGTTGACCGGAGAATTCATCGACGCCATGGAGGCCCGCGCCAAAGGCCTGGTCAATCGCGTCGTCCCCGCCGATGCGCTGGATGCCGAGATTGAACGCCTGGCGCAGTCCATCCTGGCCAAGAGCGCCGTCGCCGTGCGTATCGGCAAGGGCATGTTCTACAAGCAGCTGGAAATGGGGCTGGCTGAGGCCTACGACTATGCCGGCGATGTCATGGCCTGCAACATGATGAGCGAGGATGCCGGCGAAGGCATCGACGCTTTCATGCAGAAACGCAAACCGGACTACAAGGGCTGCTGATCAGGCCGGCGGCTGCCAGTCCCGCGGGATGATCTGCGGGGCTGGGCGGCCGATGTAATAGCCCTGCGCCCGGTGGATTTCCATCCGCTCGAGTTCGCGCAAGACTTCGGGCGATTCCACGTATTCGGCGACGACGGCAATGCCCATCTCGCGGGCCAGCGAGCGGATGCTGGTGACGAAAGTCCGGTCCTTGTCGCTGTTCAGCATGTTGGCGATGAAATCGCCCTCGATCTTCAGATAATCGATCGGGAAGCGGCGCAGATAGTGGAACGACGAGAAGCCCGAACCGAAGTCGTCGATCGCCAGCTTGAAGCCGTCGGCCTTGAGGTCGATCAGGAAACGTTCGAGCAGCGCCAGATTCTTCACCGTATCGCGCTCGGTGATCTCGAAAACGATACGATCAGGCGGCACATCGCTGGCGGCAATGATGCGCCGCAGATCGCGGGCAAATTCGCTGAAGACCAGTGCCCGCGGCGACAGGTTGACGAATATCTCGCCATCGTGCCCCTGTGCCGACAAGGCCTTGAGCGCCCGTTCCAGCACCAGCATGTCGAGACGATGGATGACACCGATCTTCTCGGCAATCTCGACAAACTCGTCGGCGCGGATCATCTGCCCTTCCAGGTCGATACGCGACAGGACTTCATAGGCCACGATCTGGCGCGTCGCCACATCCAGCACCGGCTGGAAGTAGGGAATCACGCGCTGGTTTTCGATGGCCTCGATGACCATCAGGCTCTTCTGGGAAATATCCCGGAAAATCTCGACGACGTCATCCTGCGACGGCACCGCCACCTGGTCCTTGCCCGCCACCTTGGCCCGGTACATCATGTTGTCGGCGAACATCAGCAGGTCCTTGGTGCTGTCCGCATGATCCGGATAGACGGCCAGGCCGATCGACGCCGTGCCGTGCAGGCGCACGCCTTCCGGGGTGACGATTTCCAGTTGCTCGATGGCAGCGCGAATGCGCTGGGCGACCACGACCACCGTTTCCTGCGTGGCCTCGGGCAGCAGCGCGACAAACTCGTCACCGCCGTAACGGGCCAGGATGTCGCCATCGCGCAGGGCACCCTGCACCTGCCGGGCAAAGCGCTGCAGATAGGTATCGCCCACGGCGTGGCCGTGGTTGTCGTTGACCAGCTTGAAGTTGTCCAGGTCGATCAGCAGCAGGCCGAAACTATAGCCGTGGCGCTGCGCCCGACCCACCTCGTACGACGACAGCTCCCAGAACACCCGCTGGTTGAACAGGTCGGTCAGCGGATCGCGGGTGGCATAGTATTCCAGGTCACGCGTGTACTTGTAGATCGCCTTCACCGAACCGACGACATTGAGCAGCGTGGACAACACGCTTTCAACCACCAGATAGCGGGTTTCATCCTCGAGCACACCGGCATGCACGCCGATGCCCACAATACCGCCGATCTTCGGCTTGTCCACGAAGAAGGACTTGACCCGTACCGCCACCTCGTCGTCGCTCAGTTCAATCAGCAGGCCATCGGTATTGGCAATGTGGTGGTGAATGGCGAAAGCCCCGGTATCGGAGAAATTCGCTGTGCGCAGCAATTCCTCCCGGATATGGAATTCCATCCATTTCTTGGTTTCCCCCGTTACCGGGCCGAACCAGAAGACTTCCAGATCGAACATCTCGTCATCGATCTTGAAGATGGAGAACAGCATGTGCGCCGGCAGGATGCCATTGATGTCGATCAGCAGGCGGCAGACGTACTCGCGCCAGTCTCGTACGACATCGGCCGTGATGACGAATTTTTCCAGCAACCCGATTTCGAAAGTCAGGATTTCCTTGTCGACGGCGATGCCTCGAACCTTGTCCAGCAAGGCACGCAGGGCATCATCGATGCGGTTCAGTTCGACAAAACCGAAATCGCGTTCGGCCACCACCAGAGCCTTCAGATCGGACACCGCGCCAACCTGCTCGAACTCCTCCTGCAAGCTGGCCACCGCGTTTTCGATCCGGCGACCGACCCACCATACTGCGGCGCCGGCCAGGATACCGGCAAGCGGTAGCAGCAGGGCGAAGGCCAGCAACAATTCGCGCCGCGCATCGGCCAGCAGGCCGGCGTATTCCTGCCGTACCTCAATGGCCCCCAGGGCCACCCCGGGCGTGGCGTTGACATGACATTTCAGGCAACGTTCATCGGCCAGCAAGGGATAAACATGGCGAGACTCCTCGCTGGTATCGATACGTACAGAGTCACCAGTGGCCAGCGACTGACGCAGGACATCGTCAAGCTCCGGCTGGGCGATGACGCCATAGACATCGACCACCAGCGGACCGCGATAGATCTGCACCTGCATGCTGCTGCCAGTGCCCGAGCTGGCCATGCTGCGGAGGAAATCGTCTGCCTGGCTGCGGCTCCAGCCCTGGCTCATCAACTGGTACATCGCGGCAAAGGTGATCCGGGTCGCGGCATCCGATGCGCGCGCCGCGTTGGTCCGCACGATGTTGTCGAAAACCCTATCCAGCGACCAGTAAGCGCCGCCAAAGAACAAGGCGGCAACAACGGCCGAGGTTGCCAGAATGAAACTGTTTATGCGCATAGCACTCTCCCGGGGGGAGAGATTATCACCAAACCTGCAAAAAACGGCCCGGCCACTGCCAAAAACCACATACCTGGCAAGCCTATTCAAAGCCGGCAGACGGTTACAATTCCGCCATGCAAGAATCTCTCGCAATCATTCGCACCCTGTCGCCAGCCAGTCGTCGCTGGCTGGCCACTGCCGCCTTTTCCGTGGCGCTGGGCGCCGCCTTCTGGCAGGCACCGCAGTCACCAGCTGCCGCCTTCATTGCGCCACCGCCCCCCATCGACAGCCAGTTACCGCCCCTGCAGCAGAGCGAAATGCTGCCCGGCGTCGCCCGCATGGCCGCCGCCCCCAGCCTGGCCCAGCTCGCCGATGGCCGCATTGCTGCCAGTTGGGTATCCGGCGCCGAAAACGTGCGTGAACAGGAAGTCATCTGGTTCAGCACCCGTGACGATCACGGCTGGAGCGAACCCTATCCGGTCAGCACGCGCGAGGAGACGGCCGGCAGCATCTTTGCGCACATCCGGCAGATCGATACGCCGGTGCTGTTCCAGCATGGCGATTTGCTCCACCTCTGGTACACCGCGACCAGCATCGGGGGCCACGCCGGCCAGACGATCATTCACACGCATTCCACCGATGGCGGCCAGCGCTGGCAAAAACCGGTGCGCCTCCAGACCACGCCGTTCGGCAACAACGGCATGCTGCTGGGCACCCCGCCGCTGCCGCTCGCCGACGGCGGTATCGGCCTGCCTGCCAGCCAGCGCCTGTTCTCGCACCATGGAGAATGGCTACGCCTCGATGCACAGGGCCGGGTGCTCGACAAGGCACGCCTGCCTCTGGCGTCGGCAGCCCTGCAACCGGCCGTTTTCGCCCTCGATGCCAACCGGGCACTGGCCATCCTGCGCGACGGCCGGCAATTGCGCGCGGCCGCCACCGACAACGGCGGCCAGGCCTGGCACGCCGTCGACTTTCCCGAAATGCCCAACCCCGACACCCCCATTGCCTTGCAGCGCCTGCCCAGCGGCCGCCTGCTGCTGGCCGGCAACACCGGCGAAGGCCGAGGCACCCTGGCTTTGTGGCTTGGCGATGCCAGTGCGACGCAATGGCGCCAGGCTCACCTCGTCGAATCTGCCGGCGATGCCGCTGCCGACTTTTCCGAGCCGTCGCTATTGCTCGCCCGGGACGGCCGCATCCATCTGGCCTACGCCTGGCGGCGGCAAGGCATCCGTCACCTGAGTTTCAGCGAAGCCTGGCTGGATGGAGAAATGCGATGAGTCCGCTGGCTGCTTACGGTCTACTCGCCCACGGCCTGATTTTTGGCGCCCTGGCCAGCCTGCTGCCATTGGGCATCCTGCGCCCGCATGCCGCACTGGCGGCAACGACCGTCGCCCTGCTCGCCGGCATCGCACCGGTGATGCATGCGACCTTCGGCACGCCATCGGTGACCTTGCTGATGCTGGCCATCCTGCACCTGCCGGCCAAACCGATGGCGCCGCTCACCTATCCGGGCGCCCTCGGCCTGCTGGCCTTTGCCGGACTGTTCTACCCGGCAGCGCTGGGCTGGGGCTCCTTCGATCCCTACGCCCTCGGCTACCAGCCCTGGGCGCTGCTGGCCGCACTGATCCCGGTCGGATTCGCGCTCTGGCTACGCCGGATGAATACCTGGTTGCTGATCCTGGCGGTCGATCTCGCAGCCTACGCCAGCGGCATTTTCGCCAACCTCTGGGATGTGCTGTTCGACCCGCTGCTGGTTTTCGTGGCGTTCTGCATCGTGCTGCAACACCACGTGGTGCGCTTCATCGCTGCAAGGCGTCGCTGATCAGACGGCGGATGCTCGAGGCCTCGAAGGGCTTGTCGCAGATGGCCGAAACACCGGCACGCTCGACGGCAGCGAGGCGCCCCATGTTCTGCTCGCTGGTCACCATCAGCACCGGCACTTCGGCCTGCCAGCTTTGCGTGCGAATGTACTCGGTCAATTCGCGGCCATCCATTTCCGGCATGTTGTAGTCGGTGATCACCAAGTCGAACATGCTTTCCTGCAGCACTCCAACCGCCTGCTTGCCATCGACACACTCGGTAATGCGCTCGATCCCCAGCTCCTCAAGCAGGCGCCGCAGATGGTGCCGGGAAGCGACGCTGTCATCAACCACCAGCACGCGCAGGCCCTCGATATCGGCGATGTCGATATCCTCCGGCGGACTCAGGTAATCGGCTGCGGCATACAGCGCTCGTGACAACTGCTGCTCGGTGAAGGGCTTGGCAACGATGGAACAGGCGCCCGACTGGCGCACCGGTTCCAGCACCTGCGGCCGCGTTTCGCTGGAGACGAGAATGAAGGGAATGCTTTCCAGGTCGGGGTCGGCACGCATGGCGGTGACCAGATCGGTTCCTGCCATGTCCGGCAGATACATGCTGCTGATCACGACCAGCCCCTCACCGCCTCCGCCCCGCAGCGAGTCGAGCGCAGCCGCCCCGGCAGTGACCACCGCGATACGACGGACGCCTTGATTCTCGAGCATGCGCGTCACAACATGCGCCTGCATCTGGGAAGGTTCAACAAGCAGGATGCCGAGGTCAGTCAGCGAGGTGGTCAGGGCCATGCGAGGTCACTCCGGGTACCGGGAATGACCTTACTATAGCAGCCGGACGCTGACTTGAAGTTGGCAGCTGAGCCAGGCAATGCATGCAGTCACTGCAGCCGCCTGAAATATCAGCGACGTCAGCTTTCGTTATCCGGATGAATTCAGCCAATCAAACACCCATGAAAATATCGCTTGAACTTCTGCAGGTCCTAGACGCCATCGATCGCCACGGCAGCTTCACCGCTGCCGCTGCCGCACTGCACCGGGTGCCGTCGGCGCTGTCGCATGCGGTGGCCAAGCTGGAGAGCGATCTCGACATTCCGCTGTTCATCCGTGAAGGCCGACGAGCGTTCCTCAACGAGGCCGGTCGCACGCTGCTCGAGGACGGCCGCCACCTGCTGCGCGCCGCCGATGAGCTGGAACGGCGCGTGCAAAGGATTGCCACCGGCTGGGAAGCGGAATTGCGCATCGGCGTGGACGCCATCATTCCGGCCGAGCGCCTGTTCGCGCTGATCGGCAATTTCTACGACGCCGGCCACCACACACAGATCCGCCTGAGCAACGAAGTGCTTGGCGGCACCTGGGATGCGCTGGCAACCGACCGCGCCGACCTGGTCATCGGCGCACCGGGTGATGCGCCAGCGCGCGGCGGCATCGGCAGTCGCGCGCTATGCCAGATCGGGATGCGCCTCGTCGTTGCTGCCGGCCATCCGCTTGCCAGCTGGCCGGGCCCGGTGCCCGCCGCCGAGCTGGCGCGGCATCGCGCCATCGTCATCGCCGACACCTCCCAGGAACTGGCGGCCAGGACCATCGGCCTGATCGATGGACAGGATGCCCTGCGTGTTCCCGACATGCGCGCCAAGGCCGCCGCCCAGCTGGCAGGCCTGGGTATTGGCCACCTGCCCGACTGGCTGGCCGGCCCCGAACTCGCTGCCGGTCGCCTGATCGAGCTGCAGACCACCGATCCGCGGCCGCCAATCCAGACCAACATCGCCTGGCGCAATCGCCAGATCGGCAAGGCCTTGCAATGGTTTCTCGACGAACTGGCCAAAAATCAGGTAATCGAGGCGTTGACCGCAGGATTGCGCTTGCCGCCTGGTCGGTCCGCTCACCCCCCCGGCCAATAACCGTCGCTCAGGCGGCCGGTGCCGCACTCAGGCATTTGAGCACCATTTCCAGCAAGCCATCAGGATCCAGCGGCTTGGCCAGATGTGCATTCATGCCGGCGGCCAGGCAGGCGTTGCGGTCTTCCTCAAAAACATTCGCCGTCATCGCCACGATCGGCGTGGCACGGTTCAGTGATTCTGCACGGATGGCGCGGGTGGCATCGATACCGTTCAGATTCGGCATCTGCATGTCCATCAGGATCAGTGCGTAGGGCTTGCTCCGGGCCATTGTCACGGCCTGGGCACCGTCCTCTGCCAGGTCGACGATCAAGCCGGCATCGGTCAACAGGGCGCAGGCCACCTCGCGGCTGATTGGCTCGTCCTCGACCAGCAGGATGTCGCTGCCGGCAAATTCCCGACTCAGCCGGAGCTCGACCGATTCGAGAGGCACGGCCGCCAAGATTGACGCCGTGCTCGCCGGTGCTTTGCGCAGTTGCGCGGTAAACCAGAAAACGCTGCCGGCACCTGGCGTACTGGCAACACCGACATTTCCGCCCATCATCGTCGCCAGTTGCTTGCAGATCGCCAGCCCCAGGCCGGTTCCGCCGTACTTGCGGGTCATCGAGCCATCGGCCTGCTCAAACGCCGTGAAAATGCGCCGTTGATCATCGGCACCGATGCCAATCCCCTGATCCTCAACCTCGAAGCGCACCAGCAGGCCGCCCTCCCCCGCGGAATCGCCCAGCGCACTGACCCGGATTTCAATGACGCCGGCTTCGCTGAACTTGACTGCATTGGAGACCAGATTGATCAGTATCTGTCCCAGTCGCAACGGATCGCCGACGAAGCTGGTTGCGGCAAGATGCGCCGGCAGGTCAAAGCGCAGCTGCAACCCTTTTTCCCGCGCCTTGTCACCGAACAGGATCTCGAGATTGTCCAGCACCCCGTCAATCCGGAACGGGATATGTTCGAGACACAGGCGATCGGCTTCGATCTTGGACAGGTCGAGGATGTCGTTGAGAACAGCCAGCAAGCGATCGGCGGATCCCTGCGCCTTGGCCAGCAATTCGCGTGGCCGTTCGTCAGTCGTGTTCTTCCGTGCCAGGGCGATCATGCCCATGATGCCGTTCATCGGTGTACGCAATTCGTGGCTCATGTTGGCGAGGAAGCTGCTTTTTGCACGATTGGCCGCCTCCGCCATCTCCTTGGCGACGAGCAATTCCCGCGTCCGCGCCTCGACCTTCTGTTCAAGCTGCGCCTGATACTCGCTGAGCGCCGCCTCGGACTGGGAGCGAATGGCGATTTCGTCCTGCAGGCTGGCATTCGCTTCTGCCAGTTGCTGCGTTCGCTCGCTTACCCGCTGCTCGAGAGTTGCCTGCAACCCTCGCAGACTGTCGGTCATCTGGTTGAAGGACTCTGCCAGTTCGCCGATTTCGTCCCTGACACCGACCTCGGCGCGCTCGTCCAGATGGCCGCCGGCAATGCGTCGGGTCGTGCCAATCAGGCCAAGAATGGGCTTCAGTATCTGCCGGCTGAGGCCGGCAGCGAGGAGTCCGGACACGACCAGCACGATGACGAAGGTCAGGAGCATCGCACCGATCGACAGCGGAATCTGCCGCTGAATGGAGTGTCGCGTCTCCTCGCTGACCGCCAGGGCTGCCGCGTGCAGTTGCATCGAAATCTCCGACAACTGCTGCTCGCTCTGCTCGGTCATCGCCTGATAGCGCAGATAGCTCTCGAAACTGGTCATGTAATCGCTGGCATCCTGCAGCAGGCGATAGAGCTGCCGCTGTACTTCGGGATCAAGTGTCCGGTCCGGCGCGGGTGTCCGCATTCTGGCCAGCGCCTCGCGGATGTCGGCAAGCTGCCCGGAACCGGCACGATCGCCACGTAGGCGCAGCTCCTGTCCGCGCCACTGCAGACTCAGTATCTCGCTGAGCATGCTGTCGAAGCGCGCGCGATCATGCGCTGCCACGCGCTGGATGCGCGCGTCCGCCAGCGCCGCCATGATGTTGCGTCCTTGTTGCAGCACCCGACTCTCCAGCGCTGAACGCTGCTCGATTTCAACCACGTATTTCTGGAAATGCAGGCGGTAATCATCAAGCCGTGGCAGCAGACTGGCCAGCCGCTCACCGTTTTCCGGCGATTGCACGAGGCGATGCCGGATACGCTCGATATCGGTAAAGGTCTGGTTTTCGTCCTGGCGCGAACGACCCTTGACGAAGCGGTCGGTCGAATCCCTGAGGCGCAGGATGTCATTGACGATGCCGGCGACACCTTCCTGCAGACCGATCTGACCCGCAATCGCATAGGCTGTGTAGATGCCGACCAGCGCGTTGATGGCGACCAGGATCACCAGGCCGGCAAAGCTGAGGTGGATCTTCTGGCGAAAGCCGAGTTTGTCCGGTGACTTCACGAGGGCTCAGTTCCGGGGCCGAGCCGCGGAAAACCGCGATTCCGCATCATCGGCCAACTGGCCAAGGATCTGCGGATAAGTCCCGGGAAAAGCCAGGAAGTCGGCAATGGCATTCAGGCCAAGCTCGGCAACGGCGGGCGGCACCGCAAGGTCGAGCGCGAAGGTGAAGATCGGGCTGCGCTCGACCTCCTCGCGCACCCGCCGCTGAATGTCGCTGTAGGCGCTCAGCGGCACCTGCCGGTTCGGGGCCAGCGCACCGGAACCGCGAGCCAGCGCCACCTGGGCATCGACACCTGCCAGATGGATCATTGCTTCCCCTGCGCCAACATGGTTGGCTGCGCGCCGCGGCATGACCAGGCCGTCGATCGGCCCCATGGCCACGACCGGCAACGCGGGATCGATGACCGGGAAGGGAAAGAAGTCGAAATCCCTGCCGGCTTCCCAGCGATGCGCATCGTTGGTGAAATACCCGATATTCCAGGTGCCCATTAGCGTCATTGCCGCTTCGCCGCGGAACAGCATTTCATTGGCACCGAGATCCCAGGCCAGGTTGTTGGGATGCGGCTGGCTGTTGAAATAGCCCTTGTCGATCAGTTGCTTCCAACGCGCAAACACAGCCGTCACGAGGGGATCGTCGAAGCGGGCCTGGCCACTGAGCAGGCGCTCACGGAATGCGAAGGGGGCCGTACGCAACAGCAGGTAGTCGAACCAGAACTGGGCCGGCCACTTGTCGCTTGCGCCGAGTGCGATCGGCGTCACCCCGGCGGCCTTCAGCGCCGCGCAAACGGCAAGGAATTCGTCCCAGGTCTTCGGCGGCTGCAAGCCGTGGGCCTCGAACAGCCGCTTGTTGTAGAAAAAGCCGATGAAATGCTGGGTCAGCGGCACGAAGTACTTGCGCCCCTGGTATTCGCTGGCAGCCTTGATCACCGCGGGTGAAAAATGGGCATCCAGCCCGCCGCGCGCCCAGATCTCGTCGATTGGCTCCAGTTGCTCGATGATCGACGCTGTACGCGCCCCGGCCCAGTAGGAATAGAGATCCGGCGGATTACCTGTCTTCAGGGTGTCCTGGATGCTGGTCTTGAACGCCTCGTGATCGAGCGATACGGCTTTCAACTCGTAGTCCCGGTTTTGTGCATTGAACGCCCGGGCCATTTCCCCGACCCCGCCACTCAGCGAATCGCTGAAGTAATGCAGGAATGAAATTGCCGCTCGCGGCGCCGGGGCTGCGGGCTCGGCTGGCCCGCGATCACAGCCGGCCAGCAGCAGAAAGGTGGCGAAGCCGACGAGCCGGAAGATGCGATGGAGCATTGCGATGGGCAGCAAAAACGGGGATGCGGTCATGTTATCCCGAGTCACCCGTTCCAGCCAGACGCACCGGGCCTTCGCGCAGCAGGCGCCGCCGTTCCGGCAGGCGCAGCAGCGGCAGCACGTCGCAATATTTCAGTTCGGCTTCGTCGCTGAAACTGACCGCAGCAACGCCGTCCTTCACTTCCCGGGCCACCGCGTGCAGGCGTTCGCGCCAGTGGGTGATGACGGCGACCCAGTCAGGAAACTCGCCGGGCGGGAAGATTTTCTGCCGTTCCTCGCCCAAGCCCTGAACGCCAGGCAAGATCTCGCGCGATTCGGCAACCCCGGCGAAAGCCGGCTTGTCGATCAGCACCTTGGCGAACACCACCGCTGCGACCTCATCATTGACCAGCGCAGCGTAGATCGGCAACTGCGGTTCGGTGATGCGGGCGGCGGCCCAGTTCCGGATATCGATGCTGGCGCCGGTCTTGTAATCGATGATGACCTGCCGACCGTCAGCCAGCCGATCGATGCGGTCGACCACCATTTTCACGCGAATTCCCTCGATCTCGACTTCCGCCGGCTGTTCACAGGCGATGACGGCAAACGGCTGCGGCCGGTCGGCCTCGACGGCCAGCCAGCGCTCGAGCAGCCGGCACAGGCGCGCGCCCTCCAGCGCACGGAATCGGGCCGGCAGGCGCGTCCGGGTTTCCTCCTCGAAAACTGCCAGCGCCTGACTGACGGCATCGGCAATGGCCTGCGCCAGTCCGGCCCCCGCCAATGCGGCAAGCCGTTCGGCATCGCCAACGCTGCGCCAGAAAACCTCCAGCGCCCCGTGCACCAGCGTGCCGCGCGCCGCCGGATCGAGGCCTTCGACCGGCGCATCGAGCGCCTCGGCGCCCAACCGGAAACGGTAGAACGCCCAGGCCGGGCAGATCGCCTGCGCGCGCAGCAACCAGCTGCCACCGGAAACCTTTTCGCCGTCGCCGACCGGCGGTGCCTGCGCATCGTCAATGTGGACGCAAGCATTGCCGGTGGCCAGGCGGCTGGCCGGCGTTTCCACCCACCCGACCGGGTCGACCGCAGCCGGCAGCCCGGCCAGCAACGGACTCGGCCGCAATACCCGGTTACCCTCGGCACAGGCCCAGGAAAACTCGACCTGCGGCGCCGCCCGCAGCAATCGCGCATGCACCCGGCGGGCGAAGTCGAGTTCGACCTCGGCGCAGGCATGGGCGCTGCCGGCGGCGCGCTGAAGTTCCGCCGGCAGCAGCGGATTGGGCCGCGGCGGGGGCGGCCAGCGGTCGTCGTTCATGCCCATGACCCACAGCGCATCGAACTGCAGACCGGCACTTTCGAGCACACCGAGCACCTGGATCGCCGGCTGACCACGGGTTTCCGGCTGGAACACCCGCTGCCGGCAGAGGTCGCGTAGGCGCGACAGCGCGGCCCCCTGGGGCAAGGCCCCGAGCAAGGCATCGAAGCGGCCGAAGCTGTCGAGCACCTCGACAAACGCCCGGCGCGCCTGGAACTCATCGCTGGAAAGCGAGCGCTCTCCGGGCCAGCCGAATGCCGCCAGCGCCGCCTTGAAACGCTGCCCCCAGTCAGCGGGACGCTGGCTGCGCGAGGCGCCGGCGAGTACCTCAAGACCACCGGCCAGGGCGGCAATGGTTTGCGGGCAGGGGATCTGCGCCCGCTCGGCCAGCCGGGGCAGCGCCCCCGGTGTGGTGAAATACGGCAACTCGCGGCGCATCGCGGCGTCGAGCCGGGCGCGGGCGTCGGCCTCGCTGTCGGCGGCGCCCCAGAAGCCGCCCAGCAGCAGCACGGACAGTCGCTCCTGTTCGAGCTTGCTGCGGCCATTGCCGAGCGCCAGCAAGGCCAGCGCGCTGCGTACCAGAGGCTGCTCGGCGAGCGGCCGGCCGAGCGAAAAGTTGAAGCAGCGCGGCGCTTCGGCCGCATCGGGGCGCAAGGCGGCGGGATGCAGGACATCATCGAGCAGGTAGGCCAGCCGGTCGCGGACGGCAGCCAGATCGGGCGCGACGATACCGAGTCTGGCCGCCGGATTGGCCGCCAGCTGCCGGGCCGCCCAGGCGACCACGGCGTGGCATTCGGCGTTGACGTCGGCACAGGCGAAAACCTGCGCATTACTGCGGTCGACCGCAAAAAAAGTTGATTTTTCGACGATGACACCTCGCCCGGTCAGCACTTCAAGCAGATCGCGTTCCAATGGTGTCAGGCGATCGAAGCCGGCGATGACAACGCGTTCCGGCAAGGCGAAATGGCCCTCGCCGATCAGCCTGACCAGTTGCCACTGCAAGCCGGCAGCGTCAATCCAGCCAGCCGCCCGGCAGCGTTTCAGGAAGCTTTCCTGCCAGCCGGCAAACAATTGCGCCTCGTCGGCCGTGCCGCCTGCCGCCATGCCGAAGCTGCGGCACAGCGCCTGCGCTTCCATCGCCGACGCCGCCAGTCCGGGCAGATCGAACAGTGGTGCCGCTTCGGCCGCGCCGCTGGCCAGCGAATCGGCAATCACCTGCTCCCAGAGCAGTCGTTCGGCATCGCTGTCGAGCGCCAGCGGCAGATCATCGATGCCGGACAGCAAGGCCTCGTCGGCCAGCCCGCCCAGCCACTGGCCCATGGTCAACGCCCGACAGGTCTGCCACACCGCCTGCCCGGCCGGCACCCCGGCCCGCAGGGTCTGCGCCAGACGGCTGGTGGCACACAGGAAAAGCGTCTCGGACATCACGGCGTGCCGATGAACAGGAAGATATTCGAGACGCCGCTGCGGGAGCGCCCGATACCGAGATAGGCCGGTCCGAGCGGCGTCTCGCCGCCAACGTAGATGGCGGTCGAGTCGATCCACTCATCGCGTCCGGACTCGCTGAAACGCCGGCCCAGCCGCGCGGCTTCCAGCGCCAGACCGACACGCATGTCGCCGCGTAGTCCCAGCGGCAGACGACCGACGATTTGCTCGGTGCGCAGGCCGACATAGCGTACGTCATCACCGAGCAATTGATTCGGACTGAAAGCCGTCATGTTGAGAAAGCCGCCGAGACGGCCGGCATCGAACGCTGGCAACTCGCCGCGCGGCGAGCCGGTATAGCCGAAACGGGCATTGAATACGGTATCGGCGACCGAGAAGGCGCCGCGCAGATCGACGTCGAGACGTGCGTAGTCGAGCTTGGGCGAATTGAAATAGGCGACCTTCGCCGCCCAGCCACGCGTCGGGAAATACATCCGGTCAAAGCGGTCGAAATCGAGCAGCGCCTGCCAGCCACCGAAACTCGTGTCGGCGCCCGGCAACGACGGCGCACCGATATCCAGGCGATAGTGTCGCTTGCGCTGCAGCCAGCCCAGGCGCAGGGCGCCAAAGACGTGCGTGTTCTGCCCCAGCCAGACACCGGCCCGCCCCTCGGAGGCCTTGTACTGAGCCACCCGGCGATCGTTCTGGAAAATGTTGATGCGTTCCTGCTCGACGCCCAGCAGCCCCTCGACAAAATAACGCTGGCGCTCGTCGAGCGGCTGGTAGTAGTTCACGCCAAGCCGGTTATGCGTGCCGAGTTCGGCGTGGTACAGCAACTCGCCGCCGAGCGCGTTGAGCCAGGTCTTGTGGTAGGCGGCACGCAGCCCGAAGGAAGAGCCGTCGCTGTCATCCGCCTGAAGGCTGATGCCGAAACGCAGGTAATCGGGACCCCAGGGCTTCTCCACCGGCATGATGCGCAGGATGTTGCGCCCTTCATTGCTGAGCAGGGAATAATCGACGCTTTCGTAATGGCCGTCGCCATAGATGCGCAGCAGGTCGCGATTGATCCTGCCCGGCCGTATCGTCTGACCCGGCTCGATATCGATGAAACGTTCCAGCGCTCGCGGGTTGACCCGCTTCAGGCCGGCAATCCGCACCTCGTCGATCCGCAGCGAGGAAGGCGGGCTTTGCGACTCGATGGCCTGCCACCAGGCCGCATGTTCGGCTGGCGTGACGCCCAGGGCCGCCAGTTGCCCAGCCACCGCCATGGCCGCCCGGCGCCCGCTTTCGGCAGCCTCGGCGTGACGCTGAAAATCGCCGGCTCGGATATCGCCAAGATCCGGCTGGATATAAATGTCTCGCGGCCCCAGCGTGGCGCGCGAACGCACCACGTTCTGCTCGGTCAGGATGCCGATCATCTGGGCCGAGACCGACAGCAGCGAACCGACCTCTTCCGCCTTGAGCAGCGGCGAACCGACATTCACCGCGATCACCACATCAGCCTGGCAACGTTCACGCACCTCGGCCACCGGCAGGTTATCGACCAACCCGCCATCAACCAGCTTGCGCCCAGCGTGCTCGACCGGTGCCAGCAAGCCCGGCACCGACATGCTGGCACGCATCGCCGTACTCAGTATTCCCTCGCGAAAAACCACGCGTTCGCCACTACCGATATCGGTGGCAACGATGGACAGCGGCAATGGCAAGGTCTCGATGGGCCGCTCGATCTGGTTTGCGGCAACCAACTGATTGAGGAACAGCTTGATCTTCTGTCCGGAGACGACACCGCCCTGATAGCGCACGCCGTCCTCACCGACACCACTTTCCGAACCGGGCAGATAGCGCTGCGATATCAGCCGGTTGCGATGACTCATCTCCGCATACTCGGGGTTGTCGATGAACATGTCGCTCCAGTCGACCGCCGCCAGACGCTCGCGCATCACCGCCGGCGACAGGCCGGCCGCCCAGGCACCGGCGACCAGGGCCCCCATGCTCGTGCCGGCGATGCAATCGACCCGCACATTGCTTTGCTGCAGGACTTCCAGCACCCCGATATGTGCCGCACCGCGTGCACCGCCACCGCCCAGTACCAGGCCGATCCTGGGCTGGGGCTGGGCGACTGCCTGCGCCGTACCAAGCAGCAACAGTGCAGCAGCCAGCAATGGACGAAAACGGCATGTCATCTCAGGTTCCAAACGTGAAAAAGCCCTGCCGGGGCAGGGCTTTTCATTAACACGACAGCAGCTTACTTGGTGCCGATGACTTCGATGTCAACGCGACGATCCGGCTGCAGGCAGTCGATCAGGGCCTTGGTCTTGGCGTTGCCCTTGCAGGTGTCGCCGGTGACCGGCTGGGTTTCGCCCTTGCCTTCGGTGTAGACGCGGTTGGCTTCGATGCCCTTGGCAACCAGATATTCCTTGACCGCGGCAGCGCGCTTCTCGGACAGCTTCTGGTTATAGGCGTTGCCACCGATACGGTCGGTGTGGCCAACGGCCAGGATCACTTCGAGCTTGATCGCGGCAGCCTTGGAGACCAGCTCGTCGAGCTTGGCCTTGCCTTCCGGACGCAGGACAGCCTTGTTGAAGTCGAACAGGGCATCCGCAGCAACGGTGATCTTCTCACCGGTCGGCTTCGGGCCTGCAACAGCCGGCGCGGCAGCAACCGGAGCAGCAGCCTTGCCTTCGCAGGTGGCCTTCGGCAGCAGGTCCTTGTCGCACTCGCAACCGGCCTTGTCAGCGGCAGCGCCGGCCGGGGTCCAGTAACCGGTGCGCCAGCACAGGCCGAAGCCGCTCTTGGCGACAACGTCGCGCTGGTCGATGACATAAACACGTTCCTGAGCAACGGCCGAGAAGCCGATACCGGCAAGCAGAGCGATTGCCAGGGTCTTTTTGGCGATATTTTTGATCATAGTCTTCCCTCGTTGAAGAAATGGATGAATCCAGCGGCTTGTATCAGGCAGCATTCGAGCCAGTACAAACTTCCAGCTTATTCTGCCATAGCGCTGTACAGGCATCCAAGTGATATTCGTTGCCTGTCCGTAAAGTTTTGTGCTCCAGCACACATTTCCCGGCAATCCAGACGTCGCTGACCTGATCCCTGCCGGCGACGTGAATCAAATGCGACAGCGGGTCGAAGCAGGGCTGGCAGTCGGTGCCGCCAAGCGAGACGGCACAGAGATCGGCGGATTTTCCCGGGGTGATCGAACCGGTGACATCATCCAGACCCAGCGCCCGGGCGCCGTTCAAGGTTGCCATGCGCAGCACTTCAAGGGCCGGCAGGGTGCTGGCATCGCCGCTGAGGCCCTTGGCCAGCAGCGCCGCAAGGCGCATTTCCCAGAACATGTCGAGGCGGTTGTTGCTGGCGGCGCTGTCGGTGCCCAGGCCAATATTGACCCCGGCGCGCTGCATTTCGGTGATGCGGGCAAAGCCGCTGGCTAGTTTGAGGTTGGAACTCGGGCAGTGGGCAATGCTGCAACTGGCTGCGGCCAGTTGGGCAATTTCCGCATCGTTCAGGTGCACCGCGTGAACGCCGATGAAGGACGGACCGATCAAGCCGAGGTCCTGCAGGCGGGCCAGTGGTCGTCGGCCATGCTGCTTGATTGCGTCTTCGATCTCATTGCGGGTTTCGTGAATGTGGCAGTGAATCGGCAGGTTCAGTTGACCGGCCAGGGTGACGATGCGTTGGAAGCTCCGGTCGGAGACCGTGTACGGGGCGTGCGGGGCCAGGCAGAAGCTGAGCAGCGGATTGCCGCTGCAGGCTTCACGCGCCGCCAGCCCCTTGGCGATGTAGTCGTCGGCATCGTTGGCATAGTTACCCGGGAATTCGAGCGTCGTGATGCCTAGTGCGGCGCGCATGCCGAATTCGCTGGCCGCCTGTGCTGCAGCCTGCGGGAAGAAGTACATGTCGTTGAAGCAGGTGATCCCGCCGCGCAGCATTTCGGCACAGGCCAATCGCGTTCCGTCGAGTACGAACTGATGCGAAACCAGCGCCGATTCGGCTGGCCAGATGTGTTTTTGCAGCCATTCCATCAGCGGGATGTCGTCGGCGATGCCGCGCATCAGCGACATCGCGGCATGGGTGTGCAGGTTGATCAGGCCGGGGATCAGGATGTGCTGGTCGAGCACGTGGCGCGCCGCTGGCGCATAGCGGTTGCGCGCCTCAGCCGTTGGCAGGATGGCGAGAATGCGGCCATCGTGAACGGCGACGGCGTGGTTTTTCAGGGTTTCATCCTGGTCGACCGTGGCAATCCAGCGGGCTTCGATCAACAGGTCTATGGTTTCGGGTGTCGGTGTCATGGAAAAGGGCATCGGTTCGCCGTGGGTGGCGTGGTAAACTAGCAAATTACGCGTGCTTCAACCAAACAAAGCGCCAATAATTCGGCGCGGACTCAAGAGACATGGACCAATTCGCCAAAGAAACCCTGCCGATCAGCCTCGAAGACGAGATGCGGCGTTCCTATCTCGATTACGCGATGAGCGTGATCGTCGGCCGGGCTCTTCCTGATGCCCGTGACGGCCTGAAGCCAGTGCATCGCCGCGTACTGTTCGCGATGCATGAGTTGAACAACGACTGGAACAAGGCTTACAAGAAGTCGGCCCGTATTGTCGGTGACGTCATCGGTAAATACCATCCACACGGCGATTCGGCAGTTTACGAAACCATCGTCCGCATGGCGCAGCATTTCTCGCTGCGTTACATGCTGGTCGATGGCCAGGGCAACTTCGGTTCGGTCGATGGCGACAGCGCAGCGGCGATGCGTTACACCGAAGTGCGCATGGCCAAGATCGGGCATCAACTGCTCGAGGATCTCGACAAGGAAACCGTCGATTTCGGGCCGAACTATGACGGTTCGGAAAACGAGCCGCTGGTCATGCCGGCGCGCATTCCCAACCTGCTGATCAACGGTTCGTCCGGTATTGCCGTCGGCATGGCGACCAACATTCCGCCGCACAACCTCAATGAAGTCATTGCCGGTTGCCTGGCGATGCTGGAAAACCCGGCAATTTCCATTGATGACCTGATCGACCTGATCCCGGCGCCGGATTTCCCGACGGCGGCGCTGATCTACGGCGTGATGGGGGTGCGCGAGGGCTACAAGACCGGTCGCGGCCGCGTCGTCATGCGCGCCCGGACGCACTTCGAGGATATCGGCAAGGGCGATCGCCAGGCACTGATCGTTGACGAAATTCCCTACCAGGTGAACAAGAAGTCGCTGATCGAGAAGATCGCCGAACTGGTCAACGAGAAGAAGATCGAAGGCATCTCCGACATCCGCGACGAGTCGGACAAGTCCGGCATGCGCGTGGTCATCGAACTGAAGCGCGGCGAGGTCGGCGAGGTCATCCTCAACAACCTGTACAAGCAGACGCAGTTGCAGGACACCTTCGGCATGAACATGGTGGCGCTGGTCGATGGCCAGCCGCGCCTGCTCAACCTGAAGCAGTTGATCGAGTGCTTCCTGTCGCACCGCCGTGAAGTGGTGACGCGGCGTACCGTGTATGAACTGCGCAAGGCGCGCGAACGCGGTCATATCCTCGAAGGTCTGGCGGTCGCGCTGTCCAACGTCGATGAAATCATCACCCTGATCAAGGCCGCACCGACGCCGCCGGATGCCAAGCGCAGCCTGATGGAGCGCCAGTGGCGCAGCCCCGTGGTCGAGGAAATGCTGGTCCGTGCTTCGTCGGATGCCTCGCGTCCGGACGGTCTGGCGCCCGAATTCGGCCTGTCGGCGCAGGGCTATCGACTGTCCGACGCGCAGGCCCAGGCCATTCTGGAACTGCGTCTGCAGCGCCTGACCGGTCTCGAACAAGACAAGATCGTCAGCGAGTACAAGGACGTCATGGCCAAGATCCTCGACTTGCTCGACATCCTGGCCAAGCCGGAACGGATCACCGCGATCATCGTCACCGAACTGACGGCGATCCGCGAGCAGTTCGGCGACGAGCGCCGCTCGGAAATCGTGCTGCACACGCAGGAACTCGGCATCGAGGATTTCATCACGCCGCAGGACATGGTCGTCACGCTGTCGCACGGCGGCTACGTCAAGGCCCAGCCGCTCGCCGACTACCGCGCCCAGCGCCGTGGCGGTCGCGGCAAGCAGGCGGCGGCGATCAAGGACGAGGATTTCGTCGATCACCTGTTCGTTGCCAACACCCACGATTACATCCTGTGCTTCTCGAACCGCGGCCGTTGCTACTGGCTGAAGGTCTACGAAGCGCCGCAGGGCAGCCGGACCAGTCGCGGCAAGCCGATCGTCAATCTCTTCCCGCTGGAAGAAGGCGAACGGATCAATGCCGTGCTGCCGGTCAAGGAATTCGTCGATGACAAGTTCATCTTCATGGCGACCCGCGACGGCACGGTCAAGAAGACGCCGCTGTCCGACTTCTCCAACCCGCGCAAGGCCGGCATTATTGCGGTCGACCTGCTTGATGACGATTATTTGATCGGCGTCGAACTGACCACCGGCCAGAGCGACATCGTGCTCGTCTCGAATGCCGGCAAGGCGGTCTGGTTCGATGAGGAAGACGTCCGTCCGATGGGCCGCGGTGCCCGCGGCGTGCGCGGCATGAAGCTGCAGCCGGGGCAGACGGTGATCTCGCTGCTGGTTGCCGAGGATGACCAGCAGACCGTATTGGTCGCCACCGAAAACGGTTTTGGCAAGCGCACCGTGCTCGCCGATTTCCGCCACTCCGGTCGCGGCACCCAGGGCGTCAAGGCGATTGCCGATTCCGAGCGCAACGGCGTCGTGGTTGGTGCCAAGCTGGTCGGCGATGACGACGAGGTGATGCTGATCACCACTGGCGGTGTGCTGATCCGCACCCGTGTCTCGGAAATCCGTGGCATGGGCCGGGCGACGCAAGGCGTGACGCTGATTTCGCTCGACGAAGGAGAAAAACTCGCCGGCCTGGAGAAGGTTGCCGAATCGGTGGTCGAAGTTGATACCGAGGTCGAAGGCGAAGTTGAAGGCGAAGCGGTGGCCGATGCCGCAGGCGAAACGCCGGCGCCGGAGGCTGGCAACGAAGCTGGTGACAACGAGGGAGGCGAGGCCTGATGACCCGTATCTGGAACTTCAGCGCCGGCCCGGCTGCGCTTCCCGAAGAAGTCCTCAAGCAGGCGCAGGAAGAACTGCTCGACTGGCAGGGCGCTGGCTGCAGCGTCATGGAAATGAGCCATCGCGGCAAGGAATTCATGTCCATCCTGGCCCAGGCCGAAGCCGACCTGCGCGAGCTGATGGGCATTCCCGAGCAGTACCGGGTGCTGTTCCTGCAGGGCGGGGCGACGCAGCAGTTCGCGCAGATTCCGATGAACCTGCTGGCAGGCCGTTCGGCCGACTACATCGTCACCGGTTCGTGGTCGAAGAAGGCCTACAAGGAAGCGCAGCGTATCGGTACGGTGCGTTGTGCCGCCAGCACCGAGGAAAGCGGCTTCACCCGCTTGCCGACAGCAGAGGAAATCAAGCTCGACCCGTTTGCCGCCTACCTGCACGTATGCACCAACGAAACCATCCACGGTGTCGAGATTCCCGCCCAGCGCATCGCCGATACCGGTGTCCCGCTGGTTGCCGACATGTCGTCGCACATCCTGTCGCGGCCGGTGCCGGTCGAGAAGTTCGGGGTGATTTACGCCGGGGCGCAGAAGAACATCGGCCCGTCCGGCGTCACGCTGGTGATCATCCATCGTGATCTGCTCGGCATGGCGCCGCTCAACATCCCGACGGTGATGGATTACGCGGTGATGGCCGAGAATGGTTCGATGCTGAATACGCCGCCGACCTACGGCATCTACATCGCCGGGCTGGTTTTCCAGTGGTTGAAGCGGCAGGGCGGGCTGGCCGGCATTGATGCGGTCAACGCCGAAAAAGCGCGGATTTTGTACGAATGCATCGACAACTCCGGCGGTTTCTACACCAATCCGGTCGATCCCGATTGCCGCTCGCGGATGAACGTGCCTTTCGTCCTCGCCGATGGCGGACTGGATGCGGCTTTCCTCGCCGACGCCAAGGCTGCCGGCATGCTCGGCCTGAAGGGCCACAAGTCGGTTGGCGGCATGCGCGCGTCGATCTACAACGCCGTATCGCTTGATGCAGTTCAGGCGCTGGTCGGTTTCATGAATGATTTCGCCAAGAGGAACGGTTGACCGCATGAGCGACGATCTCTCCAAAGCCCTGGCCGGCGTGCGTGCCGATATCGACCGCATCGACGGTGACATCCTGCGCCTGTTGAACGAACGTGCCCGTTGCGCGCAGCGGGTCGGCGAGATCAAGGCCGAATTCGGCGACGCCGGTTTCATCTACCGGCCGGAGCGCGAGGCGCAGGTCTTGCGCCGGTTGCAGGAAGCCAATCCCGGGCCGTTGCCGGGCGAGAACATCACTTTCTTCTTCCGCGAGGTGATGTCAGCCTGTCTGTCGCTCGAACAGCCGCTGGGCGTTGCCTTTCTCGGGCCGCTCGGCACCTTCTCGGAATCGGCGGCGACCAAGCATTTCGGCCACGCCGGTCGTTTGCTGCCGCAGTCGTCGATCGACGACGTATTCCGCGAGGTCGAATCGGGCCACGCGCATTACGCGGTCGTGCCGGTCGAGAATTCGACGGAAGGCGCGGTCGGCCGGACGATGGATCTGCTGTTGTCCACGCCGCTGCGCATCTGTGGCGAAGTCGTGCTGCGCATCCACCAGAACCTGCTGACCCGGGAAACCGATCTCAACGCCATCACCCGTGTCTACTCGCATGCCCAGTCGCTGGCGCAGTGTCACGAATGGCTCAACCGCGTGCTGCCGAACGCCCAGCGCATTTCGGTCGGCAGCAACGCCCAGGCCGCGCAGCTGGCTGCCAGCGAAGCGGGAAGCGCGGCGATCGCCGGCGAGGCCGCAGCGGCCCGATACGACTTGC
>Ga0209066_10000606_pt1 | contig 51651 bp, 21 predicted proteins | sample All_14_2_FD_187198 | JGI IMG/M metagenome (GOLD analysis project Ga0209066, IMG submission 187198) | Freshwater microbial communities in response to fracking from Pennsylvania, USA - Allegheny Zone_MetaG_DW_15 (SPAdes) (version 2) ... | reverse complement strand
TGATGGCGTCGTAGGTGGTCTCTTTCGCGAGCACCACGGTCAGGTCGACGACCGACACGTCGGAGGTCGGGACGCGGAACGCCATGCCCGTGAGCTTCTTGTTCAGCTCGGGGATCACCTTGCCGACCGCCTTGGCCGCGCCGGTGCTCGACGGGATGATGTTCTCGAGGATGCCGCGGCCGCCGCGCCAATCCTTCGACGAGGGGCCGTCCACCGTCTTCTGCGTCGCCGTGGCGGCGTGGACCGTCGTCATCAGGCCCTTGACGATGCCGAACTTGTCGTTCAGAACCTTGGCGACGGGCGCCAGGCAGTTCGTCGTGCAGGAGGCGTTCGAGATGATCGTCTGGCCGGCGTAGCTCTTGTGGTTCACGCCGTAGACGAACATCGGGGTGTCGTCCTTCGACGGGGCCGACATGATCACCTTCTTCGCGCCCGCCTTGATGTGGGCGTCCGCGCCCGGCTTCTTGCCGTCCGCTTCCTTGGTCAGGAACAGGCCGGTCGACTCGACGACGATCTCGGCGCCGACTTCGTCCCACTTCAGCGCGGCCGGATCCTTCTCGGCCGTCAGGCGGATCTTCTTGCCGTTGACGATCAGGTTGGTGCCTTCCACCGCGACCTCGCCCTGGAACTTGCCGTGGACCGAGTCATACTTCAGCATGTAGGCCAGATATTCGGGGTCCAGCAGATCGTTGATGCCGACGATCTCGATGTCGTTCGAGAAGTTCTTGACCGCCGCGCGGAACACCATACGGCCGATGCGGCCGAAACCATTGATACCAACCTTGATAGCCATTTCGTTAACTCCTTCGCTGTTTTGAGGACATCCGAGACGGGTCTTGCGAACCCAGCCATGCCGGAACCCGCGGCCATTTTCCGGCTGATCATCCGGGAAAAGAAGCCTGCGCCCCTTGCATGATTGGCGTACTAGAATAGCCATTCACCCGCCCCTCGTCAACCGCGAAAGATTTCCGATTCGATATTTCTCCATCGATTGACGCCGCTCCGGCCGCCTCGTCCGCGCCGCGTTCCGGAGGCGCGGCCCGCCGCCTGAGGCACCCCGGACAAAAGAGATAAATCATCGGTCAAAACGTCCATTGTTGCCGGGCCTCCCCGCTCTCTATAATGCCGCATACCGTTGGTGTATCCATATGAAGGGGGATCTCGATGCAGACAGCCGCCGCGCTCGTGAGTTTGATGCTGGGGACCTGGCAGGTCACCTTTGACGAACAAGACGCCCAGCTGGAGCTGGCGAACGCCGCGGGCGAGGTCGCCCTCAGCGGCCACCTCGGCTTCTCCAGCGGGGCCAAGGCGTGGCGGGTCGTGGCGCCCCGCGACGCCGTGAAAGACCGCCTCGCCCTGCTGGACGACAAGGGCAACGTGCAGGGCTACGTCGCGTTCCAAGGCAGCGGCGACCGGCTTTCGCTGCTCGTCTACCACCGCACCGCCCAGTCCTACGCCGGCGCGCTCACGTTCACCGGCGAGGTGCGCTTCACCGCCGACAGCTTCGCCTGCCGCACCCAGCCGCTGAAAGGCGGCCGCGTGCTGCAGCTGGCGAGCGGCCCCGCCGACTCGGGCCTGAACGACTCGCTCTTCGACCCCGAGCGCGACCGCGCCCTGCTGGTCCGCGCGGCCCGCAACCGGATCACGTCCAAAGGCGCCGGGCGCTACGGGCTGGAGCTCGGCGGCCGCATCGAGGAGTCGGCCGAGGCGGTCTTCTCCCTCGCGCTGGAAAAAGACTACTACCGCACCCGCTACGTCCCCTACTACAAGCCGATCAACCGCAAGCGCTGCCCCTCCGCCCCCACCGGCTGGATGTCTTGGAACACCTACTTCGACCAGGCCACGGCCGACGACAACCTCGCCGAGGCGCGCATCGGCAAAGCGTTCCTGCAGCCCTACGGCATGGAGTTCTGGTCGATCGAGTCCTGGCAGGACAACTCCGCCACCCTGCCGGTGAGCAACTTCGACAACCTCAGCCTCACGCCGAGCCCCAGCAAGTTCCCCCTGGGCATGAAGAAGCTGGCGGACGACATCCGCGCCCTCGGCTTCCGCCCCGGACTCTGGACCGCGCCCTTCGGCACCGGCAGCACCAACTTCTACCTGGCGCACAAGAGCTGGTTCCTGCACGACAAGGACGGGAAGCCGCTCTCCACCTGGAACGGCAAGTTCACCATCGACCCCACGAATCCGGAGATGCTCGACCACCTGCGCGAAATCCACCGCATCGCCTCGCGCGAGTGGGGCTACGAATATTTCAAGATCGACGGCATGTCCGGCCGCAACCACGGCTACTGCGCCCACTTCTTCGAGCGGCCCGAGATCCGCGCAACCTTCAAAGACCCCGCCTGCCCCAACCCCTTCGAGCGCTGCGTCAAGGCGTTCCGCGAGGGCATCGGCGAAGACCGCATCTTCCTGGCCTGCCAAGGCCACTTCACCGGGCCCGAAGCCGCCTACGCCGACGCCTCGCGCACCGGCGCCGACATCGTGCACCCCAACCAGCCGCCGAAGTGGGAGAACCTGCTCAGCCAAGCGCGCTGCACCCTGAACCAGGTCTTCGCGCACAACATCGTCTTCTTCGCCGACCCCGACACCCTGCTCGTCGGCGACTTCCTCGGCCTCGAGCAGGCCCGCCTCGCCACCACCGTCGTGGCCCTGCCCGGCCAGATGATGTTCTCGGGCGACCGGCTCGCCGACCTGAAGCCCGAGCGCATGCGCCTGCTCCAGCAGGCCCTGCCGGTCTGCGACGTGCGGCCGCTCGACCTCTACCCCTCCTTCAGCCTGCTGCCCGTGTGGGACCTCAAGGTCCGCCGCGCGTTCGGCGAGTGGGACGTGGTCGCGCTGTTCAACTGGTCCGAACAGGAGGCTGCGTCCGGCTTCGACTTCGCCGAGCTCGGCCTCGATGCGGAGGCGGAGTATGCGATCGACGAGTTCTGGACCCGCAGCTTCCAGGGCGTGCGCAAAGGCCGCTTCGAGATGCCGGTGCCCGGACACGGCGTGCGGCTGCTCGCCGTGCACCGCGCCCAGCCGCGGCCGCAGCTCCTCAGCAGCGACCGCCACGTCACGCAGGGCGCGGTCGAGCTGACGCGGCTCGCCTGGGACGAGGCCTCCAAAACGCTCTCGGGCGCGGTCAAGACCGTCAAGGGCGACCCGCTCACGCTGCGCTTCCGCACGCCCGCCGGCTTCGCGTTCGACGCGGCCACGGCCGAAGGCGGCGCGGCCTGCAAAGCCGCGGCCGACCCCGCCGGCGTCCTCTCGGTCACCTTCACGAGCGACGCCTCGCGGGAGGTCCCCTTCGCGCTGCGGTGGAAATGATGCCGCTTTACTTTCAGCGGGACGAGGTTGTACCCTATCCCGCTGTCATGAAACGAGGACGCTCCCGCGAATACCTGACCGCCTACAACCCGCCGGGACGCGACGCGCTCATCTGGGGCGTGCGCGTGCTGGACGCGGGCTTTGAGGCTTTCCCTCCCGGCAAGCCGTATCCGGCCCGCGAGCACCATCCCGCCCCGTACCTTTACACGTGGGAGCAGGGCCGCGTCTTTTCCGAATACCAGCTCCTCGCCCTCACCCGCGGCCGCGGCGTCCTCGAGACCGCGACCTGCCCGCACCTCGAGCTCCAGGCCGGCGACCTCTTCATCCTGTTCCCCGGCGAATGGCACCGCTTCCGCCCCGACCCCGAAACCGGCTGGGACGAGAACTTCGTGGGCTTCGACGGCGACTACGCGCGCCACCTGATGCAGTCTTTCTTCACGCCGGGCGAGCCGATCCTGCGGGGCGCCGCCACCGCGGAGACGGTCAGCCTCATCCGCAACATCGCGCTCCAGGCCGACGACACCTCGCCCGAGACCGCGCCGCTGGTCTTCGCCGACATGATCACGCTGATCACGCGGCTCGTGCTCTTCACCCGCGTGCACGCCTCGAGCGAGCGCCGCACCGTCCGCCTGAAGATCAACGCCGCCCGCGAGCAGATCCTCGAGCAGGCCTTCCGGCGCATCGACTTCCGCAAGCTGGCCGCCAACCTCGGGCTGAGCTACACGGTCTTCCGCCGCCTGTTCCAGAAGGAGACCGGCCACGCGCCGCTGGCCTACCAGCTCGAAGTGCGCATCAGCCGCGCGCGCGTGCTGCTGGAGCAGACCGACCTCTCGGTCTCCGAAATCGCCCAGCAGACCGGCTTCGCCAACGTCTTCTATTTCTCGAAGATGTTCTCGAAGCGGGCGGGACAAACCCCATCGGCCTGCCGGTTGGCCGCGGACCGCAGCCGAAAGCGCTCAGCCGACGGCTCGGTCCCGAAAGCGTGAAGCCGGCAGCGTCGACGGTTTATTTCCGCCTGGCGTGGCCCGGGTTCTTCGGCGCCTCCGCCGTTGCGCCGTAGAACGGGATGGCGTGGCCGACAGCCGCGACGAGCTGCTTGCGGACAAGGGACTCGGCGCGGTCGGCGACCTGATCCTCCTTCCGGTCCTCGCGCACCTGCAGCTTCTGCCCGGCAAGCGCCGCAAGGGGCCGGCGCGTCTTCAGCGCGCGGTCTTCCTCCTCTTTCTCCTTGGCCTGCGAGCGCTCCTCGCGAAGTTTGACCTGAAGCAGCTGCTTCTCGGCCTCATCGCGGCTGATAGCCGTATTCATCGTCTTCATCGTGCGCGCTTTGATGCGGGTCGTCGGAAAAGCCTCCGTGTTAAGGGCCTTGGCCCACTCGCCTTTCGCCGTCTCGACCGCTTTGGGCAGAGCCTTGGCCTCCTCGCTGAGCTCGCTCTCGATTTTGCGTTTTTCGGCTTCGGTGACGACCTGGTAGTTCTCGTTGCCGCGCAGGTCCGTCACACGGACGACCGTGAACAGGTCTGCGAAGAGCGTGCTTGCCGTGCAGAGCAACAGCAGGGCTGAAAGCGTACAGATCGAAGCGCTTCTCATAAGGTCCTCCCTTTCAAGGCGATGTCGCCTCCATTTAACGCAAGCCGGCGCGCTTTATTGCTGCGCCGGTCACATGACGCGGCAAGGCAAGCCCCTTTCGGCGAAAGGAGAGAGGTCGATGTCCAGCGGCCTGGCGGGGTCGAACGGCGGCGCATAGGCCTGTCCCAGCAGTCCGTATTTGGCGCCCGCGGTCAGATGGTAGGGAAGCAGCTCCACGCCGGTCAGCCCGGACTCGCCGCAGAGCAGGTCGGCGAAGCGCGCCAGCGTCTCCAGTCCGTCGTTCACGCCGGGAACCAGCGGGATGCGCGCGAGGAACGGCCGGCCGCTCGCTTTGAGCCACGCGAGGTTCTCCCAGATCGGCGCGGGATCCACCCCCGTGTAGCGCCGGTGCGCCTCAGCATCGGGGTGCTTCAGGTCCTGAATCACAAGGTCGACCGCCTCCGCCACGCGCCGATACCGCTCCGAAGGCGCATAGCCCGAAGTCTCGACGGCCACGTGAACGGGCCTCAGGCGGGCCGCCAGCGACGCCGCGAACTCGGCCTGCATCAGCGGCTCGCCGCCGGAAAACGTAACCCCCCCGCCGTAGCGCAGGAAGAAGGCCTCATGGCTCCTCAGCTCCGCGGCCAGCGCGCCGGCCGAGACGCGCCGGCCGCACAGGCGGCGGGCGCCCTGCGGGCAGACGGGCACACAGGCGCCGCAGCCCACGCAGGAGCCGGGATGCGCGCAGACAGCGCGGCAGGACCCGCACGCCGCGCACGCGGCGCGGTTCACCAGCAGCTGCGGCTCAGGCGCGAGCCCCTCGGGGTTGTGGCACCACACGCAGCGCAGCGGACAGCCCTTGAAAAAGACCGTCGTACGGATTCCCGGCCCGTCGTGCAGACAGAACTCGCGCACTTCAAAAATGACGCCTTCGCCAGACATGGCCTCCTACTTCCGCTTTAAGAACAGGGGAAGCTCGGCCGTTTGCAGCAGCGTCTTCGCCTGTTCGTAGGTCTCCCATTTCTGAAGGTCATCTTCGGAAAGGGCGTCGATAAAGGCGCGGATCGCCGGCGCCCCGAGAACCCCCGATTCCGCATCTTCATACCCGGCCAGCCGCGCGCGGAGCCTGTGAAACACCCGCGCCTCGACGCGCACAACCCCTTCCTTTGTGTGGAACACGCCGCAGGTCTGCCGCGTGTCGCACAGGCTGACCTCCGCGTCGAGCGGCGCCCGCGTGGCGGCGTCGAACACCTTCACCGTGACGCGCGCGAGCACGGGCGAGGGCGTGCTCCAGTCGCCGAAATAGAAGGGGCTAGAAGCCGCGACGACCGTCCCCGACGGCCCGTCGCCCGCGCACGTGGCCGAGTACCAGGCCTTCTCGCGTTCGCAAAGGCTGAAATCCACCTCCGCCACGCCGCCCTCGGACACCGTCACCGGGACGCGTTTGAACACCTCGCCGTTTCGCGTGACCGTCACGATCCTTTTTTCGCCGGGCGCATCGTGAAGCGTGACGACGGCGTTCCGCGCCGCACCCCCTGCGGGAAACGCCGTGCCGCATGCCGCGCCGTCGACCGCGAACAGCAGCAACGCCCCGTTCCAGGAAATCGTCGTCCGGCCGCTTTTAAACGCCTCGACGATGCCCTCTTTGCTCAGCCGGCCGCCGGCCGGATGGATGAAGGTGGCGCCCATCGTGCCCGGCGTCCGGCCCAAATCAAAGGCGGCGTCACTGGTGGCCGTCCGGCAGAGGCGGTAGCCCTTGTTGAGGAAGAGCGCCCAGGTAGCTTCGCTCGCCGCGTTCCAAGACGTGTAGAAGTCGAACCCGCAGAGCAGCTCGGGCGCGCCGAGGAGCATGAACGGCAACTCTTTGGAACGCATGTGCCCGCAGAGCGGATGGACCGGCACAGCCGCACCGCCTGGATCCGCGATGTCGGCCTTGACCGCCTCGATGTTGGCATAGCGCGGATACGGCCGCGGCTTCGCCGGCGGACCGATCCCGACAGAGCCGACATGGCCGCCCGCCGTCTTCGGATACTCCGCGTTCAGGAAGAGCAGAAGATCGGAACCGCTCTCGCCAGCGGCGACCGACGCGGCGTCGACGCGGACGCCGTCGTTATCGAACCCGGAGGACAGATAGAACCAGCGGTAGTGCTCGGCGCGGAGCAGGAAGGCGATCATGGGGAGGTTCACGTCGTAGAGCCGCTCGCCATGAACGCCATGGGCATGGAAATCGCCTTTATACCATCCCGCCGCCGCAGGATCGAACAGCGGCTTCAGGGCGACCTCAAGCGTGTCTTGACGGCCGGCCTGCAGCACCCGCTCGACGGTGGCCGGCGCATAGCCGTCCGCCCGCGCGGTCAGCCGCAGCCTCCCCGGCCCAGCCGAGAACGCAAACGTGCCGGAGGTCCAGAAACGGCGGTTGCGCTGATGCCAGATCTCAGGCGGAACATCGGACCGCCCGCCGTATGGCCGGCCGGCCGCGTCGAACCAGCGCACCGGCTCCGAACCGCTGCGGATCTCAAACCAGGCCGCGAGAATTTTTCCCGTCACCGCATCCGTGACGCGGCCCGAGACCGCCGCCGAAACGGACGGCGTCATCTGCAGGCGGCAGGCGACCGGCACGTCCGAGGTGACCGCAAGCCGAGCGAGAAGCGCATCCGCCATGCCGGGGGAGACCGCCTTGAGCGCGTAGCCGCCGTCCGACAGGCCGGGGATCACGAAGGAGCCGTCCGCCTTGGCCGGAACGACCCGTCCGCTGCAGGTCATGACCCAGGCGCACGGCAGCGGCGCGCCATCCGGACCGACCACCACGCCGGAAATCTGTCCGCCGCTGGCCCGGCCGGCACCGGCCGCAAGCCCGAAGACCGCGAGTGCCAGGCGAACTGTCGGACCCTTGACCGTCATGCCGTCACCCCCTCCTTTGGGGCTGCGCCCGGACAGGCCCTGCGCCTGCGGGCGATCTCCGCCCGCAGCGCACGCGGCGCTCAGACCGCCATTTCGACGCGCTGGATGATATGGTCCTGATAGGGCTTGTCGAGCTCCACGAAGTAGCCGCTCCAGCCCCACACCCGCACGATCAGGTTGCGGTGCGCTTCGGGGTGCGCCTGCGCGTCTCTCAGCTGTTCGCGGTTGATGGCGTTGAGCTGCAGCTGGTGGCCGCCACAGTCGATGAAGTACTTGACCAGCTGCGCCACTTTCGTGATGCCGTCCGCCTGGCGGAACGCGCTGTCGTGGATCTCGATCGTCAGCGGGCCGCCGTTGATCACGCGTCCGAGGTCGGGCGCCGTGAACGACTGGACCACCGAGAGCGGCCCTTTGACGCGCACGTTCAGCGAGGGCGCGTAGTTGGCGGCGAACGGCTCGCCCGTGAGGCGACCGTCCGGCGTGGCGCGCAGCTCGTTCGCGTGCCAGATGTAGTACATGGCCGAGCCCGTCCCGCAGCGGTAAAGGCCGCCGCGGCAGTTCTTGCGGCCCTCCCACGTGTCGGCGAACGCGTCCAGCAGCGCCTTGCCGAGCTGGTCCACGGCGGCCTCGCCGTTGCCCATTTTGGGCACGCCGAAGCGCGCCTTAGCCAACAGCTCCGGGCAGCCCTTGAAATCGGCGTCGACCGCCGCGGCCAGTTCGGGCAGAGAGACCGCGCCCTCTTCGAACACCAGCTGCCGGACCGCGGCCAGCGAATCCGCCGCCGTGGAGAGGCCGGTGCCGTGGATGCCGAAGTTGTTGTAGCGGTTCCCCTCGCACACGTCGCGGCCGGCCGCGACGCGTCCGTCGCACAGGATCGAGACGAACGGCCCGGGCAGCATCTTGACGGTCGCGAGCGACGCGGCGATCCGGTCCGCGGCGCGCATCAGCTCGGCGCGCACGTCCGCCATGAACGCGTCGAACGTCGTTGCACGGCTCGTCCGCAGCACCTGGTCCACCACCGCCGGGAACGACACCGCCGCGATGTTCGGAATATCCATGCCGCAGCCCGGGATGATGAACTCCCAGCAGGCCGCGACCGTGTAGTCGCGCGCGTCTTCCAGCGCGTAGCCGAGCCGCACGAGCGCGGGGATCACCACGTCGTCGTTGGCGTACTGCGGGAAGCCCAGCCCTTGCCGCGTCAGCTCCGTGCCCGCCTCCAGGATCTCCAGCGGCGTGGCCGACGAGACGCGCAGGTTGATCTTCGGGTCGATCACCTTGAGCTCGCAAGAAGCTTTCAGGCAGAGGCGCGAGAGCGCGTTGAACGCGTCGCGCCCGTCGCGGTCGACGCCGCCGAGCATCAGGCTCTGCCCGTTGTCGCCCTGCTGCACGCCGATGTAGAGGTCGCTGTCGCGGTTGCAGCTCAGGAAGAACTCCTCGATCAGCTCGAGCGCCGACTCCTCGGTCAGCCGGCCTGCGGCCAGGTCGGCCGCGAAATACGGATACAGATACTGGTCCACGCGGCCCAGCCCGTTGTGGTACTCGCCCTCGCACCAGAGCGTGTAGTGCAGGATGCGCAGAAACTGCAGCGCCTCATGGAAGGTCGCGGCGCCCCGGTGCGGCACGCGGCCGAGGGTCTGGGCGATTTGCGCGAGCCCCTGACGCTCCGCTTCGGCGCGATAGCGGTCCGCCAGGCCGAGCACGGCGTCCACGCACCGGATCGCGCACGCCGCGAACTCCTGCGCGGCGGCGTCCTTCTCGGCGTCCGCCCGCGCCAGGCGGGCTTCAAGCTCGGCCCGCCGCGCGTCCAGCCCGACCCGGATCGTCGACGCGTAGTCCGGCGAGAGGTTGAACACGCAGCCCTTTTCGTGGTAGTACGCCGTCTTGCGCAGCGACTCCAGCTCCGCGGCGGTGTACAGTTCGGGGATCTGCTTGACCGTCCGCAGAAACGCGATCCGCTCCTCCGGCAGGAACGCGGGCCGCTCGGCGGCCAACATCGCGCACAGGCCCTCGGCGGCGCGCCGCTCGAAGGCAATGCCGTCGCGGCTGAACCCTTCGGCCAGCGTCCAAGCCTCGTCGCGTCGCAGCGCGGCGTGGCGCTTGTCCAACACGTGCTCCAGCAGACGTCGGATGCGCTCGGTCATGGCTCACGCTCCTTTCGCGCGCGCAGGCCCGATCCCCAGCCGGCGCTCGATGTCTTCAATGGTTCCGCCTTTGGTCTCAGGCATCCAGCGGACCGCGAAAACGATCTGGCAAATCATCATCAGCCCGAAAAACCCGAAAGCGTACATGCCGGCCTTCTCGGCGACGGCGGGAAACGCCCACGAGATCAGCGTGCACATGAACCAGTGGGTGAAGCAGCCGAACGCCTGGCCTTTCGCCCGGACGGCGTTCGGGAAGATCTCCGAGATGAAGACCCAGATCACGGCTCCCGACGAAATGGCGAAGAAGGCGATGAAGCCCAGGATGCCGCCGATGGCCAACACCGCGTGGGCCTGCGCGCCGAGCGAGAGCTGCCAGGCCACCAGGAAGTGCATGAGGGTCATCGCGATGGAGCCGCCGATGATCATGACGCGGCGGCCGAACTTGTCGATAATCAGGAACGCCAGCATCGTGAAAATCAGGTTGACCGTCCCGACGCCGATCGTCGCGGCCAGCGCCGACTGGGCGCCGACGAAGTTCTCGAAGATGCGCGGCGCATAGTAGTTGATCGCGTTGATGCCCGAGACCTGATTGAAGAAGGCGATGAAAAACGCCAGCATGATCGGCTTGAGGTAGCGCTTCTGGAAAAGGTCGACGTGGCCGAACCGCTCCGCCTCCGCCAGCGTCTCGTCGATCTCCGCCAGCGTCTTCTCGGGGGTCGGATCGCCGATGAAGCCGAGCACGCCACGGGCGTCTTTGTGCCGCCCGGCCCGTACCAGCCAGCGCGGCGACTCGGGGATGGTGAAGAGCAGCAGCAGGAAGGCGATGGCGGGGAAACACTCGACGCCCAACATCACGCGCCACATCACCTGCTCGGTCGTCATGGCGGGCGAAAAGACCTGGGCGATGCTCTCGCACGCGCTGCAGAGCCAGCCCTGCGCCATCATGCCTTTGGCCACGTAATAGTTGGAGATGTACGAGACCAGGATGCCCAGCACGATGTTCAGCTGGTTCATGGCGACCAGCCGCCCGCGCACATGCCCCGGCGAGACCTCCACGATGTAGAGCGGCACCACGACCGAGGCCCCGCCGATCGCCAGCCCGCCGATGAAGCGCATCCACGCCAACACGGGCTGGGTGCCGGCAAAGGCGCAGCCCGCCGCCGAGATGAGAAAGAGAATGGCCATGAGCATCAGCGTGGGCCGGCGGCCGAAGCGGTCCGAGGGCCACCCCACCCCGAACGCGCCGATGATCGTGCCGATCAGAGCGCCGGAAACGGTGAAGCCGTGCCAGAAGCCGGAGAGCTGGAACTCGGCCTGAATCGCCTTTTCGCAGCCGGAGATCACGCCGGAGTCGAAGCCGAACAGGAAACCGCCCAGCGCGGACACCAGCACGATATACAACAGCGAATAGGTCTTGACCGCGCCCGGACGCAATGCCTCATCTGCCATAGAGTGACTCCCGCGCCTGTCGGAGACGGCGGACAACCGGCCGCCGCATTCATCCGACAGGGATTAGTCCAAAGTATAGGCCCGTGTCGCGCTCTTGGCCATGTGCGTTCTGACCCAAGTTTTATCTGTTTTGACCTTGGCTTAATCCAGCTTCACCCACACGAAGTCGAGCGGCTCCGGCACGTTGACCGTCAGCGCGCCGCCGGCCACCTTCGCGGTGCCTCGGCCGCCGATGACGGTCGCCCGGGTCGCGTTCGGGACGAGCGCGCACGGGCCAGGGTCCCTTGCCGCAGTCCCCCCCAGATCCAGCGTGAAGGCCGACTTCTCGTTCAGCTCGCGGAAGAGCAGCGCATAGCCTCCCCGGCCATCGGCCGCCGCCGACACGAACCCGGTCCAGGCCACGCCGTCGGGCGCAGAGCCCACCGGCAGGATCGAGCCGCCATGCATCCGCGTGCGCTCGGCCTTCCACGCCGCCACCAGCGGCCGCATTTGCGCCGCGTACTCGGCGGGCAGGTTGGAGACCTCGAACCAGCCGAGCGGACTGGCGGTCATTGCGACGGCGAAGAGCGTGTCGGGCTTGTACAGCGCGGGCGCCAGCGGGTCGCCTTTGTACTTCTCCGCGTTTCGCGTGTTGTTCAGGACCTCGATGCGCAGCCGCAGGGGATCGACCGTCTGCGACAGCATCCACAGAGTGCGCAGGGTCTGGTGCGGCCAGTAGCGGTGAAAGTCGGTGTAGCGGTTCTCCACAAACAGCGGGCCGATGTCCGGCAGGCCGAAGTAGCCCGGGCGGATCTCGGCCGTCACGTCGAGGTCGAAGGTGATCGCGCCTCCCGAGCCTTCGAGCATGCGGTCGAACATCGCGCGCTGGCGGCGGAGCGCCTCGGCGCTATGCGTCTTCATCGAGTCGATCTTGAAGTAGTTGATGCCCATCCCGCGGTGAAACTTCAGCAGGTGGTCGGCATCCCTCTGCCAGTTGGCCGCGTCGTCGCTGGAGTCCGGCCCGAACCAGAGGCCGAAATTCATGCCCCGGTCGCGCGCGGCCTTCACCACCGTCTCCAGACCGTTCGGAAAACGCGCGGGATCGGCGTCCCAGAAATTCGGGTCGGCCGCCCAATAGCCGTTCCACACGCCCTTGCCGCGCGCGGCCACGGAGTTGGCCGAACGCCCCTTTTGCCAGCCGTCGTCGATCTGCACCACGTCCACGCCGAGCGCCGCGCCGGCCTCGACCTCCTTCAGCAGAAACGCCTCGTTGATGCGCGCGTCGCGCGACCGGTCGCCCCACGTGTTGCTGAGGAACAGGCCGTCGCGCCCCGGCCGGTATTCGCGCAGGCAGCGCTGGAAGGCGTGCAGCGCGCGCGTGCGGCCCGCGCGGCCGCCACGGTAGCCCAGCACCGCCACGGGATAGCCGTTGAAGAAGGCGGCCACGGCGCGCGCGCCGGGCTGGACGGCGAAATCGGCCGCCGTCTTGTCCTGCCGCGCGTGCGGCAGCGGGGCGAGTTTGAGGAACGCCAACCCGGTGCCGTCCACCACGTTCTCGGCGGTCAGCACGCAGCCCTGCACCTCGAACTTCGCCTCGTTGAGCATCAGCAGCCACTCGCGCTCCCAGACCAGCTCGTTGTGGTTGTCGGTCTGGTCCATCAGCGCCACCTGCGTCACGCGCAGGTGCTGAGGCTCGAGCGCCAGCGTCTCCGCGCCCGCCACGTCCGCCCCGCCTTTGGACGTCTCGCGCTGCGGCGGGTCGACCTCGATACCGCTGGCCTGCGCCTCCGCCGCAGAGGCCGCGGCGCGCGCCTCATCCAACCGCTCGGCCAGCACGCCCGAGGCGTCCGGAAAGAGCCACAGGACCGTCTGCTGCCGTTTCTTGCCGGCCGACGTGACCTCCAGCCGGAGCCCTTGCGAGCCCACCACGCTGCGGCGGGCCTGGGCCGCCTTCACCTCCAGCGTGCCCGCCGCTTTCGTCTGGCGTGCCGATCCGGCGAGCCACTCCGTGTCGGGGTTTTTGACCACGAAAGAGACCGGCACGAGCCCCGCTTCGCCCGCCACCCACGCCCGCTCGAAGCGCGCGTTGCCGACGGTCAGCCGGCCCTCCTCCCACGTTGCATAACAGCCGCCGAATTCGGCCTTCTCGGCCCGCACGGCCAGCGCCAGCGCCAGCCCCGCAACGATCACCGCTCTCTGAATGTTCATTTATTCTCCCCTCGTGACTTGGGCGCCTCGCCCGCGCTTCGCCTGACGGCCCGCACAACGCGTCCACGGCCGTATTTCCCGAAGGCGGTCATGTTAGCACATCGGTCCAGCCGCCGACCAGCCGGAGGCACGCGCGGACACGCTGCCAGAAATTGCCCTTGCGCAGGGTATTAAACCCTGTATGATCGTCGCTTAGTGTATGAACCGGGTCCCGACGAGACGCTGACCGCATCGGCGCGAAACAGGGATGGAACACGAAACACCACCATGAACACACCCCTCAGCGGCCTATGTCTGGCGCTGGCTGCGAGTCTGGCCTCCGCCGCCCAAACCAACGACGTCGCCTTCACTGCCACGCTGGACGGAAGCGAACAGCGCTACGTGCGGGTCCTGCCCGACGGCTTCGACCCTGTTCGGCCGAGCGACGCGCTGGTCTGCCTGCACGGGCACGGCGCGGACCGCTGGCAGTTCGTGCGCGACAGCCGCGGCGAAGCCCGCGCCGCGCGCGATGCGGCCGCCGAGAACAAAATGCTGTTCGTCGCCCCGGACTACCGCGCCAAAACCTCGTGGATGGGCCCCGCCGCCGAGGCCGACCTGCTTCAGATCGTCGGCGACTTGAAGAAGCGCTACAGCGTCCGCCGCCTCATCCTGTCGGGCGGCTCGATGGGCGCGAGCAGCGCCCTCACCTTCGCCGCGCTGCACCCGGAGCTGGTCGACGGCGTGGTCGCGTTCAACGGCCTCGCTGACCACGCGGCCTACACGAATTTCCAAGAGGCGATCGCGGCCTCGTTCGGAGGCACGAAGGCGGACAAGCCGGACGAGTACCGGACGCGCAGCGCGGCGAACTTTCCCGAACGGTTCACGATGCCCCTCGCCGTGACGGCCGGCGGCAAGGACACGCTCGTTCCGCCCGCGAGCGCCTTGAGGCTGGCGCGCGCCGCGCAGGCGCACAACCCCTTCGTGCTCATCGACCACCAGCCTGAGCGCGGGCACGAGACCGACTACGCCGCCGCGCTCGCCGCCTTCCGCTTCGTCATCGGCGCCCCCGTCTGTACAGCCTCGAAGGTCTCGCTCGCGCTGAACAGCGCCCCGCTCCTCCCCTCCCATGCCACCGCGGCAGGCCTGTGGTTTTACTTCCCCGCGGACGGCGCGCGTCCGCCGGAGCAAAAAAAATCGCAGGTTCTTATCGTCGGGCACGGCTCCGTGCCGGACAGCTGGCAGCTGACCGCGGCCCTTAGAAAAGGCGACACGCTGCGCATCGGCTTCGACCGCCCCCTCGCGGACATTCGCTTCCTTTCGCAGCCGCTCGAGGGTACATTGATCTGCGCGGCCGAGGCGGATGCCGTTGTCGTCCGGGCGGAATCCGACGGAGCCGTCCGGCTTACGCGCTTCTCGGCAGACGACCGCCCGCTGACCTTCGTCCCCGAACGCCGACCGTTCTCGCGCGGCCCCGTCGCCTGCGCGCCGCTCCTCCACTCCGCTGTCGCAACCGCCCTGATCGAATGGGACTGGCGCCTGCAAGACGGCATCGGCACGCCGCGCGAGCCGCGCACCTACGCGCAGGCGACCGAGCGGCTGTTTGACCGGATGGCGGGGGCGCGCTTGGACAAGACCGCGGTGGACAAGCTGCGCAGCCAGCGCCCGGACGCCGCGGCGGACGAAGAGGCGTGGGAGCGGTATTGGCTCGCGGCGCACCGGCTGCGCCGGAGGCTCCTGTTCGCCGACCCCCTCGCCCGCACTTCCGTGCTCTTCGTCAAACACGTGCCGTCTGTCATGAGTCACCAGCTCACGCAAATGTATGGGTACTGCGCGCGGCCGGGAGGCGGACTCTTTGTGCTGGACCGGCTTGACGAACGAATGCGCACGCGCGACCTCACGCCCGAGTTTCTCGCGCCCGGCAGCTTCATGACGCCCGAGCTCTCCTTTGACGCCAAGCGGTTGCTCTTCGCGTATTGCCCGGTTGAGGAAGCTCCCTTCGCATGGAGCTTTGACGACCGCTCCGCGCGCGCGAAGGCCCTGCGCTACCACCTCTGCGAGCTCTCCTTGACCGACGGCTCGGCGCGTCGGTTGACCCACGGCGACACGGACAACTTTTTCCCGTGCTACCTGCCTTCGGGCGACATTCTCTTCTCGTCGACGCGGCGGGGCGGCTATCACCGCTGCGGGCGCGGGCCTTGCCCCGTCTATACGCTCTCGCGGATGGGCGCGAACGGGGAAGACCCGCGCAGCATCTCCTTCCACGAGACCCACGAGTGGGACCCCTGCCTGCTGAACGACGGCCGCGTGATCTATACGCGCTGGGACTATGTCGACCGCAACGCGGTGCTCTACCAGCAGCTCTGGTCGGTGCGACCCGACGGCGGCAACGTGCGCATTTACTTCGGCAACAACACCTGGAATCCCGCCGGAATCTGGGAGGCCCGTGCCGTTCCCAGCTCGCACCGCGTCATGGCCACCGCCGCACCGCACCACGGACTGAGCGCGGGCTCGGTGGTCCTGCTGGATGTCACGAAAGGCGTGGATGGCCCAGAGCCGTTGACGCGGCTCACGCCTGACGTCCGCTTTCCGGAATCCGAGTCGCCCTTGGCGCGCGGCCCGGACCCTTCGCAGCCTTACGATTTCGACACCCTGCCGAACGGCTACTGGAACAGTCCTCTCAAAGCGGGGTGGATGATTCAGACGCAGACCGACGAAGAAAAACGCTGGCCGGGGCACTGTTACAAGTCGCCCTGGCCGCTTTCGGAAACGCTGTTCCTCGCCTCCTACAGCTACGACCGGCTGGTCGGCGAGCCGGGGCCGAACATCCCCAACATGTTCGGTCTCTACCTGTGTGATGCCTCCGGGAACAAAGAGCTGATCTACCGCGATCCCAACATCTCCAGCCTCTGGGCGCGTCCGCTGGCCTCGCGCACGCCGCCGCCCGAGGTCGCCTCCTCCATCGACCCCGCACGCCGCGAAAAGGGCACCGGAACCTTCTTTCTGAGCAACGTCATGGAGAGCTGGCCCTATCTGCCGACCAACCGGCCGATCACACACCTGCGCCTCTTCCAGATCCTGCTCAAGACCACACCGAACATCGATGCCCCGAAAGTCGCCGCCGGTTTGGGCGCGCTGGGACGCCAGGTGCTCGGCACCGTGCCGGTCGAGCCGGACGGCTCGGCCTACTTCGAGGCGCCCGCGCGGACGCCGCTCTATTTCCAGGCGCTCGACGCGCAGGGGCGCGCGGTGCAGACCATGCGCAGCCTCGTCTATCTGCAGCCCGGCGAAGCCGAGACCTGCATCGGCTGCCACGAGCACCGCATGAAAAAAGAGCCGCCGCGGGCGCAGGCGCTGGCCACACGGCGCGCGCCCTCCACCATCACGCCCGGGCCGGACGGTTCGAAGCCCTTCAGCTTCCCGCGCCTGGTGCAGCCGGTGCTCGACCGGCACTGCGTCAGCTGCCACGACGGCAAGGAGCCCAAGCGGCCCGTGCTTACAGGCGCTCCTGAGGGCTGGGCCTCCAAGTCGTTCAACGCGCTGATCAAGCACGTCGCCTACTCCGGCTGGGGCAACGCCAACAGCAACTACGAGCCGCTCACCGAGCCGCTGCGCTTCGGCGCGCTGGCCAGCCCGCTCGCCCGCCTGCTGGAAAAGGGCCACGGCAAGGTCGCGCTCTCGCCCGACGATTGGGCGCGCCTCCATATCTGGATGGACGCGAACGGCGCCTTCTACGGCACCTTCGACGCCGCCCAGCAGAAGCGCCAGCTCGCGGGCGAGGCGATTGCAGAGCTGAACGAGTGAAACGGGCTCCCAAGCCCCGCGGGGCCGCGCCGTTCAGGGTCAACACCCGCCGCCCGCCGTCCACACCCGAAGCGTGACCGCTTTCGTCTCCGAACGCGCACGCATTGACAGAATTTCCGCCCCGCCGTATTCTTTCGCCTAAGTCAGGGGGAAATGGATATGAAGATTGTGTTTGCAGGGGCCATGATCGCGGCGTTTGCCGCGGCTACCGGAACGACTCGCGCGGCGGAAACAAATGCGGCACCCGTCTGGGCCGACACCGCGCCGCTCACCCAGCAAAACGTCGTGATCGCGCTGCAGGGCGGCGCGTCCGTGCGCGTCGACGTGCTGGCGCCGCGGCTCTTCCGCGTGCGCCACAGCAAAACCGGCACCTGGACCGAGTCCGCGATGAACCGCTACGGCGTGCTGCAAGCCGCGTATCCCGTGACCGCGTTCCAGCGAACCGACGCCGGCGACGCGACGGCGCTGGCCACCGGCCAGGCCACGCTGACCGTGAACCGCAAAGACGGCAGCATCACGCTGGCCGACGCTGCCGGCCAGGCGCTGACCCGGCAGGCCGCGCCTGCCTACGCGGCGGGCGGCGGCTACGACGTGCGTTTCAGCCTGGCCAAGGACGAGCGCCTCTACGGCCTCGGCGACTCCAACCGCGACACCGTCATGCGCCGCGGCGGCATCTACGACATCTGGGTGCTGAACGTCACCTCCTACATCCCGGTGCCCATGACGCTCAGCAGCCGCGGCTGGGGACTGCTGATGAACACCACGTGGCGAAACCGCTTCGACGTCGGCAAGAGCGAGCCCGACGCCATGATCTGCACCGCGCCGCGCAGCGATCTGGACTACTACCTCTTCTGCGGTCCGGACTACCGCAGCCTGCTCGACACCTACACCTCCTTCACGGGCCGGCCCGCCCTGCTCCCGGTTTGGGGCTACGCCTTCACCTACGTGTGCAATCAGAACATCGACGCCTTCAACCTCGTCAACGAGGCGCTCGAGTTCCGCCGCCAGCAAATGCCTTGCGACGTGATCGGCCTCGAGCCCGGCTGGATGGAGAAGTTCTACGACCAGTCGACCCAGAAGAAGTGGCACCCGCAGCGTTTCCCCATCCCCTACTGGGCACCCAAGGGGCCGCACACCTTTCTCGGCGCGCTGGCCCGCAAAGGCTTCAAGCTCAGCCTCTGGCTCTGCTGCGACTACGACCTGGGGATCTACGAGGAGCAGTGCGTCGCCGGACGGGAGCCGGCAGCCGGCGCCGCGCCCGACAAATCGCCTGCGGGCGAGACCGGGGTCTGGCACGACGACCGCATCGAAAAGGACCAGGCCAAAAAGCCCGATGCCAAGAAAGAGCCCTTGCCGGAGGGCACGGAGCCGTGGTTCGAACACCTCAAGAAGTTCGTGGACCAAGGCGCCGCCTGCTTCAAGCTGGACGGCTGCGCGCAGGTCGTCGAGCATCCCACGCGCAAGTGGGGCAACGGCATGAGCGACGAGGAGATGCACAACCTCTACCCGCTGATCTACGACAAGCAGATGGCCCGCGGCTTCGAAGCCCACGCCCAGCGCCGCTCGATGGTCTATTCGGCCGGCGGCTACGCCGGCGTGCAGCAGTACGTGGCGACGTGGGCGGGCGACACCGGCGGCGGCGCGAAACCGCTCGCCTCGATGCTGAACCTCGGCTTCTCCGGCCACTCGAACCACTCCTGCGACATGGAGGTGAACAGCCTCCCCGGCATTCACTTCGGCTTCCTCCAGACGTGGGCGCAGGAGAACAACTGGGACTACTGGTACCAGCCCTGGCTGCTGAACGAGAAGAACACCGCCGCGTTCCGCATGTACGGCCAGCTGCGCTACAAGCTGCTGCCCTACCTCTACTCGTCGGCCGCCGAAGCGGCACTGACCGGCTATCCCGTGATGCGGGCGATGCCGCTGGCCTATCCGGATGACCCCGCCTGGGACGCGTGCAAGACGCAGTACATGCTGGGCGATTTCCTGCTGGTGACGGCCTTCACGAAAGAGGTCCGCGTGCCTGCCGGCGCCTGGCACGATTTCTGGAGCGGCCAGCGCGTCGAAGGCCCCGCGACGCAGCCCGTCGAAGTCACCGACACGCGCGGCGGCGCGCTGCTCGTCAAAGCCGGCGCGATCATCCCCACCTGGCCGCCCTGCGACCACGTGGAAAAGGGCTGGTCCCCCGAGGTCGGCCTGCTGGTCTACCCCGCCGCGAGCAGCGCCTTCACGCTGTATGAGGACGACGGAACGAGCCTCGGCTATCGCCGGGGCGAGTACGCGCAGACGCGCCTGACCTGTGAAACGGCCGGCAAAAAAGTGACGCTCACCGTCGGCGGACGCCAAGGCAAATACGCGGGCATGCCCGCCGCGCGAGACTTCACGGCGTCGGTGCGCCTGCCGGCCAAGCCGGCGGCTGTCGCGCTCGACGGCGCGGCCGTTTCCGAGTTCGGCTGGGACGACGCGGCTCGCGTCGCGACCGTCCGGATCACGGCCTGCGGCGATAAGCCGCGCGTGCTGACCCTCGAGTGAGCAGACGCTCCTGAATACAGCGCGGCCGGATGGTCACAAGGATCATCCGGCCGCGCATAAGGACAATGTTTCAGAGCGGGGTCACTTCAAGAACAGCACGGTGCCCCACGTGGACTTCAGGTTCACGACGACCTCGCCGTCCGCGGCCGTGACCGTCGCGTCGAAGCCGTTGCGGCCAAGGCCCGTCACGGTCCAGTCCGCGAAATTCGCGGCCCCCGCGATCGAGCCGTAGGTCATGACGACCATCGAGAAGGAGCCTGTGACCGGATCGGACGGCGTGCGCCCGAGATCGATCACGCCGGCGCCTTCGACCGTCAACAGGCCGCCTACGTCCACGCGGTCATTCAGGGAGGCCCCAAGCGTACAGGTGTAGACCACGTTCGTTCCGAGCGCCAGATTCTGGACGTCCAGCACCGCGCCAGGCAGGCTGCCGGCGTCGTCGCCGGGAGCGAGCAGGCTCTTCACGGCCAGGGTTCCGTTCAGGACCAGCCCGTTGCCGGAGGCCGCCGAAACCCGCGCCGTCTCGCCTTGCAGATCCAGCGTGCCCAGCGCGCCCACGCGCACGTCCAGCGGCTCGACAGGCGACTCGGAGGCCAACTGCGCCACCTCGGCGTCGGACAGGACGCGCTCGAAGAGCATCACGTCGTCCAGAGATCCTTTAAGCGCCGCGCTAGCCGTCGAGGACGACCGCCCGACCATCAGCACGCCCGTACGTCCGGACGGGAGGAGCCGGATGTTGCCGGCATACGGCCAGCCTCCGGCGTACGGCTGCTGGGTGCCGCCACCGGCACCCACGTGCTGGGTCAGGGTCTGCCGCACGCCGTTGATGTACATCGCCACGCCGGACGCGTCCATCGCCGCGGCCACATGCACCCACTGGTTCAAAGGCACCGGATTCGCCGAGCGGATGTCCTGCCACCAATCGGTCGACGTGTTATAGGTGTGTTGCAACAGCCGCAGCTTGTTGTCGTTCCCGTTCAGCTTGAACTCAAAGGCGCGGTCGCCTCCCGGGCGAGCGCTGATGATCGACTGGTTGGAATCCGTCGCGGTGAAGGTCACATAGATCCACGCCGAGGCCGTGAAGGCCGCGACGTTGGTGTAGACCGTGTTGTAGGCCACTGAGAAGGCGCCCGCGCCGTCGAACGCGAGAGCGGGCTTGCCCAGCCGGTTGGTGGCGGTCACCCCGCTCCCGAGCAGCGACACCGCGAACCCGTTGCCCGAGAGATCCGGGTTGTCGGTCCCGTCCATGCCCAGCCAGAGCAGCGGCGACGCCGGCAAGTCGCGGTGCGTGAAGCGCGCCCGCAGCGTGCCCTCCTGCACGTCCGCCAGGCCCCACAGCGTATTGGTGCCCGAAAGCGTGAGCGCGCCGGGGCCGGTCTTCGCCAAGCCGCCTGCGGCGTCCAGCGCCATCACGCTCTGCCGGATGCCCGCGTCGTTCGTGCGCGTGTCGATCGCGCCGCCGGCGGAGCCCAGCGCCACGCGCCGCACGCCGGCCAGCCAATCGCTCGGGTCCGCCGCGTCCAGCGCCGCGCCCGTCAACTCCAGCAGGCCGCCGTTGAGCGTGAGGCTGGTCCAGCGGGCCGCGCTCGCACCGTACGTGCGGGTCACAGGCAGGGCCAGCGTGCCGCCGTTGACCGTCACCAGCGTGCGCCGCGAACTGCCGTCGCTCATCCACGACCAGGAGCCCGCCGCCTCGAGGCGTCCGCCGTTGACCGTCACCTCCACCCAGCCGTTTGCGGTTGCGACCGCGTTTGTCCGCAAACCGGCCGCCACGCGACCCAGCGTCATCGAGCCGCCGTTCACCGTCAGCAGGGCCGGGCCGAAGTTGCCGAGGTTCGCCCATGAGGCCGCGGGCATGGTGAAGCTGCCGCCGTTCATCACATACGCCGCGGGCGCCGTGCCGTAATCGCGCAGGAACAGGGCGTCTCCGTTGTCCCCGCTCGTGTTCGTCAGCTCCACCGTGCCGCCGTTCTGCGTGATGGCGACGTCGTTGCCAACCGTCGCGGTGGCGGTCGCTGAAGCCAGGATGCCGCCGAGCTTGAGCTTCGCGCCCGGCTCGATGGTCATCGACGACTTGATGTTGTCGTTCAGGCCGAGCTTGATCGACTCGCGGGTGTTGCCAGCCAACGTATAGTTCGCGCCGGAGGCGAAGACCAGCCCGCCCTGACGCTGGAACAGCCTGGGCGTGCCGCCCGCGTTGCCCGTACCCGCCAGCACGAGGTCGTTGGTGCCCCACTTGTAGAGGTTCGCCGCGCCGGCCTGCCAGTCGAGCGCGCCGGCCAAAGTCAAAGGCTGCTCGTCGAGCTGCAAAATGGGCGAGCCGCTCTTGAGCGTCACGGGGTTGTTCAGCACCGCAGGCGCCGACCCTCTCGAGTAGACATAACCCGCGCCGTCCAGCACCAGCTCGCCGCTGCCGGTGTTGCCGCCGTTCTTGAGGATCAGGTCGCCGCCTTGAACCGTCGTCGTGCCCGTTCGGGTGTTCGCGGCGCCGAACGCGAGGCTGCCGCCGGCCGTCTTGACGATCGGCCCGCTGCCGCTCAGCGCGCCGTCGAGCGCCACGCCGGTGCCCGCCACCGCCTGCACGCTGAGCCCCGCATCCGGCACCGCCACCGGCGCCGCCACCGTGTGCGACCCGAGCTCCGCCGACAGGACAGCCGGCTGGCCGCCGTTGTCGAGGCTGAGCGGCACCGCTCCGGCCACCGTATAGGCGCTGGTGTTGTTGAAATATATCTCGCCGACCGTCACGGCGCCGCCGACCGTCACCGTGGCGGGCGCGGCGATCTTGTCGTCGAAGCGCACCTGCTGACCCGCGCCGCCCGCGCCGGGCGCAGTCACCCAGTTGCCGGCATCGAACCAGCTGCCGCCGCCGGCCGCGTTCCAGACCGCCCCTCCGTTGGCGCCCGTATAGTCAGTCTCGATCGTCACTGTGACGGTCCCCGAAGCCGCCGCAAACACATAGCGCTTGCCGTAAAGCGGATTCACGACGCTCAGCCCGGCCACCTCCGGATCGCTCCCGGCATAGGTCATCACCGTGTATGTGCCATTCACGCCGAACTCGTCGCCGAGCCCCACGCGCACGAGCGTCACGTCGACCTCGCCGAGCGACAGCGCGCCGGAAACGGCGAGCCGGTCGTTGGCGGCGCCGTCCGCGCGGAACGCCAGCTTCAGGGCGGCAGGCGCCGCCGCGGCCGCGCCCAGCGTCAGGGACGCCACGCTCACCGTCTGTGTGTTAGCGGCATCCAGCTCCAGCGCCGCGCCGGGCGAGACCGTCAGCGCGGTCACGTTCGAGAGCGAGCCCGCCACCGGGATGCGCAGCGTGCCCGCCGAAACCAGCGTCGGCCCCGCATAGGCCTGCTGTCCGTTCACGACCAGCGCGCCCGCACCGGACTTGGTCAGTCCGCCGTCCGCGCCGTCGGTCGTCAAAACCTGCGTCAAGGTGTAGACCTCTGCCAGCGAGAGGTCGATCGTTGCGCCCCCCGCACCGACCTTGGCCGAGGTCAGGCCCTGCAGCGTCTGACCCGTCGCGGCGGGTCGGAAGGTACCGCCGTCGAACCGCAGATGCGCCACCCCGTTGATGCGGACGATGTTCGGCGCCACGAGCGTGCCGCCGCTCAGTTTCAGCGTGGCGGAGACCCCGGCCTGCTCGCCCACGATGACCGGGTTGGCTGCGGTCAACAGCCCCCCCGCCAGCTCGGCCTCGGGTGCGGAATTGTGTTCAGCCGCCAGCAGCGTCCGTCCCAGAACGAGCGTCTGGACCGACAGCTCGCCGCCCGTCATGCGCAGCCGCGAGGCCCGCGCCGTCGGCGCGGTGTTGGTCGTGCCATTGCTGCGGCCGACGATCAGAGCGTCGGTGATCTCCGTCGTGCCGCCGACCACATCGAGCTGACCGGCGGTCTCGGCGTCGGCGTTCGTCGTGGAGTTCAGTCCGACGACGAGAAGGCCGTTGAACACGTTCGTCTGCCCAGCCGCGCCGATCACGACCTTGCCGTCCACGACGTTGAAGCCGCTGAAGCCGGTCGTCGGACTGTCGCCGCGCGCGCCGATGTCCAACACGTTGTGGCTGGCCCCCGCGCCGTTACCTGCATTGAAGACGTTCCGTCCCGGAGCCGTGAACGACACCGTGCCTGGCCCCGTTTTCACGAGGGCGCCGGAGAGGGCGCTCACCAGACCTTGAAAGGTGATGTCGCCGTCCGCACGCAACACGCCCGCGCGGGTATCGTCGCCCGTGTCCAGCGTGTAGCCGCCCGCGACGGTCGTCGCGCCGCCCACATAGTGCAGCGTCCCTTGGCCGAACGCGATCCCGCCGTCCGACAACCTGTCCAGCCGCAGCGTCCCGGCGCGCACGCCGGTCACGCCCGAATAGGCTGCCACCGCGTTGGTCAGGATCGCCAGGCTCGACGCCTCCTTGAAGAGAGAGCCTGCGCCCGTCACCGCCGCTCCGACATCAAGCGTCGAGCCCGCCGCAGGCGCGAGGACGCCGCCGCCCGCGCCGAGCGCCACCGGCACCGTCAGCACGGTGCTGTTGGTGAACGCCAGCCGTCCGGCAGCCGTCAGCGCCACCCCGTCCACAGCCAAGACGGACGCATCCGGCAGCGACAGCGTTCCGGGGCCCTCCACGGTCAGCGTGGCGCTGCCGCTCGCGCCGCCGTTCAGCGCGACCGTCGCCCCCGACGAGAGCCGGACTGCCGCGTCCTCCGCCAGCACGACCGCCGCCTGCACCGCATGGTTGCCATATTCGGCCGTGATCGACGGCGGCACGCTCTCCACGCCCTGAAGGGTCAGGGCCGCGCCTGCCAAGGTGTAGGGGTAGACGCTGTTGAAAGTGACCGAACCCGCCGTCGAGCCGGACGCGCGCGTCACCGTCGCGGCAGCCGTGATCGCGCCGTCAAACCGCACCGCCGTGCCCGCCGCGTCCGCCGGAGCGGCCGTCCAGTTGCCGCCGGTCTCCCAGTCGCCCGAGCCGCTCTGCGTCCAGATCGAGACGCCCGCGGCATAGGCGATCCGCACCACCACGGTGCTGCCCACAACCTCGAGCGACGCCGTGCGCCCCTGCGGCGGGTTCTGGAGCGTCCAGCCGCTCACGTCCGGGGCGCCGCCCGAGAATGCGAACACCGGGTAATCCCCCGGCGCCGAAGCCGCCACCGGCGTCCCCGAGCGCAGCAGCGCCACCGCGATGTTGCCCACCGTCGCCCCGGCGGGCAGCACCAGCTGGTCGCACGCGCTGCCGTCCGCCAGCGCCTCGAAGACCACCGTCGCGCCGCTCTGCAGCGTCACCGCCGACGGCGAGAACGTCTGGATGCCCCCGTTGGCAAAGCTCACGGTCGCGCCGGACGCCACGGTCAGGCTGGCCGAGGCATACGATGCGGGCAGCGTCAGCTGGCCCGCCTCGACCACGGTCGAGCCGGTAAAGTCGCACGCGCCGGCCAACGTCAGGCGTCCCGCGCCCAGCTTGGTCAGACCGCCGTCCGTCTCCGCGCCCTTCTGTAACGGCTGCGTGATCGCCACGACCAAGCCCCGCGTGTCGATACGCGCGCCGCCCTCGTCGACCGTCACCCGCTTCGCGCCAAACAGGAAATCGTCCAGCGACGACGCGCCGTAAGCCGCCAGGCCGCGCGTCTCCAGCGTGCCGCCGTTGAACCGCAGGATCGGCGTGTTGGCCCGGTCGTAGCGCGGGTTGCTGGTCGCGCAGGTGCGCCACACGCCGCTGCCCGGCGTCCCGTTGCCGAGCGTCACGATGTTGGTGCGGCCCACCGTGGAGCTGCCCATCCAGCCGAAACTGCCCGTCACCTCCAGCAAGCCGCCGGCGATGTCGACGAAACCGCGCGCCGAGAGATCCATGTCCATGTCGCGCGCGCCCAGCGAGACGCGGCTCAGCGTCGTCGTGCCGCCGTTGACGATCAGGCGCGCGTCGCCGACGCGGAACCCGACGCCGAACCACTTGCCCTCGTCCACCGTCACTTCGCCGGCGTCCACGATGAAGCGGTCCAAGCCCGCGCCCTGTCCGCGCATCGACACCGCGTCGGCGGAACCGCCGCCGCCGAGCACGCGCAGCCGCCCGCCGCTCACGCGCACCGTGTTGCTCGCGCCGTACTCCATGTCGATGCCGGCCACGGTCACCTGTGACCCCGACTCCAGCACCACCTCGCGGATGTTGCTGTTGTTCGCCTTCATGTTGATGGCGTCGCGCTCCGCCGTGCTCAGCAGCGAGAAGTCCGCTCCCGCCTTGAACGCCAGACGCCCGTTCTCGACCGCGAAGCGGGCGAGCGCCGTCTCGGTTCCCGTGCCGCTCAGCGACAGTTCGTGCCCGCCCGATTTGGACAGCGAAACAGAGCTGCCCTGCCAGTCGATCGTCCCGGTCAGCGCCAGGCTGTTGGACAGCGCGTTAACCGCAAACGCCGTGGCCAGCGCCAGATCGTTGTCCAGCGTCAGCGGCGCGGCACCGACCACGCGGAAGCCCGAGCCGCCGTTGACCGTGACGGGGCCGCTGCCCAGCGTCGCCGTGCCGCCCAGCAGCAAAGGGCCCTGCTTCAACTGCGTGCCGCCGGCGTAGCTGTTCGGCTGCGTCAGCCAGGCCTCGCCTTCGCCCTCCTTGACCAGCGCGCCGCTCCCGCCCAGCGCGCCGCCGAAGGCCAGCAGCGTGCCGGACGCCAGGTTCACCGAGAGATCCCCGGCCAGCGTCAGCGGCGCGCTCACCCCGTGGGCCCCGCGCTTCACTGCCAGGGAGGGCGCCAACGCGCCGTTGTCGAAGGTGAAGCCGCCGCCCGCCACGGTGTAGGCGTTCGGGGCATCGACCGTCAGTCCGCCCAGCGTCACCGGCGCGGAAGCCGTCACCGTGGCCGGCGCGGTGATCGCGTCTCCCAGCCGAACCTTCGCCCCCGCCGCATTTTGAGGCGGAAGCGTCCAATTTCCCGGCGTCTCCCAGCTCCCGCTCCCGGACGCGATCCACTCCGACTCGCCCGCCGCGTAACCGATCCGCAGCGTGACGGTCTTGGCCTGCTCGTTGATGATGAAGCTGTAGCTGCGCTGCGGGGCAGGTTCCGCCACCGTGAACAGACTCGTATCCGGCGCGCTGCCCGCATAGGTCATCACCGCATAGTCGCCCACCCGCATCGCCCGTGCCGACGTCCCTTGAATCACCGGCAAGAACGCGAGGCGCCCAAGAACCGCGCCCGCAGGCAAGGCCAGCACATCGCAGGACGCCCCGGTCTGCGCCAGCTCGAGCTCAAGCGTCGCCGCGGAAACCGCCGTCCCCATGACCAGCGCCGACGGGGAGAAGGTCGTCAGCGCGCCGTCCGCCAGGCTCAGCCCGGCCCGCGACATCACCGCCAAGTCCGGCGTCAGCGCCGCGGCCGCACCGGCAAACCGCAACGTGCCCGCCTGCACGCGCGTCCGCCCCGTGTAGGTGTTGGTCCCGAGCAGGGTCAGCGATCCCGCGCCCAGCTTGGTGAGCCCGCCCTCGCCGGCCGCCGTGAGCGCGGCCGCGTTCGTCACATGGCTCGCCCCCGTGTCGATGACCGCCCCGCCGTCGCCCACCCTCACCGTCATCGAGCCGTTCGTGACGCCCGGCCCGTCGAACAGGGTGCCGCTCACGGGCGCGAGCAGCGTGCCGCCGTTGAGCGTGAAGGTCTTGGACACCTGCGGGCAGCCGTCCACATAGAACCGGCGGACCGCCAGCAAGCCGCCGTTCAGCCCCACCGCCAGCGTGCCGGTCGACGTCGTGTTTTTGCTGCCCAGCTTGAACACGCCGTTCGTGAAGATGGCCGCGCCGCCGTTCACCGTCACAGAGCCCGATCCGGCCTGCTTGTCCGTCCCGTCCGTGTGCTGGTTGCCGAGCATCATGCCGTAGCCGTTCAGGTCGTTCGTGTTGTTGCCCGCCGTCGCCTCCAGCTTGCCGTTGTTCACCGTGAGGGTGCCGTTGCCGCCGTTGATGCCCGCGCGCAGATAGGCCAGCGTCAGACTCCCGCCCTCCATGATCAGGGTTCCCGAAGCGCTCACGCCGACGAAGTTGGCGTTCGCCTCCGGGTGGATGCCCCGCACCTCATGCACACCGTTGCTGATGATCAGGGTCGAGACACTCCCGGAATTGCGTCCGACATAAATGCGCGCGCCTGAAGAGGTCGACGTGAAGCTCAGGCCGCCGTTCTTTCCCGTAAAAATGTTCGTGCCCCGCTGCAGTTCCAGCGTCGTGGCCACGGCGCTCGTGACCGGACCGTCGAAAACCACGGTGCCCCAGCCGGATCGTCCCCAGTTGCCAGACGACGTGATCTCCAGTGGCCCGGAAAATGTCAGCACGCGGCCGGCCGCCACCTCGTTTGACACCGCCCCGCCCATCGACACCGGCCCCTCAAACGTCAGGTTCTGACCCGCGGCAGCCAGGTTGATATCGGCCGCCGCACCGCCGTCGAGCGTCAGCCGGGCACTACCCGAAACCGTGACCGGACCGCCCGGATTCAAGACCTTGACGCCGTCCCACGTCGCCGCGCTGCTGAGCGCGCTGGCGTTCGCGCCCGCGAGGTTGTTGCTCCAGACCGCCACATCGGCGGCCCCGGGGGCCACGCCGCCCACCCAGGAGGCCCCCGTTTCGAGCGCCTCCGTGTTGTTCTGCTTCACGATGTCCGCCGCTTCCAGCGACCCGCACACCGCAAAAAAGAGGCCCGCACAGCCGATCACAGACTTCTGCATGTCACGCTCCTGTCATATCGCCATCCCGTACAACTACACAATGTCTTATAAGGATGTTCAACGAGGTCACGCAAGATTTAACGAAAAAAAATCGTCCGACTTCAAGACTCGCTTCGCAACTTACTGATAACAAGCAGGTTGAGACCTATCAAAAAGAGGCGATAAAAACCGGGAGGCGTCCGGCAACGGATTGAACGTGCCGGTGAAGCCTGCTACACTGCGGCCATCGGAACCACGTACCGGGAGATCCCCTCATGACGTCCAGCACCCCGTCTCCGGCCCTCACACGCCGCGCCTTTTCCCGCGCCGCCGCCCTGGCCCCGCTCGCCTTCGCAGGCGCCGCTCCGGCCCAGCCAAGCCCCGCGCCCGCCCGCCGCCCGCCCTTCGCGATCAGCGCGGCGCAAAAGGCCCGACTGGACCGCGCGCTCGCGCCGCTGCACGCCGCCTACGACCCGTCGGTGTGCATGGTGCGCGCCCCCTTCTCCTCGCCCGGCTACCACACGACCCTGACCGGCGGCACGGTCCACAGCACCCGCACCGCGCTCGGCTATGCGGTCGCCCTGCTCGACACCGGCGACGAGGCCTTGCGGCTGCGCGCCTGCGACGTCCTCGCCGCCGTCATCGCGCTGCAGGACACCGACCCCGGCAGCAAGACCTACGGCATCTGGTCCTGGTTCCTGGAGGAGCCGCTCGCCAAGATGTCTCCGCCCGACTGGAACTGGGCCGACTTCTGCGGCGTGCAGCTGCTCCAAGTCGCGCTCGACCACCGCGGCCGCCTGCCGCCCGAGCTGGCGCAGCGCGTCGACGCCGCCATCCTCCACGCCGCCCGCTCGATCGAGCGCCGCAACGTCGGCCCCGGCTACACCAACATCGCCTTGATGGGCACGTACGTCACCTCCGTCGCGGCCGAGCTCTACGGCCTCGCCGACCTCCAAGCCTACGCCGCGCAGCGCCTGCGGCGTTTCGTCGACTACACGCGCGAACAGGGCGCCTTCAGCGAATACAACAGCCCGACCTACTCCGCGGTCGCCCTCGAAGAGCTGGGGCGCATGCGCCTGCACATCCAAGATCCGGCCGCGCGCCCGCTGATCGAGGAGCTCTACCGCCTCGTCTGGGAAGACATCGCCCTGCACTTCCACGCCCCGTCGCGCCAGTGGGCCGGCCCGCACAGCCGCTGCTACAGCACCCTGCTCAAGCCCGCGACGCGGGCCCTGCTGGCGCGGGCGGTGGACGGCGCGCTGGACAGCTGGCACGCCGACGAGCCGAGCCTCTTTGAACAGCGCCTTCCGCTGCCCTGCCCGCCCGACCTGCTGCCGCATTTCCAGCGGCTCGACGCGCCGCGGGAGGTGGTGAAGACCTATCTCAAAGGCGAGCCGCCCGTGGTCGGCACCACGTGGCTGGAGCCCGCCTTCACGCTCGGGAGCATCAGCCGCGGCGAGTTCTGGAACCAGCGGCGCGGCATCCTCGCCTACTGGGGCACGCCGGAGCAGCCGGCCTACCTGCACGTGCGCGTTCTGCGCGACGGCTACGACTTCGCCGACGCGCAGCTCTTTGCGGCGCAGCGCCGCGGCGACCTCCTGGCCGCGGTGACGTTCGCGACCGACGGCGGCAACACCCACATCGGTCTCGACCGCATCAAGAACGGCCGTTTCCGCGCCAAAGACCTGCGGCTGCGCGTCGAGCTCGGCGGCAGCGCCGCCGCCCTGAAGCCGGCTGTGCCCGCCACGCAAGAAAGCGCCGCCGCGCTGCGCGCGGGCGACCTGCGGATCGGGTTCGCCGCGCCCGTGTGCCGCTTCGGCGAGCTGGCCCCGCACTGGGAGGCCGGACAAGAGAACGGCTGTGCCCGGCTCGACCTCGTGGTCTACGCGGGCGAAGAGCGGGACTTCGACTTGACGCAACTCCAGAGCGCGGCCATCGGCCTTGCCCTGCGCCTGTCCGCGCAGGACGCCCCGCCTCCGGCCCCCGCACACGCGCTTGCCGACGGCCGCCTGACGCTGACGTGGGAGGGCTTGCGCGTCTCCGTCCCGGTCAAGCCCGATACCGTCTCAAAGCTGCAGCGCGCAGTCACGTTCTGAGGCCCGGAGGAGAACACCGAGCTCTTAACGTGCTCGCGCGTGCCCTGTCGGCTCAGCACGTAGCCCTATCGATCTCGGCCGCTAGCCGCAGCAAGTTAAAGGGTTCACGGTCATGGAGAACCCTTAGCGGCCCTCGGCTTTTCAAGCGCTTGAAGCAATTTTGGGTTCACACGGTATCCCGCCTGAGAAGCCTTTTGCATGGCGGCGGCAGCTTCTTCAGTCTGATTGAGTGCAATCCTCACGAGGCCTAAATTATACCACGTAATTCCGATCGAGGGGTCAAGTGAGACTGCGAATTCGAGCTCTTTGAGAGCATTAGTCGGCATGCCGCACAAAAAATAGGTGTACCCCAAGTCACTCCTAGACTGAACGTCTTCCGGCTCCAAATCGACCGCTCTCTTCATCAAATCGAGAGCCCCTTGGGGATTCTTGTTGACCTGAGCCTGGATCTTACCTAATTCCCGATAGGCGCCGCCCATCTTCGGGTCCAACCGGATAGCCTCGTTCCAATTCGTGACCGCCTGTGCGGTCCGCCCCAAACTCATTGCCAGACAGCCGCTCCAGAACCGCACGCCGGCATGGTCTGCTCCGCGTGCAAGAAGAAGTTCGAGAGCATCCTCGCGCTCTTTTGCGGCGAACCCCTTGAAAGCCAAGAATCCCCATGTTGTGAGCACTCGCGGGTTATGACCGTCAGACTCCAACTGGTTCGCGGTCAGACGTTTCAGAGCGCCCAGATCCATCGTATTCCCGACACCCCCATATGCCGCGGCCGGAAGCGAGTTCGTGGCGTCCACCCCCTTGCCGCGCAGTTCCCTGCGCCGAGCCTGTTCGAGCTTACTTTTGGCAAGATCAAGCGAAACGCGCTCATAATCTGTGCGGGGCGTCAACGCTGAGATCCTTGCGCAATAGTCGAGGGCTTCAGGATAGCGGCCCATCTGCTCGAGTCCTCGTACGATCAGCATCAGCAAGTCGAAATTATTCGGGAACCTAAAAAGGGCCATCTTGCACAGGTCCACGCCCTCTTCTACCTTTTTCTGATGAAGCGCTATGACGGCCTGATAATACGCGTAGCGCCAGTCCTGGGGATTCAAGCGTTCGGCCTCGACATACGCCTTGAAGGCCTTGTCCATCAAGCCGTGCTTGAACTGCGTATTCCCATACATATACCAGGCCTCGGCCACATTCTGAGCGACCGCAATACCTTTTTCGGCATATGAAAGCGCATCTTCACGCCGGCCGAGAACGCCCAGGCACTCGCAGGCCTTGAAATGCATTGTCCATGCCCATGGCATTGCGGCGATCGCGTTCGTACAGACCGCGAAAGCCGCTTGAGGATCGGCTTTACCCAGATAGGCACTCGCTAAAGTGGATGTGATGCGCGCATCAAAGGGATTTATCGCATGGGCTTGTTCCAAAAGCTCTGCGGCCTTGCCATAGTCTTTCTGTGCTAAGTAACACGCGCCTTCATTGTTGAGATTGGCTGTGCACAACGGGTGCACACGCAGCCCCGCCCGATAGCATTTATGCGCGTTCTCGTAGTTCCCCAATTTCGACCAGGCCCGACCCATTTCATTATAGGCCTCACAACTCGACGGATTCTTCTTCAGAAACGCATCGAAGTCTGCAAGCGCCCGCTCTGCATCCCCTGTCCCGATGAACGATTGTCCCCTTCGATAAAGCAGCTTCATCCACTGCGGATGTGCGTTGATCAGAGACTGGCACAAGGCCAACCCTTCGTCAAACCGCTCAGCCGTCAGAAGCGTTTTTAAGGTTTGATCGGCGGTCATCTCGTCATCTGGCCAACGCTTTCGCGCCTCCTGGCAGACCAAGAGGGCTTCTTCGCGACGCACGGCAAGGAGCAGCGTGTCGGCCAGCTGCAACCAGGCGTCCTTTGTCGAAGGCGTCGATGAAGAGGCTTTACGAAACGTGGCGATCGCGTCCTCAACCCGGCCAGCCAACCTCAGCAGGCGGCCCCGGCAACACAGCAACGGAACATTGTCGGGGTGCTTGGACAACCCTTCTTCCGCACACGCGAGAGCCTTTGCGCCCTCGCCTCTCTCCGCATATACAAACGCCAAGCCGACTCTCGCAAAAGGTTCCACCTCAACGGAATCGACCATTTTGACAAAAACCGCTTCAGCACGGTTCAGCAACTGTGTGGCGCTTTCGCTCTTCTTCCCCAGCGAATTCGTTGCCGATATTTCGTGGGCTTGTTCGATGCAATAAAACCCCTCTTTCAGACTGCGCGTTTGCCTGGATGTCCCAAGACTAATGCCCTCCTCGGTCATGCCAAGCCAATTTCCGATCCTCCCGTCATTGTCGCGCTCATGAACGACCGCCTCCGCGCCCATGGACGCCAGAGAAAGCAACAAGGCGGCCCCCATTTTCTTCATCCATTCATTCATCATTTCGCAAAGCATAGACCATCAGGGAAAGCCCAGTCAACGTTACAAACCAAACGGGCCGGGATGCAACTCCGTGCAGGTGGCCGGGTTTCGCCGCCCGGAGCCGACAGTCGATTTCTTCCCGCTCTTCGCCCCGGATACGGCAGCGGCGCGTCTGCACCGCGCTCAGCGGCCCGCCGCAAGCCCGGACGACGTCAGGAACTTATAGGCATACTCGGCGAGCACCTGATGCCCCTTCGGCGTGGGATGCAGCCCGTCGGCGGAGAACAGGTGACGGCTGTCGTTCGCCCCGCGGGTGACCTCAACAAACCCGTATTTCGCGGGATCGGCGGCGATATCGCCGAGCAGGGCATAGAGGTCGAGCTTGATGACGTCGAGCGAAGGGTTGGCCTTCTCCAGACGCGCGATCGCCGCATCCATCTCGCGGTTGTGCGCGAGGACCGCCGAGGTGATCGCGGAGAGGTAGGCCGACGAGATCGAACTGCCCAAGAGCTGCGATTTGGCCACCACCGAAGGCGCCTGCGCGACGTTGAACAGGTTGCCCCACAGCACCCGTGTCACGCCCGCAGCGGCGAGTGCCTGGATCTGGCCCTCGGTGCTTTGCGCGACGGCCACGCCGACCTTGTCGAGAGTCGTCCACTGCGACGCCAGCTGGTCGAGTTGGACCGAGGCCAGCATGAGATCGTTCGCGCCGATCACGATGACATGCAGGGCCTCCTTCTGCACGCCGGCGGTGTTGAAGGCGGGATTCAGGTAGCGCTTCGTCACCTGCTGCGTCAGGCTCTGTCCGCCGTTGCGCTCGCCGCCCATCTGGGCGGTGACCGCCGTGCCCGCGCCGCCGACCGCGTAGTTGGACCCTCCGTAAAACGCGGTCAGGCCTGAAGGCTTGAAGTCCGGAGCGTTCAACATCGACGGGCCGGCGAGCCGCGCGACCCACGTCATGCGGAACGTGATGTCCGGCTTGTCCGGTTTGAGCCAGCGGTTGCCCATGTCCGACAGGCTGTCGCCGAACGCCACGACGCCTCCGCCGGAAGCGTCGTGGACGCATGCCAAAAGCACAAACAGCAAGAGCAAAGCCAGACGGATCGTCTTCATGTCCGCGTATCCTGTTTGAGGGGCTGCACGCGTCGCGCAGGCATCGCCCGACTACACCACCTGCCGCGCGAGCTGCGCGACCTCGTCCAACACCCCGGTCTCGCGCACCGGATGCTCCTCTGCCGAGCAGTGGCGCACGGCGTGGAACGTCTTCACGCCCAGCCAGTCGAGCATCTCCTGATAGCGCGCCGGAAGGTCCTGAAAACACTCTTCGCCCGCGCCCTGCGAGAGCAGCAGCACGGCGGTCTTGCCGGCCGGCAGGCGCGGCTTGAACTCGCCGTCCACCAGCGCGTGCCAGCGCTCCACGAAGCGCCGCAGCGACACCGGAAGGTCCAGCCACCACACCGGCGCAGCCATCACCAGCACGTCCGCGTCGCGGAAGGCGTTCAGCACGTCAAGGATCCCGTCCTTGATCACGCACCACTCGGCCGTCTTGCGGCACGCCATGCAGGCGCAGCAGCCCGCGCCGCGCACCGCGTTCATGTCGAGCCGCGTCACGTGCGCGCCCCGCTTAATCGCCTCCGCTTCGAAGGCCGAGGCCATCGCGTTCGTGTTCCCGCCCGACACCGGGCTCGACGTCAAAACCAGAACCTTCTTCATGTCTAGACCTCCCTTATTTCCGCCCCGCCAAATAGCCCCAGGCGTAGGCGTTCTGCGCCATAGGCGTGTGGATGGTGAATTCGCACATCGGCGGATACCAGAAGACATCCCAATAGGCCTCCAGCGTGGGCCACTGCTGCACGCCGGGATAGCAATATTTCGCCACGATCTTCTGGGCCCAGTCGTTCTTGTCGCGCACGACGTCGATCGGCCCGCCGACCGTGATGCCCGGCGGCGGCGCCTGATGCGTCAGGCGCGAGTCGATGTGCAGCGGATGCTGCGGCGACTCGTGCCCCAGCCCGGTCGTGTAGCAGAGGTTCAGCGGATTCGCGCCCCCGCCGCACTGGCACGCCAGCACCAGCGTGCGCAGGTAGACTTCGTCGCCCGTGACCAGGTGCGCCCGCGCGAGGCTCACGCCGTCCGGCGCCGAGAAGGCCCCCCACTGCCCCGGCGCCCATTCGAACTTGGCCCAGCGGAACCCCGCCTTCGCGCCGTTGCGCACGCGGTTGTCCGCCTCGCGCAGGAGCGCCTCGCGGCAGAACCCTTTGACCGCCGCGTCCAGGCCCGGCCGGTCCGTCCGCAGATACGTCCAAGCCGCCTCGCGCTGATCGTGGTCCTGCCACACGAAGAGGTCGACGCCGGAGGCCGTGAACACCGTGGTCTTCACAAAGAGCTCGTTCCACGCGCCTTCGCCCGTCAGCCGGAAGAGCTCCGCCGACGCCAGGTTGCGGGCGTCCCGCACGTCGTGCGGATAGCTCGCCCGCTCCCCGTGCCGGGCCTCGGCCCACGCCATCGCCCGCAGCGCGCTCTCGCGGTAGGCGACCGCCAGCGCCGCGTCGCGCGCCTGCAGCACGCGCGCGGCCTGAGCAGCCACGCCGGCGTAGACGTAGCTCGACCAGACGTCCGGCGCGTAGGCCAGCACGTCGAGCGACTCCTGCCAGCTGCACTCGCCGTGGCGCGGGTGCTCGGACGACTCGATGCCGCCGCGGATGCCGCCCTCCGGCGTCTGCATGCGGCGGTAGCAGTCGAGATTGAAGAGCGCTTCGTCGATCACGTCCGGCAGCGCGTTCTTCGACTCGGGCAGGTTGAGTCCGAGCGCGTCGAACGTTTCAGGGAAGAGCTCCGCCAGCTCAAGCAGATAGCGCGACGCGATCAGGTGCTGGATGCGGCGGTCCCAGTCGCCGGCATCCATGTACCCGCCCCAGGCGTTCTCCACCACGCGGTCCGTTTGGCCTTTCACCAGATTCCCGAAATTGTCCTTGTCGGTGCCCAGGGCGTTCAAGCCGTTCCCGCTGTCGAGCAGCCCGCACGCGGAGTGGAGCACCGTCACGCCGCTCTCGGGACGGAAACAGACCGGCCGTCGGTAGGCGGTGTACGGCGGCCCGAGCTCGACGCCGCTGCGCTGGTGGTAGAAGCCGCGCGCGGAGACGGCGAACGCGCGGCGCCAGACGTCGTCGGCGATCTCGAAGGGGTATGAGCAACCGAGGCCGTCGATGCTGACCCGATAGGTGCCGGGCCGCGTCAGCGCCGAGAAGTCCATCTGCCAGACGTCCACGCCGCTGTAGTTCCGTTTATAGGCGTCCTCCGTCTCGGAGGCCCGCACCGAGCGCGCGACCACGCCGCGGAACGCCTCCTGGCCGCGCCCGTCCACCACGCGGAAGGTCAGCCCGTCCGGATACGCGACCGCCCCGCCGCTGCCCAGCCAACAGGAGAGGAAGGCGACTTTGGCCGGATCGTCGGGCCGGAAGCCCAGATGGCTCACGTGGAGCGCCTCGCTGCGCAGGCTCGTCGAATCGCAGACGAAGGCCTGCTCCGGCAGCGCCCCGTTGACGCAGCGGATGCGGTAGCGCTTGCCCTCTTGGAACGGCTGCGGGCTCTTCAGATACACGACGTGTCGCAGCGGAGCCTGAAAGGGCCAGCCCTCCACGCGCGCGAAGTCGGAAGGTTTGGTCTTGCGGAACACGGCCGCGGGAGCCACGCCCGCCGCATAGGCCGGATCGTCGTCCGACGCGATGACGAAGCTGGCGGGGTGATCCATCCAGGCGGTGTCGGCCAGTCGCCCGAGCACCTGGTCCGGCGTATACACGAGACGCCGCTCTTTGCCCACCAGCCAGCCGAGGAAGCGGCCGCCGCGGCGCACCGTCAGGTGCTGCTCCTGATGCCCCGTCACATCCTCCGGCTGGGGTTCGTACGGGATCTGGCGGCCGTATTCGACCGTCCCGTCCTGCACCGAGAGGCCAACCGTGTCCGCCGTGACCCGGCCGACATGCAGCACGGCGACGGCCTTTCCGTCCTCAGCCGCCGCTCCGGCCTGCGCACGCAGACCGCACAGAAGGCCGCACACGATCATCCACCCGTAGAAACATCTCATCCGCCACTCCCTTCGCTGGGGGCTTTTTCTCCGCGCAACACGTGGGAGCATGATACCACCCTCCCCCTGTCCGACGCGAGGGGCGAGTGACGAAAAGGGGGGGCCGGGCACCCCGCCGCAGGTCGCGAGGGGGGCGCCACGCAGGCTTCCGACACGGGCACATCGTTCACCTCGCCGGTCATTTCGTATAAAAGTTCGGTCATTTTGGACATTGCGTTATTCTTTTCGCCCCTCTATCTTTTTCAAATTACATCCATTGCTCATAAGGATGTCGGCATGACCCGGCAAAGAGTGTTTTCTTTTGCCGCCTTAATATGTTTACAGGACGAGTGACTTCAACCGAGGAACTGAACTATGCAGCCTATGCGCGCGTCTGTCGTTTCCGTGTTCTGTGTCGCGACCGCTCTTTTCGCCGCCCAAGGCCTGGCGGCCAACCCCTCCATACGGATCATGCCGCTCGGCGACTCCATCACGCACGGCACGCCCGTCCCGGGCGGCTACCGGGCCCCGCTCTACACGCTGTTGACGAATGCGGGGTATAACGTGGACTTCGTCGGCACGGCGAGCGACAACGGCGCCGCCACCCTGCCCGACTCCAACCACGAGGGCCACGGCGGCTGGAGGATCGACGGACTCTACAACAATGTCTACGGCTGGTTCGAATCCATTCAGGACCCGCACGTGATCCTCCTGCACATCGGCACCAACGACTCTTCCAACGACCCGTCGTTCTCGAACGCGGTGACCCGGCTGAACGCGCTCGTCACCCGCATGGCCCTCTGCCAGCCGAGCGCGCGCATCATCGTCACCTCGCTGATGAAGCGCACCGGCGCCCAGTACACCGGTATCACCAACTACTTCAACCCCTATATTCCCGGGTTGGTCGCAAGCCAGGCCGCCCTGGGTCGCAACGTGACGTTCCTGGACATGCACGACGGCAAAGAACTGACCGACATGGCCGACGGCCTGCACCCGAACGCCGGCGGCTACGCCAAAATGGCAGCGTCCTGGCTCGGCGCCATCACCAACCTCGTCACCGCCACAGGCGTCACACCGAATCAGCCCGCGATCATCCGCGCGGCCGGCTCCAACGACCACCAGCACGTCACCCTCACGCTCAACAAGGCGGTCACCCTCGACACGGCGACCAATGCGGCCAACTACGCCCTCGACAACGGCCTGTCGGTGACCGCCGCCGCCTTGAGCGCGAACCGCCGCACGCTGACGCTGACCACGACGGCGCAGTCCGCAGGCATGCCCTACACCCTCACGGTGAGCAACGTCCTCGACGACGACGCGATGACCCTTTCCGGCCAGATCACGTTCAAGGGCGTCACGCCGCGCGGCTACGCGAACAACGTGCCGGAGTCCTCGGCCTATCGGCTGATCTACTCGCTCGACATTCCCAGCACCGCCGGCTATCTCACCAACGCGCCCGCCTATGCGACGGACAACGTCTGGATCGACGAAGTCCCCACCCGCGTGGCCTACTACCTGGAGCTGCAGGGCTCGGACGGCGACCTCAAATATGCCTGGGTCTCGATGAGCGCCTTCACCAACCGCGAGGACAAGCTCGGTGTGCCGACGCTCGCCTCGGAGGCCGTCTTTCAGAGGACCGTCACCAACCTGAACATCGTCTGCAATGTCGATGGCGTCCTCACGGGCACCGGCATCAACACGGGCAACCTCGAGTTCTGGCCCTCCAACTACGACGCGACCAACATTCTGGGCCTCGCCGGAGCCAGCGACACCGCCTACGACTTCGGCGACCGTCCAACCGCAGGCACCTACGGCTGCATGCAGATCCACAATTACGGAGCCGGGCAAACGCTCCTGGCCTTCAACAACTGGGGCAGCAGCGCCGGCGCCACGCCCGATCTCGGCATCGGCAGCAACGCCTTGGGCTCACCGGACTGGACCTTTATGGGCAACGCGGGCAACTACACCATCAAGACCTTGCAAGTGCTGGTTCTCCCCGGCGACCCCGTGCCTCCGACCCTCGCTTCTGCCCTGTCGACCACCAACTACAACTCCGTCGCCATCACCTTCGGCAAGCCCGTCGACCCGGCCAGCGCGACGAACATCGCCAACTACGCGATCAACAAGGGCATCACGATCCACAGCGCATCGCTCAGCGCCAACGCGCGCACGGTGACACTCTCCACCTCGCTCCAGACTCCGACCACCACGTACACCGTCACGGTCAACAACGTCGCCGACCAGACCGCCCCCACGCCGCTCACGATCGCGGCCGACAGCCAAATCGCCTTCATCGCCCCCCGGAAGCGCGGCTATCTGAACAACGCCGCCGAGTCCTCGGCCTACACGCTGGTCTACTCGCTCGAGATCCCCAACAGCGCCAACTACGGGACCGGCAAGGTCGGCTACTCGGTCGACAACAGCGCGTCGGTCGGCCCCTTCAGCCGCATCGCCTACTACCTGGAGCTGCAGAAACCCGGCGAGGACCTCCAGTTCCTGTGGGCCTCCATGGACGCCTTCGCCTCCGACGCCGGCAAGATCGGCGTGCCGACCGTTCTCGCCGGCGCCCTCTACAAGCAGAACGTCAACAACATGAACGTCGTCTGCAGCGTGCCGGGCGTCGTGAACGGCACCGGCCTCGCCACCGGCAACATCGAGTTCTGGCCCTCCGGCTACGGCACGGGCAACGGCGCAGGGCTCCCCGGCGCGAACGGCGGCGCCTTCGACTTCGACGACAGCGGATACAGCCTCACGGCCGGACACGGCTGCATGCAGCTCCACAACTACGGCGCGGGACAGACGCTCTTCGGCCTCAACAACTGGAACGGCAGCACCCTCGGGCTCGGCATCGGCAACAACACGGACTTCAGCAAGAACGGGACCCCGTATCCGGACTGGACCCACAGCGCCAACGCGGCCCTCTATTCGGTGAAGCGGCTTCAGGTCCTGGTTTTGCAGGACCCCGCAGCCGACACCGCCGCGCCCGCCATCGTCTCCGCGCAGGCCGGCGCGGCGGGCACGCTGGTCACCGTCGTCTTCAGCGAGAGGCTCGCCGCGACCTCGGTGAGCGGCGCGCGCTTCGCGCTGGACAACGGCGTTTCGGTGCTGAACGCCACGCTGCTCCGCGACGGCAAAACCGTGTTGCTGACGACCACGTCCCTGCCCGCGGGCACACCCCTGACGCTGACGGTCAACGGCGTCCGCGACCTCTGCGCCAACGTCATCCCGGACGGCACGACCGCACCGGTGGCCGCGGCGGCGCTTCCGGTCTCGATCCGGACCAACGCCGGCGGGCTGGCCGACGGGTTCCAGGTCGTCTATGGGTACGACCTTCCGGCCGTCGGCGACTTCAACGGCTCGACCGCCTCCCTCTTCTGCGACCAGAGCGACTTCGCCGGCGCGTTCGACCGCGTGGCGTATTACGTCGAGCTCGTCCTGCCGAGCGGCACGACCCAGTACCTGTGGGCGGCCATGAACCCCATCTCCGCCACCCCCAAGAAGCTGGGCATCCCGACCCTCGCCTCGGGCGAGATCTACCAGCAGACCGTCACCAACCTGGACGTGAAGTGCAACGTCTCCGGCGTCGTCAACGGCATCGGCCTCACGACCGGCAACATCGAGTTCTGGCCCCTCAACTACAGCGAAGCGAACGCGCGCAGCATCCCGAACGCCAGCAGCGGCAGCTTCGATTTCGGCGACACGCGCGCCAGCGACGGCAACTACGGCTGCATGCAGATCCACAACCACGGCGCCTCCCAGACGCTCTTCGCCATGAACCACTTCGGCGGCGACGGCAACACCCTCGACCTTGGCATCGGCAACAACACCACCGGGTCGGGCTCCCCCGACTGGACCTTCGTGAACAGCAATGCCGGCAACGCCAACAGCTACGCGCGCCGGACCCTGTACGTGCTGGTGCGGCCCAAGACGGCCTCCGACCTGCCTGCGGAAATCGCCGCGAACGTCGGCGCGCTGGCCAGCGGCTTCCGCCGCGTCTACACGCTCGACATCCCCGAGAAGGGCACCTTCATCGGCTCCTCCGCAGCCTACCGCAACATCTCCTACCTGCCCGCCGAGACCTTCGACCGCATCGCCTACTACGCCGAGCTTGTGACCGCCGGCGGAACCACCCAGTACCTGTGGGCCGCCATGGACGCCTTCACGAACGACGCGGCCAAGATCGCGGTGCCCACCCCCGCCTCCGGAGCCAGCTATCAGCAGAAGGTCTCGAACCTCGATGTGAAGTCCAACGTCCCCAGCGTCGTGAACGGCACGGGCCTCACGACCGGCAACATCGAGTTCTGGCCTAACGACTACAGCGCAAACAACGCGCTTGGCATTCCGAACGCCAACGAAGGCACCTACGATTTTGGCGACACGCGCTCTGCGGGCGGCGGATACGGCTGCATGCAGATCCACAACCACGGCGCCTCCCAGACGCTCTTCGCCATGAACAACTGGGGCGGCGACGGCCGGACCCTCTGCATCGGCATCGGCAACAATCCCAGCGGAGCACCCGACTGGACCTTCGCCGACAACGCCGCGTCCTACAGCCGCCGCACCCTGCACATCCTCGTGCGGCCCAACCCCGCGCCCGCGGCCGATCCCCTGCGCGCCCCCGCCGAGGTGACCGCCAACGTGCCCGAGGCGGCGAACTGGCAGCTCGCCCACATCATCGACCTGCCGTCGAGCGGGAACTTCAGCAACAATGCGGCGGCCTACTATACGGTCAACAACGTCACCAACGGCCTCGCCACCGCCTTCTCGCGCATCGCCTACTACCTCGCCCTCCAGTCCGGGACCGGGCCGACCCAGTTCGTCTGGACCGCGATGGACGCGTTCACCAACGACGCCTCAAAAATCGGCGTCCCGACCGGCAACACGGTCTTCCAGCAGCGGGTCTCGCGGCTCCACGTGGCGTCCAACGTCGGCGGCATCGTGAGCGGCAGAGACATCGACACGGGCAACATCGAGTTCTGGCCGTACGACTACAACACCGGCAACAGCGCCGGCATTCCGAACGCCGACGGCGGCACGTACGACTTTGGCGACAGCTGCTCCTGGGTCAAGAGCTACGGCTCGATGCAGGTCCACAACTACGGCGCGAGCCAAACCCTCTTCGCGGTCAACGCCTTCAACGGCCAGACGCTCTGTCTCGGCATCGGCAACAACACGAGCGGGACCGGGGCGCCGGACTGGACCCTGAACAACAACGCCGGCAGCTACAATTACCGCCGCCTGTACGTCTTGGTGCTGCCGGGCGGCGACACCACCGACCTGACGCGCCCCTCCCTGCTTTCGGCGACGCCCTCCAAGCGGCTTGACCGCGTGGCCGTCACCTTCAGCGAAACGCTGGCCGACAGCGCGGCGAATCCGGCGCTCTTCACGCTGAACAGCGGCGTCTCCGTGACCGGCGCCAGCCTCTCTGCGGACAAGCGCGCGGTCCTGCTGAACACCACGGCTCTGAACGCGGGCCAGGCCTACACCGTGTCGGCGACCGGCGTGCGCGACCGCTCGATCAACGGCAACCTGATCCTCCCCGGCTCCTCGGCCTCGTTCACCACCGCCACGACCCCGCGGTCGGCGGCGCTGAACAACGTGCCTGAAGCCGCAGATTACGAGCTGATCAGCTGCCTCCCGGTCAGCAACACGGTCGCCTACTCGACGTACGGCTGCCCCTACTCGGCGGACGAGGGCCTCTACGCGAAGCCCTTCACCTTTGACCGCGTGGCCTACTTCATGGAGCTCTCCGCGGACGGCGTCACCACCAACTGGGTCTACGTCTCCATGGACGCCTTCACCGCCGACCTGGCGAAGATCGGCGTGCCGACCGCCCCGCGCGGCGCGGCCTTCAAGCTCTACGTCACCAACATGAACGTCTACGCCTCGGCGGGCGCGAACGTCACGACCGGCACCGGCATCACCACCGGCCTGATCGAATTCTGGCCCTCCAACTACGGCGGAACCCGGAATTTCGGCCTCTCGAACGCCAGCGACTCGGCGTTCGACTTCGACGACAGCGGGTACAACACCTCGGCCGGACACGGGTCGATGCAGATCCACAACCACGCCGCCGCGCAGACGATCTTCGCCTTCAACCAGTTCGGCAACACGTGGCGCACGCCCGCGCTCGGCATCGGCAACCGGGCCTCGAGCAGCGACCCCGACTGGACGTTCGCCGCGAACGCCGCCTCCTACGCGGTCAAGAACATCTACGTGCTGGCCCGCCGCGGCAACACGCCGGCCGGGCTGGTCACCGGCACGCTGCCTGCCATCTGGCAGCACCCCGTGTCGGTTGAGGTGCTCTCCGGGCGCCCGATCATGCTGAGCGTCATCGCCTCCAACGCCACCTCCTACCAGTGGCGCAAGGACGGCGTCTGGATCCCCGGCGCCACGCAGTCCTGGCTGGCCATCGACCCGACGGTCTATGCCGACGGCGGCTCCTATGACGTGCTGGCGTTCGGCTCGGGCACCGCCTGCACAACCAGCCAGGCCGCCACCGTGAGCATCCTCCCCTACGGGACGCTGATCCGCCTGAAATAGCCTCGCGCTTCTTGCTCGGGCTGTCCGACACGCCGCACGGCACCCCGCTACGGCGACCTGCGCGCGTCGTCGGGCTCCGGCTGCAGCGCCGTGCCCGGGGCGAGCCAGCGCTCGCCCCAGGTGAGAACCGTGGCCTCGCGCTCCGGAAGGTCGCGGATCACATCGAACGCGTAGTCGTACGACCAGCGCCAGGCGTGCGGCGGCAGCGGCGAGTGCCCCAGCTCCATCACGTGCGAAACGAACGTCGTCCGGGGCTTCACGTGGCGCACCGCCTCCGGAACAGACATGCCGACGGAGACATGGAGGATCAGGACGTCAACCGGCCTCATGGGCCGCATCTTTTCGAGGTTGTTCCCGTCTCCGCTGTGGTAGATCCCCGCATGGTTCGCGGACGGGCCGCAGTCCACCTCGAACATCAGCATGTTGTCGCGCTGGCGCGGCTGCTCGCGGTGATGGTCGCCGAGGTCGACCCGGACCCCGACCTCGCCGAAAACGAGATTCGTGCCCTGGCTCACAAGCAAGCTTCCCGGATACCAACGCGTGACGACGGGCTTGTTCAAGGCGAGCATCGCCCGGAACAGGGGCTCGTGCACATGGTCGCCATGCTCGTGGGTGTTGAGGAGAAAGTCGAGGTCCGGCGCGAGCCGCTCCACGCCCCGGCCGTCGAGATCGATCCCGAAGCAGGCGCGCGGCGTCTTGAACACATAGCCCATGTTGTAGACGAACCAGACGGCCAGCCCTTCGCGGACCCGCGTGCGGCGGATCTCGTCCATGACGTCCACGGTGGTCCCGCGCAGATAGCCGAGAACCGGATGCCGCGCCTCGAGCAGGTCGGCCAGCGGCGTGTTGGTCTCCCACGACCGGGCATAGTCGCGGTAGTCGAGGTCCGAGAGCCGGTCGCCCGCGGCCTGAAGCACCGCCATCCGCACTCTGCGGGCCGGCGCGTTCGTCCCGTCCGGCGGATTTTGCTCCAGCCAGCTCCGCGCCTGCGCCAGCTGCGCGCGGAGTTCGGCGTCCGCCCCTTCGGCGACCGCGCCCCACGCCAACGCCCACACGACGGATACAACAACCAACCCCACTCTTTTCACAGGCGCTCCCATCGGCCTCAGCTACCGCGGCACCAGCGCGAAGGCCTGGCCCGGATCGAGCTGGATCGTCAGCGACTCGTCCCGGATCGACATGACGGTCGCGGGCGCGCGGCCGTCGTCCGTCAGGGCGTAGGCCAGCACGTCGGCCTTGCCCCTCCACGCCTGCGGCACCGGCCAGGTCCGCGTGCCGCCAGCCTTGCTGTAAACGAACCACTCGCCGTCCCGGGTCCAGAGCGCGGGCATGAAGAGGTCGCCGCCGTCCACGAGCACACGCCCGTTGTCGCGGATCGTCAGATGCCGGTCCGCCTTGCGCACCGCGCTCTCCACGCCGCCCTCGAAGGTCACGCGGTAAGTCTCCGCCCCGTCCTCGAACGACTGGGCCTTGTGGCGGTTGAGGTAGAACCACGGCAGCGTGCGCGTGCAGAGCTTGCCGACGATGCCCTTGACGCCTCCCCGCCCCGCACTCAGGTCTTGGTCGATCGAGACGCCCCAGGCCTCCTCGTACAGGCAGCCGGCCTCGGGCAGATGCGCCCAGCCCGTCGGCTCCTTGGCGTGGCGCTGGTTGCCGCCGTCGCCGCCGCCGCAGATCACGGAGGCCGGGTACTTGATGCGGTTCGCCTCCGACAGGTTGAGGTGGTAGACCATCGGCAACCGGCCGACGAGCTCGAAGTCGAAGTACTCGGTCGTCACGTCGATGCCCAAGTCCCGCCACGTGTCGAAGATCGCGAGCACCGTCTGCCTGAGCGCCGCGTCCTGGCCGATCAGGCCGAAGGCGTCGATGTGCACGCTGCCGCTCTCGCGCAAGAAGGGCAGCAGCGCGACCAGCGCGTCGATGCGCCGCCGGGCGTAGCCGCTCTGCCACTCCTTCACCTTGTCCACCAGGTACGACTGTTCGCCGCCCCACACGCCCGCCTTGCGCGGCTGGCCGTCCTTGCCGAGGAGGATGAGCCCGTTCTCGCGGTACGTCTGCCAGAGCGGGCTCGTCTCATAAGCGTCGGACATGTTGATGTGGACGCTGACCTGCGCGTTGAGCGCCTTCGCCTCCTGCGCCAGCCAGAGAAAGCTCGCGCGTCCGTCCGGGTCCTGCGGCCGCTTGAGACGCGGGTTGACCTCGGCCCACGAGGGGTACTTCGAGTCGTGCCCGTCGAACTGCCAGCCGACCAGATACGGCACCTGCTTCAAGCCGCCGGTCACGTCGTGAATCACGCGGATGTAGCGCAGCGCCTCTTCGAAGGTCACCAGGTTGCTGTCCGGACGCGCCTTGTCGGCGCAGAATATCTTGTAGGCCAGCGTCTGCGAGTAGTCGTGCCTGAAAGCAGCCGTCCCCCCTTGCGCGGCCTCGGCCGACCACGCCGGGCCCTTGACCCACCCTGCGGCCGATGTGGCCGCCAACGCCCCTAGGAACGCCCTCCGACTCGTCGTCCGATGCATATCCCCCCCCGTTCTTCAACCGTTCAAGTCTCGTGCGGGATCAGTATGGCATGAGGGGGACGGACCGTCAACGCCGCGCGCTCCGAACCGGATCGTCCGCCCCGCATGGACCAGCCCAGGCCCCGGTCATCGCACGGAGACCAGCGTGCCCCCGCGGAAGATCTTCAGAACCAGCTCGCCGCCCTGCACGCTCAAAGCCGTTTTCCACGACGCCGGCACGCCGCTCACATGCCACCCCGAAAGGCCTGCAGGCGCCGACAGCCCGGCGGCGGAAAGGACCGTGAAGCGGCCGCCCGTGAAGCCTTGCGGCAGGCTCACCTCCACGGTGCCGGCGGCCTCCAGCGTCACCGCGCCATTCACAATCAGCGTCTCCGTCAGGGCACCCGCCGCGATCCCGGCGCCGCTCTCGAACCGCACCGCCCCCGACAGCGCGCCCGCGCCGCCCAGCAGGCCGCCGGCCTGGACGCTGACCGCGCACCCGGCGCCCGTGGGCGAGCCCGCCGCGTTGGCGACCCGCAGCGTGGCGTTCGAAACGATGACGTCCCCCTCAAACGTGCCCTCGCCGGCGAGCGTCAGCATCGCGCCGTCGCGCACCTCGAGCGTGCCGCTGCCACTGAGCGCGCCGTTAAAGACGCCCGAAGAGCCGCGGGGTCCGCCGACCACCAGCACGCCGCCGCCGAGCCTCACGTCGCCGGAACCGGTCAGCGCCGCCACGCGCTGGACCGCGTTGCCCGCATCGAAGCGTGCGCCGGCCGCCACGTCGACCTCGCCGGCCGGCGGGAGGATGTCCGGACGTCCGCGCAACGTCTCCAGAAGCTCCGCACGGGACAGGGCGCAGTCATAGACCGTCACCTCGTCGAGCAGCCCTTGGAACCACGCGGTCGGCGCGTTGGGCTTGTACCCGACGGAGAACGTGCCGGGGTCGACCGTCAGCCCGGACACGCGATCCGCCGCGATGCGCGCGCCGTCGACATAGAACGCGCGCAAACCGCCCGGGGCCACCACCGCCGCGACGTGATGCCAGCCCTCGTCGCGGTCGCCCCGGTCGAAGGTGATCAATCTGTCCGCACCGATATAGGACACGCCGTCCACCAGGCGGAAGGTGGCGAACCCGCTGCCGTTATCGGCTAGCCGTAACAGGTGACAGCCCCTGCGGCCTGCGAGGGTCGTGCCCCAAAACACCAGGCTACCCTCCTTGTTCGGGTTGGTGACCGGGTTCACCCACGCCGTGATCGTGACGGGCGCGTTGCCCGTCGGCAGCGCCTCGGGAAACACGCTGTTTGTCCAGTTGAGGAATCCCTGCACCCACTGGTTGTTCTCGCGCACGGACAGGTCCAAAGCCTGGCCGACCTTTCCTGCGGCAGCGGCGACACGCCCCGTCGCAGAGAGGTGATAGCCGTGCGGCCCGGAGTCCTTGCCGAGATCCGCAGCCTCCTCGAACCGGTACCGCGCCACCACGCGGTCCTCGAGCCGCGTCCCCCACGGCGCGGTGAAAACGCCGGTCACGACGTCGGCGATCTCCGCCTCGTCCAGCGCGCGGTCGAAGATCATCACCTCGTCCAGCAGTCCGTCATAGAAGTTGTCCGTGCTGTACGCCGTGCCGCCCAGCCAGAACCGGTTTCCGACGACCGTCAGCTCGGACGCGTTCAGGTACGAACCCGCCGGCAGGCCGTTAAAATAGACCCGGCGTTCGCGCGTCGCAGCATCATAGGTGCAGACGATGTGATGCCAGCCGCCGTCCGGCGCATCGCCCGCCAGATCGTACCCGGCGTTCGCCGTCCAGTTGTTGCCCATGTTCGAGGTCATGATATTGGTGGTCGAATTGAAGCGGAGTACGGTGGAAGCCCCATTCGAACTATCGCCTTTGCCCCAATACACGGGCGCGCCCTTCTGGTTGCCGCCCGCCTTCAGGTTGCACCAGACCGCAAGGGTGTAGGACACGTTGCCGGTCGGCAGCGTGGAGGGGAAGACCGCGGCGTAGAAATGGTCCCGCTCGGCCGCCGTGAACGAGGCCGCGCCGCCGAAGAGGCCCGGCGCATACGCCGGCGCGTTGGACGCGGCCAGATCGTAGCCATGGCCGCTGCTGTCCCGCCCGAGATTCGCCGCGTCGTCGAACCGGTAATACGCCTGCAGCCCCGGAGGCAGCCGGTTCGCCAACGCCAGCGTGCCCTCCGCAACCGCGACCGCGCCCGTCACGTCGATGCGTCCGCCGAGCGTGAGCGTGGCCGCCGCGCCGCGCTTGACGAGGGTGCCGTCACCGGAAATCGCCCCGTCGAAGGACACCGCGGGACGCGACGCCCCGCCGACCTTGAGCACCGCGCCGTCCTTCAGCTCGACGCCGCCCGCCGCGCCGGCGCCGCCGAGTTCCCCGAGCGTCTGGTCGCCGGCCAGCCGCAGCGTCCCGTTGTAGGCGATCTCCACCTGCGCGGTTTCCGGCAGCAGGTTCTCCGGCGCCTTTTCGGCGGGCGGCAGCCCGGCGAGCCGCAGCGCCGCGATCTGCCCGTACTCCAACGCGCCCTGCGCGACGAACACGTCGTCCAGCAGCCCTTTGAACGTGGTCGACGAATACCCCTTTCCCAGCACAAAGTTTCCCGCCGCCACCGTCAGAGGCGTGCTCTGCTGATAGCTGTCGACCATGACTCCATCCAGATAGTACTGATACAGCGGTCCGCGATAGACGACGGCGACGTGGTGCCAGGCGCCATCCATCAGCCCCGGCGCAAACGCGACCTCGCGGTTGTTGCCCCAGTTCGTATGCATCAGCGGCTTGGACGAGGCGGGCGTGTTGAGCCGCATCATGTTGTAGCACAGACTCTGGCCCGACAGGCCCCACGCGAAGAGGCCCGCCGTGCTGTTGACGTCAGCCGCCGGCTTGAACCAGAACGCGACGGTGAACGGCATGTTGGAAACCGGGAGCCCGGCGACCGCGCCGCCGTCCGCGCCGGCGAGACAGGCGCCCGCGCCGTTCAGCGCGAGCACGCTGCCGCGCTCCGGATCGTCCGCCAGCCACTGCGTCTGCGCGCCGGCCTGCACCAGGTGGTTGGCGCGCGGACCCGAGTCCCAGCCCACCTGCGACGGATCGTTGAACCGCCACCAGCCCGCGACCTTCACGCCGATGCCGAGGTTCAGCCCGCCGTTCTCCAAACGCACCGCCGTGACCTGCTGCGTGCCCGCGAAGACCTGCGTGTCGCCCCGCGCGAACACCAGCGCGCCGTTGACGAACATCCCGCCGAAGGCCCGTTGCACGGACTCGCCGCCGAGCGTCAGCGCATGGCCGCCGAGCGCCACGGTCGGCTGCGGCAGACAGCGCGTTTCCAGACCGCCGACCTGCGCGTCGGCCTCCAGCGCCAGCGCGGCGCCCGGCGCCGCGAACACCACCGGACTGTAGGCCAGCATCGCCCCGTTGGTCAGCTTCAGCGTGCCGCCCGACAGCCACGTGAGGCCGACAAAGGTATTCGTCGCCGACAGCCGGAGCGTCCCCGCCCCGGTCTTCGCAAGCCCAAAGCCCGAACTCGTCACGGGAGTGGCCAGATTCAAGGTGCCGCCTTCGACGCGGATTTCGCCGAACCGGTCCGCCGGGAACGACGGCGCATTCGCCAGCCCCAACGCGCTGCCCGCCACCGTCCAAACGGCGTCTGTGGCATTCGAGAACAGAAGCGCGCCGGCCCCCGTGCTGTTGGTGAGCGTCACGGCCTGGCCCGTCCCCAGCGCGGTAAAGTCCGCCACATCCCCGCCCCCCGCCGCGGTCCCGGACGAGAGCGGCACGAACCCGTCTTGCCAGTTCGCGCTCTCCGCCCAAGTGCCGCCCGAAACCTGGGTCCAGACGCCGGTGCCGGCCCGGACCGTCAGAGCCGCGCACGCGATCACCGCCATACTCCATCCTGCCCGACGTCCCATGCCCTGTCCCATTTTTACGCTCCTGTGCTTGCTGACTCCGGATGCGGGGCTTCACGCCCTCAGCCACACCCAACATGTGCTTTTCACCTTAACTCAACCGGGCTAGCCGCAACAGCGCGGTTTACGCAAAATAATCCTCTGTTTTGCGCAAAGCCGGCTTGACTTTCAACCGCTCGCCGTTCATGATTCCGTCACGTTAGACCTTGAGACGAGCGCCCCCACCCCGTCTCCCGCCCATTGCCTTTTGCCCATTGCTTTGCTTATTGCTTATTGCCTGTTGCACACTGCCCACCGCCCTTCCCATGTCCCGCACACTCGACAAAAAACCGCAAGTCGCCCTGGTGCTGCCGACCTCCGTCAAGGTCTGCCGCGACATGCGCCGCGGCGTGCTGCAGTACGTCCACCGCCACGGCCCGTGGGGCCTGCACATTCTCGAGGGACGCCAAGGCGAGCAGAAGCTCGTCCACATGAAAGAGTGGGGCTGCACCGGCATCATCGGCCGGCTCTACACGCCCGAGCTGAAGGAGATCGCGCTCACCGCGCGCGTGCCCATGATCATCATGGACCCCTCGCCCGCGCTCGCCCGCCCCGGCGGGCCGCTCGCGCGGCACAGCATCGTCCACAGCGACACCGCCGCGGTCGGGCGCATGGCGGCCGCCTATTTTCTCGAGCGCAAATTCACGAACTTCGCCTATGTCGGCGAGGTGCACGGCCTGGAGTGGTCGGTCCTGCGCGGCCGGGCGTTCGCGGATGAGGTCGCCCGGGCCGGCTTCGCCTGCCACACCTACGGGCTGCTGGCGAACGAGGAGCAGGAGGACGCCGGCCTCGAGCGCGACCGGCTCTGCGCCTGGCTCAAGGCGCTGCCCAAGCCGGTCGCCCTGCTGGCCGCGATGGACAACCGCGGCCGCCAGGTGCTCGACGCCTGCTCGCTGGCCGACATCCCGGTGCCGCGCGACGTCGCCGTGCTGGGCGTGGACAACGACGAGGACCTCTGCGAGACCACCACCCCGCCGATGTCGAGCATCCTGCTCGACGCCGAGCGCGCCAGCTACGAGGCCGCGCGCCACCTCGACGCGCTCATGCGCCGGACCGCGCGCAAACGCAGCGTCATCGTGTACGGTCCCTCCCACGTGGTCTCGCGCCGCTCCACCGAGGTGTCGCAGGTCGCGGACATAGTGGTCGCCCAGGCGCTCGAGTTCATCGCGCTCAACGCCTGCGCCGGCATCGGCGTGCCGGACGTCGTGCGCCACGTGCGGGCTTCGCGCCGGCTGGCGGAACTGCGCTTCCGCCGCGAGTTGGGCCACACGATCCTCGACGAGATCCAGCGCGTGCGCCTGGAGCGGGTCTGCACGCTGCTGCGCGAGACGAACGACCCGATCGGCGAGATCATCCGGGCCTGCGGTTTCGACTCCGAGAGCCACGTCAGCACGGTTTTCCGCCGCCACTTCGGCTGCACCATGCGCGACTACCGCAAAAAACGGTAGCCCCACGGCTTATTCCTTTGGCTTGAGTCTTGGTTTGTTTGAGCGGATGAGCGCGAGGGCCTTTGAAGGGTGCCGGGCGAGACGTTCGATGGTTTCGGGCACGGGGTCGAAGGGCGCGGCGTGCAGGAGG
>Ga0209066_10000604_pt1 | contig 51691 bp, 45 predicted proteins | sample All_14_2_FD_187198 | JGI IMG/M metagenome (GOLD analysis project Ga0209066, IMG submission 187198) | Freshwater microbial communities in response to fracking from Pennsylvania, USA - Allegheny Zone_MetaG_DW_15 (SPAdes) (version 2) ... | reverse complement strand
TAATTTTCGGTCGGGTTCTAAAATTCCGTCCCCCTCAAACATTCCAGATCATGCTTGGCCCCGGCAGCATCTGTCCGTCGTCCTCGCCGACTTCCTCGGCGACGAGCCGGTTCGTCAGTTGCGCCATCTTCCAGACCAGATCGGCATTCTCCGGTCGGTTGGCGATGTTGATGCGCTCCAGCGGATCGCTTTGCGTATCATAGAGCTCCAGATCGTTCAGCCGTTTCAGCTCCTCGAGCGAGCTCGGCGTATTGTGCTCCGTCGGGCGGAAGTAGCGCGCGAACCTGTAACGTCCGTCATAAGATCCGCGCATGCCGTGGCGGTATTTTACGCCTTCGGCAATAAAACCTTCGTAGAAACCCCAAAGCTTGTTCAGGCCGCTGTCCTTGAAGGCCCTGGCGATTTCGCGTACGCCCTCGGGCGAACCGTAGAGGCGGCTGTCCCACTGATAGAGGACGCCCTCGCGCCCGAGGCCCTTGAGCCCGCGGTCGGCGCCCGCGCCCAATGCCAGCGACAGGTCGCGGCCCCTCAATGCCGGAAACTGTTCCTTTCGTTCCGCTTCCGCGATGCCGGCGAAGCTCAGGATCGCCGGCGCGATATCGACCTGGCTTGTCAGCACCCCCGTCTCGGACGGCGACTTGATGTCGGGATGGCAGATCGCCAGCGGCACTTCGCAATTTTCGCGATAGACGACATTGCCCTTGGCGCGCAACCCGTGCGCGCCGGAAAGCTCGCCATGATCGGCGGTAAAGATGACCACCGTGTCGGCCCAGGCGTTGGTCTCGTCGACCGCATCGAGCACCGTGCCGAGACTGCGGTCGACGTCGCGCAGGCAGTTGAAATAATAATTCTCGTAAGCCCGCCAGCCTGCAATGTCATCATCAGGGATTTCACCGAGCGCCAGATCGTTCACCCGCCTGAAAAGCGTATGCGCAAAAGGCTTGTCCACATCGCCCTCGACGCCGAAGTTCGGCAGGAGCGGCAAGCCGAGGTCTTCGGCATAAACGGGATCGTCGGGCGCGGGAACGAGGTCGGTGCCGCCGATACTGATATGCAGGAACGTATCCATCTGCCGCTTCGTCGCCAGATAAAACATGATGTCATGCGGATTGAGCAGATTGACGGCGGCAAACCACGGCCTGTCCGATGTCGTCGCCCTGCCCCTTTCGCGAATATAGGCGGCGGCCGTCTTCGCCGTGCGCGGGTCTTTTTTGTGGCCGCCTTGCGGCCCTTCTATTTCGCCCGGCTGATCGTTGATCTCGAAACCATAGCTCTGGAAGAGCTTGCGGATTTTCCCCGTGCCGACATCCTCGGTCGCAGGCAGATGCGTCAGATGCCATTTGCCGAAATAGGCGGTCTCATAGCCTGCGTCCTGCATCATGGTGCCAAGCGTCGGTACGGACGGATAGAGATCATGCGCAAAAGGGATCGGCACATTCTCATAGACGCCATTATGCTGATAATGCTGGCCGGTATAGATATTGGCCCGCGCCATGGAGCAGAGGCCGGAGATGCCCTGCATCCGCATTTGCGTGGCACGCTCAAAGATGCGCTGACGATTGGGGAATGGCAGCGCGGTCGGCAGATAATCGTGATGCCGTTCCTGATCGGTAACAATCAAAAGAATATTGGGCTGACGCGACTTGCGTTTGGCGAAATTCGCGCGCGGCCTCGCATTGGCTCTCTCATGGGCAAAGCCGACCGCGCCCAGCGTCGCCAGACCACCGGCGCCAATGAGCATGTTCCTGCGTGAAATCTTCATGGGGCTCCCTCCCGGACACAAGGTTCCTCGTTTTCGGGAATTGTGATGCCCTCAAATGCGAATAAAAAGCGAAATAAGAGTCTGACTCAAAATTAATCCCATGTTTTTCAAGCTCTTGCGATGTGTCTTGTCGCGCGCCGTCTGGACGCGCTGCATAATCAATGGGCGTGAATAGCGCCGCACCTCACAATGACGGCTGGATAGCTCCCTTGTCATGCCTGTAAATCACGCCGCTCCAATCAAATAGCCCCATTGCGGCGGAAGGCCGGTATTCGGGTCATTGAAGTCCAGTCCCGCCGCGCCGCGTATCGCCGCCCATTGACCAAAATCAGCGGCATCCGACGGCACCTGCATGGCGAGGGCTCCAAACCAGTTTGAAAAATATGCTTCGTTATTGGCAAATTCGGGAAAGCTGTCCATGTTGCGCGCGATAAAGCGCAGCATGGCACCGATCGATTGGCCTTCATCGCCACGATAAAGCCACAGGTCATGACCGAGCTTGCGCGACAGGCCCGCCAGCAGGGTCCATGCCGTCGCATTGAAGAGCGAATAATGCAGTGGCCTGCTGCGTGACATCTCCAGCGACTGGACACCGCCCGGACCGCATTGCACCGCTATGCGCAGACTCGACTCACACAGCTTGATATTTGAAATCACACTCATGCCGGCAAACAGGCCAAGCGAGATCGTCAGCAGGTTTGACCATGTCGCAATATTGTTGAGCACCAGGGGGCGCGAAGTGGCGTCAGTTGATGGCTCCTGATGTTTCACAAAATCCCACGCCCATTTCCGAAGACCGGCATATTGAGGCTGAGAGAGCGCACCCTGTGCCAATAACAACTGCGCAAGTCGTGGCAGAATCCAGAGATCGCGAAAATCAATCACGCCAGACGGATTGGCTTGTTCAGGCGTGTCCGGCCGCATTTGGGCATAGCGCGCATCAGGCGTCATGGCGGTTTCAGGGGAAATAAACCAGCATTCAAGAATTTGTACGGCGCGTTCAAGATGAGCGCGGTTTGATCCAACACAGCCCGAAACCGTCAGTGTGCTCACATAATTCAGGCAGTCATGAAGTGCGCTTCGATCATACTTGCGGGGTCCGGGAGCGCCGATGATGGCATCCTCGTTCGCGATGCCGTCGCGCCAGTACATTTTGCCATTCGCCAGATGCATGTAGCGCGGCACGCTGATGTAATCATTCTTACTGCCGCCTGGTGGCACGACAGACTTGTCGGTGATGAGTGGAATAGGCAACTGACTGACGATCTCTGCCTGTTCAAGAACGGACTTTGGCAAGACCGGTGGGTTGATGGGTTGCGCCCAGCCAATCCCGGTCTGCTTCATCTTTTCTGCCAGAAGCGCAGCATTTACACGCATGCTTAAAGCACGCACCCCCATGAAACGCGAAATAAACCTGTTTTGATTGCTGATTTCGATATGCGATTTCGATCCTGGTGCTGCCCGAAACACCATTGAACAGGTAACAAATCGATTGGGCGCTAGCGGCGTAAGCGGTCTGACTCTATCCCAGCTCGCCCCCTTCCATTTCTGCCAATCACCCGGCACGCCAAGACGCACCAGCAACTCGGCCTTGTTGCGATTGCCATATCGGAGCCGTTCGTCAAACCGGTCCGGGGCATCGCGATGAAAAACGATCTGCGGCTCATGATTTTCGCCATATTGCAGTTGAGGTCTTTCGTCTTTTGACAGGCGCCTCAGTGGCAGAATGGCGTAAAGTGCATCGGATGCAGAATCGATGGCCGTTACAAACTGGTCCCAATTCTCAGATGTAAAATAACACGACCCATCAAGCGGCAAGGTCCATTCGGCGTCACGACGGCCAAGCTCGATGGCCACATTGCGCGCATGATTGATATGAATGAGCAGTTGCGACTTATGACGCGTCACCCATTCAAGCGCGTATGACAATATGATCGAGTCGTTCGGGATGTCAGACAACATCGGATTGAACTTGTGCGGCATGCCGCTCCCATCGAGAAAGCAGGTTTTATAGGCTTCCCGGTCAAACGGAATGACGTGATAGATGTCGCCTTTGGCCTTGATCAGTTCGATGCAGCGCGCCTCTATGTCCTGATCGACAAAGCGATTGAGCACCCATCGTTTCTCGCAATCGGCAAACTCCGGCTCAACTTCCAGAATATGTTGCAGATGGTTTATGCTGTCAGCCGGACCATGGCGCGGGGGCAGCGCATTTCCGATTATTCGATTGATGATGAAACGCGATGCCATATGTTTCCAGCAGCCCCGGGCAATCAGTTCGTAAATAGACTAAACATAAGCTGGCAGCAAAACGAGTTTTTTGCGTAACCTTTGCGAGGCGGCCCGGTTGCCGAAACATCTCAAACAGGGGTGTCTTATTTTCCGATCTTGAAGGTGGCGCTGGCCTTGGCAACAAGATCGCCCGCTTCATTGCGGAGCTCGGCCTCGGCAAAGACGATGGAACGCCCACGATGGCGCACCCACCCCTCGCCGATCAATGTGCCAACATCCGCCCGCCCCACAAAGCTCGTCTTGAGTTCGAGCGTCACTTGCGGAATGCCGGGTTCGCGATGCGTAAGCCGCGTCGCATGACCGCAAAGGCCATCCAGCATGGCGGCGAGAAAACCACCATAAATCCGCCCGCCACGATTGATGAAGTTCTCGCCCGCATGATAGGACGCACGGATATAGCCGCGCTCGCGATCAAGATCGAGAACCTTCTTGCCGAGTGTCAATGCGGCGGGCGACTCTTCTTCCAGAGAGAGCGCATCCATGCCTTGGGACTTGAGATCACTCACGCGCTCACTCACTCACTCACGTTGTTGGCGTGGTCTCAAGCGGACGCGGCGGCACTCGGTCGTGCTTTCATGCGTTCAAACCATGCTGCAATATTGCCGTTTTCAGGCTTGAGGGGTTGTCCCACAGCAGCGCCGAAATCAAGAAAACAGAAGAGCAGAATATCGGCCAGCGTCAGGCGCTCACCAGCAAGAAAGGTGCGCCCCGCCAGTTGCTTGTCGAGCCAGGCGATATTGTCTTGTGCCAGCGCCTTGAACCCGTCAGCCGCTTCAGGCAGGCAACGAAAGCGATCCTTGAACAGCGCCAAGCCTTCCGCATAGCGGAAGCCATAAGCCAGCGGCTCGCAAATGTTGAGATCAACGCGACGCGTCCACATGCGCGTTTCAGCCCGCTCTTCAGCCGTTTTGCCGATGAGCGAGTTCGCCGGAAATTTTTCGTCGAGATATTCGCAGATTGCCGTGATCTCAGAGATGGTGGAGCCGTCATCCAGCTCCAGACAGGGCATCTGACCGGCAGCATTCTTGCTGATATAGGGCTCACGTCGATTGTCGCCCTTCATCAAGTCCACTTCCACGAAGGGCATGGAGATGCCTTTCTCTGCCATGAACATCTTGACGACGCGCGGATTGGGGCCAATCGAATTGTAAAACTTCATCTCACTCTCCCTGACGCCATGCTTGCCATGGTCACTGATTTGCAGCCAGCCTAGCCGTGCCGACAGGCAACGGCAATGCCAGCTTTATCGGGCGAGGGAGCTGTTCAACGGCATCAGTCGGATTTGAGGCGATTGATGCCCAGCATTTTCATGACCACGCGTTCATAGCCCGGCTCGCCGGCACCGCTGCGCACCTTGTGCAGGAAGTATTTTTCGAAGGCGATCTTGGCCTGACGCTTGTCGATCAGGATAAATCCGCATGGATTGGCGAGGGACTCAATGAGCATTTAAATTAGGAGAAGCTCATATAAAGTCAAGGAACCACATGTCGCACCTGTGATTTATAAATATGACGGGCGTGTCAATTTTGGTTTGGGAAATGGCGCTTCTGCGTCTATGTAAGCGCGATCAGCGCGGGCTTCACCCGCCCTGTGCGGAGTCGACCAAATGCCCTATGACGGGTCACTGAAAGCCCCCGGCGGCAAGCTGTTTTACGGCTGGTACATCGTCGCAGGGGTATTCGTCATACAGACCGTTTCCTGCGGTCTGATCTTTTACAACCTGTCGATCTTCCTCAAGGCCTTCGTCAGCCATAACGGCTTTTCCGTCAGCGCAGCCTCCAACGCAACGGCCTGCTTCTTTCTGGCGGGCGGCATGGCGGGTCTGGGTGTTGGCTGGCTGCTTGATCGTTATGACCCGCGCTATATCATCACGGCGGGTGCCCTGCTCTCGGCTACAGCGCTCGCCACGGCGGGCTATGTCCATGACATGTGGCAGCTCTATGCCTTCTATATCCTCTTTGGTATCGGCAATGCTGCCGTCGCCGTTGTTCCCGGCACCACGCTGGTCGCGCGCTGGTTCAGCCGACAGCGCTCCCGTGCCATCGCCTATTCATCGACCGGCCTCTCGCTCGGCGGCATCATTTTCACGCCGATCTCGGTCTATATGATCGAAGGTCTGGGCCTGGAACCAGCAGCCTGGTGGCTCGCCTTGGTCCTTGTCCTGGGCACGATCCCCATTGCATGGCTCCTCTTGCGGCCAAGCCCTGCCGCCATGGGGCTTGCGCCTGATGGCGATGCGCCGCGACTTGCCGCTGATGGATCGGTGATGCCGCCTGACGGCATTGCATTTGCTGACGCCATTCGCAGCCGCTTCTTCATCTTGTTCACGACGGCCTATGTCTTCTCGATGATGGCGCAGGTCGGCAGCCTCGCCCATCAATTCCGGCTCGTCGCAACCCGCACGGGCGACGATCACACGGCCGCGCTCGCCATTTCCATCATGGCTGCCTCCAGCATCGTCGGACGCCTCTTTGGCGGTTCCGTCCTGTCGCGCATTCCATCGAAAAACTATCTGATTGGCGTCCTTGTGCTTCAGGGCCTTGCCTTATTCTGCTTTGCCTTTGCCGAAGGTCGCGTCGCGCTGTTCGTTGTCTCTGCCATGTTCGGTGCGACGGTCGGCAATATCCAGATGATGCAGCCCCTCATCGTGGCCGAAGCCTTTGGCCTCAAGGCCTATGCCCGCATCCTCTCGTTCGCCCAGATGATCGTGACCTGCGCCAATGCCACAGGCCCCGCCCTGCTCGGCTTTCTCTACCAATATGGCGGCGGCTATGAATTGGCCTATCTCGCCATCGCCGTGGCCTCGGTCATTGGTCTGGGTACCCTCTTTGCCGCAGGTTCGCCCCATGCCCTGCTCGATCAGCAGCACAAGGACGCTCAGGCTTGAACGTGATCGCGCATGGATTCCCGACCCGCCACTGGCTAAACTGACAGTACCGAAAATCTTCCATGATCGGATCAGCGATGAAACTTCCCACCAATTTCTACAAACCGCTTTCCATCGGCGCGCCCGAGCCCTATCGCGAGCTGCCGGTGGCGCTCGAGCGCATGATCCATTTCTTTCCCGGCCATAACGAAAAGGTCCGCGCCCGCATTGGCGAGATGATCCCCAAAGTGGATGTGCTGCTCGGCAATCTTGAAGACGCCATTCCGGCTGATGCGAAAGAAGCCGCGCGCGCGGGTTTCATTGAAACCGCCAAGGCGCATGACTTCGGTACGACCGGACTTTGGACGCGCATCAATCCGCTCAACAGCCCGTGGATGCTTGATGACGTGATGGAAATTGTTGCCGAGGTCGGCAACAAGGTCGATGTCATCATGCTGCCCAAGGTTGAGGGCGCCTGGGACATTCATTATCTCGATCAGCTTCTCGCCCAGCTTGAATCAAAACATTCGATCCGCAAGCCGATCCTCATCCACGCCATTCTCGAAACCGCGCAAGGCGTGAAAAATGTTGAGGCGATTGCCAGTGCCAGTCCGCGTATGCATGGCATGAGTCTGGGGCCTGCCGATCTTGCGGCCTCGCGCCGCATGAAGACCACCCGCGTTGGCGGGGGGCATCCCTTCTATCGTGTGCTTGAAGATCCACATGAAGATGGCAGCCCGCGCGCCTCCGCCCAGCAGGATCTCTGGCACTATACGTTTGCCAAGATGGTCGATGCCTGTGTTGCCAATGACATTCGCCCCTTCTATGGCCCCTTTGGCGACATCGCAGATGGCGATGCCTGCGAGCAGCAATTCCGCAATGCCTATCTCATGGGATGTGTTGGCGCCTGGTCGCTGCATCCAAACCAGATCGCCATTGCCAAACGCGTCTTCAGCCCGGAACCGAGCGAAGTCATTTTCGCCAAGAAGATCCTTGATGCCATGCCGGATGGCACAGGCGTCGCCATGATCGACGGCAAGATGCAGGATGATGCAACATGGAAACAGGCCAGGGTGATTTTCGATCTCGCCCGAAAAGTGGCGGCGCGTGATCCGGAACTCGCTGCCGCTTACGGCCTGTAAGACTCGCGAACCGTCAACGATAAACGGCCAGGAAAAAAGCCCTCTCCATCCGGAGAGGGCTTTGTCGTTCCGGAATGTCTCGCGGTCAGGAAAGTGTTGCCAGAGCCGTGGGCGAGAACGGCATCAGATCGCTGAACTTGCCCTGATGCACCTTGCGCGCCCAGGCCGGATCAACAAGCAGCGCGCGGCCGACGCCGACGAGATCAAACTCTTCAGCCTCCAACCGATCAAGCAGATCATCAATGCCGGTGGTTTCTGACGATTCACCCATGTAGGAACCAATGAACTCGCCAGACAGGCCGACGCTGCCAACCGTAATGGTCGGCTTACCGGTGAGCTTCTTGGTCCAGCCCGCCAGGTTGAGTGGCGAGCCATCAAACTCCGCCTCCCAGAAGCGACGCTGCGAGCAATGAAACATATCGACGCCTGCATCCGAGAGCGGCTTCAAAAAGGCCGCCAGGGCGTCAGGTGTCGGCGCGAGTTTGGCGGTATAATCCTGTTGTTTCCACTGCGAGAAACGGAGAATCAGCGGGAAGTCCTTGCCGACCTGCTTGCGGATTTCTTCGATAATCTCGACGGCAAAGCGCGTGCGCGCCACCATGTCGCCGCCATAAGAGTCAGAGCGTTCATTGGTGCCAGCCCAGAAGAACTGATCGATGAGGTAGCCATGTGCGCCATGCACTTCGACGCCGTCAAAACCCAGTTCACGCGCATCGCGCGCGGCTTCGCCAAAAGCGCGGATCGTGTCCCTGATTTCCTGCGGCGTCATGGGATCGGATTTCTTGGAGCCCGGTTTGACCAAACCGGATGGCCCGTGACTTTGCAAATGCGTATTTGTCGTTTTTTCGGGATTACGCATCATGCCGACATGCCAGATCTGGGGCATGATCTTGCCACCAACGCCATGCACTTCTTCAACGACACGCTTCCAGCCCTTGAGCGCCTCTTCGCCCCAGAATTGCGGCACATTGGGATCACCGGTCGCAACCGGTGTGTTGACGGTCGTACCTTCCGTAATGATGAGGCCGGTTTCGTTTTCGGCTCGACGGCGATAATAGGCCGCGACATCGGCGCCCGGCACGGCACCGGGAGACTTGGAGCGCGTCATGGGCGCCATGACGACACGATTGGGGAGTGTCAGGCCATTGAAGGTAAATGGCTTGAAAAGAGGATCGACGGATCGGCTCATGTGATTTCCTGAATGCTGATTTTACAGTGGGTTTCGATACCGCCCATATTGGGTCTTCAGTGCCGAAAGGCAAGGGAGCAGCGAGGGAACAGCCGCGAATGCAGCCTGCCCGATGACTGATGCCTCAAGCGGTGCACCCAGACGGGGCTTTCATCGGGTCGTTGTGGCCTGCTATATGTCATATTCAGGTATCGGATCAGTGAAGCGGGCGCGGGATGACCATCAATCGGAAAGCGAAATACAGGATCGGCCAGATCGTGCGGCATCGATTCTATTCGTTCCGCGGCGTCATCTATGATGTTGACCCCACATTCAACAATACGGAAGAGTGGTGGCAATCGATTCCTGCCGAAGTGCGCCCGATCAAGGATCAGCCCTATTATCATCTTCTCGCCGAAAATACGGACACCGAATATGTTGCCTATGTCTCTGAGCAGAACCTGATGCCGGATGACTCAGGCGAACCAATTCGTCATCCGCAGGTCAACGAGATTTTTGGCGATTTTGAAAACGGAACCTATGCGCTTCGTCCCCGTAATGCGCACTGACGATTGCCGGGAAGGGGAATTTCAAGTGAGACGTGACGCAAGGCCCTATTTCATCCGTCGGCTGATAGATTTCTATATCGATTTTTATACGCGTCACTATCTGGAGCCGGCCTTTGACGCCGTTGGCCCCGGCCTGTCGGTCTCCAGCCCGCGCAATGTCGAAGTTTGGGGTGGCGGCATAAGAATTGGCGCGCATCTCCATCTCAATGCCGCGCGCGCCAACATGGTGCGTCTGGCCACATGGAACAATGGCACGCGCGAGGGCCGCATCACGATCGGGGACTATGTGCTCATCAGTCCCGGGACGCATATCGTGGCGTCGGAATCGATCACCATCGGCAGCAACACGATGATCGCCAGCGGCTGCTATATTTCTGATAGCGATTGGCACGACACCTATGATCGCACCGCCGAACATGGCAAACATGCGCCCATCATCATCGAAGATAATGTCTGGCTTGGTGTGAAAGTCATCATCGGCAAAGGCGTGACCATCGGCAAGAACACGATTGTCGGCGCGGGCGCCGTTGTCACGCGCAGCTTGCCCGCCAATTGTATTGCGGCGGGCAATCCGGCAACGGTGGTGCGTCAACTTGATCCTGATGGCCCGTTCCGTTTGCGCGAAACACTGTTTTCGGCGCCAGATAAAACGGCGCGCGACATGGACAATCTCAAACGCTTCATGGCGCGCGACAACACGCTCCTGAGCTGGCTGAGAAGCGTGTGGTCACCGACGCGAAAAGACTGATCAGGACTTTTTGGGAACTGGCAGGGATTTGATCGCTGCCGAAATGCCATCGAGCTTCAGCGGAATCTTGACCTCGCCACTGCCCAGCAATGTGAAAGTCACTTCCATTTCCTTGCCGCTTTTCATCGCCTTGAGTTCGGCATCGTCAATCAGCATGTCGGCACGGCAGCCGCCTGGAGCGCAAAACAGGAACGGGCGGGCGATCTCGTTCTTGCCGTCAATCGCAATCTTGATCCCGGCGGGCAGCAGGGTGCCAAGCGGCACATTGGTGAACATCGAGAGCTTTCCGGCCACTTCCTTGGCGCGGGCATAGCCGATGCCAAGATAAAGGACGCTCTGTTTTTCCTTGGTCACGACCTGAACAAAAGCATGGCATTCATCGCCATTTTTTTCAGTCTTGACGCAACTTGTGCGCCACGAACCGAAAGTCTTGATGACCGGCTTGGGTGCATCAGTCTTTGCCGGTGCCGGATCAGCGGCCAACGCAGCCCCGGCAAAGCCGAGCGCGCAAATAAGTGCAGTGCCTGCGCGTGCTATGCTGCGCCATGACGACATGATGTCTTCCCTTCCTCACAGCCCTGGCGGTAGCCCCCAGCCAAGGCAAAACAGTGTAAACCCAGAGCCTGCTCGTTCGCCCGGATCATCAAGGGCGGGTCTGATATGCTCCAAAACGAGAAAGCATTGCGCCAGAGCCCGCCCCCGGGTCAAGCTCGATTGCTGATCTTGCCAATTCGTAATGAAGATATCGATATGAGGAAGGCATAAGTGCGTCAGTTTCTGCTTTTAAACTTAATACTGGCGGTCGCAATCCTTGCCTTTGGCTCGTCAGCGCGCGCCGACTATGCGCTCGCCATGCATGGCGCCCCGCTCTATCCTCCTGATTTTACTCATTTTGCCTATGCCAATCCGGACGCGCCCAAAGGGGGCGACATGCGCTTTGGCGCAACCGGTTCCTTCGACAGCCTCAATCCTTTCATCGTCAATGGCACCTCGGCCATTGGCCTGCGCGAACAGGTTTTTGAAAGCCTGATGGCGCGCAGCTATGACGAACCCTTCACGCTTTATGGGTTGATCGCCGATTCTGTCGAAACCCCGCCCGACCGCGCCTGGGTGAGCTTTCACATTAATCCCGGGGCACGTTTCTCTGATGGCGTTCCCGTGACTGTGGATGATGTCATTTTCTCACTGGAAACGCTGCGCGATCAGGGGCGGCCCCTCTACAAAACCTATTACGCCAAGGTGGTGCGCATTGAGCGCCCGGCTCCCGGAACCGTGAAGTTCATTTTCAGCCCCGACCATGACCGCGAAATCCCGCTCATCCTCGGGCTGATGCCCATCCTCCCCAAACATATCTACAGCAAGCGAAGCTTTGGCCAGTCCAACCTGCAAATGGCAATTGGCAGCGGTCCCTATGTGATCGAAAAAATCGACCCCGGCAGCCGCATCACCTATCGCCGCAATCCTGATTATTGGGGAGCTGACCTCCCCGTCAATCGCGGCCAGAACAATCCCGACCGGTTGATTTATGATTATTACCGTGACGCCAATAGCTCTTTTGAAGCTTTCAAGGCCGGGCTTTATGACGCCCGCCCTGAAGACGACCCCGGCCGTTGGACGACGGGCTATAACATCCCGGCCGTTCGCGGCGGCAAGCTACGCCAGATGACCTTTGCCTCCGGCATGCCTTCAGGCATGCATGCGCTGGTATTCAACACACGCCAGGCGCCACTTTCCGATCAGGCCTTGCGCAAGGCGCTGATCCTTCTCTTTGATTTTGAATGGGTCAACAAGACGCTCTATCACGGTGTCTATGTCCGTACACAGAGCTATTTCGACAATTCGGAACTCGCCTCGCATGGTCGCGCGGCAGATGCACAGGAACGCCACCTGCTGGCGCCCTTTCCCGGCGCCGTGTCGCCGGAAATCATGGCAGCGGGCTACACAGCTCCACGGGGTGATGCCAGCGGTCAAAATCGCGCCAATCGGCTGCGAGCGGTTCAGCTTTTGAAACAGGCCGGTTATGTCTGGAAAGAGGGCGTCATGCTGGCGCGTCACAATGATCACCCGCTGACACTCGAAATACTCGTCGCAACGCGCGATGATGAGCGCCTCGCCCTGGTCTATGCCAGCATGGTTCGACGCGTCGGCATCGAGTTGAAAGTGCGAAATGTCGATCCCAGCCAGTATCAGAAGCGTCGCGACAATTATGACTATGACATGATTTTCAATGACTGGTTTGCTTCGCTCTCGCCTGGCAATGAACAGGCCTTCTATTGGGGATCGGACTCAGCCGATGCGCCCGGCACGCGCAATTACATGGGCGTCAAAAGCCCCGCCATTGATGCACTGATCGCCGCTCTTCTCGCGGCAAGGGAGAGGCCGGATTTCATATCCGCCGTTCGCGCGCTTGATCGCGTTCTCCTGTCAGGGGACTATGTGATCCCGCTGTTCCATCAGCCAACGCAATGGGTTGCCTTGTGGAACCGCGTGCGCGTGCCGGACAAAACCTCGCTTTATGGCTATCGCAGTTCAGCCTGGTGGATCGAACCGGGCAGTTAAAAGGGGTGCTGCAAGAGCACCCCTTCACAGTTCAGATGGCTTGGGCGGTTCGCAGCGCTTCAATGTCAGCGTCGCTGAACCCCCAATCCTTGAGGGCACTCTCCGTATGTGCACCGATGACGGGTGCGGGTCCCTGGATCTTCGAGGGTGTGCGGGAGAAACGCGGCGCGACATTGGGCTGCGCCACACCTTCAATTTCGATGATGGTCTGGCGTTCCTTGTTATGCGGATGGTCCTTGGCTTCCGTTACCGACAAGACCGGCGCAAAGCAGATATCAGTGCCTTCCATGATCTGGCACCATTCCTCGCGCGTCCTGGTTTTGAAAATGGCCGTCAGCTTTTCCTTCAGAACCGGCCAGTTTTCCTTGGCGCTCATATGCTTGTCCCAGATCGGATCCGTCAGACCGAGCTTCTCGCGCAGGATGGCGTAGAACTGATCTTCGATCGACCCAATCGAGATATACTGGTGGTCGCTGGTCTCATAGACATCGTAAAAATGCGCGCCACTGTCGAGCATGTTCGTGCCACGTTCCGTAGTCATGACACCCGCCGCCACAAAGCCATACACCATCGCCATGAGGGAGGCCGAACCATCCGTCATGGCCGCGTCAATCACCTGACCTTCGCCAGACTTGCCCGCTTCAACAAGGGCCGCACAAATGCCCATGGTGAGATAAAGCGAGCCACCACCGAAATCACCGACGAGATTGAGTGGCGGCACGGGCTTTTGCCCGCGATTGCCAATGGCGTGCAGCGGACCGGTGAGCGAGATGTAATTGATGTCGTGACCCGCAGCATTTGCCATCATGCCGTACTGACCCCAGCCCGTCATGCGGCCATAAACGAGCTTCTTGTTGCGCTTCATAACAACATCGGGACCCAGACCCAGACGCTCCATCACGCCGGGACGGAAGCCTTCGATAAGCACATCGGCTTTTTCGAGGAGCTTGAGGCAGGTCTCAACCGCAGCGGGATTTTTCAGATCAAGCGCGACGGAGCGGCGGCCACGGCTGGTAACGTCGAACTTCGATCCGCCCCGCGCCCCCTTGCGGTCGATACGAACCACATCGGCACCCATGTCAGAAAGCAGCATGGCGGAAAAGGGCCCAGGCCCGATACCTGCGAATTCGACGACTTTGATGCCTTTCAGCGGACCGCTGGCCATGATTTTCTCCCCGGGTGTTTAGCGTTGGCGCAAAGTATTAGCCTGTGCCTTGCGTCTCGTAAACGCTGCATTGCAAGCGGATCGGATTGACCTAGCGGCAATAAGGCATCAACAACTTGCGTCATGCCAATCAGCGCCTTACAAACTTGTCATGGCCATGCTCGCTCCCAGAATCTCGCGCGGATTTACCGGCAAATTGCCCCCAAGGCAGTTCAATCTGGCGCGCTATTGCCTGGCCGAGAGCACTGTCAAAACTCCTGACAAGACCGCGCTGATCGTTGTCACGGATGCGAGCCGTCCGCTGGATGAGGCCGAACACTGGACATATCGCCAGCTTGATCATGCCGTGCGTGCGACAGCGGCAGGCCTGCTCGCACATGGCCTCAAACCCGGCGACCGTCTGATGATCCGTATGCGTAATACCAGCGCCTATGCCGTGGTTTTCTTTGCCGCCATGGCCGCCGGCCTGGTGCCCTTGCCGAGTTCCAGTCAACTCACACCGAATGAAGCGGCGTTTCTGGAAAAGGATGCAGGCGTTTCATTGATTGTCGATGAAGCGCTGGCGGCAGAACTCCTGTTTCATCTGCCATTGCCGGATTATGCCGACACACTCGCGGATGATCCGGCTTTTCTGGTCTACACATCCGGCACCAGCGGCAAGCCCAAGGGTGTGCTGCATGCGCATCGTTCCGCCTGGGGACGCCGCCCCATGTATCAGGGCTGGTATGGCATCACGTCAGAGGATCGCATCCTCCATGCAGGCGCCTTCAACTGGACTTACACATTGGGCGTCGGCCTCACCGACCCCTGGGCGAATGGCGCAACCGCCATTGTTTATGTCGGCGAAAAGGATGTGCAGGTCTGGCCGCAGCTTCTTGCCGCCTCGCGCGCCACTCTCTTTGCCGCCGTGCCAACGCTATATCGCCAGATCCTGAAATATTGCGACCTGAGCGCGCATGATCTCTCCGCCCTGCGTCATGGCCTGACGGCAGGCGAATCCCTGTCACCTGCCCTGCTCGCGCATTGGCGCGAAGCAACCGGCAAGAACCTCCATGAAGCGCTCGGCATGAGCGAATGCTCAACCTATATCTCGACCGCGCCCGGCATGGAGATACGCCCCGGCTCGCCCGGCAAGGCGCAGCCCGGCCGCTGCATTGCCGTGCTGCCCCTTGACGCGGGTCATGATCCGCTTCCTGCCGGCGAAACAGGATTGCTCGCCGTGCATCGCTCAGACCCCGGTCTCATGCTTGGCTATTGGCGTCGCCCGGAAGAGGAAGCAGAAGTCTATCGCGGTGAATGGTTCATCGGCGGTGACCTCGCCTCTTTCGATGCGGATGGCTATCTCTGGTACCATGGCCGCGCGGATGATGTGATGAATGCCATGGGCTATCGCGTCTCGCCGCAGGAAGTGGAAGCCGCGCTGATGCAGCATCCCGCCATTGCCGAGGTTGCCGTGCGCGAAGATCACGTCAGGGACGACGTCTCTGTCATCGCCGCTTATGTGGTGCTGAAAGAGGATCAATCATGCGACGCCAATGAGCTGATTGACTTCGCCAAGGAAAATCTCGCCGCTTACAAGGCGCCGCGCGAAATATTTTTCATTGAGCGACTGCCGCGCACTGCCAATGGCAAGGTCATGCGTCGCGCCTTGACCACTTAATGACTCCAGTTTTCATTGAGCATATGCCAAGCGTTGAGCAACGCCTCTTGCGGCAAGGTGTCGAGCGCCCAGGAACAAAGCAGAAAGCCAACAATCAAGCCCGCACCAAATCGAACCATTCACGCCTCCCATTTTGTCAGGAGGCTAGAAGCCAATTCAGTCAACTTCAAGTCAGACCTGTGACGCCGACAATAATCATCAACTTAAAATCAGAGTGATTGCCCGTCATCAACTGTAATGACTGAACCCGTGATGAAACGCGCGTGATCAGACGCGAGCAATAACAGCGTGCCGTCAAGATCGGATGGTTCACCGACGCGACAACGCGGGAAGCTGTTTTTCTGTTTCTCCCCTCCGGGTGATTTGAACCACCCTGAATTCATTTCGGTAACGATATAGCCGGGGCAAATGGCGTTCACGTTGATATTATGACGCGCCCAGTCGCGCGCCAGCGATTGTGTCATCATGGCGACAGCGGCCTTGGTCATGCAATAGACAGTCTGTCCCGGCAGGACCGTGTGGGCACCAATCGAGGCGATGTTGATGATGCGTCCCCCTGCCCCACGCGGGATCATCTTTTTCGCCACCGCCTGAATCATGAAAAACGCCCCCCTGACATTTGTATTGAAAATCGCATCATAGTTTTCAGGCGACATATCAACCGCCGCGCGCTGGATGTTCATGCCGGCATTGTTGACCAGAATATCGACGGGCCCGAGCTGGCGTTCGGTTTCTTCCACGCATTCAAAAATGCTGGCCGTGTCATTGATGTCGAGTGCGAAAAGCGCGACCTTGCCGCCCATTGCCAGTATCTCGTCTTCGAGTTTCTTCAGACGCGCAACACGACGTCCCGTGATCATCACCCTGGCACCCGCCTTGGCGAGGATCAGCGCGAAGCGATGGCCAAGCCCGCTTGTCGCCCCGGTCACAATGGCCGTCCGGCCGCTGAGGTCGAAAGACGGGAGTGTGACGCTGCTCTGGCTCATGGCAAATCCTTGGTGGAAAACGGAGCAATGGGACCGTATGAAGACGCTTTTGGCGCCGGAATCTCGCGCGCATCCTAGTATTCGCGACGGGGGGGTCAAGCCGCGCTTCACCTCAGACCTGTCATGGCGCATAATCCGGAAAAGACAAAATGGCAGGAGCCGGTCTCATGCAGCTTGATGTGGTTTCGGATACGGTTTGCCCCTGGTGCTATATCGGCAAGAGGCGGCTGGAACTCGCCATTGCCGACAAGCCTGTAGACTTCCAGATCCGGTGGCGCCCCTATCAGCTTGATCCCTCCATCCCTGAAGGGGGCATGGATCGCGGCGAATATCTCGAACGCAAGTTTGGTCCTGATCGCGCCCGTGGGGCGGGCCAGCGCATCCGCGAAGAAGCCGCGAGCGTGGGCCTGACTTTCAACTTCGACAAGATCGCGCGCGCGCCCAATACGCTCGACAGTCATCGCCTGTTGCGCTGGGCAGATACGGCGGGATGCCAGAATGACATGGCCGAAATCCTCTTCCGTCGCTATTTCGTCGATGCCGAAGATATTGGCAATCATGCCGTGCTGTTGAGTGCCGCTGCCGAAGCGGGCATGGATACGGGCATTGTCGGCGATCTTCTGGCCAGCGGTGCTGACCGCGAACTCGTGCAACGCGAAATCGAGTTCGCGCGTGAAATGGGCGTGACGGGCGTGCCCACCACCATCGTCTATTCCAAATGGATGATCGTCGGCGCACAGGCGCCTGAAACCATCTCGCTGATGCTCGACAAGATGATGGCCAGGGAAGCGCAAATTCAGGCTGAAGCCCAGCAGCAGCAATGATCAGGCCGCCGCCGCGCCTTCGCCTGCAAGTTCGGCCAGCGTCTTCATCAGGCGATAAGTGCCGGTGAGACGCTCTTCCGGCGTTTCCCAATCGCGCTTGAGGACGAGCTTGTGGTCGGGCCTGAGCTTCGCATTGCCACGTTCGCGATTGATGATTTCGACGAGCGCGCCGGGATTTGAAAAGCTGTTGTCGCGGAAGGCAAGCACAACGCCTTTCGGCCCTGCCTCGATCTTCTCGACATTGGCAGCGCGGCACATGCCCTTGATCTCGACAATCTTGAGCAGAAACTCAACCTCGTCCGGCAGCGGACCGAAGCGGTCAATGAGTTCAGCGCCAAAGGCATCCACCTGCTGGCGTGTTTCGACATCCGACAAGCGACGATAAAGCGCCATACGCGCGGCAAGATCGGGCACGTAGTTTTCCGGGATGAGAACCGGCGTGCCGACATTGATGGTCGGCGACCAGTGCCCCTGCTCATCCGTATCCGTACCGCCGCCACGCATCGCCGCCACGGCTTCTTCCAGCATGTCCTGATAGAGCTCGTATCCAACTTCGCGGATATGGCCGGACTGCTCATCGCCGAGCAGATTACCGGCCCCGCGAATATCGAGATCGTGGCTGGCGAGCGTAAAGCCCGCGCCGAGTGAATCGAGCGATTGCAGCACGCGCAGCCGTTTTTCCGCACCCGGTGTCATGGTGCGATTGGGCGGCGTTGTCAGATAGGCATAAGCCCGCGCCTTGGAGCGTCCGACCCGTCCCCGGATCTGATAGAGCTGCGACAGGCCGAACATGTCAGCGCGATGGACGACAAGCGTATTGGCGGTGGGAATGTCCAGACCCGATTCAATAATGGTCGTTGCCAGCAGCACATCATACTTGCCGTCATAAAAGGCGTTCATGCGATCTTCGATTTCGCCCGCCGCCATCTGGCCATGTGCCGAAATGAACTTCACCTCCGGCACATGCTCGCGCAGGAACTCTTCGGCATCTGCCAAATCGGCAATGCGCGGCACGACATAAAAACTCTGCCCGCCACGATAATGCTCGCGCAGCAGCGCCTCGCGAATGACCACGGGGTCGAAAGGCGACACATAGGTCCGCACGGCGAGACGATCAACGGGTGGCGTCGCGATGATCGACAATTCGCGCACGCCCGACAAGGCAAGCTGCAAGGTGCGCGGAATGGGCGTGGCGGTGAGCGTCAACACATGCACTTCGGCGCGCATCTGCTTCAAGCGTTCTTTATGGACCACGCCAAAATGCTGCTCTTCATCCACGATCATGAGGCCGAGATTGTGGAACTTGATGGTCTTGCCGAGCAGCGCATGGGTGCCGATCACGATATCGACATGCCCGCTCGCCAGTCCCTCGCGCGCTTCAGCCAGATCCTTCGTGCCAACGAGACGAGACATGTGCCGGATCTGGATCGGCAATCCATGGAAGCGCTGCGTGAAGGTCTTGTAGTGCTGGCGTGCGAGCAGTGTGGTTGGCACCACAACGGCAACCTGCTGGCCGGCCATGGCAGCCACAAAGGCTGTGCGCAACGCGACTTCTGTTTTGCCAAAGCCAACGTCTCCGCAGATCAGGCGATCCATCGGACGCCCAAGGGCCAGGTCTTCCAGAACCGAATTGATGGCCTGTTCCTGATCCTCGGTCTCGGTAAACGGGAATCTGGCGCAGAACTCGTCATAGGCGCCGGGCTGCGGCTCAAACACGGGCGCAGACTTCAGGGCCCGCGCCGCCGCGATCTTGATCAGTTCACCCGCCATTTCACGGATACGTTTTTTGAGCTTCGCCTTGCGGGCCTGCCAGCCCGTGCCGCCCAACCGATCAAGCTGCGCATTTGAATCATCCGCCCCGTAGCGCGAGAGAAGCTCGATATTCTCGACCGGCAGATAGAGCTTGTCGCCGCCCTGATAGGTCAGCAGCAAACAGTCATGTGGCGCCCCCATGACATCAATCGTCTGCAAACGCTCAAACCGGCCGATGCCGTGATCGACATGCACGACGAGATCGCCCGGCGACAGGCTGGACGCCTCAGACAGGAAGTTTGCTGCCCGCTTGGAGCGACGCTGTCGCAACAGGCGGTCGCCCAGCACGTCCTGCTCGCTGATAAGCGCCAGATCGTCGGTCTCAAAACCGGCTTCCAGACCGAGAACAATAAGTGAAACTGTCGCTTTGTTAACACCGTTTACATCAGACCATTGGTCCGTAGGCAGAACATTCGGAATATGATGATCATTCAGCACATGAACGAGCCGATCGCGCGCCCCTTCGCTCCAGCTCGCAATGACAATGCGTTTACCCGTCTTGCGCAAACCGGCAATATGGCCGCCCAGCACCTCGAAGATATTGACGCCATCCTGATTGCGTTCGACGGCGAAATTCCGGCCCTGTTTTGCACCCAGGTTTATCCCGCGTGACCCTTCGGGCGTGGCAAAAGGCGTGAAAATGCGCAGTTGAAGATCACGCGTCAGATTGGCCCATTCCTCGCCGTCGAGATAAAGAGCGCCGGGCTTCAGCGGCTTGTAAGCCGTCACATCCAGCGTTTTGATGTCACGGGCTGTGACACGCGCCTGATAATAATCCTCGATCAGCGCGAGGCGCGACTGCATTGCTTCTTCAACCTGCGCGTCGAGCGTGACGAGACTATCCGGCAGATAGTCAAACAGCGTTTCGAGCTTTTCATGGAAAAGCGGCAGCCAATGTTCCATGCCCTGATGCTTGCGGCCATCGCTGACCGCCTCATAAAGCGGATCGCTTGAATTGACGGCCCCGAATGTTGCGACATAACGGCGCCGGAAGCGCGCAACGACATCGCTATCAAGGTGGATCTCGCCAGCCGGCACGAGATCAACGCCTTTGAGCGTGCCGGTGGTAAGCTGGCTTTCCGGGTCAAAACTGCGCACGGCATCAAGCGTGTCACCAAACATGTCGAGACGCAGTGGTTCGTCAAATCCCGGCGGGAAAATATCGACAATGCCACCACGCACGGCAAACTCGCCGCGCTCGCGCACGGTGCCGCTGCGCGAATAGCCATTGGCGGCAAGATAAGTTGTCAGATCGTCAAGCGATAGGCGCTGGCCGACACGCGCCGACCAGGCCGCCCCCTTCACACCGTCGCGCGCGGGCACGCGCTGCATCACGGCATTGATCGAGGCAAGGACGATCAAGGGTCCGGCATCGGCCTTGCGTGCGGCCAGACGCGACAAGGTCGCCATGCGGCGGCTGGTGATGTCGGGATGCGGCGACACGCGGTCATAGGGAAGGCAGTCCCAGGCCGGGAAAACTTCGACGGCAAGATCAGGCGCGAAAAAACCAAGCGCCTCGCGCATCGCGGCAAGACGGGCATCATCGCGCGCAATATGCAGCACAAGGCCATTGCCGTTCTCGACACGCGCCCGTGTGAGATCGGCAAGCACCAGCGCATCAAAACCTTCCGGCACTTCACCAAGTGTCAGATGACCCGGACGGCCCGAAAGCGTCGCAAGCATGCGTTTGAGATCCTGCAATTCCGTCTGACGCTCAGGATCAGCGATTCCAGAGCGTTCCTTTCATGTGATGAAGTTCGCAAATGCGCCTGAACACAGCCGTGTCATAAGCGGGGTCAGGTTTTTCGCGGCCCGTGACCCAGTTGTAAAGCACCGTGTCGCCCCTTTCGATGAGCGCTTCATATTCGTCAATCTGCGCGAGTGGCAAGTCGCCCAGCACCGTATCGGCAAAATGACCCAGAATGAGGTCCATTTCCTTGATTCCGCGATGCCAGGAGCGGAATCTGAGCCGCCTCAGGCGAATTTCATGATCTGTCAGCGCATCCGGCATGGGGCCATTCCGTCAGGGTCGGGGTGGATGAGCAGGATATAGCCTCTGGGCTCGAGGATAGCCACCCTCTCAATGCATAAGCCCAAGCCCCTGACATGACTTGAGGATTTCGCCCCAGCCCGGTCAGGCATAGGATGGGCGCATGAATCGGCACCCCTTTTTCCAAGGATGGCGGCGCTCCACCCGCCCGGCAAGCGATGCGGCCTGAAGTCCTGTTTCCACTTTTTTCGCCTGCCCGTGGCCTGCCCGGCATCGGCCCGCGGCTGGAAAAGCTTGTCGCGCGGCTGGTCGGGGCAAGCGGCGAACCCAAGGCGATCGACCTCTGTTGGCATTTGCCATCCGGGTTGATAGATCGACGCAAACGCCCCGCCATCGCCGAAGCCCGCGATGGCGAGATGGTGACCATGGAAGTCACTGTCGGTCACCATGTGCCGCCGCGCAGCTCGCGCTTGCCCTATCGCGTGCATGTGCATGACGCGACGGGCGAAATGCAGCTCGTCTTTTTCCGCGCCAAGGCCGACTACCTGCAAAAGCAATTGCCGGAAGGCGCAACGCGCATCATCAGCGGTCGCATCGAGTTTTATCAGGGCGAGCCGCAAATGACCCATCCAGACCACATTCTGGAACCGGGCGAACTCGCCAGCCTGCCGTTGATCGAGCCGGTCTATCCGTTGACAGCGGGCCTCACCTTGAAGCCGCTGCAAAAGGCAATCCGCGCCGCGCTCACCCGCGCGCCGGATCTGCCGGAATGGCAGGATGCCGCCTGGATAAAGGCGCGCGGCTGGTACTCCTGGCACGCAGCGCTTCTCGCCGCGCATCAACCGGAAACGCTGGATGATCTGCTGCCAGCAGCGCCCGCCCGGGCGCGTCTCGCCTATGATGAACTGCTCGCCAACCAATTGGCATTGGGTCTTGTCCGGTTGCGTATGCGCCGCTTGCCCGGCCGCGTGGTCAAGGGCGACGGGCATTTGCGGGCCAAAGTGCTCGCTGCCCTGCCTTATGAATTGACAGGGGCTCAGAAGCGCTCGCTCGCCGAAATCGATGCCGATGCCATGTCGGACCGGCGCATGTTGCGTCTGCTGCAAGGTGATGTTGGCAGCGGCAAAACCATTGTCGCCTTGCTCGCCATGCTGAACGCCGTCGAAGCCGGGTTTCAGGCCGCCTTGATGGTGCCGACCGAAATCCTCGCCCGCCAACATGCGGCAACACTTGCTCCGATCTGTGAGGCAACTGGCGTCCGGCTTGTGCTGCTCACAGGCCGCGACAAGGGCGCAAAACGCGCCGAGATACTGGCGGAGGTGGCGGCAGGCAGGATCGACATATTGATCGGCACCCATGCCCTGTTTCAGGAGGATGTCGCCTTTGCCCGACTGGCGCTCGCCGTTGTCGATGAGCAGCATCGCTTCGGCGTCCATCAGCGTTTGGCACTTTCCGCCAAGGGGGGCGTCGGCACCGATGTTCTCGTCATGACGGCAACGCCCATTCCGCGCACACTGACACTGACCGCCTATGGCGATATGGATGTGTCAAAGCTCGATGAAAAGCCGCCGGGACGAAAACCCGTGGACACACGCGCCATGCCGGTCGAACGCCTGAGCGACGTGGTTGAGGCGATGCGCCGCGCCTTGGATCAGGATGCGCGGATCTATTGGGTTTGCCCGCTTGTGGAAGAGTCCGATGAAATCGACGCTGCCGCAGCCGAGGAACGTTATGCGCATCTCAAGGGCATTTTCGGCGATGTCGTCGGTCTGGTTCATGGCCGTATGAAAGCCGCAGACAAGGACCATGTCATGGCTCGATTTGAGGCGGGCGACATTCGCATTCTCGTCGCCACGACGGTCATAGAAGTCGGTGTCAACGTGCCATCGGCGACCATCATGGTCATCGAACATGCCGAGCGGTTCGGCCTGGCGCAGCTCCACCAGCTGCGCGGCCGTGTCGGGCGCGGTGGCGACAAATCGACCTGTCTGCTGCTCTATCAGGGCCCGCTTGGTGAAACGGCGCAGGCCCGCATCCGCATCATGCGCGAAACGGAAGATGGCTTTCGCATCGCCGAAGAAGATTTGCGCCTGCGCGGCGCGGGTGAATTGCTCGGCATCCGGCAAAGCGGATTGCCCGTTTTCCGCTTGGCCCATCTTGATGTGCAGGGCGAGCTGCTCACCGCTGCCTATGATGATGCAAGGCTCATCCTCGCGCGTGATCCTGAACTGGAAACGGCGCGCGGCAAGGCCTTGCGTCACCTGCTCTATCTTTTTGAACGCGATGAGGCGATCCGCTATCTCAGGTCGGGCTGAAGGGTTCCCCAGCTTCACCAGCTTTGGGAATATATTTTGGCTCCACCAGACCCGCCGATATGATCATTTTCGCGCCGTCTTCAATTGTCATGTCGAGAACGATCACCTGACGGCGCGGCACAAACAGCAGAAAGCCTGAAGTCGGGTTGGGCGTTGTTGGCAGAAACACGCTGACAAGCTCTTCGCCAACCCGTGCGGCAATTTCATTTTCCGAGGTCGTGGAAATGAAGACGAGCGAATAAAGCCCCACGCGCGGATATTCGATCAAACCGACCTTCTGGAAGGACGAACCGGACTGGGAAATCACGGTCTCGAAAATCTGCTTGAGGGCATTATAGATGCTGCGCACCACCGGCATGCGGTTCACGAGATTTTCGGCAAAGCTGATGATGCTGCGCCCGAAAATATTGGCAGTGAGGGCGCCAAGCAGCGTCAGCAAGACCAGTGCGATGATCAGACCCAGACCGGGTATGTCGAATGGCAGATAATTGTCGGGCCGATACTGCTCCGGGATCAGCGGCGTGAACCAGGTATCGACAAGATCGATAAAGGACCTTGTGATCCAGATCGTCAGACCTATGGGCGAAGCCACAACAACACCCGTCAGGAAGTAGTTGCGCAACCGGCTGGCAAAGCCCGGTTTCTTGCCGGGCAGAATCAGGGTCGTCTCGATATGGTGCCCGGATCCCGATTCATCGGGGGTCGAGTCCGGTGCCTGTTCATCGCTCATGCTGCCGCCTCTATGAACGCAACGCCGGTTGACGTTGCGGCTCGTTTTGCTTCCGGCTTTGGTCCAGGCCGAAAAGCCACTTCATTTTACCATTCGCAGCTATTTGTGTCAGGTTTAAGCCCAGAGAACGGCAAACCACAAAGAACAGGCGCAAAAGCCGCACGATCCCGCCGGAGGACCACATGACCCGATCGACCGCCAACTGCGAAAGATGCAAGGCCTGATGTCCGGCAGCGAGAATCAATTGCTGGATGATCTGACGCAAGTGGCGCAGCGCCAGTTTCCGGGCGCCAGCGGGATAAGCGGATTAAAGCGTCTTTCCGGCGGCGCCAGTCAGGAAACCTGGTCGTTCGATGTCGTCCTGCCCGGCAGCGCCTCCCCGATGATCCTGCGTCGCCACCCCCCCGGCATGGGTAAACGCAGCGCCTCCGCCGTGCCGCTTGAAACGGAAGCGCGTCTTATAGATATCGCCGGTCAGGCTGGCGTGCCTGCCCCCCGCGTCACCTATGTTCTGGCCCCATCAGATGGTTTAGGCGAAGGCTTTCTGATGGGCCGTATCGAGGGGGAAACCATTGCGCGCAAAATCCTGCGCGACAATGAATTTGCCAGGGCACGCCTGATGCTTGCACGCCAATGTGGCGAAATCCTTGGCCGCCTGCATAAACTGCCGGTCAATGTCCTGCCGCCCTTGCGCCATGCCCCGGCCCGCGTCGAACTTGAGCATTACCGCGCCCTCTATCTTGCGCACAAACATCCCCATCCCGTTTTTGAGCTTGCCTTTCGCTGGCTGGCAGACAATGCACCGCCCACGGATGTTTCACAAACGCTGGTGCATGGTGATTTCCGCAATGGCAATCTCATGATCGGGCCTGAAGGTGTCCGCGCCGTGCTGGACTGGGAGCTTGCCCATATCGGCGACCCGATGGAAGACCTTGGCTGGATATGCGTCAATGCCTGGCGCTTTGGCAATATCGATGCGCCTGTTGGCGGCTTTGGGCCGCGCGAAGACATGTTCGCCGGTTATGAATCGACATCGGGTCAGAAGGTCGATCCCGCACGCGTCAAATACTGGGAAGTCTTTGGCACATTGAAATGGGGTATCATGTGCACACTGATGGTGGAAGCGTTCAAATCCGGCGCTGATCGCAGCGTCGAACGCGCAACAATTGGCCGACGTTCCTCCGAGAATGAAATTGATCTGCTGCGCCTCCTCGCGCCCCTGGACAGGAAATAGATCATGCAAGACCAGCCCAGCAGTGCTGAACTCATACAGGCCGTCGCTGATTTTCTGCGCGATCAGGTCATGCCGAATCTGGAAGGCCATCTCGCCTTTCATGCCCGCGTCGCTTCCAATGCGCTCGAAATCGTCAAACGCGAAATCGAAATCGCCCCGGTCGAGAACCTCGCCGAAACAGAGCGGTTGAAAAAACTGACGGGCAAGGATGGGTCGCTTGCAGATCTCAATCAGGAACTCTGTTCAGCCATTGAATCAGGCGTGATAACGCTTGCGACACCTGGGCTCAAAGAGCATCTCTGGCTGACGACACTGACAAAACTCGCCATCGATCAGCCCACTTATTCGGGCTATCGTCGTGGCCTTGAGGAATGGCAGGCCAGTCAAAAAGGTTGAAGATCATTCAGCCTGCTTCAGTGCCGCACCATATCGTGCGAGGCGCGAAAGATAGATCGCCATCATCTGCCTCTCATCCATCGCCTTCAGATCAAGCGCCTGCCCGGGCGCGCCAGATGAGATGCTCGCGGCAATGGCTGCGTTGGCCGATTCTGAATAATGTGTGCCGTCATAGGTGTTGGCGGGCTCTACCGTCATGTCGGATGGCACGCTGAAATCATAATAGGCATCAAACACATCGCTTACGGCGTGGATCGCATGCGTATAGTCGCCGAGCCAATTCATGTCGCGATAGGCGGCAATCGCCCAGGCGGAAATAGGTGGCGTGTAGCCCACCCACCGAGCCTGCGGGAATGTCGCGCGGAGCTGGCGCATCAATTCAATCCGCTCAAGTCCCGTGAACGGACCCGATTTCAAATCGCGAATGGGAACCGCCGGATCGTAATGCGTCGCACCTGCCGCGACATGACAATGAAAATCGCGGTCATAGACGCGGTCAATGGGTGACTTGCCAAAGAGCGTGCGCCAGGAATAATCCAGCGTGTCGATGGAGAGATATTGCGGCAGGGCGCCAGGCGGCGGCGTCCTGGTGCTGATGAAGTCGGGAATATTCGGACCACCGACATGGGCGCGATATTCGCTGATGCTCAAGCCGACAATCACGAGCTTCGGCGCAAAGCCCCTGGCCTGCAGATATTGCGCATAGGCCAGAAACTCTTCGCCCTTGCCGGCAGAGAAAGCGAGATTGAAACAGCGATGACCTTCAATCTTCTGTTCCGGCAATAGCGTGATGCGTGAGTCGCCGAATATCACGCAGTCATAACGGGAGAGGTGTGGCTCTAGCCGGTTGATCTTGGTGAGCCGTTCATTGAAGGCATAATTCACCTGCCCGAGCTGATTGCCCTTGAAATACCAGAGCGGATCAACAAGCACATTGAAGCTGAATGCCCCCGCCATGCAAACTGCAATGGTTGTCATCAGGATCAGAAGATAACGGCTGGCGAGCTTGTTCATGATGCCTAGAACTGGAAATAGAGGAATTCACTGACGCGTTGCAGGCTGAGCAGAGCTGCCGACGCCGCCACACCCACGACAATCGCGCTCATCATCGCCGGACGCCATGTCACAAGCCGCGTAAAACGGGTGCCTTCAATCGGCAGGAGCAGCGGATCCTTGTTGCGGTCATGGCGATCATAATCAAAGGCGGGTTTGACGAGTGCCATGATCTGTTGCGTGTTCGGCCAGAACCAGACAAGACCCATCCAGAAGGCAAGCCATGCGAGATCGCGAACCAGAACCTCTGGCGGCAGCTCGGCAGGTATGGCAATCAGGCCCAGATAAATGGCGCCAGCTGCCTCAAGGCTTTCGGCACGGAACAAGACCCAGGCGAGCGCCACGGCGAGAAACGTGATGAGACGCGCAATGCCGTTTGACCACCAGGTGTTGATCGGCTTCTTTTTGATGGCGCGCCACGTGTGATTGATGATGAGAAAGGAGCCATGCGCCGCACCCCAGAGCATGAAGGTCCATGCCGGGCCATGCCACAGGCCGCCCAGCGCCATGGTGAGAAACAGATTGATATAGCGACGGAAAAATCCCTTCCGGTTGCCACCCAGCGAAATGTAGAGATAGTCCCGCAGAAAGCGCGACAGCGTCATGTGCCAGCGCCGCCAGAAGTCGATGATGTTCACGGCCTGATAGGGTGAATGAAAATTGAGCGGCAGCTTGATGCCGAAAATACGCGCCGCGCCAATCGCCATATCCGAATAGCCGGAAAAATCGAAATAGAGCTGGAACGTATAGGCAAGCATGCCTTCCCATGCATTCAGGAAGCCGATTTCCTGCCCCTGATGTGCCATGCCGAAAACCCAATTGGCCGTCGGCGCCACATTGTCAGCCAGCACCACTTTCTTGAACAGGCCGAGAAAAAAGATGGTCAGGCCAATGGCCACATTCATGCGGTCAAAGGCAAAGCTGCGCGCCGTCTTGGTCTGCGTGAAGATTTCGTGGTGATGTACGATCGGCCCGGCAATGAGCTGCGGGAAGAACATCACGAAAAAACAATATTCGAGGAAGCTGTGTGGCTCGACCTTGCCCCGGCTTGCATCGACGAGATAGGCAATTTTCTGAAACGTGAAAAACGAAATCGCCAGCGGCAGCACAATATGCTGGAGATTGTAGTCGGTATGCGCCAGCGCATTGACTGTGCCGATCATGAAGTCGGTATATTTGAAATAGCCGAGCGCCCCGAGATCGACACTGACGCCCAGAATGAGCAGCGCCCTGGACCAGCCCCCGCCGGGCTTGAGACGCTCTGACATGATCGGCCGCGCCAGCAGGAAATTGAAAACGGCAAGGCCGATCAGCAGTGGCAGATAGACCGGGTTCCACCAGCCATAAAAAAACAGCGACGCCAGCACGAGAAAGGCAAGGCTTGCCTCCCGCCCCATGAGAGCCCGGATGGAAAAGCAAAGCAGCGCGGTGAGCGGCAGAAAACCGAACAGGAAGACCGGCGAATTGAAGAGCATGAAGCCTGCGCTCGTGTGATGGGCCCCGGTCGAAACCTGCCAGAAGCGCCTGAAAGACTGGCCCGAAACTACCCTATCCCGGCGATTCCCGGTAAATGAAAAAAGGGCCCGAGACTTTATGTCTGGGCCCCCTCGTCAAATTGTCATGATCGGTTCAGGCGCCAAGCGCGCCAATGATCGATACCGAGCACACATTGGTGCTGGGCGTGCCACCGAGATTATGCGTCAGGCCAATACGCGGATTGGCCAACTGGCGCTCCCCGGCCCGGCCCTGAAGCTGGAGATACATCTCATAAGCCATGCGCAGGCCCGAGGCACCGATGGGATGGCCAAAACACTTCAAGCCACCATCAATCTGGCACGGGATTTTGCCGTCAGCGTCATAAAACCCGTCCATGATGTCCTTCACCGCGCCGCCTTCGGGCGAAATGAACAGGTCTTCCATGGTCACGAGTTCCGTGATCGAAAAGCAGTCATGCACTTCAAACATGCTGACTTCATCGCGTGGCCGCTGAATGCCTGCTTCCTTGTAAGCCTTCTGGGCGGCGATGCGCGTGGTGTGGAAATAGCTGCCATCCCATGAATTATGCTGCGCCTCCAGACCATTCGAGACCGAAAGCTGCAACGCCTTGATGGCGACAATGTCTTTCTTGCCCATCGCCCTGGCGATTTCCGGCGTTGTCAGAATGGCGCAAGCCGATCCGTCCGATACACCACAGCAGTCGAAAAGACCGAGCGGTTCGGCAATCATCGGCGCATTGAGCACGATGTCTTCGCTCACCGCATTTCGCAAATGCGCCTTGGGGTTCTTGGCCCCATTGGCATGGCTCTTGACCGAGACATGCGCGATGGCGCGCTTGAGATCCTGACGCGACACGCCATGCTTGGCGCGATAGGCGGAGGCGAGCTGCGCGAAGAGACCCGGCGCCGAACTGTTCGGCGACCATTGTGGCGACAGCGTGCCCATATTGCCGACCGGCAACCCGCCATAGCCCGTGTCCTTGAGCTTTTCGACGCCAATCGCGAGCGCAATGTCGCAAGCGCCTGAAGCAACCGCATAAGCCGCGCCGCGCAGCGCTTCCGAGCCGGAGGCGCAGAAGTTTTCAACGCGCGTCACCGCGATGTTGGGCAAACGTAAAGCAAGCGAAGCCGGCGTGCCGCCCTTGCCCGTACCGACTTCATCGGCATGGGTCGAGAACCATGCCGCATCAAGCTGCGTCGGCTCGATACCTGCATCAGCCATCGCTTCGAGATAGGCCTCGACCATCAATTCATCGGGACCAGCGTCCCAGCGTTCGCCAAACTTCGAGCAGCCCATGCCCAGAATGGCAACCTTGTCTCTGATACCTGCAGCCATTTGCTTTCTCCCTGCGCGCTTATTCAGCGGCCTGATTGGTTTTGGATGATGAATTGCTCGTGGCGATGGGCACGGCTTTCCAGAAATAACGGCGGAAGCCACGCACCTCATCGAAATCCTTGATGCGGAAGACCAGACGCACATCCATGCCGCTATCGACGCTGCCGACTTCCACATCGGTGAAATCGAGCATCATGCGGCCACCTTCCGCAAAAGTGACCATGCCGTAATGGCTGGGCGGGTTCATGCTGAAAGTCAGATAGTCGGCTGACCAGGACAGGATGCTCGCCTTGCGTTCGGCAAACTTGTAGGGCTCCTGCGTATCAACCGTGTGGTTGTTCGGATTGACCGAAATGCGTGAGCGCGGAAACTGTACGACGCCTGTTTCGGTGCAACGGCCACCGACCAGTCCCATCAGCATGTCTTCATTGCGATAGAGCGTTGTCAGCGCGGTCTTCTTGTCGTTTTCCGACCGCATGCCTTTTTCCCACTCGATCAGACCATTGAAGGTCAGGAACTTGAGATAATTGTTTTCTTCGACCCGTTCGGCGAGCGAGCCGACAATGCCGCGACGCGTGGGCTGAGCGGCGAGCTTGTCGGTCACTTCAAAGACCAGTGCATCGCAGCCGCCACCAAAATGCAGCACGAGCACCTTGTCGCCTGCCCTGGCTTTGGTTTGCAGCATATTGACGAGCATGACGAGTGCGTGGGCCGAGCCTGTTTCGCCGCAATTGGCCGCCAGCGTGTCGCAAACAGCTTCTGGATTGAGGCCGGCCTTCTTGGCGATCTGGCTCGCAAATTTTTCGCCGAAGGTGCAGGGCAGAACGATATGGGCAATGTCGCCCGCCGCCACATTGGCTTTGGCCAGTCCCGCAGCAATCGCCTGCGGCACGATTTTGGAAAAGCCTTCGTCGCGGATCCAGCGTTCTTCCCACTGATAGTCGAACTCTGCCGTATCACCACGGAAATGATCGACAAAATCCGTCGTGACACTCGCGCCACCCAGATAAGTTGCAATGATATTTTCCGTGCCGACCATGAGCGCGGCGGCACCATCGCCGAAATCAAGTTCCTGTGCGCTCACCGCCCGCGTGCGGCGATGATCGGAAGCAACGACCAGCGCGTTCTTTGCCGCGCCAGCCTGGGCGGCATTCAGCGCTTGCATGAGGGCCGATGTGCCTGCCCGCTGGGTTGAGGCAATATCGACAGCCGTGATGGTGTGTTCGAGCGTCAAAGCGGCGGCGACGATGCCGCTGTTCAGACGATCCTTGAAGGGCATGGTGGTGGAGGCGAAATAGAGCGCATCAACATGACTGCGATCATCAGCCGTTCCCAGAAGATCGCGCGCGGCTTCCACAGCCATGGTCACGCTGTCTTCGTCCCAATTGGCCATGGCGCGTTCGCCCTTGCCCTTGCCCAGGAAATTGGGCGCGACCCAGGCATTCGCCTGCACGATCGCCTTACGCTGAAGTCGCAACCGCGGCACATAGCCACCGAATGCGGTCAAACCGACTGCTTGCCCCTGCTTGCTCATTCGTTCCTCATCTTCAGTTTTTTCTACCTTTTGGTATATTCTAAAGGAGAACCCGCCCCAGGCACAACAAGCCTGTCACGCAGGTTCCCGATTTGCCGTCATGTCAGTCGATACCAAGATGCGGTGGCTGACGCCTTCTCCCGTCAAACGTCCCTCGTCAATCGCGACGATGCCGTTCAGCCAAGCATATTGAAGGGGCGACGGGCACGGGCGCGTCGAAAAGGGGAGTGGTGCGGAAATGATCGTCTGTCATGGCACAGCCCCCACTGTCGCTGGGTCAAGCAGCCGTAGAACGGGTCAGCGGATAACGACAATGCAATCCAGATTTTGCGCTTTAAGCGAGGAGCAGAGCGATTTTGCTTCTGATGCCGTTTTGAAGCCGTTTGTCTGGAGGCGATAATAGATGCCCTTCTCTCCCAGATCCGCGCGCTCGACCTGCGGTTCATGCCCCGCCAGACTGTCATGCGCCTTGCCAATCAGGCTTTGCCATTGCCCCATGGCGCCATCCTCACTCCGAAAGGCACCGAGCTGAATCCGATACTTGTCGGATGAACGGGAAGAAGGCTCGTTCATCGCCTCTTGTGAGGGTTTAAGTTCAGCACTCACCGGCGTGAGAGGAATCTTTGGCGTTGCAACCGGCTGCGGCAGGCTCGCGACCCTGTTGCCCACATCGGGGGCGCTTCCTTCAGCAGTTGCTTGCGGCCTGAGTATGGGCGTCCCGTTTTCAAAGCGCACTGCGGTTGTCTCCCACCCTCCGGCAGATGCCACCCGGATGACATCGCTTTTGGTCGGCGCCGTTTTTGTGCTGAGAACCTTGGGTGGCGTGATCGAGGCTGTTTTTTCAGTCTGGAGCCTGTTCAGCTCAGCCAGCTTGTCGCGCGCCAGCTTATACGATGGGTCCAGCCGCAATGCCATTTCCAGATCAGCCTTGGCGCCTTCCAGATCGGCTGATTGTTCGCGCGCCAGAGAGCGACCATAAAGTGAGAGCTTCTGGTCTGCCGGTGCCAGCCGCATCACGGCGGAACTATAGTCACTGATGGCATCGGCATAAGCGCCACGACGACGCTCCAGATTGGCGCGATTGTGATAGGCGGCAGCGAATGTCGGAGCCACCTCAATGCACCTGTCATAGTCGGCTTCAGCCGCGGTCGGATCATTCATCTCGCCATAAGCGATCGCGCGATTGTAGTAGGTCCGGGCCAGGACGTTGTCCGGCAATCGTCTGGAATTGATCGCATAGCTATAGTCAGCAATGGCAAGCGCATACTTTCCCGAACGCTGTTGCGCGATCCCGCGATGGTGATGAGCAAGCGCCTGCCCCTCGCCGTCAAGTTGTTCGCTGTCCAGCGCCCTTGAAAAGGCTGCTATCGCATCTTCATATCGCTTGTCATCGATCGCCTTGGCGCCGGTCTCAAGTTCGCTCATTGCGCCACTTGGCAGGGCCGTTTCAGCCATTGCCGGTGACGTGAAAACAACGAGGCTCGCCGCGCCCGATAAGGCCAGACAGATCAGACCAGATTTCAGCAATTGATGCATATCCCGCGCTCCCCTTGCGCAGAGTTTATAATGTCATAAATCTAGCACGTTCTGGTTCTACGTCCGAATGGGTGCGATTATTGCAGGGCCAGCGCATATTTGCTGCATTTGCGAAATTGGCTGATGCAGAAAAAAGGGCGAATCGCACACCAGATCGAAGAGACACCAGGGGTTCAATTTGCGCCAGTGATTGCGCGGCGAGCCCGACATCAAGAACGCCAATGGCATCCGCCAGAGGCTCGTCCCATTGATGCAGCGATGATAAGAGCTCAATCAAAGGGTCCCGGAACGTTTCGTCGGCTGCACTGATGATGATGCGTTTCATGATGCAGCCAGTCTCGTCGTTGACGGATGAGGCGCCATTTCAGGCGGACTTCGCACCAAGTGCGGCGCGCCGCACGGCAATGTGATTTGAGGGCACACGCAGTTCGAGTTGAGCCCAATGGTCCAGCATTCACCCTCGTGGCTTGCTGCATGTTACGCATAGCCAACAGAACAGGGAAAACACGTCGTGGAGTCGTTTCTGGAAGGCTCACTCGACAGTCACGGACTTTGCCAGATTGCGCGGCTGATCGACATCCGTGCCTTTCGAGACGGCCGTATGATAAGCCAGCAACTGAACGGGAACTGCATTGATGATCGGCGCAATAAGCGGATGAACCGTCGGCACGGTGATATGTGACCAGACACTGTCGCCGACACGCTCAACACCGGGTTTGTCGGTGATGAGCAACACCTTGCCACCGCGCGCGATCACTTCCTGCATGTTGGATATGGTTTTGTCGAAAAAATCATCGACAGGTGCAATCACGACGACGGGTACGTCCTCATCGATCAGCGCAATCGGGCCGTGCTTCAATTCACCGGCCGCATAGCCTTCGGCATGGATATAGGAAATTTCCTTGAGCTTCAAAGCCCCTTCCAGGGCGATCGGATAATTATGTCCCCGCGCGAGATAAAGCACGTCACGTGCCCGCGAGATCTCGGCGCTTAATGTCTGTATGGAGCGATCCGATTGCAGCGCCTCAGCCATATGACGGGGTATTTCAAGCAGGGTACGGACAAACCCCGCTTCGTCTTCCGGCGCAATCACGCCACGGGCAAGCCCGGCACGAATGGCCAGAACCGCAAGCGTGGTCAACTGACAGGTAAAGGCCTTGGTTGAGGCCACACCGATTTCAGGACCGGCATAGGTCGGCAGGATCGCGTCAGCGGCCCGCGCAATCGAACTTTCCACAACATTGACGACAGCCAGCGTTTTCTGCTCACGCTCGGCACAATAACGAAGCGCGGCCAGCGTGTCGGCTGTTTCGCCCGATTGCGAAATGAAAATCGCCAGCCCGCCGGGCAGCAGCGCGGCATTGCGATAGCGGAATTCCGACGCAATATCGACTTCGACCGAAATCCGCGCAAAGCGTTCAAACCAGTATTTCGCCACCATGGCCGCATAAAAGGCCGTGCCGCAGGCCACAATCGTGATGCGCTGAACGGTGGCGAGATCGACCGGCAAGTCCGGCAGGCGCAATTTTTCATCGACCGGATTGAGATATTCCGACAGCGTATGTGCGATGACTTCCGGCTGCTCGAAGATTTCCTTCGCCATGAAGTGACGGTGATTGCCCTTGTCGACAAGCGCTGCCGAGACATCGGTGATCTTGACCTTGCGCTCGACAACCCGGCCCTCGCTGTCATGAATGACAGCGCCGCGTCGCGTCAGCACGGCCCAGTCACCCTCTTCCAGAAAAGCCACGCGATTGGTCATCGGCGCGAGCGCAAAGGCATCCGAGCCCAGATACATCGCTCCGTCCCCATAGCCGATGGCAAGCGGACTGCCGCGCCGCGCCCCGATGATGAGATCTTCCTGACCCTTGAAAATGATGCCGAGCGCAAAGGCGCCTTCAAGCTCTTTCAGGGCGGCGAAGGTCGCGTCTTCCGGCGCCATACCCTCGTCCAGATAATGCGTCACAAGATGGGCAACGATTTCGGAGTCAGTATCCGTCACAAAGACGGCGCCCCCGGCGGCGAGCCGGTCGCGAAGCTCGCGATAATTTTCAATGATGCCATTATGCACAATGGCGACGCGATCCGTCGCATGCGGATGGGCATTTCGCTCGCTCGGCGCACCATGGGTTGCCCAGCGCGTGTGGCCAATGCCGATCAAGCCATCCAGCGGTTGCCTGTCGAGCAGGGATTCAAGATGAAAGAGTTTGCCCGGGGCGCGGCGTCGATCAATCACGCCATCATGAATGGTGGCGACTCCCGCGCTGTCATAGCCACGATATTCAAGACGCTTCAGCGCTTCCACAATGATGGGCGCAGCCTGCCTGTTGCCAACAACACCGACGATTCCACACATATCAGCTTTCCGAACCTGTCTTCTTGCGCGCTTCATTGACGGCGCGGAACCGCGCGGCCCAGCCGGGCTTTTCTGTCTGCTGCGGACGTGTGACAGCAAGCGCATCGCCGCTCACATCCTTGGTCACGACGCTACCGGACCCGATATAGGCCCCGTCGCCAATCTTGACTGGCGCGATGAGCGAGGAATTGGAACCAATAAAGGCCCCCTTGCCGATATCGGTGAAAAACTTGTTATAGCCATCATAATTGCAGGTGATGGTGCCCGCGCCGATATTGGCTTTGGCGCCCACGCGCGCATCGCCGATATAGGTCAGGTGATTGACCTTCGCGCCTTCTTCGATCATGGCTTTTTTCGTTTCAACGAAATTGCCGATATGCGCGTCCTTGCCAATGACCGAGCCGGGACGCAACCGCGCATAGGGGCCAATCTGCGCCCCTTCTTCAATCTGCGTGCCTTCAATATGGCAAAAGGGTTTGATGGTGACATTGTCAGCGACGCTGACGCCCGGCCCGAAAACGACATGCTGGCCGATGGTGACGTCACGTCCGATCTTCGTGTCGGCGCAAAAATAAACCGTATCAGGATCAGAAAGCGTTGCGCCCTCTTCCATCGCCTTGCGGCGCAGACGTCGCTGCATCACGGCTTCAACAACGGCAAGTTCAGCCCGGCTGTTGACGCCCTGCATATCTTCTTCCGGCGCGCGCACGACAGCACAGCCAAGACCTTCGGCGCGCGCCAGTTGCACGACGTCGGTCAGATAATATTCGCCCGCGGCATTGTTGTTACCGAGTTTTGCGAGCAGCCGGAAAAGATCCGCGCGCCGAACAGCCATGGCCCCGCCATTGCAAAGCGTGATGGCCAATTCGGCGGACGTTGCATCCTTGCGTTCGACAATGGCCTGCAAAGCACCTGAGCCATCAACGACCAACCGGCCATAGGCGGCAGGATCAGTTGCCTCAAAGCCGAGCACGACAACGGCCGTGTCGCCGGTGCAGGCGGCCGCCATCTCACGAAGCGTTTCGCTGCGCACGAGCGGCGTGTCGCCAAAAATCACGATGACAATATCGCTCTTGTCGCCAACGGCCGCTTCCGCCGCCTTGACAGCATCGCCTGTCCCCAGCTGTTCGCGCTGAATGGCAATGCCGGTGTCGGGCGCGATGCTGCGTGCATACTGGCTGACAGCCGCCATGTCCGGACCAACAACCAGCACAGGCCGCGCACCCATCCCGGCCACCCGGTCGAGGATATGGCCGATCATGGGACGACCGGCGATGGCATGCAGCCCTTTGGGCAGACGCGATTTCATGCGCGTGCCTTTTCCAGCGGCAAGGACAACAGCTGTGATGGCGCCTTGAGTCATGCTCTTGTGATTCCGGTCGTTCCGGCCTTCTCGTTATGGCGCGGAGGGTCGCACAGGTCTGATTTTGCCGTGAAATGAATAATTATTTCACTATCTTGCACTGCAAAACCGTTAACGCCGGATGCCTATTAACGCCGGTTACGCAGGGCCAGCTTTTCTTCCCAGGCCAGCGCATGGGTGACGATGAGATCCAGGTCGTCATAGGCCGGTTTCCAGCCAAAGCTCGTCTTGATGAGCGTCGGGTCTGAAACAATGGCAGCCGGGTCGCCCGGACGGCGCGGTGCCTCGCGAATCTCAAAGCCATGACCGGCAACGCGCTCCACAGCGGCCAGCACCTCGCGCACCGAAAAGCCATGGCCATAACCGGCATTGGCGATGATGCTCTTGTTGTTGGCGCGCAGATAATTCAGCGCGGCTGTATGCGCCGCCGCCAGATCGCTCACATGAATATAGTCGCGGACGCAGGTGCCATCCGGCGTCGCATAATCCGTACCGAAAACATCAATATGGTCGCGCTGGCCGAGTGCCGTCTGGCAGGCAACCTTGATGAGATGCGTGGCATTCGCCGTGGACTGACCGGTGCGGCCCTTGGGGTCGCTGCCCGCCACGTTGAAATAGCGCAGCGCCGCAAAGCTCATCGGATGTGCAATGGATACATCACGCAGCATCCATTCGGTCATCAGCTTGGAGCGGCCATAAGGCGAGATCGGATTGAGCGGCGTATCCTCGCGCACCGGCATCGTCTCGATCATGCCATAGACGGCAGCGGTCGACGAAAAGATGAAGTTCTCGACGCCACCCTTGACGCAAGCCTCAATCAGACTGCGGGTCTTGGCGGTGTTGTTGAGATAATACTTGAGCGGGTTTTCAACCGACTCCGGCACCACGATGGACCCGGCGAAATGGATGACGGCCGTAATTTTGCGCTCGGCAACAATCCGGGCAACCAGCGCTTCATCGGCAATGTCACCGATATAAAGCGCGTCTGGAACCTGAACGGCCCAGTCGAAACCGGTCGAGAGGTCGTCAATAACGCTGACATCCTCTCCCGCATTCATCAGATCAATGACGGTATGGCTGCCAATATAGCCCGCACCGCCAGTCACAAGCACGCTCATCCAGAGGCTCCCCGAGTCGCAATGGAGCCTTCTTATACCCTGAATTTGCTCTCGACGTAATTGACGAGCCGCTCAACACATTCCTCAACGCTACTGGCAGCCGTGTCGATAACGAGTTCCGGCGTATCGGGCGCTTCATAAGGCGCCGAGATGCCTGTGAACTCCTTGATCTCGCCAGTACGGGCCTTTTTGTAGAGGCCCTTCGGGTCACGCGCTTCGCACGTCGCCACATCGGCCTTCACATGGATTTCGTGGAAGCCGGAACCAGCCGCCTCGCGGGCGCGATCGCGATCCGAGCGATAGGGCGAGATGAAGGACGTGATGGCGATCATGCCGGCGCGTTCAAAAAGCGCGGCCACTTCACCGACGCGACGGATGTTCTCGGCACGATCTTCCGGCGAAAAGCTCAGATTGGCATTGAGGCCATGGCGTACATTGTCGCCGTCGAGCACATAAACGTTGTAGCCCTTTTCAAAGAGACGCTTCTCCAGCGCCACGGCGAGGGTGGATTTGCCCGCACCCGAAAGGCCCGTGAACCAGAGAACGCCGCCCTTGTGACCATTGCGGAAGGCGCGCGCTTCGTCCGAAATGCCCTGTTCCACACGTGTCAGGTTGCTTGAACGCGAGGTGATCAGATCGCGCTGGTCGGCATAGCCTTCCATCGAGATGATGCCACCGCCTGCAATGTCATATTTTTCGACAAGCACAAAGCGGCCGCTCTTGGGATGGTTGATGAATTCATCAAGGGCCAGCATGCGGCGCGAACGCAGCACCACTTCAGCCACCTGGTTTTTCTCCACCTGATTGGCCGAAGCGTTCGACAGATCGCTCGTGTCGATGATGCGTTCGATCGACTGAACGGTGACAGGCGCTTCCAGTGTGCCGAGCTTTACCTTGTAGCTCTTGCCCTTTTCCATCGGCTCATTGCCAAGCCAGAAAATCCGGGCACGGAACACATCCGTCTCAATCGGCGCATGATCGACATGGCTGATGAGTTCGCCGCGCTCGACAAAAATCTGTTCATCGAGGGTGATGCCGACAGACTCGCCCGCTTCCGCTTCCGTGGGGCCCGCGCGATCCGGTACCGATGTCCAATACTCGATGCTTTTGACGCGCGCCTTCTTGTTGGACGGCGAGAACAGGAGCTCGTCGCCTACACGCAGGCGACCGGCCTCGATGCGGCCTGCCAGAATGCGGCGGGAATCGAATTTGTAGACATCCTGCACGGGAAAACGCAGCGCCGCTTCAGTTGGCGAAACACTGGGCTTGAAGCTGTCGAGCGCCTTCACGACAGTCGGGCCTTTGTACCAGCTCATCGCCCTGGAAACGGTGACGATGTTGTCACCTTCGCGCGCCGACACCGGAATGACGAATGTTGGCGTCACGCCGATCGAAGTCAGATAATCGCGATATTCCTGCTCGATCAGGTTGAACTGATCCTCGTCATAATTGACGAGGTCCATCTTGTTGACGGCAACGGCAATCTGCTTGATGCCCAAGAGATGCAGAAGATAGCCATGGCGGCGCGACTGCTCGCGAACACCCTCAGCCGCATCAATGATGAGCAACGCGGCGTCGGATTGTGCCGCGCCAGTGATCATGTTCTTCAGGAATTCTTTATGTCCCGGCGCGTCGATGATGGTGTAATCACGCGCATCGGTCTTGAACCAGATCTGGCTCGTATCGATGGTGATGCCCTGGTCGCGCTCGGCTTGCAGCGCATCCATCAGGAAGGCCCATTCAAAGGGCACGCCGCGCCGTTCGCAAGTCGCCTTGATCTGCTCGAACTTGCCATCCGGCAGCGAGCCTGTGTCATGGAACAGACGACCGACGAGCGTCGATTTGCCGTGATCCACATGACCCACAATCACGATGCGCAACAGGTCACGCGCTGATGCGGGCACGAAGGGGTCGTTCAGTGTCGAGAGCGGAATGACATTCGCCTTGGCTTCGGTCATGGTCAGTAATCCTCAGAGATAGCCGTCAGCGCGCAGACGCTCGAAGGCGTCTTCGGATTCGTGATCCATGGCGCGGCCAGACCGCTCCGAAACTTTGGTTGTGCGCAGCTCTTCAATGATTTCTTCAATCGTTGAGGCATGACTGTTGACAGGGAACGTGATGTCCTTGTCGCCCAATGAACGGTAACGCTTGCCATCCCTGGTGAAGTAAAGCGGGATCGTCGGGATCTGCTCGCGCTGTGTATAGAGCCAGATGTCGATCTCGGTCCAATGCAGCAGCGGATGAATGCGGATATGCGTTCCCGGCGGGAAGTCGGTTTTGTACTGGTCCCAGAATTCTGGCGGCTGATCCTTGAAATCCCACTGACCGGCAAGACCGCGCGGGCTGAACACGCGCTCTTTTGCGCGCGTTGCCTCTTCGTCGCGGCGAATGCCGGCAAACAGGCCATTGAAGCCGTGCTTCTTGATCGCAAGCTTCAGGCCTTCCGTTTTACGCGCGGCGGAACGAGCGGCAGGCGGCAGCGTTTCATCGGTGGTTTCGAGAGGCGGGCATTCTTCACGAATGAAGTTCAGCCGCCACGCATCAGCATAGCGATCACGGAATTCATACATCTCAGGGAACTTCCTGCCCGTATCGACATGCATGACCGGAAAAGGGACATGACCAAAAAACGCCTTGCGTGCGAGCCAGATCATCACATTGGAGTCTTTGCCCAGCGACCAGAGCATGGCGATATTTTCGATCCGGTTGAAAGCCTCCCGGAAGATATAGACGCTCTGGCTTTCGAGATGGTCGAGCCGGTCCATGGTAGTCCTCACGTCGATTGCCGCGCCTGATGGCGCCCGCAATTAATACATAAAATAAAAGTTGTTTACAGGCATACCCGATTGATAAATGTGATTTAGAACCGGACACAGCGATTTGCAAGCCCGAAAATATCGATCCTGGCGCCAGATCGCGGTGATATCCGGTCCCGGTCCAATTCAAATCATGGATCGACTCGTATCAGGCGTGCTTTTTGGCCGTGGCCTGAGCGGAGCGGGACGCAGGGACCTGTTTGCGCTTGCTGCGGCGAACCGGCTTGAAGCTGGTTGCGGCGGGTGAGGCGCCCATTTTGGAAGAAATCTCGATCCGCTTGATCAGTGAATCTGCCTTTTGATGAGAAGTCGCTGATTGCGCACCGTTGATCTGCTTCAAGGCGCGATTATTGATCGCAAAAAGAATGATGAGCAGGACAATCAACGCACCAAGCGAGCCGGGAATGATGAGCTCAGCCGGGATCTTGTCCACTACATTATTGAACCACTCTGCAAACGACATCTCATTCCCCGTCTCAAAACGGCACAGTGCCGCACCCAAATCTGATGACCCATTATGCAGATTTCGGGCCTTGAGTATCAAGAAGGCAGATCAAGGGCTTAGCTAAATCTTTTCAGACACAACTGCTTAGATATTAAGCAATTGGCCTTCGGAATCAGCAGCATCCTTCCCGTTTCCGCCATGCCTATACCCGGAACTGCCAAATCACTTATCAGTGCGAAATGACAGGCGTTTGACCCCCGGCCCCGACTCGCACTAACTGGAACGAGGCAAATTCGCACCAATCTGGAGATTGCGCGGCGCATGCATAAGGCGGGCTCTGGCATATGTCTTCTCCTCACCCTGGCCGCGCTTGTCGTTGTCAGCCTGGCGGGTTGCGCTTCTCACGCGTCGCCGACAGGCACGTCCTCATCCACAGCTGTTTTCCCTGCCGCGATTCCTGAAAAGCCCGTCGATTACACCCGGCTCGGCACATCGCAGGAAACGGTTGAGGCGCGTCTTGACCGGTTGGAAAAGAACATCGCTGATCTGCGGATCAATTATTCGTCCATCGAACCCGCCGTGAAGGAACTCGCTACACGCAATCAGGCGCAAGAGCAGCGTCTTGCCGCCGTTGAACAGGCGTTCGGCCCCATGACCGCATCCATTCGCGCGACAGACCCGCTTCCGGCAATGCAGGCACCTGCAACAACAACCGTCATGCCGCCACAGGAACATATGAAGCCCATTGCCGATCTGTCGGATCTGCGCGGCGTGAGCCATGCTCAAGCGCAAGCGATATCGCCGACAGGATGGGGCGTGCATCTCGCCTCCTATCACACCCTGGCCGCAGCGGAAAAAGGATGGCAGGAACTGCAGTTGCGTTTCCCTGATCTTCTGGCAGGACAGCATCTCATCACCCGTCCCTTTGACGGGGGTGCCAAAGGTCAGTTTCAGCGGGTCCTGGCTGGACCCTATGCCGACAAGGCCAGTGCAGGAAAACTTTGCGCTGCTTTCGGGAAACGCGCTACATGGTGTGAGGTTCTGCCGCTCAGCACGGCCACTCCTTCAGTGGCCACGCGATAAGGCGGAGCCTTGCGCGACCTAACGACCCTTCCACGACAGTTTCATCGACGTTACAGGACAGCCTCCGGCTGAAAGAACCCATGCCCTTACAGACTGGCCTTGATTTCCTGCGCCTCCAGGTCGACCTCATGTGGGCAAGCGCCGAATATGGCGTCATGCTGCTCGCTGAAAATACACTCAATGGCATGGTCACAAAGGGCGATGGCGCAACACCAGTCATGACCCTGCCCGGCTTTGCAGGGCCAGAATACTCCCTCGCACCGCTCAACAAGTTTCTCCGTGCCAATGGCTACAAGGCGCGTTCCTGGGGTATGGGCACCAATAAGGGCCTGCGCGACCGCGCCCATCTTGATGCGGTGCTCGACACGCTTGGCGATCGAATTCGTGAGTCCAACGATAAATATGGCAGACCTGTCGCGTTGATCGGCCAAAGTCTTGGCGGCCTGATTGCGCGCGAGATTGCCCGTAAAATGCCTGAGGAGATTGATCGCGTCATCACGCTTGGCACACCGGTGCATTTTTCCGATGCCAAACCTGACGCGCTCAAATCGGTGGCCGGCATGATGGCGCTTTACACAGGCCTCGACCCCGATATCCATATGGCTGAACTGGCGTCCCTCGGGCCCTTGCTCGAAACACCTCCACCCGGTGTGCCTCTGGTTTCCATCTTCAGCCGTGCCGATGGTGTCACGCCTGTCGCCACGGCTGTTATCCCTACCCGCCATATGGATGTCACCGGATATCCCCCGCGCGAAAATCTTGAACTTGCCTGCTCCCATTGTGGCATGGGACTCAATCCGCTGGTCATGCTGGCAGTGGCTGACCGCCTTGCTGTCGACAAATCCGACTGGAAGCCCTTTGACATCAGCCTGTATATGCCGGACCCGATGAAAACTTTTTACCCCTGGGTATTGAAAAACTTTGCAATGGCGTAAATCTTCGCTCCGGGTTCTGCAATTTTCAAAGGTTGGTTCCAGCATGACTCCCATCGAATCCCTGATCGAAGGTTATCGCAGCTTCCGCACCTCGACTTATCGTCCGCAGGCAGAGCGTTTCCGTAAACTGGCCGAGCGCACGCAAAAGCCAAAGGCCATGATCATCTGCTGCTGTGATAGCCGCGCCGACCCTGCCATGGTGTTGGCCACCGATCCGGGCGAACTCTTTGTCGTGCGTAATGTCGCCAATCTCGTGCCGCCTTACGAACCTGACACGCATTACCACGGCACCAGCGCCGCGCTGGAGTTTGGCATCACAGGTCTTGAAATCGCCGACCTGATTGTCATGGGCCATGCCCGTTGCGGCGGCATTCAGGCGCTTTATGAAAGTGACTGCGGTCATCCGCCCCAGGGCGAATTCATCTCCAACTGGATGTCGATTGCGCAGAATGTCGTGAGCGATGTGCGAAAGGGCAATCCCGATCTCGGCCGCGAGGAGACACTGCGTCTCATGGAACAACAGGCCGTGCTGCGTTCCATCGAGATGCTCAGGACTTTCCCCTTCATCAACGAACGCCTTGCTGATGGCCGCCTGCGTCTGCATGGCTGGTTCTATGGCATCGGCACCGGTCTGCTCTCGATCTATAACGACAAGACCGGCGCATTCGAGGCAGTCGCGGATAATGACTGAGCAACAAATGAGCGCCGGATGGAGCGGTCTCCCTCCGGCGTCTCACTCAATCCTTGCGCGTGATGTAAAACACCGACGCGATGCTCAGCACCAGATGCAGGATCGCGGGCGGAACGGCCGTCGGAATGCCGGATAGAAACCCGAGCGACCCCAGATGCACGACCGCCAGCACATTGTAGCAAAGCAGCGCCGCCAGAACGGGCCGCAGGCTGGCAACGCTGGTCAGATTGCGCGCCATCAAGGCCATCAGACCCAGCGAGGTGAGCGCAGCCCCGGCAAGGCGAATGGCCATTTCGGCGGCGGGTGACGATTCGATACCGGCAAAGGCGCCTGCAAGCGCAGCCACAGGCTGGGCAAAGAAGTAGATGCCGACAAGCAGTTCAAGCACCGCGCTCAGCAACAGAAAGTATTTCACATGTGATGGCATTTCAGTCCCCCCTGGTTTTATCGGGGGAGACTAGCCGAGGCAGAGCAATTGACAAGGGCTGAAGCTGAAATGACCATGGCTGAAATGGTGGGTCCGCCGGGGCTCGAACCCGGGACAACTCGATTAAAAGTCGAGTGCTCTACCAACTGAGCTACGGACCCCCGCGCCGCCCAAATCGGGGCGGGTGAGGTGGCGGGAACTTAAGGGCGTCATCCCGGTCGGTCAACACGAGATGCGCGTCCAAACAGCCCTATTTCAACATCCTTCAGACAGGCTCCATGTCGCCAGCAGCCTGTGAGGCCTTGAAGTCCTGTACAAATGCCTCAAAGCGACCTTCGGCAATGGCACCACGCATACCAGCCATCAGGCACTGGTAGTAATGCACATTGATCCAGCTCACCAGCATGGAACCAAGCATTTCTTCCGATTTCACGAGATGATGCAAATAGGCCCGCGAATAATCGCGCGCCGCGGGGCACAGGCTCGTCTCGTCCAGCGGGCGCGGATCGGCTGCATGACGGGCATTCTTGAGATTGACCTTGCCCCGTCGTGTGAACGCCAGGCCATGTCGTCCGTTCCGTGTCGGCATGACGCAGTCAAACATGTCAACGCCGCGCGCCACGGCCTCCACCAAATCATCTGGCGTGCCAACGCCCATCAGATAGCGTGGCCGATCAACAGGCAGCCGTGGCGTCGTCGACTCGAGGATGCGCAGCATCTCGGCCTGACCTTCGCCCACGGCCAGACCGCCAATGGCATAGCCGTCAAAACCGATATCAATCAGACCGGCTGCGGAGATCGCCCGCAGATCGGGATAGACGCCACCCTGCACGATGCCGAAAAGCGCATTGCCAGGCTTGCGATGCGGCTGCGTTTCAAAGGCGCGCTTAGATCGCAAACCCCAGCGCAGCGAAAGCTGCATCGACTTCTCGGCTTCCGCATGTGTTGCCGGAAAGGGCGTACATTCATCGAGGATCATCTGAATGTCGGAGCCAAGCAGACATTGAATCTCGATGGATCGTTCAGGCGAGAGCAGATGCCGTGCGCCGTCAATATGTGACTGGAAGGTCACGCCTTCCTCCGTCATCTTGCGCAGCTTCGAGAGCGACATGACCTGAAAGCCGCCCGAATCCGTGAGGATCGGATGCGGCCAATTCATGAACCTGTGCAGGCCGCCAAGCGCTGCAATTTCTTCAGCACCGGGCCGCAACATCAAATGATAGGTGTTGCCAAGCACGATATCGGCGCCGGTTGCGCGGACCTGTTCGGGATAGAGCGCCTTGACAGTCGCCGCCGTACCCACCGGCATGAAGGCAGGTGTCTGAATGTCGCCGCGTGGCGTGTGGATCACCCCGCGCCGCGCCGCGCCATCGCTTGCCAGATGCTCAAACACAAACTCGCTCATGCGGCATCCTTATTATAAATCAGGCAGGCATCGCCATAGGAATAGAAGCGATAACCGGCCGAAATCGCATGGGCATAGGCCTTTTTCATCTCATCGAGGTCACGCAAGGCTGAAATCAGCATGAAAAGCGTTGATTTGGGCAGATGAAAATTCGTCATCAGAATATCAAGCGCCTTGAAGCGATAGCCAGGCGTGATGAAAATATCCGTCTCACCGCGCCAGGCATGGAGGTGGCCTGTCGGGTCGCTGGCCGTCTCCAGCAGTCGCGCCGATGTCGTGCCGACAGCCACAATCCGGCCACCTGCTGCCCGCGCCGCATTGATCGCTTCGGCTTCCCCGGGCGTGATCTCGCCCAGTTCAGCATGCATCTTGTGGTCTTGTGTGTCGCCAGCCGTCACCGGTAAAAACGTGCCCGCCCCCACATGCAGCGTCAGCCAGACTGTTTTGACGCCGCGCGCTTCAATCGCAGCAATGAGCTCAGGCGTAAAATGCAATCCCGCAGTCGGCGCGGCGACGGCACCCGTCTCGCGTGCATAAAGTGTCTGATAATCACTGAGGTCAGCTTCATCGAGCGCGCGCTTGCGCCCGATATAAGGTGGCAGTGGCATTTCCCCGGCTTGCGCAATCGCCGCATCAAGCAAGGCCCCGCTCAGAGAAAACTCGAGCACGCTCTCCCCGCCCTCGCCTTTATCGATCAGCGTCGCCGTCAATTCCTCGGAATAGACAAGCATTTCGCCAATCCCGATCTTTTTGGCCGGACGAAGGAAAGCCCGCCAACGCGCATCGCCTTCGCGCTTATGCAGCATCGTCTCCACCCGTGCAGAAGCTGCACCGCGCTGCCGCTGGCCATAGAGCCGCGCCGGGATCACGCGCGTATCATTGAAGACCAGCACATCGCCAGCGCGCAGAAAATCCGGAAAATCCCGCACATGTCGATCTTCCAGCGCGTTTTCTTGCGGCCCGACAACAAGCATCCGGGCGCTGTCGCGCGGCCGTGCAGGGCGCAGCGCGATCAGGCTGTCCGGCAATTCGAAGTCGAAGTCATCAACGCGCATAAATCTGCGATCCGTACAAAAGCGCATGCCCCGCAGTGCGGGGCATGGCATCATCATGGAGACAGCCTGGTTTCTTCAGGCGACATCCGCCGCCACCCGCATCAACTGAATGCGGTCCGGTTCGCGCGGCGGTTCGCCCCGCTTGAGCTTGTCAACGGCATCCATGCCCGCAATCACCTTGCCCCACACCGTGTACTGACGGTCGAGGAACGTGGCATCATCAAACACGATGAAAAACTGGCTGTCGGCGCTATGCGGATCAGAAGTACGGGCCATCGAGCAGATGCCGCGAATATGCGGTTCGGCGGAAAATTCGGCCGGGATTTTCTTGCCCGATCCCCCGGAGCCCGTGCCCGTCGGGTCGCCACCCTGCGCCATGAAGCCATCAATCACGCGGTGAAACGCTACGCCATTGTAATAGCCTTCCCGCGTCAGTTCCTTGATCCGCGCCACATGCTTGGGCGCGAGATCGGGACGAAGTTCGATCACGACCTGCCCATGGACAAGGTCCATCAACAGCGTGTTTTCCGGGTCTTTAATGTCGGTCATGACACTCCTTGCTGGCCGCGTCGCGGCACCAGATATGAATTGCGCGAATGATTATGGCTTGGTCGGCGCGACATCCGCCGCAACCTGCATCTTGACGATCTTGTCGGGATTGGCGGGCGGCTCGCCACGCGTGATGTTGTCGACAAACTCCATGCCTTCAACGACGCGGCCAAATATCGTGTATTGCCCGTCAAGGAAATCAGAATCTTCAAAGCAGATGAAGAACTGGCTGTTGGCGCTGTTGGGGCTCTGCGAGCGCGCCATGCCAAGTGTGCCGCGTGAAAATGTTTCGGTGTTGCTGAATTCGGCCGGCAGATTGGGAAGCGGCGAACCACCCATGCCGGTACCCGTCGGGTCACCGGTCTGCGCCATGAAGCCGTCAATCACGCGATGAAAAATCAGGCCATTGTAAAAGCCCTGTCGCGCCAGCGTTTTGATCCGTTCGGCATGCTTGGGAGCGACATCCGGCAAAAGCTCGATCACCACGCGGCCATCTTTCAGATCGAGATAGATCGTGTTTTCAGGATCAAGCGCATAGGCGCTGCGTGAAAAACTTGCCATGGCAAGGAGTGCGCAGGCGATGAGCAATAATTTACGCATCTGAGGCTCCGGGTTTTGAACGTCTGTTGATCAGGCCTTCCTGGCCTTGTCGAGTTGTGCGACGCGCGACATCACCTTGCGGGCAACGCGTTTGGAGACGAAGGGCGTGATATCGCCCCCCATGCCGGCAATCTGTCGAACCAGCGTCGATGAGATGAAGCCGGTTTCCGGAGAGGCCGACAGGAATACGGTTTCAACTTTCGGATTCATGATGCGGTTCATGCCGACCATGGAGTCTTCATATTCATAATCGACCGCGCCGCGCAATCCGCGAATGATGACAGTCGCCTTATGCTTGTCGGCCACATCCACAACAAGCCCCGAAAACGACGTTGTGGAGAGCCTGGCACCGATCTTCCGGGCGATAGGCCCCATCTCGGCTTCAATGATTGCACAACGATCCTCAAGCGAGAGGAATGGCGTCTTGCTCGCACTGACGCCGATGGCGACCACAAGGTGATCGACCAGGGTCAAGGCGCGCCGGATAATGTCGATATGGCCATTGGTCAGCGGATCGAAGCTGCCTGGATAAATGCCGATACGTTCATGCATCGTCAGCCTCCTGATCGTCGCCACCGGCTTCGCCAATATGTTCCACGGAAACGACATGTTCGTCATCAGCCGTGCGGAAAATCGTGACGCCTTGCGTTGCGCGACCGGCAACACGCACATCATCAACCGGGCAGCGAATAAGCTGACCGCCATCCGTTACCAGCATGATCTGATCCTGATTTTCAACCGGGAAGGAGGCGACAAGTTTGCCAACCTTCCCGGTCATCGCCATGGCAATGATGCCCTTGCCGCCACGACCGGAGACACGATACTCATAGGATGAAGAGCGCTTGCCGAAACCGTTTTCACTCACGGTCAGCACGAACTGCTCACGTGCACCAAGCTCGGCATAGCGTTCCGGCGTCAGCGTCAGTTCGTCATCGCCCTCTTCATCGCCATCTTCCATGATCGGTGTGTCGAGATCAGCGTCATCGCTCTCGCTGGCTGCACGGCGCATGGCGGCAGCCTGCTTGAGATAGGCCCGCGCCTCGGCACTCGTATTGTCGACATGGCGCAGCATGGTCATGGCAATGAGCTTGTCGCCCTCATCAAGTTTGATACCGCGCACGCCGGTCGAATTGCGTCCGGCAAAAACGCGGACATCCGTGACCGGGAAACGAATGGCCCGGCCATTATGCGTGGTCAGCAACACGTCATCATCTTCGGTACAGATTTGCACATCGACGATGCTGTCGCCCTCGGCTTCCAGCTTCATCGCAATCTTGCCGTTACGATTGATCTGGATGAAATCGGAGAGATCATTGCGGCGCACATCGCCAGTGCGCGTTGCAAACATGACATGCAGACGCGCCCAGCTTTCTTCATCCTCCGGCAGGGGCATGACGGTGGTGATGGTCTCGCCCTGCTTGAGTGGCAGAAGATTGATCATCGCCTTGCCGCGGCTCTGCGGTGTCGCCGCAGGCAGACGCCATACCTTGAGCTTGTAGGCCATGCCGGTCGAGGAGAAGAACAGCATCGGCGTATGTGTATTCGCCACAAAGAGACGCGTGACAAAATCCTCGTCCTTGGTCGCCATGCCGGTACGGCCCTTGCCGCCGCGACGTTGCGCGCGATAGGTCGACAGCGGCACACGCTTGATATAGCCCTGATGGCTCACCGTCACGACCATGTCTTCGCGCTGGATGAGGTCTTCATCCTCAAACTCGCCTTCCGCTTCGGCTATTTCGGTGCGGCGTGGTGTGGCGAACTCGTTCCGGATGGCGACCAGTTCATCGCGGATGATTGTCAGCACGCGATCGCGCGAGCGTAGAATATCGAGATATTCGGCAATCTTCTCACCCAGCACCTTCAGCTCGTCGCCAATTTCATCGCGACCGAGCGCGGTCAGGCGTTGCAGGCGCAGATCGAGAATGGCGCGCGCCTGCGTCTCGGAAAGCTGATAGGTGCCATCCGCCGCGAGCTTGTGGCGCGGATCGGCAATCAACTCGACAAGCGGCGCAATGTCGGACGCCGGCCAATGCCGCGTCATCAATTGTTCGCGCGCCGTCGCCGGATCGGGCGCCGTGCGGATCAGGCGGATAACTTCGTCAATATTGGCAACGGCAATTGCCAACCCGACCAACACATGCGCGCGGTCGCGCGCCTTGCCGAGTTCAAACTTCGTGCGCCTTGTGACAACAACTTCGCGGAACGATGTGAAGGCCTTCAGCAACTGCTTCAGGTTCATCAGTTCCGGTCGGCCATAATCCAGCGCCAGCATATTGGCGCCAATCGTCGATTGCAGCGTCGAGAAGCGATAAAGCTGGTTCAGCACAACATCGGGCACCGCATCACGGCGCAGCTCGATAACCACGCGCATGCCGCTGCGGTCAGATTCGTCGCGCAGATCTGAAATGCCTTCGATGCGCTTGTCACGCACAAGCTCGGCAATCTTCTCGATCATCGTCGCCTTGTTCACCTGATAGGGCAATTCGGTGATGATGATGGCGGTACGATCACGCTTGGTTTCTTCAAGCTCGACACGGCCACGCACGATGATCGACCCGCGACCCGTGTGATAGGCCGACCGCGCCCCGGCACGCCCCAGCATGATGCCGCCGGTCGGAAAATCCGGCCCCGGTACAATCTCGATCAGCTCTTCAATCGTGACGCCGGGATTGTTGATGACGGCAATACAGGCATCAATGATTTCGCCAAGATTATGTGGCGGCACGTTGGTCGCCATGCCGACAGCAATGCCATTGGCGCCATTGACCAGAAGATTTGGCAATTCGGCAGGCAGCACGACAGGCTCGCGCTCCGTGCCGTCGTAATTCGCCTGAAAATCGACCGTGTCCTTGTCGATGTCGTTCAGCAGCGCATGCGCCACCTTCGCCATGCGAACTTCGGTGTAACGCATCGCGGCGGGCGGATCGCCGTCCACCGAGCCGAAATTGCCCTGGCCGTCAATCAGCGGCACCCGCATCGAGAAGGGCTGCGCCATGCGCACCAGCGCGTCATAAATCGACTGGTCACCATGCGGATGATATTTACCGATGACGTCGCCAACCACACGCGCCGATTTGCGATAGGCCTTGTTCCAGTCATAGCCGTTTTCGTTCATCGAAAACAGGATGCGCCGATGCACGGGCTTCAGGCCGTCCCGCGCATCCGGCAGCGCCCGGCTCACGATCACGCTCATCGCGTAATCGAGATAGGAGCGGCGCATCTCTTCTTCGATGGCGATGGGCGAAACATCGCGCTCAGGCGGAAGCCCTGAGGGCGGCAAACCGGGCAAACCGTTCATGCCACCGCCAACACCGGCCTCCTGCTCCGGGGCAGGTTCGTCACCCGGAATGTCGCTCTCGGAACTGTCGGACAAATGCGTTTCTGATCTCAAGGGCCATGCGGCGGACGAGCCGTCAGCGGGCCGGATTTCTGCGGAACGAAGGGCTCATTCGGCACCACCGAATCCCCTTTATTGACTGGCGCCGAGTTTAGCAGGTCCGCCCTGTCACGGCAACTTCAAACACGCCAAAAGCGTCCCCATAACCTATTGTAGTAATTGATAAATTGGCGTCTGAAATGAGGCGTCTGAAGCGCCGCAGGCCATGGCACGAAAGACGGGCTTCAGTTAACCGAAAAGCCGCCCCGAAGGAGGCGGCTTCCCCATGCCGGCAAGGC